>CEUN01169168.1_pt1 | contig 31040 bp, 32 predicted proteins | sample 361501 | NCBI WGS metagenome assembly CEUN01 (sample SAMEA2622801, study PRJEB7988) | marine metagenome | biome: marine biome (ENVO:00000447); feature: marine epipelagic mixed layer (ENVO:xxxxxxxxx); material: "saline water (ENVO:00002010), including plankton (ENVO:xxxxxxxx)" | depth 120 m | reverse complement strand
GCGGCATCGACCAGGCCACGCAGCTTCAGCTCTTCGGACGCATCGTGGACCCAGGACGTTACGTCGTACCCTCGCGACAGGAAGTAGGCGGCCCAGCCGCCGCCGATCGGGCCGGCGCCCAGGCAGGTGATGTTGCGGACGTCTTCAGGAGCTTTGCGGGCCATCTCGGATCTCACTGGTGCTGTGTTTGAAGCGTGTCGTGTGCCGCGCTCTAGCATCACCGCGCGGCCGGGGTCATCACCCCATCGATCAACATTGCCCGCGGAGCGCTTTGGCGTAACAATTCGGTCATGGCAAATCTGCGTCAGCACCTACCCCCGCTCAACAGCCTCGTCGCCTTCGAGGCCGTCGCGCGCCATGGTAGCATGACCCGCGCGGCCGAGGAACTTCTGGTGACGCGCGAGGCGGTCAGCCGCCAGGTGCACGCCCTGGAAGAACACCTCGGTACCAGCCTCTTCGTGCGCGTTCATCGGGCCGTCGAACTCACGGCGGACGGTCAGGCCTTTCAGGAGGTCGTGGCATCAGGCCTGGGATCCATCGCCAAGGCAACAGATTCGCTGCGCAACACCGGCGCCTCGTCACGGGTGACCGTCATGGCAACCATTGCGATCGCATCGTTCTGGCTGACGCCGCGCCTGCCTGCCTTCCGCGAACGTCATCCCGACATCGAGATCCGCCTCCGCGCATCCGACCTTCCGCTCGATATGCACCGCGAGGGGATCGATCTTGGTCTGCGCTATGGCCTCGGGGACTGGTCCGGACAGGACAGCACGGAGCTCTTCGCCACGGAGACCTTCCCGGTCTGCTCCACCACGTATCTGGAAGATCGTGGCCCCCTCACAGCGCCCGACGATCTGCTGAACCACACGTTGCTCAACCTCGACGGCCCCGCTCACTCCAATGAGGACTGGAGCTGGTGGTTGTCCGGCGCCGGCGTCACGCCAGTGCGCTCGCCCAGCATTCTGGGCTTCGATTCCTATGCCAACGTGATTCAGGCGGCACTCGACGGCCAAGGCATCGCGCTGGGTTTCTCACGTATCGTCGACGTGCTGCTGCAGCGCGGTCAGCTGATCCAGCCGATTGGCCCAGCGCTCCGGAAGGGGCGTGCGGTGCATCTGGTCACGCCACCGGGTTCGGAGCTTTCAGAAGCCGCAGTGGCGTTTCGCAACTGGCTGGTCGAGGAAGCCCGCTAGACGAGATCGCGCTAAACGAACCGAGCGGGCGTGTAGCTCGCTGAGGCTGTCGCGATCGCCTCCTTCAGGTCGACCTGACCGCCGAACAAGGCGCTGCCGACGTTGTCCGGATGCCACCGGCCACCTGAACCGGCACGGCCACGTTGTCGATGATCTCATAAATCATATCGGAGTTGTGACGCCCACCCTGCAGCGTGCCGTCGACATCAACGATATGCAGACACTCGGCGCCTGCGGCGGCAAAGGCCCTGGCAGCCTCCAGCGGGGCCATCTCGAACGCCTCGGGGGTTTCGTGCCGACCGTCGACGCGGTTCACCGCTTTGCCGCCCATGATTTCAATGGTGGGATAAATCTTCATGACGTGCCCTCCAGAGCAAACAGCCTGATCAGCGGCGCGGGCACTGCTTGACGGTCTGAAGTTCCAGCCCCAAGTCACCGGCCGCGACCTTCGTCGGCATCCTCTTCAGCCAGTCGGGCATCGCCTTCTTGGCCGGCACTGGCTTGGGCAGGATCGGCTCCAGCTCCGGCGGGCAACGAAAGATCACATCCATCAGCGGGCCTTTTCAACGTATCTTGCGTGCCAGTATGGACGCTCAGGCAATCGGCGCGCCACCTTCGGCAATGCGCCGCGCAACAAAGTCATCGAGCGCCTCGGCCCGATCCCCGGGCATGGCCGGTTGTTCATACGCATCAAGTGCCTGTTTGTAGAGCCTGTGCGCCCTCTGTACCGCATCCTGCGACCCCGCTTCTTCCCAGGCGCCATGGTTCTGGGTCGAAGCCACCATCGGGTTGTAGAAGGCTCCTTCGTAGTCGGCTAGGGTGGCCTCGGTTCCGAAGAAGTGTCCGCCCGGGCCGACCTCCGCGATCTCCTCGATCGCAAGCGTCCGGTCCGACACATTGATCGGCTCAAGATAGGCTGCCATCGCCTGCAGCAGATCGACATCCAGCACGAACTTCTCGAACGACGCACAGAGACCCCCCTTCAAGCCAGCCTGCTGCGTGCATCACGATGTTGGCGCCCGAGGTCACGGCACTCCAGAGCGTGCCCTGAGATTCGGCACCGGCCTGAAAGTCCGGCGCATTGGACGACGTGAAGTTCGATCCCCGGAACGGCAGGCCATAGCGCCGGGCAAGTTGACCGCCGACATGGATCGCCTTGTTTCCTTCCGGCGAACCGAAGGCCGGCGCACCGGTCTTCATGTCGACATTCAGCGTCCTAGCCGCCGTCACGAACGGTGCACCTGGTCTGGCCAGTTGCGACAAGCTGAGAGCCGCCAGCATTTCTGCATTGGACATCGCGATCGCACCGGCGAGCGCGACAGGCATGGTTGCACCGGCCAACGAGAACGGCGTCAACAGAACCGGTTGGTTGTGGCGCGCCAGCTCGATGATCCCGCCGGCCATAGGGCTGTCGTACTGCAGCGGCGAGTTGGAGTTGATGATCGCATAGGTCGAGGTCTCCAGCCGTTCACGGGTCGTGCCCTTGGCGATGGCAATCATGTCGAGCACATCGTGAATGCGTTGCCGCGAATGGCAGAAGACGTAAGGCACCTTGTCGGTCAGGCGTAGCATGGCGCGGGTCGATTCTAGGTGGCGGACCGGAACATCGATATCCATCGGCTCGACGGGCGATCCGCCCATCATGTGAATGACGTTGAAGTGGTGACCCAGGCGCACGAAGTCGCTGAAATCGTCAAGCCTACCGGGCCGTCTGCCGCGTTCGAGATCGCTGCAGTGAGGCGGCCCCAGCACGGTGGTGTTGGCCATGGCACCGTCACCGATGACCAGTTCGCGATCCGGGTTCCACGACGCGATCCGGAACGACGACGGCGCCCTGTTCAGTGCTTGCTCGACAATCTCGCGACCCAGGCGAACGGTATGCGTCTCACCATCGATCAGCACGCCCGCGTCCCGGAAGAGCCCGAGGGCCTCTTCGTCGTGAAACGAGATGCCGATCTCGCTCAAAATTCGGAGCGAGGTTTCATGGATCGATTCTAGTTCATCGGTCGACAACGGCTCGATGAAGCAACCGCGGAGGCGCGGCTGGCCCCAGGGCCTTTGCACCATGGCCGCGCCACGGCGGCGATGCTGGCGCCGTCCCGTTGATCGTGGAGTGGCGTCGGCCATGGCTGCGTTACTGCGGCTTGTAGGCCACGACCTCGATCTCGATCCGGACGTCCACGAGCAGCTCCGAGATCACCGCGGACCGCGCCGGCGGCTCCGACGGGAAGTACTCGGAATAGACCTCGTTGAAGCCCGGGAAGTCGGCCCGGTCGCGCAGCCAGACCATCGCCTTGACGACATCATCGAGCTCACAGCCGGCTTCGGCCAGCGTGTCGCGGATCATTTCGATTGTGACACGGGTCTGGTCTTCGATGGTGCCTTCTGTCAACGGTGCTCCGTCCTTCATGGGCACCTGACCGGTCAGATAGACCATGTCGCCGGAACGGATCGCACGTGACAACGAGAGCGTTCGCCCGTTGATCACCAGGGGGCCTCCGATCACTTCCTTCTTGCCGCTCATTCCTAAGTCTTCCTCATTCATCAACCTTGTGGTCACTTACCGCACGAACAGTTCTCGCGGCATGTTCGAAAAACTTTCGCCCTTGTCCTGACCGACCCGGATCGTCTCACTGAAGACGTAGGCATCCTCCTTCTCCCAGATGCCGATGATCAGATGCATGGTGTGGTTGGTCTCCAGCACGGTCTCGTCGTCATCCTGCAGGCTGAAGCAGAGATCCGACCAATCGACCCCGATCGAATAGCCGATGCGCGATTTCTTGCGAACGCCATGGGGCAAGAACGCGCGGGAAAATCCGCGATGGACATCTCCACACGTGACACCCGGCCGGATCGTTTCCAGCGCGGCATGGAATCCTTCCAGAACCGCGTTGTGGACATGCAACAGACGGTCGGATGGTGGGCCCACCACCGACGTGCGCGACAAGGCACAGGCGTAGCGGTGGACAAAGGCGGCGGTCTCGAAGTCGGTCTGGTCACCCTGACGGAAGGGTGCATCGGTCCATTTCAGATGCGGCGCCTGGGCGACACCCGGTCCGGTCGGCATGGTGACGGGACGGTTGGGCCCACCGCCGCACTCAGGGGTTCCGGCAATCAGGTCATGGGTGATTCGCGCGGCGACATCGCACTGGCGCACGCCTTCCGCGATCAGGTCGATGCCGTTCTGCAAGGCCCGATCAACGATCGCGGCGGACTGCCGCATGTAGCCAAGCTCGGCGTCGGACTTTCGGGCACGGGCCTGAGTCACGACACGGCTGCCATCGACCAATTCGCGATCCCCGAGAACACGCACCAGAGCCTGATGATCCGCATGGGAGAAATTGGAGGCGGAGAACTCGACGCCGATCCGTCCGTCACCGGCAATCTCGGCAATCCGTCGGCCGATCACATCCCAGGGTGACCGTTCATCGGTGCCGATGTGGTCTTCGGGGTAACACTCGATCCGGTCATGATCCAGGTAGACCGTTGGATAGGCGCAGTAGAGATCCATCTCCCGCAGAATGATCCGGGCATCGGTATCGCCCGCGCGCAGGATCGTTACCTGCGGAACGTAATCGGAGTCGCCCTCATAGCCGGTCAGCCAACTCATGTGCGACTCGAGAAGGATCACCAGGGTATCTATCCCGGCAGCCTCCATGTTGGCGCTGACCCGTTGCACACGGTCTCGGTACTCGCTGAGATCAAAGGCCGCCATCGATCTTCTCCTCCCTAAACTTGATCCGCCAGATGGTCCCAGCGGGTTGTTTCTTCCGCCACAAGCGCCAGCTTGTCGCCCTTGGCTATCCGACAGAAGGCGCGATGCTGATAGAGCACACCATCGACAGACGCCCGGCAAACGATGGGTTTACCGCCAGGATTGTCCGGACTCAGAATCCGACCCAGCGGTTGCTGCTTCGACACCGTTTCGTCGATCTCGACGAGTGGCTCGTAGAGACCCCCGACCGGTGCGTCGACGTAGCGCGAGAACGTCAGCGCTTCAAGCACACGCGAACGCCGTCGGTTGCGCCAGCGTGCCGTGCGCAGCCGGCCTTTCATCATGCCCAGGTGCTTGAGCACATTGGTCATGCCGGTCCAGGTCACATCGACGGACTCCGGCGTCACACGGCCGATACCACCGAGTTCACAGCAGCCGAAGATCTTGCCCATGCGCTCGACCGTGGAGTCAATCATGCCTTCACTGTCGAACTCCTTGATCAGAATCCCGACCGGCGCCCGAAAGGCTTTCATCACAGCAACGGTCCGCGCCAGACGCTCCTTGTTGCGCAGCTTGTGGATCATCACGCTCGGCACGATATCGGATGTCCGTCCACCGGCGTGCAGATCGAGGACGACATCGACAGGCGGCAACACCCTGCTGGTCACCAGATGCGCGATACGGTCGGTCACCGTGCCGCGCGGGTTGCCCGGGAAGACCCTGTTGAGGTTCTTGCCGTCGATCGGTGAAAGGCGCGTGCCGGCGTCCACCGCCGGCGGGTTGAGCATGGGCATCAGGATCACGGTCCCGCACACGAGGTCATCGTGACCCAGTTCGCGAATCATCCGCATGATCGCAAAGGGGCCTTCGTATTCATCGCCGTGGTTCCCGCCGGTGAACAGGACACAGGGCCCCGGACCGTTGCGGATCACCGTGACGGGCAAGCACACGGCCGCACGATTCCGCCCAGCAGCAACCTCGAAGAAGAAGCTCTGCTTGCCATCGGTCGTCAGAGCTTTTTCGAACTCACTTCCGCGCATCGCGACCTCCGCATCCTTTCAACCCGGCCACTGTGACCGGTTGCGTTTCCGGCGCAAGCCCCGTTGAATGCGGCCAACGAAATAAACACCTGCGGGGAGTGACAATCATGGCTGACCTGACGCGTTATCAGATGCTGATCGACGGCGACTGGGTCGATGCCGAGGACGGCGCCACCTTCGAGAGCATCAATCCCAACACGGGTCAGGCCTGGGCCGAGATTCCCGCGGCCACTGCCGGCGATGTCGACCGCGCCGTGAAAGCCGCGCACCGGGCCTTCAGCGAAGGCCCCTGGGCCAACATGCTGCCGACCCAGCGTGGTAAGCTGTTGCGCAACCTGGGCGACCTGCTGGCCGACAAGTCCGAAGACCTCGGCCGGACCGAATGTGTCGACACCGGCAAGATGTTCAAGGAGACCCGCTGGCAGGCCAAGTACATTGCGGAGTTCTTCCACTTCTATGCCGGACTGGCCGACAAGGTGACCGGCGAAACCCTACCCATCGACAAGCCCGACATGATGGCGATGACCACGCGCGAGCCGCTGGGCGTGATCGCCGCCGTGGTGCCCTGGAACAGCCAGCTTTTCCTGGTCGCCGTGAAGATCGGCCCGGCTCTGGCTGCCGGCAATACGGTCGTGCTGAAGGCGAGCGAGCACGCCTCGGCGGCCATGCTGGAGTTCGGCAGGCTGGTCGAGGAGGCCGGTTTCCCGCCCGGCGTCGTCAACATCGTCTGCGGCTTCGGCGACCCCTGCGGCAGCACACTCACGACCCATCCGCTGGTCGCGCGCATCAGCTTTACCGGCGGCCCCGGCACGGCCCGCCACATTGTGCGCAACTCGGCCGAGAACTTCGCCGAGGTCTCTCTGGAACTGGGCGGCAAGTCGCCGGTGGTGGTCTTCGAAGACGCGGATCTCGAAAGTGCGGTGAACGGTTCGATGGCGAGCATCTTCGGTGCCTCGGGCCAAAGCTGTGTCGCCGGCAGCCGGATCTATCTCCACGAAAAGATTCACGATAAGTTTCTCGCCGACCTCACCGGCCGGGCCGAGAAGATCCTGATCGGCGACCCGCTCGCCGAGGAAACCCAGATGGGCCCGCTCTGCACCCTGGGCCAGCTCAATGCCTGTGAAACCCAGGTGGCCAAGGCCATCGAACAGGGCGGCACCGTCCATCACGGCGGCAAGCAGCCGGCCCACCTCAACGCCGGCTGGTTCTATGAACCGACCATCGTGGAATGCCCGGACCAGAAGATGGAGATTGTCGATTCCGAAATGTTTGGCCCGGTTCTGTCGGTGCTGCGTTTCAAGGACGAGGACGAGGTCATCGCCAAGGCCAACGACACGAAGTATGGCCTGGCCTCGGGCATCTTCACGCGCGACATCGGGCGTGCGCTGCGTGTTCAGAAACAAATCCGTGCCGGCATCGTCTGGATCAACACCTATCGGGTGGTTTCACCCATCGCCGAATTCGGCGGCTTCAAGGATTCCGGCTACGGCCGTGAGTCCGGCGCCCAGGCGATCTACGACTACACCCGACCCAAAACCGTCTGGATCAACACCTCGGACGAGCCCATGGGCAACCCGTTCGTCATGAGGTAGACGTTCTATCCTCCACGCGATTGCGCCACCAGTCGCGCGCCACGAAGGGGATGAACACCGCAGTGAAGAGGATGAGCGACACCGTCAGGCCTGCCGGACCGACGTGATCGTTGATCTCGCCGACAATCGGCGGACCGATCAGCGCGCCCAGGCTCCACATCAGGGTGTAGATCGTGACCGCGCCGGCCAGCGCCGGTCCCCGGAACTTCGCGCCGATGATGGTCAAGGCCACGACATAAAGCCCGCTTGAGATGCCGCCCAGAATGAAGAAGTAGGCGAAGTCGAGCCAAAGCCACTGGACGAAGGTTTCCAGAGTCGCGACAGCCATCAGGGTTGCCGTGAGCAAGGCCAGACCGGTGAGCCGGCTGTTGCCCCGGTCGACGATCCAGCCGATCGGAAGCTGCAGCACGATCGAGCCAATCGCGAAGACCGAAAGCTGCAGATAGGCGTGCTCAACGCTGTAGTTCGTGTCGACCGCATAAACCGGCAGGAAGGTCCAGATCGCGACAAACACCATCGCGTAGGAAAGGTTCAGCATCATCGGCACCGGTGCGGTGCGCAGCGGCACCATCAACAGCCGGACCGAAGGCCGGTTGCCGTCATTATGCATGGTGGGTGCCAGATGCCGCGCCCAGATCACCGGCAGAACCGACACGACCAGCAGGACAGCCGCCAGAAAGAACGGCGCGGGGCCGGAGTGTCCGGCCCAGGTCAGCAACACGGGACCGGCTGCCGTTCCAAGCCCGAACGACGAGTTGTAGATCGCCAGCACCCGGCCGCGGGTCGCGTCTGTGGCGGCCTGGGTGATCCATACCTCGCCGGCCACCCAGCTCACACCGGCGATGAATCCCATCATCAGGCGGATGGCCGTCCAGCCCCAGAACCCCGGCACGACGATACAGGCCAGGAACAGGATGGCCTCCAGAATGCCCGACACGATCATCACCCGCGCCAGCCCGTAGCGGGCCAGGATCAGCGGGGCCAGGGGCGCCATCAGGAACGGAGCGACCGAATTGGCTGCCGCATTGATGCCTATGAGTTGGTCGGAGTAGCCCATCGCATCCAGACGTGTGGAAAACAGCGGCGCGTTGAAGCCGGCTGTCATCGCCACAACGGTCAGCCCGCCGATCACCGCCACCAGGCTGGCGATCGGCAGTGTTTCGCTTGTGTCCTGCGTCACGATGCTCCGCACTCCTCGAACTGACGGCAGCCTAGACATGCATGGCAGCGACCGCCAGCTCACACGTGACAAACAGATCACGCGAAGACGACCATTTGTTCTCTTTATCGACAATGAGCGCGGCAGGTCTAATGATGTCAACGTCAAGCGTCGTACATGGCGCATCAAGGGAGGAGCGAACTATGCGTATCAGCGACATGAACAGGCGCGAACTCATGCAGGCCATGGCGGCCGTGGGCGTGAGCATCGTCAGCTATCCGATGATGAACCGTCCGGCGCGCGCCGACGGCAACATTATGGGTGCGACTTGGGCGGGCTACGATCTGCCTGAACTCATGGGCCCGTATCTGGACAAGTACGAACAGATGCCCGAGTACAACTACATCGCCACCGATGACGAGATGTTCCTGAAGATCAACAACGGGTTCGATCTCGATTTCATCCATCCCGGCAGCTACATGCTGCACCGCTATTACAACGCTGGCCTGATCCAGCCGGTCGATCCCAGCCGCATCAGCAACTGGGAAAACCTGGCCCCGCGGATGCGCAATCTCGATGGCGCGGTACAGGACGGCGTGCAGTACTTCTGCCCGGCTGAGTACGGCAACACCTCGATCATCTACCGCACGGACATGATCGATGAGGAGTATCTCGAGGAAAACAGCTGGACGATCCTTTATGATGACCGCTACGCCAACCGCATGGCGTGGTACGACGATTCCGGCATCACCGTCGCGATCGCCGGTCTGGTGAAAGGCTACGACAACATCTGGCAGATGGATAGTGAACAGCTTCGGTCAGTCGAAGACCTTCTGGTTCGTCAGCGCGACCTCACCCGCTTCTACTGGACCGACGTGACCGAACTCGAGCAGGCGGTCGCCAACGGCGAGATCGTCGCCGGCTACGCCTGGAACCAGTCCTACGTGACACTCAAGAGCCAGGGCGTGCCGGTCGGCTACATGGTGCCCAAGGAAGGCAGCATCGCCTGGGGTTCGGGCTTCATCATCCATAAGGACGCGAGCGACCTCGACAAGGTCTACGACTACATCGACGCTTGGGTCTCGCCGGAGTCCGGCGCCTGGCTGATCGACAACTACGGCTATGGCAGCGCCAACCTGAAGGCTTATGACCTGCTGTCGCAGGACCGTCTGGACGAGCTCGGCTTCAGCGATCCCGCGGCGGCCCTGGCCAACACCTACTTCAACCCGGCCATGCTTCCCGAGTACGAGCAGGCCTATGAAGCTCTCTATCAGGACGTCCGCGCCGGCCTGTGAGCGCTGGACCAACCTGGCCTTGGGGCCGGTGCCATACGCACCGGCCCTTTTTCTTTGCCCAGTTCCGTTCACCAAACGGCTGGACAGTCCAGCTTTGTCAGCTCGCGCGAAAGCGCCGATAAGACAGCCTCGTTCCTGAGGAGCTCTCCGTGTCGCAGCACGCCAAAGGCCTTGTGATCACGGCTCTGGCGATGCTGGTCATCACGCCGGATGCCCTGCTGATCCGTCTGATCGATACCGATCCATGGACGCTCGCCTTCTGGCGTGGCGTGCTGTCTGCCGTCGGCCTTCTGGTCGCACTCGCCGTGATCTACCGCGGGCGCTTCTTAGCCGCGATGATCGCACCTGGCATCCCGGGCTTGTGGATCGGCACACTCTTCGGCGTCGCCGCCGTCGCCTTCGTCTGGGCGATCACCCACACAACGGCCGCCAACACACTGTTGATCCTCGCCACCGGCAGCATGTTCGGCGCCGCCTTCTCCTGGTGGCTTCTGCGCGAACCCCTGCCGATGCGCACCGCGCTCGCCATGGTTGGCTCGGCCGTGGGCGTGGTCATCATCGTCGGCGGCGATATCGGTGGCGGCTCACTCGACGGCGATCTCTCGGCCCTCGCACTGGCCGCGATCTGCGGCCTCACCTACACGCTGATCCGCAAACACGCCGTCACCGATATGGTGCCCACCGCTGCCTTCGCCGGCATCGTGACCGCCGTGATCGCTGCTCTGGTGTCCGTGCCCGTGGCGGTCCCGTCCGGCGACCTTGGCTGGCTGCTCGTGATGGGTCTGGTCATGTTGCCCCTTGGCTTCGGCCTGCAGTTCATCGGGGCACGCTACATTCCGGCGCCTGAGGTGAGCCTGCTTTTTCTGCTGGAAGCCGTGATCGGGCCACTGCTGGTCTGGGCCGTGGTCCACGAATACCCCGGCGAGACGACATTCATCGGTGGTGCGGTCATCCTGATGACCCTGGCGCTTCATGCCGCCTGGTCTCTGCGCGGCCTCAGGTGACCACGGAACGGCGAGTGAAGGCCGGGTCGCGCCAGGTACCCTGATCCATGATCTCCTTGAGTTTCTCGACGGCGGCTTCGACATCACAAAAGCGGATGTAGAGCGGTGCGAAGCCGAAGCGTAGGATATCGGGCGCGCGGAAGTCACCCACCGCCCCGTGCGCAATCAGGGCTTGCATGATCGGGAAGCCATCGGGGTGGCTCAGCGACACATGACTACCGCGATCCCGTGCGTCAGCCGGTCCGACCAGTGTGAGGCCATGGCCATCGCACCGTTCGCGGATCAGGGACACGAATAGATCGGTCAGGGCTGTGCTCTTGGCCCGCACGACATCGAGCTCAACGTCTTCGTAAACATCCAATGCCGCCGACAACGCGCGCATCGAGAGAATAGGCTGGGTCCCCGTTAGCATCGCCTTGATACCGGGCGCAGCCTGGTAGTCCGGCGAAAAGGCAAAGGGATCAGCATGGCTCCACCATCCCGTCAGCGGCTGCGTCAGTCCCTCATGATGGCTGCTGGCAACATACAGGAAGCCCGGCGCGCCGGGACCGCCATTGAGATACTTGTAGGTGCAGCCCACGGCGAAGTCCGCGCCGCACCCCGCAAGGTCGATCGGCATCACCCCTGCGCTGTGGCAGAGGTCCCAGATCACCAGCGCGCCCTTGCCGTGAGCCAGCCGTGTCAGGGCATGCATGTCGCGCAGAGCGCCGGTCTTGTAGTCGACGTGATTGACCAGGACGACCGCAACATCGCCGTCGATCAGGCTCTCCAGGTCCGCTCCGCCCCGGCCTTCCAGCCGTGTCGTCAGATCGCCGTGGCTTTGGCCGACACCCGAGGCGATGTAGAGATCGGTGGGAAAGCCGGCTTCCTCGGCAACCAGCACATGGCGGTCGGGCCGCAGAGCCAGAGCAGCGTGCAGGCACTTGAAGAGATTGGCGGACACGCCGTCACAAACGAGAAGCTCTCCCGGCAGGGCCCCGACCAGCGGCGCCAACCTGTCCCCCAGACTCTGCGGCAGGGCGAACCAGCCGGCCTTGTTCCAGCTCGCGATCAGGTCCTGCGCCCATTCCTCTTCGACAACGGCCGTGATCTCTTCGCGCGTGGCCCGGGGCGCGGGGCCCAGCGAATTACCGTCGAGATAGATCACGCCTTCGGGCAACACAAATCGATCACGCAGTGCCGCGAGCGGATCGTCACGGTCCAGAATGGCGATGTCAGTCGATGTGATCACCCGAAATCAACAGGGTCCGGCGCCATCTCCAGATGCAACGCGGTATCCTCATAGGGATGCGCCCGCGCAACATCCTCATCGAGCTCGACGCCCAGACCCGGCGCATCGGACGGGATGACGAAACCCTCCTCCCAGCGCATAGGGCTCTTCAGGACCTCGGCGTGGAAGCCGCCCCACTGATAGATGCTTTCAAGGATCAGGAAGTTGGGCGTGCAGGTCGCGAGCTGCGCGTTGGCCGCACCTTCAATCGGGCCACAATAGAGATGCGGTGCGATCTGCGCGTAATGCGCTTCGGCCATGCCTGCAATCTTCTTACCCTCCAACAGCCCGCCGACCCGCCCAAGGGCCATCTGCAGAATCGAAGCGGCACCGGTCTCCAGAACGCGGGCGAACTCGTACTTCGTTGCAAGACGCTCGCCCGTCGCAATGGGGATCGTCGTGGCGCGCGCCACCTTGCCCATCTCCTCGGGCCGGTCTGGCGGCGTCGGCTCCTCGAACCATAAAGGGTCATAGGGCTCCAGCCGGCGCGCCATGCGGATCGCACCGGAGGTCGTGAACTGGCCATGGGTGCCGAACAGAAGGTCCGCTTTCGTCCCCACCGCCTCGCGGATGCGCCTCACGAACAGTTCGGAAAGTTCCAGCCGCTCCTGGCTGGGCTGGCGCGGATCAAACGCACTGTAGGGCCCCGCCGGATCAAACTTTACGGCCGTGAACCCTTCGGTGACGTAGCGGGCCGCTCGTTCTGCCGCCAGATCGGGATCGGCATAGACATCGGTGGCGTCGCCGTCTTCCGGATAGATGTAGGTGTAGCTGCGGATCTTCTCGTGAACCTTGCCGCCAAGCAGCTCATAGGCGGGTTTGTCAACTGCCTTGCCCACGATGTCCCAGCAGGCCATCTCCAGCCCCGACATCACGGACACCAGTGACAGTTCGGGCCGCATGCTGAAGCCGCTGGCATACATGCGCCGCCACATCCGCTCGATATGGAACGGATCCATGCCGATGACATGACGGTGGGCGATGTCCTCGGTCATGGTCGCTACAACATGGGGCGAGAATGTCGCCGTGTAGACCTCGCCGTAGCCGACGATGCCGGTGTCGGTCATCAGCTTCACGAACACGAAATACTGCCCACCTAAATGGGGCGGCGGATTGCCGACGACAAAGGTTTCAATGTCGGTAATCTTCATGCGCTGGGCTCCGGTCAGGCGATGGCGCACTCAAGCCGAACTGCATCGGGCGCGCAAGGAGACAATTGCGTTGAGACCTCACTTTGCGGCAGGTTGCGCCATCAGCCATCGGGTGACGCCATGTCCATGCTCTCGCAACGGTTCCTCGACGACCTCTCGCAGGTGAAACCACCCTTCGACTGCTCGCCGTCCCTGCCGCCGGCAGCTTACCACGACCCCGGTGTGCTGGCCGCCGAGAATGCCGCGATTTTCTCCAAGGGCTGGGTCGGGCTGGGTCGCGCCGATCGCTGGAAAGCCCCAGGTGACTTCAGTACCAACGAGGTGGCCGGTGTTCCGGTCGCCGTGCTGCGCGACAAGCAGGGTGTGTTGCGCGCCTATGCCAACACCTGCCGTCATCGCGGCGCAAAGCTGCTTGAAGGCTGCGGTACCGTCCAGCGTATCACCTGCCCATTCCACGCCTGGACCTATGGCCTCGACGGCGCGCTGCGGGGCGCACCGCGCATGGGTCACGCCGTCGACTTCGACACCGACGAGTTCGGTCTCAAGGCTTTCCGCGCCGAAGAACGCGACGGCTTTGCCTTCCTGTGCATGGACGACACCACGGCCGGCATCGACTCCTGGCTCGGTGACTTCAGTGCCGTTCATGCGCCATGGCCGCTGGACTCCCTGGTCACAACCCGCCGCCGCGAACTGGAAGTCGGCTGCAACTGGAAGCTCTTCCTCGAGGTCTTCAACGAGTACTATCACCTGCCCTATGTCCACGGCGGCACCTTCGGCACGATCTACGGCGAGCCCGATCCCGCCGACGATGTCACCGGCGCCTTCACCACTCAGTTCGGTCTGACCAAGGGCACCGGCGGGCTGAAGGAAGACGAGCAGACCCACACGCTGCCGTCCATACCGCGGTTGGATGGCCGCAGCCGCGACGGCACGCGATACACCTGGGCCTTCCCCGCCATGACCTTTGCGGCAGGCACAGAGGCCATGTGGGTCTACGAAGCCCGCCCACTGGGGCCGGCCCGTTGTTATGTCACGATGTCGGTCTGCTTCCCGCAGGAAACCATCGATAGCGACGGTTTCGACACCAAGGCGGCGTACTACTACGAACGCATGGATGACGCACTTGAGGAAGACCGGGGTGTTCTGGAAAGCCAGCAGGAAGGCATGTCCTCGGCCTATGCGCGCCAGGGCCGGTTCTCCGAACTCGAGCCCAGTGTCGCGAACTTTGCCTTCTGGTACGCAGAGCAGATGAAGACCGCATAGGCCTCCGAGCGGCGTTTCCCATTATCGCCATCGAACTGATTGTCGTGTGCCTGGTGATCGGCGTCCTGCTTCGCCTGAGCGGGGGACTTCCGGAATCAACACCGACTGGTTGCTGGCTGCCGCCACGCCATGGCTCGTCGTGCTGCTGGCGATGGTCCTGCTGATCCCGCTGTCGCGAAGGCTCGGCTGGTCACGCCAGCGCCTAGGCGCCCAGCTTCTGGTTGCGGGTTGGGGCAACACGTCGTTCGTGGGCCTGCCCATGGTGACGGCCTATGCAGGCGCACAGTTTGCCGGGCTGGTCCTTTTCATCGACCTCTTCGACTCCTACCTGGCGCTTTCAGTGCTGGGCATCGCGATCGCCACCGACTGCAGCGACACCACGTTTCGATGGAGCACCGTGGCGCGGCGCATCGTCACATTCCCGCCCTTCCTTGCCATCGTCATCGCGTTGGCGACCAACCATCTGGACCGTCCGGACTGGCTGGAGGGTCTGCTGCAAAGCCTCGCAGCGACGCTCACGCCGCTGGCACTGGCGGCCGCAGGCTATGCGATCAGGCTCGACCGGCTGATGGGCCGACTGGCGCCGCTCATCACAGGGCTGGGATACCGCCTGCTTCTGGCACCGGCTGCGATGCTTCTGTTCTACGTCGCGCTGGGCTCTGCGCATGATCCCGTCGCACGCGTGACCATCTTCGAGATGGCCATGCCGCCCATGCTCGAGGCGAGCATCATCGCGATCGACCACGATCTGGAACCTGATCTCGTCGCGCTGATGATCGAGATCGGAATACCGCTCTCCCTGGTGAGCGCACCGCCGTGGTGGTGGCTCACCGGGATGATCTGAGAAGGGTCAGGAGGCCCGCTGCTGCGGGGCGCTGCTGCGACCCCGATGGGGCTTGCCGCCACCGCCACCACGTGACTTCCGCTGGGGACGGCGCGACACCTTGCCTTGCGGACGCTGGCCACGGCCCTGCTTGGGCGGCTTCGGGATATCACCGCTGGCATGCTGTTCGGCAATCGGCTCGGCGTGGAACTTGTGCGTGCTATCGATCGCGATCGTGGTCCGCGTCGTCTTTTCGATGTCACGCAGATAGGCTAACTCTTCCGAGCAGCAGAACGACAGGGCCTTGCCGTCCGCCCCGGCGCGCGCCGTGCGGCCGATCCGATGCACATAGCTCTCGGGCTCGTTCGGCAGGTCGTAGTTGATGATGTGGCTGATGTCGTCGATGTCGATGCCGCGGGCCGCTATATCGGTTGCGATCAGCGCCATGATCTTGCCGTCACGGAAGCCTTTCAGAGCACGCTGGCGTGCAGCCTGGGACTTGTTGCCGTGGATGGCATCCGACGTGACGCCGTACTTGTCGAGCTGCTGGGCGATCTTGTTTGCACCATGCTTGGTCCGGGCAAAAACGATCGCACGGGTCACGTCCTTTTCGGTCAGAAGGTCGTAGAGAAGCTCCATCTTGTCGCCCTTGTTGACGAACAGGATCTTCTGCTCGATCCGCTCGACCGTGGTGGCCGGCGGGGTGACTTCGACCCGCTGATGCTTCTTCAGAATCGATGCCGCCAGCTTGGAAACCTCATCGGGCATCGTGGCCGAGAACATCACGGTCTGACGTTCGGCGGGCAGCTTCGTGATGATCCTCTTCACATCGTGAATGAAGCCCATGTCGAGCATGCGGTCGGCCTCGTCGAGCACGAAGGTCTCGACACCGCCGAGGCGGATATGGCCTTGCTGCATCAGGTCGAGCAAACGTCCGGGCGTGGCGACGAGGACGTCGCAGCCGCGGCGCATCTTGTTGACCTGCGGGTTCTGGTTCACGCCGCCGAAGATGGTGACACAGGAGATCTTCAGGTGGCGGCCGTAGGTCTGGAAGCTCTCGGCAATCTGGATTGCCAGCTCACGTGTCGGCGTCAGCACCAGCACGGATGCGCTCTTGGGCGTCGGGGCGCCTTCAGCCTCGGCCAGCCACTGCAGCGCGGGCAGCGCAAAGGCAGCGGTCTTGCCAGTACCGGTCTGGGCGATACCCAGGAGATCACCGCCCTGCATCAGAGTTGGGATCGCCTTGTCCTGGATCGGCGTGGGGTGGGTGTAGCCTTCATCGGCAAGCGCGCGGCAAAGCGGCTTCATCAGGCCGAGTTCGGCAAAGGTCATGGTTGTCATCTAACAGGAATCCTTGCAGCACCGGCGTACGGACCCGCGGTCCGGCCGATGCACGAAATGGAGGAGGTTGTTGCGCTGTCGCGGGATCAGCGGCGACGGCCACGGGCCGGGCGTCGGCCCGTTCCGCCACCGGGGCGCGGCATCGAATTTTCGTCCTTGTGACGGAAATTGATGCGCGCCTTCGTCAGATCGTAGGGCGTCATTTCCACGGTCACCCGGTCGCCGGTCAGCACGCGGATACGCGCCTTCCTCATACGGCCGGATGTGTAGGCCATCACTTCATGGCCGTTGTCGAGTTCCACACGGAAATGGGCGTCAGGCAACACTTCGGTCACCACGCCTTCTGCCTCGATCAGGTCTTCTTTCGACATACAGTACTCCTCAAACCAGTCGCGCGGCCGACGTCATTACAACGGGAATCAGCCAGGCCTGCACACGGGTTCGATGATGGAGATGAATGCCGACAGCCAGCAGGCCTTGAGTCTGATCAGCATGCACAAACCGTTGCGGTTTGTGGTCAGTGTTCAGCCGGTCACCCGATGTCGACCGGGGAGGCGGAACGCTACTGGCGCACTATGTGCTCGAAAGACCGCGCAATTGCAAGGCTCAAGCACCACAGGGCAGGTATGCGGCTGTCGCATGTGACAAAAATATCGGCCCCTGCGGAAGTTGACGCCAAGCCCGCATCGTCGTCACGTACCGACCAGATCAAACCTGTTCGGTCCGTTGGGGATCACATTATGAATGAGAAGGTCGCCGGAGAACTCGGCCCGTTCAGTGATAAGGCCACGCAGTCCTTCACCCTGCCCTCGCGTTACTACACCGATCCTGAGATTCAGGCGCGCGAGGTCGAGGCCATCTTCAAGAAAAGCTGGATCAACATCGGTCATTTCGCCGATGTCGCCGAGCCCGGCGCCTAGATGACAGAGACGATCGCGGATCAGCCGGTCATGGCCGTGCGTGGCCGCGACGGCGAGGTCAGGGCTTTCTACAATGTCTGCCAGCATCGTGGTCACGAACTGCTCAAGGGCCGCGGCAAACTCAAGGTCGGCATCACCTGCCCCTATCATGCCTCGCTCTACGACTTTGAGGGCAAGCTCAAGACCGCACGCATGACCGACGACGCGCCGGACTTCCGAACATCGGACTTTCCTCTGCGGCGTCTGCCGCTCGTCATTGCCGACGGGCTTGTCTTCGTCAATCTCGATCCCGACCCGCACCCCTTCGACGATGGCTGCGGCAGCTTCGGCGGCACAATCCGCAAGCATCTGGAAGGGATCGACGGCTACCAGCGCGTTGCTAGCCTCGAATACGACATCGCTGCGGACTGGAAGGTTGTCGTCGATAACTCCTCGGAGGGCTATCACATCCCGATCGCCCATCCGCGTCTCTCCACACTCTACGACATGTCAGGCGGCAAACCTGGCCATCACGACTCCCTCTTCAACCACTTTCAGAACAGCGGCCACGCAAGCTACGTACACATGACGCTGGGCGAAAAGGAGCCCTATCTCGGATGGACCGTGTGGCCCAAACTCTGCATGCTGAGCCTGCCCGGCAGTCGCAATCTCATTGCGCTGCGCATGGACCCCGACGGCCAGGGCCGGTGTCACGAGCGGGTTGATGTCTATTGCGAACCCGACCCGGGCCACTCCGGGAATGTCGACGAGTTGCTGAAGCTGTTTGCCAAAATCTTCAATCAGGAAGACATCGCTCTGGTCGAAAGTGTGCAGCGCGGCCTTTCGAGCGATGGTTACGATCAGGGCCGCTACATCGCTGATCGTGCAGGCTCGTGGTTCTCGGAGTCAGGCCTGCATGTGTTTCATAAATGGGCCCTTGAGGCGCTGGGGGAGATAGCATGACACTCAGCCGCGACGAAGCCCTGGGGCGCGTCTATCATGCACGCACCCGCGATGATCTTCGCGAAGGCTATGACGGCTGGGCATCAGACTACGACGCCGACATGGATCGTCGCGGCTACAAACTTCCGGGCCTTGTTACCACTCTGGTCGCTCGCCATGTCGCACTGGGTGACGGACCGATCCTGGATGCCGGGGCGGGCACCGGTCTGCTTGGCGAATGGCTGCAGCTGGCTGGCTATCGCGACCTTACAGCCATCGATCTGTCACAAGGCATGCTCGACATTGCGCGCACACGGGAGGTCTACGACCATCTCGTCTGTGCCGCGATCGGGGATTCGCTCGACCATGCGGACGGTCATTTCCGTGTGGTCGCTTCGGCCGGTGCCTTCGGAGTTCACCACGCCCCGGCGTCAGGCCTGGAAGAGCTAGTCAGGATCACGCAGCCCGGCGGCCATCTCGTGATCACCGTGCGCGGCATCGGCATGGAAGACGGTGGCTTTCCCCAAGAAATCAAACGTCTCGAAGACACCGGCCGTTGGCGCAAGCTCGAGGAGCATGGGCCGTTCTTCGCGTTCCGCAACGAAGCCGACAGTCTCTATATGGCCTGGGTGTTCGAAAAGACCGCCTGACGGAATCAGACCGCACGCATCGCGTCGTGGACCATCTTCTGAAAAAAGTGGACGTGGTGTTCGCTGAACTCCGGGTGCTCGCGATCGACGACGAAGCGGCCCTGCTCATAGCCCAGCGAGTGCAATCCTCTCTGGACGCCTTCACACAGGGCTACATCCTCTTTCACCAGCGTGGTCTTGATGTAATCCATAAAGCGTCGTTCGAGATCGGTCGGCTCTGTTGATGTGAAGTAGAAATCCCAGCGTTCGCTCGTGGTTTCAGGGCCTGTCGGCAGCACCTGGAACATGGCGAGACTTATACTACCCGGAGACATCAGGGGGATGTGGATCGGCCAGATGAACCCGAACATACTCTCCTGCTCAGCCTCTTCGGGCTTGATCGCATAGGCCTCGTTCTCAAGGCTCTTCCCTTCGACCTTGTGGCTGAACGTAATGCCGTCGTCGGACCACACGGCCTTCTCTTCATAATTCACCAGCCCCATCAGCGTCTGATGGTTGGCGACTCCGTGTTAGCACTCGTGGTTGTTGTCGATCACCGCCTTCCAGTTGGCGTTGACGTCGACCTCCCAGCGCTCGGCACGAACCAGTTCGTCAAAGCGGGGACAGGCGTCCTTCATGTCCTTCAGAAGCACGGCCGCCTGGTCGATGAGCGGCCGGGTGTCGGGGTCCATGTTCACAAACAGGAAGCCGCAGTAATCCTCCCGGCGTGCGGGCTTGAGGTCGGCGTTGTCGGGAATCCAGTCCTTCAGGCTGTCGCGACCGCATGCCTGGCGGAACTTGCCGTCCGAGCCGTAACACCATTGGCGATAGGGACAGGTGATGAGCTTGCGGTTCCCGGAATCCTCCAGAAGAGGGTGCGCACGGTGGCCGCAGACATTGTGGAAGGCCCGGATCACGCCATCCTGTCCACGGATGATCAGCACGCTCTGATCGGCAACCTCGCCTGTGATGTAGTCACCGGGTTTGGAAGGTCACTGATGTGCCCCTGATACCACCAGGTCTTGTAGAAGATGGAAGATGGCCTGGTGTTCACGACGTAAGATCTAAGGCTCGTAGTACCGGCTTGCGGGCAACGTGAAGGAGTCCTCAGCCCAGCTGGAAAAGCGGCAGGGGTCCAGAGACGAGGGAAGAGTCGGATGATTCATGGCGGAACCAAACTCCACATCGGTGATCGTTGTACAAACGGCAGGGGCGACGAAACCGTCCGCCTCCTACATGTGCATACGTGTTCCCTCAGGATCGAATAAAGGTTCGGTGATCACGGTCGCTTTCCGCATGTCGCCCAAAATCTCGATCTCGAACTCCGCGCCTTCGGCGATCAACTCCGTCGGGATGAACCCGATGGCGACAGACGTTTCGGCGAAATGCGCATATCCGCCTGACGTGACGAAGCCGATCACCTCGCCATCCCTCCAGATCGGCTCATCGGCCACCACATCGGCGTCATTGGCATCGACCACAAAAGTCACGAGCTTGCGCTTGACGCCCTCGTCCTGTTCCTTCAGGGCCGCGTCGCGCCCGATGAACTCATTCTTCTTGAACGAGATGAACCGGTCCAGGCCGGTCTCGCCGGCCGTGTAGTCGGGCTTGTATTCGCGCAGCCAGGAACCGAACGACTTTTCGAGCCTCAGGCTCATCATCGCGCGCATGCCGAAGGGGCGCATGCCAAACTCCTGGCCGGCATCAGCCAGCGTTTCGTAGAGGGCCGCCTGTTCGTGGGGCGCCACATACATCTCGTAGCCCAGATCACCGGTGTAGGTCACACGGCAGACCAACGCGTCGGTCAGGCCGACGTTCATCCGCTGCACGGAGCGGAAGGGCATGGCTTCGTTTGAGACGTCGGAACGCGTCACCTTCTCCAGTACCTTCCGCGCATTCGGCCCGGCAAGCTGGAACCCGATCTGGTCCCTGGAGACATTGGTGACGCTCACGCCATTCTCGGGCATCAGGTCGAGCAGCAGGCGCATGTGGTAGTCCTGTGCGGCGTAACTCGCGTTGACCCGGAAGCTCTCCGGCCCCGTCTTGGCGACGGTGAAATCGCCGACCAGACGGCCCTTCTCGTTGAGCATCGGAGCGAGTGTCAGACTGCCTTCCTTCGGCATGCGCGCGGCCATGATCCGATTGAGCCAGACCTCGGCATCAGGTCCTTCGATCCGGAACTTCGAGAAGTTGTGACACTCGTTGATTCCAACGTTGGTTCGCACATTACGGCATTCCTCGCCCACGGGTCCGAATGCATTGGAACGCCGGAAACTCGGAGCCTCCCACAACGGCTCACCTTCGGGTGCGAAGTAGTTGACGTGCTCCATGCCAAAGGCGCTGCCGAACACGGCCCGCTGATCTTTCCAGATCGGATAGGCCGGCGTCGTGTGGAACGGGCGACCTGCGGGCAGTTCCTCGTTGGGGTAGCCGATCGCAAAGCGGCGCTGGTAGTTCTCCCGCGTCTTGGCCCGTGTCAGCGCGGGCGTCATGTAGCTTCCGAAGCGCGCCACATCCATCGCGAAGATGTCCTGGCTGAGCTCGCCCTCGATCATCCATTCGGCGAGGGCCAGCCCGACACCACCGCCCTGGCTAAAGCCCGCCATCACGGCACAACAGGCCCAAAACCCCTTCAGGCCCGGCACACGGCCGACCAGCGGATTGCCGTCACCGGCGAAGGTGAAGGGCCCGTTGATGATGGTCTTGATCCCGGCCTCGGCCAGGATCGGATAGCGGCGGAAAGCGATGTCGAGCTTATCGGAAACCCGCTCCAGTTTGTTGGGCAAAAGCTCGTGGCCGAACTCCCACGGCGTGCCATCGACCGCCCAGTGCTCGCAGTTCTGTTCGTACATGCCGATCACGAGCCCCTTGCCTTCCTGGCGCAGATAACTCTCACCGGTCGGGTCCATGACGTGAGGCAGCTCCTTCTCACGTTCGTAGACCTCCGGAATCTCATCGGTCACGAGATACTGATGCTCCAACGGGTGGAGTGGCAGATAAACGCCGGCCATCATGCCGACCTCCCGCGCCCAAAGCCCCGCAGCGTTGACCACGTGTTCGGCTAAGATCGTTCCCTGCTCGGTCACGATCTCCCAGTGATCATCCGGCTTCTGGTTCAGTTCCAGAACCCGGTTCCGCAGATAGATCTCCGCACCGGCCATACGCGCGGCCTTGGCATAGGCATGGGTCGTGCCCGAAGGATCGAGATGACCGTCCAGCGGGTCATAAAGCGCGCCCAACAGCCCCTCGGTGTTCGTGATCGGGCTGATGTCGCGGATCTCGTCCGGCCCCACGATCTCGGTCGAGAGCCCCATGTGCCGGTGCTTGGCCCGCTCGGCCTTCAGGAAATCCATCCGCTCCGGCGTGTCGGCAATGGTCAGACCACCGACATGGTGCAGACCGCAGGACATGCCCGTGATCTCTTCGAGTTCGCGGTAGAGCCGGATCGTGTAGCCCTGAAGCGCCACCATGTTGGGATCGGCGTTCAGCGTGTGGAATCCACCGGCCGCATGCCAGGTCGAGCCCGAGGTCAGCTCCGAGCGCTCGATCAGGCAGACATCGGTCCAGCCACCGCGCGTAAGGTGATAGAGTACACTGCAGCCGACAACACCGCCGCCGATCACGGCCACCTTCACATGAAACTTCATCGCTATGGCCGTGCTCAGCCCAGCACGGAAAAGCTGGAGTTCTCGTTGATTTCCCGGTTGCGCGAGAAGAAGCCCAAATCGACATCAAGGTCGATGTTCTTCAGACGGAAGTGCACGGGATCGGCGTCATGGTCCCGGCCATTTTCGCAGGCCTCGATCAGGTCAGCCATCATCTCGCCAGCAATCGGTGCATTCTTGAACTGGTTTCCGCTGGTTCCGATCGCGAGATAGAAGCCCTTGAGATCCGATTTGTCGTAGATCGGCCCCCAGTCTTCGGTCACGTCATAAAGATCGATCGCCCCCCGTGCGCTGTTGGGAATCTTGAGATCCGGGAAGCGCTGGGCCTGACGCATAACCAGTGTCGTCCACATATGCGTGAACTCGGTCAGATACTCGTCGGGGTCGACCCATTCTTTCTGATCACAGGCCGGATCCTCACTGCCGATCAGAATGTGATTGCCGGTCTCTGGCCGCGTATAGGCGCCGATCTCGCTGTCCGAAAAGACGTACCCGTCTTTTTCGACGTCATACCCTTCGGGTGACGGCACATGGGCAACCTCATGGCGCAGGGCCCGGGTCGTGATCCGGGTCGTTCCGGCAATACCGGCCATCTCGTTGATCTTCGACGAATGCGGACCGGCGACATTGACCACGACGGGCGCGTCGATTTCCTCGCTGTTGTCGAGCGTCACACCGATGACACGGTCACCATCGCGACGGATCGCCACGACCGAGGTGTTAAAGTGGAAGGTTGCGCCCTTGGCTTCAGCAGCTCGCTGAACGTTGTGACCCGCAAGCTGCGGATCGGAGATGTAGCCACCACGGGGAAACAGCACAGCACCACGCACCGACCGGCCCTGGGGCTCACCGAACTGCGGATCGTCGGTCCGGCGCGGATGATCGAAGCTGTCGGTGCAGATCGGCGGCACCCGTTCCTTGACCTGTTCCGGGGACAACTCCTCATAAGGACAGCCGATCTCATCCATGACCTTCAGGATGCCTTCGAGAAAATCGTTGTGTTCGGTCTTTATCACCAGGCAGCCGCAGTTGTTGTACGTGGCCATGCCAAGCTCGTCTGTGACTCCGCAGAAATTCTCCCAGTCGGACCAGTAGAAATGACTTTCATAGGCCACGCCGGAGCCGTGGACCGTGGAGTAGTAGGGACGGATGATCGCGCAGGAGTTCGAGGTCGAGCCGTAACTGGCCGCCGGAAGCTTGTCGATCGACAGCGTCTTGAAGCCCTTGGTGGCGAGCTCACGCGCGACACTCGCGCCGATGATACCTGCGCCGATCACGATGGCGTCCCAAGTCTGGGCCATGGTCGTCCTTCTCCCCAATAAGTGCTTCGCGCATCTAAGCGCGATTCGGGGAAATGTCACGACCCCCAAAAATAAAAACGGCGACCCGAGGGCCGCCGTCAAGTTGGGGAGGACAAAGGTAAGAAAAAAGGGATCAGCGCATCCAGATGTCACCGGCGATCCAGGCGCGGTGACAATCAGTTGCGTCATGGTACATGTCCTGGTTCAGCAGGGGCGTTGTGGTCATGCCCGGCCCCGCAAAGCGCGGATCGTCGCATTCATAATCGAAGGCCCACTGGCTGCGGTCATCGCCGAAATCGATGGTGGCAGTGACGATTTCATCATAGGCATCGGTGTTGCGGGCGACGCCGGTCTTGCTGCTGTCTGTACCCAGTGAGATTCCGCTCGAAGCCTGGGACGACGCCTGCGGCAGTTCCGGCGTTTCCGTCAGAATCTGCGCCTGCGTCTGGCCCTCGGCCTGCGAGGTGTTCGGCTGTCCGCCGTCGGCCAGCCAGAGGTTGCCGGCCATGTAGGCATCCAGGCAGTCACTGGCATCATGATAGGTGTCCTGCGCCAGCAAAACTGTTTCGGTCATGCCCGGGCCGGCGAAACGCGGATCGTCGCACTCGCCATCGTTCGACCATTGGCTGGCATCGTCACCGAACTCGATCCCGTGCATAACAGCCGCCATCAGTTCAGGCTCGTCTGTCACGATCACGACGGGCTCTTCAACGACGATCTCTGTCGCATGGGCCGTCACGACGTCATCGAGCGGCGCGAGCTCGACCAGTCTGTCGAGATAGAGGCTGCTGCAATCGGCAGCATCGCGATAGAGGTCTTCACGGACCGGGGTCGCATGCACCATGCCCGGGCCTTCGAAACGCGGATCATCACATTCGCCATCATAGGACCACAGGCTCGAGTTGTCGCCGAATTGGATGCCCCAACGCACCAGCGGTTCACTCTGTGCCAGGGAAATCTGCTCCCCCTCAAGCAACAGGCGGCAATCGGTCGCATCGTGATAGGCGTCGACTGCCAGCAAGCCGGACATCGCCATGCCCGCACCGACGAACCGGGGATCATCGCACTGGCCATCCAGCGCCCAGATACTCGTATCGTCACCCAAGTCGATGGCGAGATCGGCAGTCGGAGCGGCATCCTCGACGATCACCGGGTCCAGTGAGGCGATTTCCGCCTCCGCTTCTGGCTCGATGTCTGTCTTAGCTTCGATCGAGCCGGTGTCATCGGTGCGTTTGCGCACTCCGCCCCGCACACCAGATTCATCGTCCACGAGTGCCAGCGTGAAACCAGCGTCGGGTGCGCTGCGACTCTGGACGAAGTCCGCCAGGGACGGCGTGGTCAGAGCCACCGCAGCACCCAGAAATGTTCCAATGACAAGTGTCGAATTCATGATCGTTCTCCCTTGAAGAACCGGCCTTTTGCCGGAGCTCCTTCATCCGTTCAGGATCAGCGCAGTGCGATGCGGCCCGCTTCGTGCTGGCGGCGGCAATCGGTGGCGTCGCGATAACGGTCTTCATCCAACAGCGGCGTCGTGGTCATGCCGGGACCGTAGAAGCGCGGATCGTCACACTCGCCATCGTAGGACCAGGCGCTGCTGTCGTCTCCGAAATTGATCGACGAGGCGTAGCTGTCGTAACCGCTGTTGTAATTCTGGCTTGAAGCGAGCCAGACCTGGCCCACGTTGAAGGCCGAACGGCAATCGGTCGCATCGCGATAGGCGTTGGCGCTGCTCAGGCCGGCCGTTGCCATGCCGGGACCACTGAAGCGTGGGTCATCGCACTCATAGTCATAGGCCCACTGACTGGAATCGTCGCCGAAGTTGATGTTGCTTTGGCCGTAACCGTTGCCGGTCGCGGCGTAACAGGCCTGAAGGCCGATGCTCAGGGCAGCCACGGCTGCAATCTTTGTGAAGGTCCTGAAGGTCATGGCGCTCTCTCCCGTGTTCGCCGTCATGACCCCTTCACGCAGGTGCTGTCCGAAACCTTATGCTGATTGTGGCAAAAACCCGGCCCCGTAACCGTGATCACGCATCGCCGGACACGCTAACGGGCAGGGTCACCGTCACGGTCGTGCCGCTCCCGACCTCACTTTGGTTGCCCAATGTACCGCCAAGTTTCTCGGCAAAACTGCGGGCCGGCGGCGAACCGTTCCAGGGCGAGCGTCAGGTTCGGGGCGATCAGGAGATGCCGCTCTTCCACCTCAGAGACCTCGCGTTCGAACGCGGTCGTCTGCACCCAGGCACCCAGGCACCCAGGATGAGAACAGGTGCGCTGGCCACGGCCATGAACAGCGCCATTAAAATGGTGCGAAGACCGAGCTTCACCAGATGTTTCCCCTCAACTGACCAGATCCCGCCCGACCTGTGTCATCACGACGCGTTGAACCGGTTGCAATCGCGCGCCCCAAACGGAAATGATACACCGCAAGCGGCACGAAGCGGAACAGGCCTTGGTCTACACACGCTGCGTGCCAAATTACCGAAACGCCTCAGATTGTAAAAGGACACTTACAAATGACTGTTCGCCATGGCCGCGAGTTCCTCAGCATTCCGGGTCCCACAAACGTCCCCGACCGTGTCCTCTCGGCCATGCACCGCCCCGCCATCGATATCTATGCAGGTGAGATGGTCGACACGACCCTGAGCTGTCTGGCCGATTTGAAGCCGGTGTTCCGTACATCCGGCGAAACCTACATCTATGCCGCCAACGGCCACGGTGCCTGGGAAGCCTCTCTCACCAACTGCCTGTCGCGCGGCGAGAAGGTGCTGGTCCTTGAATGCGGCGTCTTCGCAGTGGTCTGGGGTGAGATGGCCTCGTTCATCGGGCTCGAACCCGAGATCATGCCGTCTCGACCGCGCCGCGCCGTGGATCCCGCGGCGCTGGAGGAACGCCTGCGTGCCGACACCGACGGTGAGATCAAGGCCGTCATGACGGTTCAAATTGATACAGCATCTGGGGTGGTCAACGACATTCCGGCCCTGCGTCGTGCAATCGACAACGCCGGCCACGACGCACTGCTCCTGGTCGACACCATCGCCTCGCTTGGCTGCATGACCTTCGAGATGGATAAATGGGGTGTCGATGTCACGGTTGCGGGCTCACAAAAGGGCCTGATGGCACCGCCCGGCCTGAGCTTCGTCGCAGCCAACGACAAGGCGCGCGAACGGCACAAATCGGCCGATCTCGTAACGCGCTACTGGGACTGGACCCTGCGCGAAGGCCCCGAGCACTACATGAAGCACTGCGGCACCGCGCCCGAGCACATGCTGTTCGGTCTGCGGGAATCCCTCGACATGATCGCGGAGGAAGGGCTCGACAACGCCATTCGCCGACACACGCTGCTTGCCGATGCCACCCGGGTGGCGGTCGGCGGCTGGGCGGAAGGCGGCGCAATGGAGTTCAACATCACCGAAGCCACCGAACGCTCAAACTCCGTCACCACGGTGCGCATGGCGCCCGAACCCGCCGCCGCCATTCTCGACTTCTGCCGTGAGCAATGCGGAGTTGTGGTCGGCATTGCCATTGGCGAGAACCTCGGCGGCAAGGGCTTCCGCATCGCCCATATGGGCCACACCAACGCACCGATGGTCATGGGCACGCTGGGCGCCATCGAAACAGCACTCATCGCGCTCGACCTGCCCCATGGCTCCGGCGGCCTCCAGTCTGCTACCGCGTGTCTGGGTGCGGCGCTCAAGGTTTGAAGGACATCAGCATGGACAACGCCGAACGCATGGCGATTGCCAGGGCCTGCGTCGATACATCCAATGACCATGACGTCGACCGCATCGCCACCATGCTCGCACCTGATGTTGCCTATCGTTCTAGCGGTGTCGGTGCCCATGATGGCGCGGAAGCAATCCTCGCCATGAACCAGGTCTTCTTCGCCGACTATCCCGATGTTTGCTGTGACCCGGAGAACTCGCGCTCGATCCCCGACGACGAGGTCGAGTTCGACTTCACAATCACGCTGGCAGGCGCCAGCCACCGCGGTGTCGAACGCGTCTTTGTCGGCGACAACGGCCGTATCACACGGGTCGAAGTCGAACGCTGATCCAGGCTCTGGACGCGACCATCAATTCGTGACCAAGATACTCTGCCGCTGACGTGAGGCGGCTGGGGCGAACGATCCGAGACAGCGGAGCGGCCCCGCGGTGGTGGAGTGTCCGTCGTCGTGCTGCGCTGGTACCAGACTGACAACCGTCTGCTTTGGGTGCTGCTGGCCCTGTTGCTCGCCACAGGCTGGAGCACGACGGGCCTCGTCATCCGTTTCATCGAAGAAGCCAGCGCGCCGGAGATCACCTTCTATCGCGGCCTGTGCCTTTCGTTTGCCGTCACGCTGTTTGTCGCCAGCCGCTATCGCATCAACACCGCGCGCGCCTTTCGCGCGATCGGCTGGCCCGGCCTCATGGGCGCCGTCGGCCTGGGCCTCGCGAGTGTCACCTTCATTGCGGCGATCGAGCGGACCACCATCGCCAACATCAGCTTCCTGATCGCGGCCACGCCGTTCTTCGCCGGTGGTCTGGCCTGGCTGATCATGCGTGAGGCCATGGCACCCCGCACCATCGCCGCCACCGGGATCGCCATGATCGGCATCGTCGTCATGGTCGGTGAGGGTTTTGCCGTGGGAAGCTGGCTGGGCAATCTGCTGGCCCTGGCCTGCGCCTTCCTGTCGGCCTTCTACGTCGTGGGTGTCCGCCTTGGCAGGGGTGTGGACATGGTTCCCACCGTCGCACTCTCGGGCCTTATCGCGGCTGGGGCGGCGGCCACCATGATCGACAGCTTCTACATATCGCTGCACGACTTCATGCTCTGCGCCCTGCAAGGCATTTTCATCAGCGCGGTCTGCAACGGGCTCTTCACGCTGTGCGCCCGCCATATACCCGCGGGCGAGCTGACCGTGTTGTCCATGCTGGAGTCGGTTCTGTCGCCACTGTGGGTTTTTCTCATTCTGGTCGAGATTCCGTCCACGCTCACGATCATCGGCGGCGCCATCGTTCTGGGGGCTGTGTCCCTCCAGGCCTTCTGGCCACGCAGGTGGCGTCGCAATCAGGCTCCATGATGTCCGCTCGGAATCACACCCGACCGGCCATGACTGGTTTTCTCGAACCCGACAGTCCACCTCCCATCACGGAATCACAGACATGAAGATCGGTTTCATCGGCCTCGGCAACGTCGGCGGCAAACTGGCGGGTTCAATCCTGCGCAACGGCTTCGACCTCACCGTCCGAGACCTCGACAAGGCGGCCGCGCAGCGCTTCCTCGACCAGGGTGCCCACTGGGCCGAGAGCCCCAAGGAGATCGCCGAGACCTGCGACCTCATCATCACTTGCCTGCCCTCCCCCGCCGCCAGTGCCGCGGTCATGGAGGCCGAGGACGGCGTTCTGGCCGGCCTCACCGAAGGCAAGATCTGGGCGGAGATGAGCACCACCGACGAAAACGAGATGAAGCGCCTGGCAGAGCTGGTCAAGGCGACCGGGGCCGAGCCGATCGAGTGCCCGGTCTCCGGCGGCTGCCATCGTGCGGCCACGGGCAACATCTCGATCTTCGCAGGCTGCGAACGCACCACCTTCGACCGCATGCTGCCGGTGCTCACCACACTGGGCCGACGCGCGCTCCACACCGGGCCTATCGGCAGCGCCTCGGCACTGAAGGTGATGACCAACTATCTCGCCACGGCCAACCTGCTCACGCTCTGCGAGGCTCTGACGACCATGAAGATGGCCGGGATCGACCTCAACACGACCTACGAGGCGATCCGCATCAGCTCGGGCAACAGCTTTGTCCACGAAACCGAAAGCCAGGTCATCCTCAACGGCAGCCGCGACATCAGCTTCACCATGGACCTCGTGCTCAAGGACATCGGCCTCTTCCAGGAAATCGCCGAACGCAACAACGTGCCGCTCGAGATCTCGCCCCTGATGATCGAGATCTTCAAGGACGGCCAGGACCGCTATGGACCCCGCGCCTGGTCCGATGACATTATCAGGCGATTCGAAGAGGCCTGCGACACGGAAATCCTTGCGCCAGGCTTCCCCGCCGAGATGATCGACGACGAGCCCGAAGAACCCGGCTACGAGGTCTTGCCCAAGGGCAAGGTCTGAGGTTCAGCCCAGCGCCCGCATCACCTCGCCCGCCGCGCGTTCGCCGCTCCACCAGGCGCCGCCGCAGATTGCGTAATAGGCACCGGCCGCGGCCTCTCCGGCAAAGAACAGGCGGTCGTCGAGCGGCTCGGCCAATGTCTGGCGCGCACTCTGCGCGCCAGGACTGAGCGCGGCATAGGCACCAAGCGTCAGAGGATCATTGGCCCATTGGGTCAAGGCACCCTTCACGAAGGTCTCGCGGGCGCGGCTTCCGACCATGGCTTCGACCGCGCCGAGAGCAAACTCAATCGCCACCTCAGGACCTTCGGCCGACTGAATCCATGAGCAGCCGTGATCGAACGGCACGCCAAAGGTCTCTCCTTCAGTCCAGGCCCGACCGCTGACCCTGTCTCGTGCCTCGAGCACCACCACGGACTTGCCTTCAGCCATGAGCTTCCTGGCTGCGCCGATCCCTGCAGCACCCGCGCCGATGATCATGACATCAGGATCGGCCGGAACATCAGCACGGGCGTGTGAAGGAAAAAGTGCAGTCGACGCGCCGGAAGCAAGGAGTGTTCGCCGGGTCAGCAATGAAGGGGAGGATTGCTGGGGCATGGAACTGTCTTATCGCAGCGTCGGCTGCACTGGGGGTCTCGAAATCACCACAACTCTACAGCGT
>CEUN01182327.1_pt1 | contig 31152 bp, 29 predicted proteins | sample 361501 | NCBI WGS metagenome assembly CEUN01 (sample SAMEA2622801, study PRJEB7988) | marine metagenome | biome: marine biome (ENVO:00000447); feature: marine epipelagic mixed layer (ENVO:xxxxxxxxx); material: "saline water (ENVO:00002010), including plankton (ENVO:xxxxxxxx)" | depth 120 m | reverse complement strand
CTTTTAGGTTGGAAAGGTGTACCGTCTAAAATGACTTTGGAGCGTGTTCAACGCGCATTGGGACTTGAAACTAGATTCCAATCCGAGTCTATGGTTTGAGAACCACGTTGGTTCTGTCTATTGTCTATTCTGGTTGGCGACTGACGTCATCACTTGAGTGACTTGTTAACGAACCGCGAACCTTGTCTCCTCATCATGTTCTCACCGTGCGTGATGTGTCTCTTCGCTCTCACCTTCTCTTATGCACCAGGCATGTAGTGGTCGTTTGAGGCTGCCACTGTCTGTTTGAAGGTCCTGTCTTCTGTTTCAACACGTTCTGTACTTGACGGGGGATGTCCGTGCCCAGACTAATCTGGGTGTGATGTACGACGAAGGAATGAGTGTTTCACAGGACGATAAGACCGCAGTGAAGTGGTACACCCTTGCTGCCGAGTGGGGAAATGCCGCTGCCCAGTCAAACCTGGGTGCGATGTACTACAACGGAAAAGGTGTCATCCAAGACGATGTCTATGCACATATGGGGTGGAACATTGCTACATTAAATGGGGACACGAACGCAGTAAAGAACCGAGACATAGTTGCAAAACGAATGACGCCTCCCGACATCTCCATCGCACAGAAACTTGCCAGTGAATGCGTCCGAAAGAATTACAAGGACTGCTGACCGCAACACTGCGCAAAAGTCCTGCCTTCCCTTATTTGACCTAACCACTCTTCCTTCGCAGACTCACAGTCACTCCAATTGGTTCTGTGTGAGTGTACCAATGAAACGCCAACTGACCGCCTCCATCTGCCTGACGATTGCCGCACTTCTTGGAAGGACTGAAAAATGAGGGGAATTATTCCTGTTTTACTGACTCTTGTATTTCTAATTGGTAGTACGGGAGTGGGTTGGAGTGCTGTAACAAACACGGGGCCTTCTTTCGACTGTAATAGGGCATCCACTCCAACTGAATATGCGATTTGTGCGTCTAAACCCCTTTCCAAACTGGACCGGGCGCTTGCTGCTACCTATAAAAGCGTAAAGCGAAACCTTGAGAAAGGATCACGAGACTTAACCGCGCTGCGAAACCAACAACGCGAATGGAATAAAAAGAGATCCTCCATGTGCGGTGATAATGTTCAGTGTCTCTCTCGCATGTATCAGGATCGGATAGATGATCTTGCTACATCTACTCATTTTTACGAAATCAAAAATGGAAGGTTTTTTACCGATGAAGGTGAGGTTCCTTTGGGATGTTTTTCAGAGTTAATGACTGAACTCAATGGAGATGATAATACTGCGGCAATCTATTTGAATAAGACGGTCTATAGGGGTTGCATTAGGTCCAACAAGCATGACCTATCCGAGAATAAAAATTACAAAATTTCTATAGAAAAAGAAAAAGAGCACGATGTTTTTTGGATAAGAATTTGCGAGTTAGTTGAAGGCAGTATGAGGCAATCTTGTGACAAACTTATAATTCAATTTGTTAAACGTCTGTACTTAACCCCAGAGGGCAACAAAAACGTTGTTTCTATTGAGAAATTGGGCAACTGGAAGTGATTATCTTACGATTAGAAAAAGCATAAAAACTTGCCGTGATAGCGCACCAGATGTCTTCGCGGACGGGGTATCAGCGCAGCGAGGCGAGCCAGAGATAATCTTCGACTGCTCGGTCGTATCGAAGAGCTGCACGAGGACAGTGATTGTGTCAAAGGCAGCCCTCGGATCAGGGAGGACCTTCGCTACGAAGGCGAATCGTGCGGTCTCAATCGGGTGGCACGGCTGATGCGCGAAGCAGAGCTACGAGGGATCCCACAGCGCCGTCGATGGCGTTACAAGCCAACAGGTGAACGGCCTGATGGCATCGTCAACCGCTTACAGCGCGCCTTCAGTGCAGAGACACCCAACACGAAATGGGTGACCGACATCACCTACATCCGCAAGTGTGAAGGCTGGCTGTATCTATGCGTCGTCATCGACCTGCACAGCGGTCTTGTCGTTGGCTGGTCAATGAGCCATTGCCAGAACCGACAACTGGTTATCCAGTCTGTGCTGATGGCGCTCTGGCAGCGTGAGGACCGGACGCTTGTGATGCTGCACTCTGACCGCGATACGCAGTTTACAAGCGAGGAATACCAGCAGTTCCTGAAAGGCCACAATGTCATATGCTCGATGAGCGGTGTCGGGAGTTGCGCGGACAACGCAGCCGCTGAGAGCTTCTTCGGCTTGCTCAAGCGTGAACGCGTCAACCGCAGGCGGTACATCACCCGGGCCGACGCCAGGGCCGATGTGTTTGACTACATAGAATGCTTCCAAAACCAAAGAAGGCGGCGGAAGCTTAAACGAGGCGAATCTACCTTAACCAGACCGTCTACGGAGACGGGATAGAACCCAATTGATGTTTGTAATTTGTGTAAACGCACATGAGCACAGCCCCACGATTCGCCCAACCATCGACGCGGCATTTCGCGTCTTTACCAACAACACTCCACGCTGAATCGACCAAGGACGATGTTTTGAAGCTTCACAAAGTCACAATCCTGTCTCTGCTCGCGTTTATTTCCGGTTGTCAAACATTACCTGACGTTGCTGCACCCAGCTCGAACTTCGACGGACGATATTCGTTCAGACATCATTGCCATGATGATGAAGAGTTATCAGCCAAGCTCGATGGCAGTACATTCATCATTTCTGGAGGGATAATCACCAACAATCTCGGCGGGGCCGGGCGCTACAAATTGCAAGACAACGCCAAGGTCGATGCAAAAGGCAACCTCGCAATTGCGGGTACCCGAAAGACCAGTGAGTTCGCCATTTACGGAAACCTCCTTGACCGGAAAGACAAGTTTTCCATATCGTCCCGAACGCGAACAATCTCCGGCGAACTGACCGGACACATCACGCACAACCAATCTCGTCACCCTTGTGTCGCTCAGTTTGAACGGATTGGCGATGCACCAAATTCTGCCCCAAACTCTGCTGAAACGGCCACCAATGACAAAAACACGGTTCAGGTAAGAAGCAAGAATACGACGACAGAAATCGACCTGCTCGCCGATGAGGGAGAGAAGGTGCTCGTCGATGTCGAGTTCCAGAACCTTCAAGATATTTCCGCAAAGGGCCTGGCGATCATCGTTCCGTCCAGCACCCCCAACATGGAGGACGAGGCCCACTACGCCGAAAGGATGCGGGAGTTTGGTTTGGCAACGGCCGTCATCCATGGTGCCGCCCCCCGTTTCACAGCTAAATTTTCCGCTCGTTACACAAGCTCGATGATAGTTCGGGATTTAATTGCGACGCTGACACTGGTTAACGAAAAATTGCCAAAGCCCAAGCAGATTATCGTCATGGGCAGTTCCGCGGGTGCCTACGGCATTTTCAAGGTCGCTTGGGAGAAGCTTCGTGCCAGCCATCCTCAACTCACCAAGATCGACAAAGCGATCATGGTCAACGCGCTCTGCCCTGAACGCTTCGAGAGCGGCTGGCAAACCGACGTGGCCCTGTACACAGCGAACGGTCGGGATGACGATTCCACGACCGCCGCTAGCTGCGCAGCATTGAAGAAGACGCGCAGCTTGCCGAATTTACGGCGCTTGACCTATTCCGGAGCACATCACTTTGAAAGCCCCCGCTTTGGCCCAACACAGCAAGTTGACGGCATGCATATCATCCCGACCTGTTCTCTGAACATCAACGAGCGGCTATTCACGACCATCAGCCGTCGCGACGGAAGTGACAGCTGGGAGACGGAAACAAAGGGCTCTGGCGACAAGCTTTATAACTGGCTTGGGAAAACCTGTGTAAGACGAGGCCATAAACAGGGCTACGATCCGGAAGGTGGCCCAATGTTCTGGTCCGACGTCAAACTAATCGTCGACGAAAGTACCCCTCCATCAAACCTCCAAGGGCTAACTCAGTGAGCGGGGTTGAGGATATTCACTCCGAGTCTATCTGGTTCACCGCAAGATGGTACCGGCACGGCGAGAGTTGGTGGCAAACTATCCGGCAGAACGTGGCGGTGTGCAGCCCTACAACCCCGCACAGTACGCCGCGCTAAGGTCCGCAATGGAAACGGCACTGCGTTGATACTCTTCCGTTCGCTCAAATACCGCATTGCCGCGACTATCTTCTTCCTCGAAGCGATAGTGCTGGCTGTGGTCCTGTGGCAATCACATCAGCTTTCTTTTTCGCTATCGCAACAGGAGCAAATGGTAAAGGCGAACATCATCGCCGACTTGTTGTCGGAGTCCAGCCGTAATGCGCTGTTCGACCACGAATTCGGCACCCTACAGACATTGCTGGAGCGCGCTTGCGATATTGGCCCTTTGGAGCGTGCCCTATTGCTTGACCATCGCAGCCGAGTGGTGGCGAGTTCCACCTCTGGCCTGTTGGGTCGCGAAATCCAGCAACTACCAGAACAGCCTGGAACGTACACGCTGGCTCGCAAAGTGGAGACACTCGGGGGGCTTGACGGGCGGTTGCTGGTGACGTTCTCAAAGGCTCAACTGACGGGAGCAAGGGCTCAGGCGCTGGAACTTGGAATCAAGATCGGTCTCTTTGGCATGGCGCTGATTGCGGTCTTCGGTATGTTGTTCGGGTACTTGCTGACTTGGCGTCTGGATAAAGTCATCGATTACACCAAGAAGGTAGCGAAAGGCGAGTTCCAAGAGCCGTTGAAGATCTCGGGGAACGACGAAGTGGCCGAACTCTCCGCTGCTCTGAGCGACATGAGTAGCCAGTTGCAGTCGTCCTTCTCAACGATGAGGCATTTGGCCTACCACGACCCACTGACTGGCTTGGCTAACCGAGAGGAGTTCAACAGGCGGCTAGCTACAGCCATGAAATCGACCGAGACTCACAATGATGTACATGCGTTGATGTACTTGGACCTGGATGGATTCAAGATTGTCAATGACACTTGCGGACACGCTGTCGGTGATGAGCTGCTCGTCAAGCTTACTCAGCAATTGGGAACCGTAATTCGCTCTCGCGATACGCTTGGTCGCCTTGGGGGAGATGAATTTGGCGTTCTGTTGGAACGCTGTCCGCCCTATGCGGCAGTACGGATCGGTGAGCAACTCATCGAAGAAGCAAAGCGCGTATCCGTTGAATGGCAAGGTAGGCAATTGGCGGTCGGCGTGAGCGTAGGCATGGCGATAGTCTCGGACAAGAGTCCCGACCTACCGCAACTGCTGCAAGAGGTTGACGATGCTTGCTATGCAGCCAAGGCCGCTGGTGGTGGGACTTTGCGTTCTGTTTCACCGCAGGCAGGGGATGCGCGCGAGGCAGTCGACAAGAAGCGCGCAATTGACCAGCTGACGGCTGTGTTCGACGAAGGGCGCTGGGAGCTCCATTATCAAGAAATCGTTTCATTGGCGTCCACGCATCAGCCCGTTTGCTGGGAAATACTGCTTCGCCTGCGTGATGACAAGGGAGTGTCTGGTCCCGAGAAATTCATGAGGGCAGCTGAACGTTACAAAATGATGTCGAGAATCGACCTCCATGTCGTCAAAATGGCATTCGACCATCTTTCAAACACACCTGTGTGCGATAAGCCGTTAATCACTTTCATCAACCTGTCATCGCATAGCATCAACGACGAGCTATTCCTGTCTGGATTACAGAAGTTGGTGGAGGACTATGCACAGGAACCTGGCTCAATATGTTTTGAACTCACAGAGGCTGAGGTGACCAAGCACTACGTTGCTGCTCTCAGTTTCCTTGGCAAGCTCAAGAAAATCGGTTTCAAGGTTGCACTTGACGATTTCGGCGTCGGGTTTTCCAGCTACCACCAGCTCAAAAACATACCGCTGGATTACATCAAGATTAACGGCATGTTGGTTCGCGACCTACATGAAAACCGAACTAACCAGTTGATCATTCAGTCCATCAGCGATGTTGCAAATGAATTCCGTGTCAAAACCATTGCCAAGTTCGTCGAGACCACCAATGCTCTGGAAACATTACAGGAACTCGGTGCCGACTATGCGCAGGGGTACGCTCTTGGCTACCCGAAACAGCTACCGTACCCGGCAGGTGGGTGAATCGCCATAGTTTCTCCAGACGCTTTCAAGCCGTTCTTGATGAGGCGGCTCTTACTCTGCCGAAAACAACTGCTGGTTAGCACCATGTCGGCGCTGTCTATTGTAAAACATCGCAATGTAGGCGAAGACATCTGAGCGGGCATCGGCTCGACAGCTGTAGGTCTTCCGCTCGATTCATGCCCTTTTCAGCAACTGGAAGAACATTTCAGCCACTGCGTTGTCATGGTAATTGCCGCACCGGCTCATGCTGGCAGATACACTCAGCCCTCATGAGTCCGTATGTGTGTGATGCTCGTGACCCAACCTTCGTTCGGCACAGTCGGAGGGGAACTGCCGCTGCCGGATATTCGGGCGTAATCTTGTGGATGCACTCGGCATTGTGGCGGCTCTTGCGATAACCCACCGGGGGTCGTATCCCTGTGCAAGGCATCAGCCGATGTACACGATTGAGGCCGCCGCGCTCGCCATGCTCGTGCAGGTCCGAGCGGAAAATGCGATGAGACGATGACTGAGGCTGACGCTACTCAAACCGCACGTGGAAAGCTCCTGGCCGTTGTAACCGCCGCGTGCCTCATTGCGATTACCTGGCTGGTTTACAGCCCGGGACTGCGCGGCCCATTTGTTGGTGACGACGTCATCAACATTCTCGACAACCCGGCGGTTGCGATCAGCGATCTGTCTGTCGATTCGCTGCTCACGGCGCTTGGCTCGAACAGCAGCGGCCCGTCCGGACGGCCACTGCCCGGACTCAGCTTTGGGCTGAGTTACTGGTTTGCTGGCGAGGCGTTTGTACCCGTTCATTTCAAGAAAGCCAACCTCGCCCTGCATATGCTGAACGGGTTGCTGGTGTACCTCGTCGCGTTCGGCTGCCTGCGCCTGGCAGCGCGCAGTCAGGAGCTGCCGTCAAGAGCTTGCGCAGTCGTGGTGTCCGCGGCGTGGTTGCTACACCCGTTGCAATTGACCACGGTGCTGTACGCAGTGCAACGAATCAACGGCATGGCCGCTACGGGCGTGCTGCTCGGCCTTGTTCTGTTGATCCGCGCACGCCTCGCAATGCGCGCACAGCCGCACGCATGGGGTCCTCGCGTCCGGCTGCTGGTGGCACTCGGCGCTGGTGGACTTCTGGGCTTGCTCAGCAAAGAAAACGCCATCGCCATCCTGGCGTTTGCGGCGGCCATCGAGATGTTGATCAGGTCTTCCACTACACCGCGAAGAAAGCTGTTGCACTGGTCCTGGTTAGGTGACCGTAACGCTCCACCGGATGTCAGGATTGCGCGCCGGTTCTACACGTTCGCTATCGTCGCAGCGATTGTCGGCTTCCTGGTGATTGCAGGCCTGCGTTACGATTTCTGGGCAGAGGTTTATTCGACCCGTGAGTTCACGATGAATGAGCGGGTTATGACACAACTGCGCGCCCTGTGGTGGTATCTGGGGCAGATTGGTGCACCACGCGTCTCTTCCTTAGGCCTGTACCACGACGACTGGTTAACCAGTACGAGTTGGTTGAATCCGTGGACAACCACACTGGCGGCTGGCGCATGGCTGGCGGCTCTGGTCGCGGCCGCAACGGTCTCCAGGCTGACCGTCTGGTTCCGCTTCGCCGTCGTCTGGTACCTGGGCGGTATGGCACTGGAAAGCACCATCGTGCCGCTCGAAATGGTCTTCGAGCACCGGACCTACCTGCCTTCGTTAGGTCCCATCCTGGCGCTTTGCGCTGTGACGGCGCCGTTGCTGAGGCCACCTCTTCTGCGCGTCAGCGCAGTTGTCATGCTCGCGACCTTTGCAGCGACAACCGCCGTACGCGCGCAGACCTGGGGTGACGCGCTCATTCTGTTTGAGTCAAACATACGCCATCACCCGCGCTCCGCGGCATCTCAGTCGACCTACGCCGTGTTGTTACGCCAGTCTGGCGCTCCGCTTGGCCAGGTATACGAGCACTACACGCTCGCGTCGGCCGCTAATCCGAACACCATGGACAGCCGCATGGCACAGTTGCTTATTGTTGCGGCCCTGCAGCTGGCGCAGGCCAAGGGACAGAGCGTCGCACCCATGACCAACGCCGCCGGGGTGACCTTACTGGCTGTATCAGCGCCTGCACTCACCAGGCAACGTGACCACCTGATTGGCGAAGTTACGACCATCGTAAACCAGCGAGCGCTCTCCAAGGGTTCGGTGGCAACGCTTGCGAACCTTGCGAACTGTACCGTCGCAGGCGATCTCGCCTGTGTGTCCCTGGTGCCAAAGCTCGAGCACTGGCTGTGGGGCGTCAGCCGCAGCCAGCGGATGACTACCGAGGACAGACAACTTGTATTATGGGCAGGCGCCAGAGCCTTGGTGGCCCAGGGCTACTTTGAAAGCGCGCAACAATTGATGCGGGAGAATGTTGCGCGCAACCCATCTGATGCGCTCGCCGCCGCCCGCCTCAAATCAGTTGAAGACGCCATCCGTGAGCGCGCCACGGACAAGCAGGGCCACTCAGACGAGGCGAGCGTCTCGTTCGAGGAGAGCCTTTCAGTCGAAAAAGCCGGTTCGCACAAGTCCACACGTGAGCATGACTAGTGCTATCTTGCCAGGGCGAGACGAGATGGAATCATGTCTGAGTTAAGTGTCGTCATACCTGCCTTAAACGAGGCGGATAACCTCGAAGCTTTGTTGCCCCGGCTGAAGGCTGTTGTGCCGGATGCGGAGATCATTGTCGTGAGCGATGGCTCTTCGGACCATACGCGAGCCGTGTGTGAGCGCGCCGGCGTGCGCTGCATCGCACACCCATACCGACTGGGCAACGGTGCAGCCGTGAAAACCGGCCTGCGAGCGGTTAATGGCCGCCGCACCGTGCTGATGGACGCAGACGGACAGCACCGACCGGAGGATATACCACGCCTGCTGGAAGCATTGGACTCTGGTTTTGACATGGCGGTTGGTGCGCGCGCGTCGTCTGCCAATGCCAACTGGCTGAGGCGCATTGGCAACGCGCTCTACAACCGGCTTGCGAGCTGGACCGTAGGACGCCCCATTCTGGATCTGACGTCCGGGTTTCGCGCCGTTGATACCGCGCTCGCGCGCGAGTGCCTGCCGCTGTTCCCAAACGGCTTCTCTTATCCAGCAACCATTACGATGGCATTCTTTCGTTCCGGGTACACCGTTCAGTACGTTGGCGTGGACATGCCCTCCCGTGGCGGAAAGAGTCACCTCAGCCCATGGCGTGACGGCATTCGCTTCGGGCTGATTATCTTTCGCATCGGCACGCTGTACTCGCCGCTGAAACTGTTTGTACCCATCAGTGCCGTATTTGCGGCGCTGGGCGCGAGCAACTATCTCTACACGTTCATCACCTCGGGGCGATTCACGAACATGAGCGGCTTGATGTTAGTTTCCGCGGTGTTGATCTTCCTGATCGGACTGGTGTCAGAGCAGATCGTTTTGCTGTTGTACAAGCGCGACGACTAGCTCCGTTCAGAATTCAGCTCCGTCGCCACCGCGGAACTTGCGCCGCTTTGCCTTGGCTTGCACCCAGCGCCATCTCGGGTAGCTTGATGTCCGCTTGTTCGCCAACCTTGCGCGGCTCCGAATAATAGCCAAGCGCGTAGTCCCTCATGGTATACCCCAGCAACTCCTGCAGTTCGGGTTCCAGTTCTCGCGCCACGTCCGGCGGACAGGAGAGATACTGATTTTCCTCGGTGCGCAGCCATCCCAGACAATACGTGATGTTCATGCCCAGCCTTGCCTTGTCGGAGCGATTCTCTCCACCGCCATGAAGGACTGAGCCGGAATACAGCAACACACTCCCAGCCGGCATGGAGGCTTGCACAACCTCGTGGCGCCCGGCTCTACGCGCCTCATCCCAATGGCAGGACCCGGCACAACCTGCGTCGCGCCGTTTTCCTCGGTGAAATCCGTAAGCGCCCACATGGTGTTGAATTGGGGTTCGATCGCACACGGCAAATACCCGCCCCACGCCAGGCGATCACGATGCAGTGGTTGCTGCCCTTGTCCCGGAAGAATCCGGATGATCTGCGTCAGATGGAGTTGGATACGCGGACAGAATGGTTCCAGAAAACGTCGCGCCAGTTCCAGCACGCGCGCCTCCATCACCACCTCTCGACACGCCTATGACCTCGCCACCAGCGCGCCGGTGCGCGATGTACTGTACCCGGTGAACTTGTCGCGCCCGAGCGGCGTGGCGTTGACCCACGGCGCCGTCTGGGCGTTCACCTGCTCGAGCAATGCTCGTGGTAACACGCCAGTGATAATGGCAGCGCCCATCTCCTGGAACGCTCCGAGGACTTCATCCGCTGGCGAATCCGCATCAAACCGCGGCACCGATACAACGTCCATTACCCCACCGGGTTCACCGCTTGAGTCCATCACTGAGTTCCTTTGTTTACCCGGCTCGACGCTAACACTGCTAGCGTTCCGCGCCTGGCTGGTGCAGCCTTTATCCCCCGGGCAAGCTACGGAGGCCGCCGCATGAGCATCGACAAGTTAAGTGACGCGACATTTGATCCCTGGTGGTGGGAGTGGGCACCGCGCGCACCGGAAACGCAGTCAACGCTTCCTCAGCATGTAGACACCGTCGTCGTTGGGTCGGGCTACACGGGCATGATGGGCGCGTTGACTCTGGCCCGTGGCGGGCGCAAGGTTCTGGTCCTGGAAGCCGAATCCATCGGCTTTGGCGCCAGCAGTCGCAACGGTGGCCAGGTGGGTTCAGGCAATCAGAGATTCACGGTCAAACGCCTGACCGAGCTATACGGCCGCGATCAGGCGCGCGCGCTCATTCAGGAAGGGACAGCAGCACTCGCATACGTGAAGACATTCATCGAACGGGAAGGCATCGAATGTCATCTTCGGATCAACGGCAGATTTCGTGGTGCCTCCAAACCAGAACACTACGAGAACATGGCGCGCGATATGGAGGACCTTTACGCGATCGGTGGCTTCGAGTCGTTTATGGTCGCGCGCGGCGACCAGCAAGCAGAGATTGGCTCAAAGTTGTACCACGGCGGTTCGGTCATTCCAGGCGATGCATCACTGCATCCGGCTCTGTATCACCAAGGCCTGACCGCGCGCGCTGAAGAGAGTGGCGTGCAGATGCGCTCACACACACCCGCGCGGGCCATAGAACAAACGGACAGCGGCGCACGGGTCATTACCGACGCCGGCGCCGTTGAGTGTGACCACGTACTGGTCGCCACCAATGGCTACACCTCAAGCATGACACCCGACCTGCACAAGAGCATTGTGCCGGTTGCTGCCGCCATGATTGCGACAGAAGAACTGTCGCCCAACCTGCTGACGCACTTGCTGCCCAACATGCGCGTCTACGGCGATACGCTGCGGGTCCATCACTACTACCAACCCAGCCCCGACAACAAACGATTGTTATTCGGCGGGCGCCTGGCTGGCCCGTCAGGCACGACCAACCCACGTCATTTTCTACATCTGCATCGGGAGATGCTGGATGTGTTCCCGGAACTGGGCGACGTCAATATTTCCCATTGCTGGTCCGGCAATGTTGCCATCACCCGTGATGGCCTACCGCATATCGGCCACTCGGAGCGCGTCTACTTCGCCACGGGATATAACGGGTCTGGTGTAGCGCGTGCGTCACACGCGGGACATCAGGTGGCATTGCAGATGTTGGGTGAGGCCGACGGCTTGACAGCCTGGAACCGACTGACGTTCCAGAAGTACCCGTTGCGCAGCTTCGCCCGTCTGGGTGCCGGTATCGCAATCAGCTGGAAGCGCTGGCAGGACCAACGTTCATAAAACCTGATGTCTGCATCACGATTACCCACGCAGCAATCCGCCACTCAACAATTGCCCATGAGCGATCTCGTCATATGAATCAGCAATCAAGAGCAGCCTTTCGTGGGTGAGTTGTGGTCCTTACCTGGCACGAGCCTCGCCCGCATGATCGCGGACGGCGAAACAACATCGGTGGCGGTAACCGAGGCCGTGCTCGCGCATACCCGCGCTGTTGACGCTGCGTTTAACGCGTTTGCGCATATCGCCGAAGCTTCTGCGCTGGAGGCAGCGCATGCGGCCGACGCGGCGCTGCAGGCGGACGCAGCCGTCGGGCCGCTGCACGGCGTACCTTACAGCGTAAAAGACCTTCTCGACGTTGCGGGTATGGAAACCGGCTTTGGGTCAGAGTTGATGCGAGGCAACATCGCGAGCCACGATGCGGTTGCCGTCCAAAGACTGCGTGCCGCGGGCGCCGTGTGTATCGGCAAGACCACTACACCTGAGTTTGCGGGTTCCGTACTGACGGAAAGTATCCGCCACGGCGTCACGTGCAACCCCTGGGATCCGCTCCATGCTAGCGGGGGCTCAAGCGGTGGTGCCGGAGTGGCGGTGGCCACAGGATGTGCTCCGATCGCCGTCGCAACCGATGGCGCGGGTTCGGCACGCATTCCAGCGAGCTGCTGCGGTGTGCTTGGGCTGAAACCAACCCTCGGCCGCGTACCACACGCGTCGGCTCCGGACCTGTTTGCGAACTTCACGCACATTGGCTTGATGGCACGGTCTCTATCCGACTTGGCCCTGATGTTGAGCGTCGCGAGCGGCGAAGACGTGGGTGACCCATGGTCTACTGGCAGGATCTGGCGCACCGTATCCACGCCAGACGCGTCGAGCCCGGCGACGAACCGCATCGCAGAGCTCAGTGCCTGGTACTTTCCGCTCATGGGCAACCCACGGTTGGCAGTGGACATCGCCGATGTCTGCGGAGTGGGCGTTGACCGGCTACGGCGCGTCGGTCTGGATATTGCGGAAAACAACACCCGGCTGGATTGGGACATTGGGCTGTCGAAGACGATCATGCGCGCGCTGATGTCCGCGCGCATGGCGCGTTACGGGGAGCAGGAACGTGCCCGGATGGGCCGCGGTATGCGCCAGGCCATTCTGGACGGCGATGCTATCGAAAAGGCGGAACTGAGAAGCGCGCCCATCAGACGGAGTGAACTGTACCGCCTCGTGCAGCAGTTGCTCAGTCAACGACCGTTGATCCTGAGTCCGGTTTTGAGTGCCCCACCCCCACCTGCTGATTTCGACCCAGTGTCAGCATTTGCCGTTGACGGAGAAGACGCAGGCGACCTGCGCGCAGGCTGGTTTACTTACCCGACACCGTTCAACTTGACGGGCCATCCCGCTATTGCCGTTCCGATCGGCTTTGATTCGTCTGGCCTGCCCGTTGCTCTGCAGGCGGTTGCCGGGTGGGGACAGGAGCAATTGCTGCTGGACCTGGCCGCGTGCTTGCAACAGTCATTCGACTGGGAGGCGCACTGGCCGTCCAGTGTCAGTGCTTTAACGTCATCAGCGGCGCGACCAAGTGCGGCGTAAGCAATCGCCCCACTGCCACGCTCGCGTCGCTGTAGTAACCCGGGCCGTGCAACAGGTTCAACGTGCCCAATACCTGACCTTGCCACCTGACCGGCAGATTAACGATGGACTCCAGCCCCAGGCTGATGATGAGTTCATGGTCAGCAAAATGCGTGCGAATATCAGCAGCCTGCGTGCCTACGAATGGTCGCCCATCCTGCAATACCTGACGCCCCCACTGCGTATCGCGCATCGGTTTTTTGCCACCCGTCGGATAAGCCGTTTCGTTAGACGTGTAATACCGCTGGACCTCAAGTGTCTCTGGGTCCAGCGTCAGAATTGTCAGCAGTTGAAACCCTAAGACCACGTCTGCTGCCCGCGCTACAGCGCCGAATATCTCCAGAGAGTTGCTGGCTGTGTCACAGTCCGCAGCGAGCGTCATCAAAGCGGCGACTTCTGCTTCAGCGGTATCAGGCGGGTGTGTCATTTGCGTGCCATACGGTTGGCCATAAAGTGCTCTCGAGTGGCGCCCCTGGAACGACGTCGGGCGCATGCAACATGCGTTGGATATTCGGGCGCGGATCGTAGACGACGTCATCACCTGCCCAGCGGGTCACGTAAGCGCGGCGCCGCTGATGTTCGGAAGTATTGCCGCCAGCAAAATGTACTAGCAAACCGTGATGAATGGTGCAATCACCCGGCTCGTATTCATATTGCACAAACTCGAGTTCATCACGCATCGCGTCGATATCGGGAACCGGCGGCTCGTCAGTCTGGTAGGTCGAATGACCAGCAAACGCAATCGGGTGGAACCTCTCGCCCCACAGGTGCGAACCCTTCACAAACTCCATCGCACCTGTCGCGCGCGTGACGTCGTCCATCGCCAGCCATAGCGTTGCGACCTTGGACCCTTTGATCGGCCAATATGTCAGGTCGTGGTGCCAGGCCGTGGGCTCAACAGTACGCGGCTCTTTCACCAGCAATTGGTCAAAAACGATGTTGAGGTGCCTTGACCCGAGTAACGACCCCACCGCGGATGCGGCCGGGCTGTCGTACACGAATCGGCGGAAGCCAGGGTGGCGGTGCCACAAGAATGTCTCGCTGAAGAAGCGGCCCGGGTCATCGGGTCCACCAAGGTCATGCCCCATTGCGCCCGGATGCCGCATAACCTCATCGGTATACGCGCGCAGGTTTTCCAACCAGCTTGCATCAAACAGGCGACGTAACATCACTACGCCGTCACGGCGGTAGGTGTCGCGCTCCGCGTCCGTGATTGGTCTCATCATGCTGGCCGTTCCGCCTCCCCATCCGATTCCCAGCAATGGGAAAACTGCTTTGCAACGATATCCTCGAATGCGACCGGCGGCCCGTCCAGCAGGCCCGCGCCGCGCGCGAACGTGTTCATTCCTTCCACCAATTTCTCCGGTACAGAGGCGTCGTAATACTGCAGGTCACGTGTAATCAGCGCTTGAATCAGCTGCGCCTCGCGCTCGGGGAACAAGGCGTCGGCTACTTTATTCGCGAGCGTGACGTCGGCCTTCAGCGCGTTGTGAGTCCGCACTATTGCGCGAATCGCGGCGGCCGCGATGTGCGGCTGCTCGGCGATGAATTCGTCCGTTGTCATCAACGCGGGTTGCGTGAAATGAAACGCCGCCGAAGGTCCGTCCCCGCGCCTGACGTCGATCACACATTTTGCGAGCCCTGATGAGATGGCCACTTCAGCGGCCATACCATTGGCCCAGAAGCCGTCAACCTCGCCGCGCGTCAGTGCTTCCGCTGCCGCCACGCCAAACGACTGCCCTGCGAGGATGCCTCGGGGAGGCAGGCCTATTTCAATTTGCGCTACGACCGGGTCAACACCGGCGAGTGCCAACATCTGCCGAAGTCCCGTCTCGACACCCGGAGCCGCCGCCAGACGCAATCCTGTCAGCGCATCCAGATCGCCCTTCATGATCGGCAGGTCGGCCCGCACCACCAGAAACCAGTACATACCCTGGCTTAGTGAGCACAACACCTTGGCGCCGGCCCAACGCGGGAATGCCCATAACGGGCCGTGGGCCGACGTCGCGACAAGTTCCACGTCACCATCGCGTAGCGCCTTGAAACACGCGGGGACCGGGAAGATATGTTCGATGGAAACATCCAGACCCGCCTGCGCAAAGAAACCCAGCTGTTGTGCCGCCAACGCCGGAAAGTAGGAGTTGGAAACCAGGTCAGGAATGGCGAGTCTCAGCTGCATGATTGCCTAACGGTTGAACTGCGATGTCCTATGGTATTTCGAAACCGCTCATGAACGCCCGGATCGATTCTTGGATGAGCATGATTATCGACTAAAAATGGACCTCGGCCAGGCCTATTTGTGAGCGCGCTCAAATGCGCGGGTTTGCGCTCATCGAAGTGCGCGGTGAGGCAGACATCCTGTCCCCAAACGTATCGCCTGGCGCCAGCGTGAAGTGGATAGTCAACGAAGAGCAGACCTGCCCAAATCACCGCCCGGCAGAGCAGGTCTCGAACGCGCGGTGGATGGCCGGTGAGTCAACTATCAGGTTTACGGGCGCGTTCGGCGGGGTGCGACAGGTGCGTGCGTTCTTCACAGGTTATGGACCGTATAAAACCTGATACCCCTGACCGAACGTACAGGGCGGCAAGACGGTCAATGCCAACCGGCGTGTACCGGTACCTCAGATGATGACCGGCGTTGATACGTTGGGCTGCAAAGGTTCTATTCGGGCATACCACGAGTGACACCACATTCAGCCTTTACGGTCGCAACGCGGTATCCACTGAGACACGGTTCGAGGTAGTGGACGCGGCTCATTGGAACCAATGGTTACAGGAGTGAACAGGACACGGATGAAGGTGCCTGGCACTGCCTCTGAATACAGCCTGCAGTTGTCTTTGCACCACTCGAGACCTGGTTTGTTTGGACGCCGATTATTCCCATGCCCTGCTTGAGCGATATCTATTCGCAGGCGGATTGTTTCGCGTAAATGTTGAAAGTCACCCTATCTTGCGAACTCTTCAGATCTCTAAATGCAACGAGGCTAAGAATCCAGCCTTTGCTCTCGTCAGAGGACCAAACAAAAAGAGTTCCTTTGGAGTCGTCGGCAGCGACCGTTTTCACTTGCGGGGATGCCCCATATTTGATCGTGCCGTAGAGAACGAGCCCTCGTAAAGTCTCATTTAACTCTTCGGTGGAACCCATCTTCATACGAATCTTGATGTAGTCAACCGACTGCGCCAGTCTCATGTTGGCATCACCGCCACAACGAGTACCCATGTAGATTGCCCATTTCCCCTTCTTGCTCATGATCTGGCCAAACTGCTCGGCGTCCTCTCTCTCGTCTTCCGACGGCCTCTTGTGAGAGAAGTTGAAAGTCATGGCGGTATCGTCTCCGAACATAGTGAACGAGGTGAGAGCGAAGCCATTGTCATTCACCAGCCGTTTGATGGCGTTGTGTACGGGTTGCTGGTGCACGGAGTCCTGTAGGAATTCAATCCAATCAACCCAATACTCACCTCTTGGCTGTTCCTTCTCTTGGTCTTGTGAAAACGCAGAGCCACTGAGAATCAGCAGCGGAACGAGACAAGACAGCAGTTGGTAAGGACGGCTCACGGCATGCACCTGAAGTGTGGACTGGCTTTTGGCACTCTACCATGGTGGGCAACAAGGCTCGCGCGCCGGAGCGACCCTCGCTGCCCTGCCGTCACACGTGAGATGAACCCGGGAAAGCATCGGTGAACCGCCCCCGGGTTTCCTGGAGACTGTTTCGTGTAAGTCAGGCGCGCTGGGCCTGATGAGCTCCGCAATTCCTCGCGGTCTCTGAACGCTGCAAACACATGGCCCGGGACGGGTTTGCCGTCGATTGCGTTCTCTGCATCGATGAGCGCCTTGGGGACGCGGAAGGTCTAGAGGCGCTTGTTTAGCCAATCCGCCCAGCTTTGGTCGCGACGGCTGTAATTGACGGGGCCGTATTAGTTCTACGTGTGCTCACTCATATGCCCTGGCATATGCCTCGGCATTTACCAAGGCCGCTGGTCCAATTCGGCATCGACGGCGAGCTTAGTGCTTGTGCCAGATTGTCTTGGCCAACTCTTCCTCGCAGATGTAGATGTTACCGTCATCGTCCAGCGCCACGACACCAATCTGAATCAAGCCCATCAGCGCTCTCGGCTTGTAGTCGCGGCGCCTGAACGCGCGCTCGAAAATTCCCCGCTGGGCCAGTCCCACGTCGACAGCGGCGACGGCGCGTTCCGCACAATCTGCCCGGTGCTCCCGCAAGATCGCAATCACCTTGGGCACGGCCGCGCGCATCAATAACTGCGGTATCAGGAACACGATAAGCGCACCCACGATCACAGCAAGGATGATAAAAACTGTCTCGGACATGACGGTACGTATAGGCTTATCTGACAGCAAGACGCTTGATTATATTGCACCCCGCTTCGTGCTGCTGGCCCTTGCATTCCAAGGGCGTCGGAGTTTAACTGCGGGCAACCGTCCCAACTCAGGACGGGACCATAAGAAAAGGGTCGCGACAATACCGACCCAACTTTCCAGTCGGAGAACATCATGAACTTCAAAACCGGGATCGCTGCTGCGGTCATCAGCGCTCTAGCTGCCGCGCCCGTCGCGTCAGCCGAAGAGATCAAGATTGGTGTATTCATGGGCTTCACGGGTCCCATCGAATCCACGGTTGCACAAATGGCACCGGGTGCCGAACTTGCGATCAAAGAAGTCAGCGATAGCGGCAAGCTGCTCGGCGGCGCCAAAGTCAAAGCCGTGCGTGGCGACACAACCTGCATCGACTCCGCGGTCGCGACCGCCACGGCGGAGCGTCTGATCACATCAGATGGTGTGAAAGCCATTGTCGGCGGAGATTGCTCCGGCGTGACCACAGCGGCACTAAAGAACGTCGCGAAGCCGAACGGTGTGGTGATGATCTCGCCCTCCGCAACCTCGCCAGCCCTGTCGACGATCGAAGACAACGGCCTGTTTTTCCGCACAGCACCGTCCGACGCGCGTCAGGGCGTAGTTGTGGCCGAAATCCTGAAAGAGCATGGCATCAAGTCTATTGCGATCAGCTACACCAACAACGACTATGGCAAAGGTTTGGCTGACGCGATCGACACCAACTTCAAGAAGATGGGTGGAAAAGTCACCATCAATGCGCCGCATGAAGACGGTAAAGGCGACTACACCGCTGAGGTTGGCGCGCTGGCAGCCGCTGGCGGCGACATGCTGGTTGTAGCCGGTTACGTCGATCAAGGCGGCCGCGGTATCGTGCAGGCGGCCGTTGATACCGGCGCGTTCGACCGTTTCTACTTCCCTGATGGCATGGTGGCACCCGCTCTGGTCAAGAACCATGGCGCAGACTTGAACGGATCGATTGGCGCCACTCCTGGCACCGACAGCCCAGGTGCATCCAAGTTTTCTGACATGGCGAAAGCCGCCGGCTTCACCTCAGGTCCGTTCTCGCCCGAGTCATACGACGCTGCGGCGCTGATCCTGTTGGCCATGCAAGCGGCCGGTTCGTCCGACAGCGGCAAACTCAAAGCCAAGGTCATGGATGTTGCGAACGCCCCGGGTACGAAGATTTATCCTGGTGAACTCGGCAAAGCCCTGGACATCATCAAAGGTGGTGGTGACGTGGACTATGTCGGCGCATCAGCCGTTGAGCTGATCGGTCCCGGCGAAAGCGCCGGTAACTACCGCCAGGTCAAATACGAAAACGGTAAAGAGGTCGTCGTCGGCTTCCGCTAACCGGCGCTGCAACCTGTTCCTCTATAACTCCGGGCGATCATCGGTCGCCCGGAGTTTTTTCTGCCAGAACTGACCCATGATTGAGATAGACGACGTTCACCTGCACTTCGGCGGCATTCGTGCCGTGGACGGTGCCAGCTTCTCAATCGAACAAGGGTCAATCACCGGCCTCATCGGTCCCAACGGCGCCGGAAAGACCACGCTGTTTAACGTGATCGCCGGACATTACCGCCCTACATCCGGGCACGTGCGACTGGACGGAGAAGACATCACCGGGCTTACGCCACACGAACTGTTCGGCCGCGGCCTGCTCCGAACCTTTCAGATCGCGCATGAATTCTCATCACTGACGGTACGCGAGAACCTGATGATGGTTCCAGCCGAACAATCCGGCGAGAACCTCATCGATGCATGGATTCGTCTCTCCAAGGTTCGTGCGGAAGAACAACGTATCCGCGCGAAGGCGGATGAGGTCATCGAATTCCTGGAGATCCCACAAGTCGCTGATGAACTGGCGGGTAACCTGTCGGGCGGCCAGAAGAAGCTTTTGGAGCTCGGCCGTACGATGATGGTGGACGCCAAAATCGTGTTCCTGGACGAAGTTGGCGCAGGCGTCAATCGCACCTTGCTTGGCACCATCACAGATTCAATTCGCCGACTGCAACAGGAACGCGGTTACACCTTCTGTGTCATCGAGCACGACATGGAAATGATCGGCAAACTCTGCGACCCGGTCGTCGTGATGGCCGAAGGCAGAGTGCTGTGCCAGGGAACAGCTGAAGAAGTCATGTCGAATGAGCAGGTGATCGAGGCCTACTTGGGCACCGGATTGAAAAACCGCCCGAAGAACACGGCCGAGGCGGACGCGTGAGCGCACTCGTGGGCGAAAAGATGACCGGTGGATACGGCAACGCAGATGTGCTGCATGGATGCACCATCGGCGTTGAACCAGGCGAGATCGCCGTCATCGTTGGTCCTAATGGCGCGGGCAAATCCACTGCCATGAAAGCCGTGTTTGGCATGCTGAGCCTGCGCGAAGGCTCCGTCACCATGAACGGCAAAGATATCACCAGCCTGTCGCCACAGGCTCGCGTTCACGAAGGCATGGCTTTTGTGCCGCAAACACAGAACGTCTTCACATCCATGTCCGTGGAGGAAAACCTGGAGATGGGTGCGTTTATTCGCGAAGACGACTTCTCGCACACGATGGAACAGGTGTTTTCGCTGTTCCCGGTCCTCGAGGAGAAACGCAAACAACCGGCGGGAGAATTGTCGGGCGGTCAACGCCAACAAGTCGCAGTGGGCCGGGCCCTGATGACAGAGCCGCAGGTCTTGATGTTGGACGAGCCAACCGCTGGTGTCTCGCCCATTGTCATGGACGAGTTGTTTGATCGCATTATTGAAATTGCCCGTACCGGCATCGCCATTTTGATGGTGGAGCAAAACGCGAAGCAGGCTCTTAACATTGCCGACAAAGGTTACGTGCTGGTGCAAGGGCGTAACCGCTATACGGATACGGGCGAAGCCTTGCTGGCTGATCCGGACGTGCGCCGCGCGTTTCTGGGCGGGTAGGTCTGAATCATGACTGATGTACTGAACGCTCTCGCGCTGTTCGCTAACTTTGTCGGCGTACCTGCGCTGGCATACGGCAGCCAGTTGGCGCTGGGCGCCTTAGGCGTCACGCTGATTTACGGCATATTGCGTTTCTCGAACTTTGCACATGGCGAAATCATGTCGTTTGGCACCATGGTTGCGATCCTTGTGATGTGGGGTTTGCAGTCGCAGGGTATCGGCATCGCGCCATTGCCCACTGTGCTGCTGGCGCTCCCCATTGCAATCGTGATCACCGTGCTCGTTGTGTTGCTGATCGATCGCTCAGTGTTCCGCTATTACCGCATCAAACGCTCGCCGCCGGTGATATTGCTGATCGCGTCGACCGGCGTGATGTTTGTTTTGAATGGCGTTATCCGCTTCATCATCGGGCCAACGGACCAGCGCGTACACGACGGCGCGCGATTTGTCATGAAAGTGCGTGAGTTCAAACAGGCAACCGGTCTGAACGAAGGCATCGCCATCAAGGCATCTCAGGTCATCTCGCTGACCGCTGCTGTGGTGTGCGTCTCGGCGCTGTTCTGGTTTCTGAACAAGACCCGCACCGGCAAATCGATGCGCGCATATTCCGATAACGAAGACCTGGCGTTGCTGTCCGGAGTCAATCCCGACCGTGTGGTCATGATTGCGTGGATTCTGGCGGGCGCGTTGGCGGTAGTGGCCGGCACGCTGTACGGGCTCGACAAGGTTTACAAACCCTTCACTTATCTACAGTTGTTGCTGCCAATCTTCGCTTCCGCCATCGTTGGTGGAATCGGCAATCCGGTGGGCGCCGTTCTGGGTGGCTTCATCATCGCGTTCTCCGAGGTCACGGTAACTTACGCTTACAAGAAGTTCCTGGGTTACCTGGTACCGCCAGAGTGGGCGCCGGAAGGCCTCGCCCAACTGCTGGGTACGGACTACAAGTTCGCGGTGTCTTTCATGATCCTGGTAGTGGTGCTCCTTGTGCGGCCCACCGGCATATTTGCGGGTAAGACGTTATGACGTTTACACGCAACCGCAAGATCGTTCTGTTCGCGGCGATGTTTGCGCTCCTGCTCGCGGTCGGCTTTTTACAGAGTTGGTCGCTGTCGCTCGCCATCGTCAACCTGTGCATCATCTCGGCGGTGATGTCACTGGGTGTCAACATGCAGTGGGGTTATGCTGGATTATTTAACGCCGGCATCATGGGTTTCGCCGCGCTCGGCGGCGTTGCGGCCATTATCGTGTCAATGCCGCCGGTCTATGAGACGTGGTCCGCGGGCGGCGGCGGGGTAGCGCTCTCCCTGGTCGTGGTTGCGGCAACGCTGATACTGGCCGTCTTTGCGTATAAACGCATCAGCCACAACACGACACTTCGCGGCCTGGCAGTCGCCGCAATCGTCATTCTTGGCTATTTCGTCGCGCGAGCGTTTTATCTGCCGGCTATCGAAGCTATCGAACTAGTTGAGCCAGCGAAGACCGGCTATCTCGGCGGTCTCGGGCTGCCTATCCTGATCGCATGGCCAGTAGGCGGGCTGCTCGCGGCCGCAGCAGCATGGGTTGTTGGCAAGGTAGCGCTAGGCCTTCGTTCGGACTATCTCGCGATCGCAACACTTGGGATCTCCGAAATTATCGTCGCCGTCATGAAGAACGAAGACTGGCTGACTCGTGGTGTCAAAAACGTCAATGGGCTACCCCGCCCCACACCGTACGAGGTGGACCTGCAAAACGCGCCATGGTTTATGGAAATGGCCAACGATCTGGGCGTCGGCGTTGTTGAACTCTCGTCCATCTACGTAAAACTCTGTTACGCAGGCCTGTTCCTAGTCGTCTTGTTGATCGTGTTGTTCCTGTCAGAGCGCGCTTTGAAGTCGCCCTGGGGCCGGATGATGCGGGCAATTCGCGACAACGAGGATGCGGCTGAGGCGATGGGTAAAGACGTCAAGGGCCGGCACCTGGAAGTGTTTGTGTTGGGCTCTGCCGTGATCGGCATCGCAGGAGCGATGTTGACCACGCTGGACGGACAATTCACGCCGGTTTCTTATCAACCGTTGCGTTTCACTTTTTTGATCTGGGTGATGGTGATCGTCGGCGGCTCGGGCAACAATTTCGGCGCGGTGCTTGGTGGCTTCCTGATCTGGTTCGCCTGGATTGAGGCCGAGCCTGTTGGTACCTGGCTTATTGATGTTGTCACATCCGGACTTGCCGCGGACAGCGCACTACGCGAGCACCTGTTGGACAGCGCCATCTATATGCGCCCGGTCACGATGGGGCTGCTGTTGTTGCTTGTGTTGCGATTCTGGCCTCGCGGGCTGATTCCCGAAGAGTCGGGTGCCGACCGTCGCTAGTAGCCGAGGCCAATGCATATTGGCCAAACACTACTGAGGATAGTGTGACGAGCCGCCCGCAGCGCGGCGGAAAGGCTCAGGCGCCTGGGTCCAACAACACTTTGATGTCGTCACCGGGCGTCTTCAGCGCATTGAAGCGGGCACTGAAGTCAGCAAATCCAACAACCCCGGTTACAAACTTGGACGCATCGATCCTGCCAGTGTCCAGATACCCGACGATCGTCTCGAAATGCCGTCGCGCATAACACATGGTGAAGCGCACATCGAGCGCCTTCAGCAATGCCACTGTAGGCAGAAATGTGTCCGCTGCCATGCACAACCCGGCAACAACCAGCACTCCGTCGTTTGCAACCAGATCAATCCCTTGCTGGAAAGTTCCTGGGACGCCAACACACTCGAAGACCACGTCTGGCGGCGCGCCCGCCAGTGCTGTAAACGCAGGCTCAACTTCAGTAGCGGATGCATCGATAAAATCAGTTGCACCAAATTCCGCGGCACGGCGCGCCCGGACACCGACCAGATCAACCATCACAACGTGTCCGGCGCCGAGGAAACGGCACCAGAACGCGACAGCAAGTCCAACCGGTCCCGCGCCGATCACGGCAATCGAAGCGCCTGGTTGCAATGCAGCACGTTCCGCTGCGGCCAAACCTACGGCAAGCGGTTCAACCAGCGCACCCACGTCGTACCCAACGCCTGGTGGTAGTCGCACGGCCTCCTGTACACCCACGCGGGTGTACTCGGCGTAAGCTCCCGTCAGCGTGCGCGTGCCGCGCGTATCCACACGTGCGCAACGATAGATTTTGCCAGCCTTGCACGCGAGACACGCACCACAACCGATAAATGGCAGTGCGCAGATGGCATCGCCTTCCGAAAGCGACTTGCCGGCATTCTTGCCAACCGCCACCACCTCGCCCGCAAATTCATGCCCAAGCACGCTGCCGGCGGGCAATGGGCGCCAGCCGGCGTCGGCATCATGCTCTTCTGTCCAGTGCAGGTCCGTGCCGCAGATACCACACCGTTTGACGGCAATCACGACCTCGTTCTCGACGGGCTCCGGATCTGCGATATCGACGACCGCGAGTGGGCTACCAGGTGCGACAAAGGTTGCGGCTTTCATACAAAGGCCTTTTCAGGTGGTCGCGTAAAATATCGGTTAGCGGCCCTTGAAGTCGGGCTTGCGCTTTTCAAGAAAGGCGTCAATGCCTTCTTGTCCGTCCTCGGTCTGGACCAGCGCCCCCTGCGCGTACTTCTCGAACATCAACGCGCCGGCCAGACTCGCCTCCATGCCGTCATTGACCATCGCTTTCATCGTGCGCGGCACGAACGGCGCATAAGCCGCCAGACGGTCAACCATCGCTCGTGCATGGTTAAGCAGTTCGTCAGGCTCCAGCGCTTTCTTGAAGTCACGGTGACGCACTTCTGACAAATCGGAGCCGGACGCAAACGCCCGCCCACCGGCACCTGTAATCACAATCGCGGTAACGTCATCGTCCATGTGCGCCATATCCACGGCGAAGTGCAATTCCTCCAGCGTCTGCAGAGAGATAGCGTTGTGTTTCGCCGGGCGGTTGATGGTGATGAGGCCCATCGGGCCCTGGACCTCATAAAGAATATTCTCGAATTCCATGACAATGCGATCGTAGTGCGTTGAGGCGCGCTCGTTTGTCGCGCATAGCCATTCATGATCTCATTGTGGCCAGGAAAAGGCCACGAGTTAGGTCAACGCACCGAGGAAATCTCTGCTAAAGGAATGTCTACGAGATGAGTATCCACTCATTCACAATCGAGTGCGTCGTTGCGCCGGGCGTAATCATTCCACAGTCAAGTGACTCAAGCTGGAGTGCGAGTAGGTGAATGCTCATCCTCGCAGTACATAGTCAATAAGTCAGGACACTCCCTTGTGGACATTCATTTATCAGAGTTTTCCCAGGCTGGGTCGAGCGTGCACGTAATGAACTGGCTTCGCGAACACCCGGTGGGTGAGATCATCGAAGAGTCCGGAAAAATGCGTAATCGTGCTTTGCAGGCAAAATTACGGAGCCGGACACGTCTACCCCGAGACAAACGCGGCATCCAGCGCGACGCCGCCACGCTCCCTGACCACGTAGGGATTAATATCCAGACTTTGCAGATGCTGCTCGTTCGCTTTTGCAAACACCGACAGATTCGATAAGGCCTCGGCCAGGGAATCCAGATCCGACGGTGGCTGACCGCGTAGCCCCGTCAGTATTGGATAAGCGTTGATCTCGCGAATCATGCGATGCGCCTCTTCCACGCCAAACGGCGCCACGCGGAAGGTCACGTCTTTCAAAGACTCGACAAAAACACCACCCAGGCCAAACATCACCAACGGTCCAAAGACTGGGTCGCGCTGAACCCCCAAGATGGTTTCAACCCCGCCACTCAGCATTGGCGCGACCAGCGCCCCTCTGACCTCCGCGCCCGCCTGAGATGCGCCAGCAGCCGTCACCGCGTTGAACGCATCACGTACCTCGTCCGCATCACGCAATCCAACTTTGACTCCGCCAATGTCGGATTTGTGCAGGATATCTGGCGAGAGCACCTTGACGACCACGGGGTAGCCCAACGCCTCTGCGGCAGCGTGCGCCTCGTCCGCGCTTGTCACGGTGCGCACGTCCGGTGTGGCCAAGCCTGCTGCGCGCACCAGCGCCAGCGCCTCAGCCTCGTCCAGGTTCCCGGTTGGTATCGGTATCGCCGCGCCAACATCGGGCTTGTCGACTTTTTGGGCGAATGCACGACCAAAACTCCGCAAAGCGGAAACTGCACGGGTTGCATGGGTGGGTTCCTCAAAGACGAGTACCCCTGCATCTTCTACCGCCTGGGTGTACTCGGCCGAGCAAAATCCCGAAATGACAAACTGTGTTTGACCGTATTGTCCGGCTCGCTCAATCCAGCCTTGGAGTGAATCGTCGAGATAGACGGGATTGCGCCCTAGCGAACCCTGGAAGGCAATGATGCTGCCGTAGTCGATTTTGGCCTCCGTCACCAGTGACATCGTCCGCGACATCAACGACATATCGTTCAGGATCTGTCCGGTAACATCAATCGGATTACGAGGACCGGCGAATGGGACCATCTCCAACATCGTTGCCTGCGACTCTTCCGGCATCTCGGCAACATCCAGACCGCGGCTGTGTGCGTCATCCGCCATTAACACACCAACGCCGCCCGAAACTGTCACCATCGCCACGCGATCGTTGCGCGGCAACTGGCCCACGACGCAGGCACGCGCAATGTCGAAGAACTCCTCGATGCTGGAGGCGCGATACACACCAAATTGCTTGAAAATTGCGTCCACGACCGAATCTTCACCCGCCAGTGCCGCGGTATGTGAAGCAGCCGCGGCAGCACCGGCTTCGGTGCGCCCAAGTTTCACGGCGACGACAGGTTTGCGGTTAGCGCGCGCGCGCTCCAGGGCCTCGACAAACTTGGGGCCATGCCGGCAGCCTTCCATATAGAGAAGGATCACATCGGTGTTCGGATCTTCCGCCAGGAACGCGGTGCAATCCGCGATGTCGACGTCCGCTTCGTTACCGGTCGTCAACATGAAGCTGAGCGACTGCCGGCGCTCCCGCGCCAGCATGTAAGACAAGCCGCCAAAGGCACCACTTTGCGACACGAGGCCAATACGACCAGCAACAAGGTCTTCGCCGAAGGCCGGATGGAAACTACCCACTGTATTGGCCGCAAAGTTCACCATGCCCATGCAGTTGGGGCCCATCATGCGCATCCCGGCTGATCGCACAAGGTCCGCGATCTCCAGCTGCGCCTGAGCACCCTCCTCGCCCACTTCCGCAAAGCCTGAGCTGAAGACGATCACGGCCCCCACGCCCTTCTCGGCGCACTGCGTCAGCGCCGTCTTAACGGCTGCATCCGGCACCGAACAGATCGCGAGATCGACGGGCTCGTCAATCTCGAGTACGGAACCGTAGGCGCGCAGGCCCTGCACGTTATCGCTACGCGGGTTCACCGGGTAGACAGGCCCGTCAAACTGGTTTTGCAGTAGTGACGCCACCGGCCGGCCACCGATCTTGGTCGGAGACGAGGACGCTCCCAGGATCGCGACCGAGCGGGGGCGGAACAACTTATCGAGCGAGGGCAAATCAATCAGTGACATGGCTAAAGCTCCCTAATTGTGCAAAGGCCGACGGTTGGCAGACGCGGATGCTTGGATTGTAACGGATACCCGCACGCTGTCGCCTTTCGTCAAGTGCGCTAACCTGCGCAAAACTACAGCCCTGGAAAGCAAACCATGCAACTGACCGAGACGCAGATTCAGATTCGCGACACGGCGCGACGCTTTGCGCAGACCGAGCTTGCGCCGCACGTCATGCAGTGGGACCGCGACGGCGGCACCCCACGAGAAGTCCTCCGCGCGTTGGGGCGGGTTGGGCTGATGGGGGTGTGCGCGGACCCAGAATACGGCGGTGCCGGAGCTGACTTCGTTGCCTATGCGCTGGCCATCGAGGAGATCTCGGCGGCAGACGGCGGCATTTCCAACTACATGGCCGCGAACAATTCCCCGGTTGCGGCCGCCATTGATCAAGCCGGCACCGACCACCAGAAACGGGAATACCTGACGCGTCTTTGCAGTGGCGAATGGCTCGGCTCGATTCATTTGACAGAGCCACACACCGGTTCTGACGCTGCCGCGATTCGCACGCGCGCGGAGCGTGATGGCGAAGACTGGATCATTAACGGTCACAAAGCCTTCATTACGGCGGGACGATCTTCCGACGTCGCCATCATCGTTGCGGTAACGGATCCCAGCGCTGGCAAACGTGGCATCACTACATTTGTGACGCCAACGGACAACCCCGGCTACCAGGTCATTCGCGAGGAAGTGAAGTTAGGCCATCGCACCAACGACACCTGTCAGGTGGTGTTCGATAACATGCGGGTGCCCAACCGCGATGTCCTTGGCGAACCCGGACGTGGCCTCGGCATTGCCCTCGGGCACTTATCTGCCGGGCGTATTGGCGTTGCGGCGCAAGCCACTGGCGGCGCGCGCGCCGCGTTACGCGCAGCGCGGGCCTACGCCCAACAGCGCGAGACTTTCGGGCAGACGATCATCAATCACCAGGCGATCGGCTTCATGCTGGCTGACATGGCCACGCAGATTGAAGCCGCGCGCCAGTTGTACCTGCATGCCGCATCGCTGAAGTCGCGCGGTGAACCCTGCGCAAAAGAAGCGTCGATGGCCAAGCTGTTTGCGTCCGAAATGGCTGAACGCGTTGCCAGCAATGCGATACAGATACATGGCGGCGCCGGTTTCCTGAACGACTTTGAAGTCGAGAAAATCTACCGTGATGTGCGTGTGTACCAGATCTACGAAGGTACCAGCGAAGTGCAGAAATTGGTTATCTCGAGAATGATAGATGACTTTGATCTCTGAAGGCCGGGCGCTAGAGTAACGCTTTCCCAGAATCCGTGAACCTGCGTCGATGTGACGCACTGAAAAACTTATGGTTGCAGTTCCTCAATTCATCCCTACCGCTTCACCCATGCCGGAAGGCCCGCTGGGGGGGCCGGCCGCCTGGACGGCTGATCAGATGCGCGCGTCCGACGAATGGGTATATCAGCTGACGTCGGCGCATATCGATGAGATCGATGCCGCCATCGCCGCGAATGCGGACACGGACATTGCTATGCTGACCCGGGAGCAGTTCACGTTACCAACACTCAGCGCTTTATTGGACCAGATGCGTGACGCCATACTGCGCGGCCGCGGCTTTGCATTGCTGCGAGGCTTGCCGGTTGAGCGATACAGCGAACGCGAGCGCGCAATGGCCTATTTCGGTATCGGCACGTACCTCGGTCGGGCCGTATCGCAAAACGCAATGGGGCATCTGTTGGGGCATGTGATTGACCTCGGCCGCACCAACGAAGATTTTACGGCCAGGACCTACCAGACCAATGCCCGACAGTTCTTTCATGCAGACTCTTGCGACATTGTTGGCTTGTTATGTGTGCGCAAGGCCAAACGTGGTGGATTGAGCGCAATCGTCAGTTCCGTGACGATGTACAACGAGATGCTGAAGCGCTCGCCCGAGTTGACGGCGGAATTGTTCCAGCTGCAGCATTTTGACCGCCGCGGCGAGGTGCCTGAAGGGCAACACCCCTGGTATCAGATGCCAATTTTCAACTGGCACGAGGGTTCCCTCAGCACCCACTACGTCCGTCGCTACATCACATCCATTCGTCGACTTAAGGAAGTGCCGCCGCTTACGGACGCACAGAACGCCGCGTTTGATCTGTTTGATGAAATTGCGGAGATGTCCCATGTACAGCTGCGTATGGAATTTGAACCGGGTGACATGCAGTTCCTGCACAACCCGCAGATTCTGCACGACCGCACCGAGTTCGAAGACTGGAACATGACGGACAAACGTCGGCACCTGCTGCGTCTATGGCTGTGCGCACAAGACGGCCGGCCGCTCCCGGAGGTCTATGCGCAGCGTTGGGGTAGCCACAAAATAGGCGAGCGTGGCGGGATCGTCGTCAAGGACGCAGTACCCAACGTCCCGTTGTCACCCTGACAGCGCGCCATCGTGGCGGATAGCGGGTATGAGCTGACGCCCGTATCGCCAGCCTTGGGGGCGACAGTACGGGGCGTCGACCTGCGCGCGGTCTCGGCGAAGCGGGCGGACGATCTGCGCGCCGCTTTCCTGAGTCACCACGTGCTGTTCTTTCCAGATCAGGAACTCACGCCAACAACACTTGCGCAGGTTGGCGAGATTTTTGGCTCACCAACCTTTTATCCGTTTATCGAAGGGTTTGCTGAAGAACCTCGTGTCATCCCCATCATTAAGGAGGCTGGCGAGACAAAAAATTTCGGCGAAGGCTGGCATTCGGACACGACTTATACGGCAACGCCGCCCGCTGCGACCATGTTATACGCCGTCGACGTGCCCGACATGGGGGGCGACACACTGTTCGCCAACATGCACCTCGCGTTTAGTAGATTGTCGGAATCCATGCAGACGCTATTGAGTCGATTGCGGGCCATCAACAGCTCTAGCAAACGCCGTGAGGGTGGACGCGCCGCAGGCAACAGCTTTCAGAGCGTCAAACTGAAAGACCGCGACACGGTGTTGGAAGGCATTCATCCAGTTGCAAGAACACACCCGGAGACCGGCGCCAAGGCGCTGTACGTCAATGCGTTGCATACCGCGCAATTCGACGGTTGGACCGAGGCGGAAAGCAAACCGCTGCTGGAGTTTCTGTTCCGGCACAAACAACAGCCGGAATTTGTCTACCGGCATCGCTGGTCCGCGCGCACTCTGGCCATCTGGGATAATCGTTGCACGCAACATTTCGCGCTGAACGACTATCACGGACATCGGCGCGAGATGCTGCGCCTGTCACTCGCGGGTTCGAAGCCATACTGAACTGCCGCTGGTCGCTCAGCCTGCGCGGCGCTGATAGCGGCGTCCCCATCGTTGCGCTGACGGAATACACAGCATGATGGTAGTAGCGACCAGCGCGGCGCACGCGGCGGCCACTATGGCTGTCTGATAGCTGCCAAAGCGGTCAAACACATACCCGGCAAACGGAGGGCCAGTGAACGTGCCGATGCCAACCCCGGCGTACAACACACCGATGATGGCACCCAGCGCGCGCGTTCCAAAATAGTCAGCACAAATCGCTGGCGCCAGCGCGACAAAGCCGCCGTAACAAGCGCCGAAGACCAAGCCGAAGCCCATCAAGATCCACACGGTATCGGCCATCAGCCAACACAACATCATGGTGGCAACACCCAGGAAACAGCCTGCCATCACCACTGCGCGGCCAAGCCTGTCAGCAATACCACCTATCAAAAAGCGCCCAAGCGTACTTCCAACCCCGATAGCACCGATCACCAGTGCCCCGATCGTGGCAGACATACCCAGATCCAGCGCAAACGGCACCAGGTGAACAAACGGAATAAAAATGGCGAACGAGATACAGATCCACGCACTGGACAACAGCCAGAAAGGCAGCGTGCGTGTTGCATCCCGTAGCGTCAGCTGATTGGTGCTGGCGCCACCCGCGGCGGCAGGTCCGTCCTGCACACCCCCACGCTGTTCCGGTTTGTTCTCGAGAAACGCGGCG
>CEUN01085370.1_pt1 | contig 31157 bp, 27 predicted proteins | sample 361501 | NCBI WGS metagenome assembly CEUN01 (sample SAMEA2622801, study PRJEB7988) | marine metagenome | biome: marine biome (ENVO:00000447); feature: marine epipelagic mixed layer (ENVO:xxxxxxxxx); material: "saline water (ENVO:00002010), including plankton (ENVO:xxxxxxxx)" | depth 120 m | reverse complement strand
GTCGTCAACATCATTGATAGCGTTTCCATAAACATGCCTATCAATAAGTAGAACAAAACTAACAACAATATCGTTTCGACAGGCGTTAGACCCAAGTCCCGAATGAAATTCAACATTGCCTGCGTAACACCCATAAAGCCCAAAACTACGTTCAAGAATATGGCAGCGAAAACGATAATCATAATCATCGCCGTAGTTCGCATCGTGCCCTCGAATGCATCCCGCAGCATTTCAAAGGACAGTGTTTTAAATAACGCCGCAATTATTAAAGCCATTACAACGCCAATCGAAGCGGCTTCAGTCGGCGTTGCAACTCCCCCGTATATTGAGCCAACAACGGCGCAAAATAACACGATCGGTGGCAAGAGGTGCGGCAACGTGCTCCATCTCTTCTTCCATGTTGTTTCTACTTTTGTACCACCCCACTGCCTGCGGAATAGACAGGCAAAAACGATCACTGCCATAAAAAGACTGGAAAGAATTATTCCCGGAATTATACCAGCTAAATAAAGCTCGGGTACCGATGTATCCGTTAATAAACCATATAGAATTAAATTAATGGAAGGCGGTATCAAAATTCCAATAGTGCCGCCAGCTGCAAGCGAGCCCAAAAAGAGACTTTCATTATATTTTCTTGCTTCAATTTCAGGATAAGCAACTGTTCCCACAGTCGCGGCAGTCGCTACACTTGATCCGGAACTTGCCGCAAAAATAGCACAAGAGCCTATGTTTGCATGCATTAAACCACCGGGTAACCACGATAACCATTCAATAACCGCCCCGTACATTCTTCGGGCGATTCCAGCGCGAAGCATAATTTCCCCAAGTAAAATAAACATGGGAACGGCAACCAATATAAACTCTTTACTCTTATCCCATACTATCTCGCCAATTCCGGCCTGCGCCGCACCACCCAAATGTATTGCATCTAGCGCAAAACTTAAAACTCCTAAAACTGCCGCGACTGGAACAGCCGCGAGAACTAAAATCAGAAGGCCAATGAGTATCCAAGTAACAGCCATCTTAAATACTCTTTTCTTCGGAATTATTAACGGATCCTAACTCCACATCCACGCCATGCGTTTCCTCTAATATGGTCTCAGATACCGATGGGACCCCCACTAAATTTGCAACCAACTGCCAATTCCTCTGAAAAAGCGCGATTAATGAATATATAAAAAGAAATACCAATGTAATAACAAACATTACGAGACCAAATACCCAAAACAATTGAGGTATCCATTGCGGAGTGCCAAGTGTGGTTATAGCAACTGCACATTTCCTACCTTCATCCCTAAAGCAAATAGTTGAATCCCAAAAAACTATCAATGCATGATACGTCATAATACTCATGAAATACAAAAGAAGTAATATTCCTATCACATCAAGTAGCGAGCATATTTTTTTTGGGAAAATGTTATACAACGCATCTATTCGTACATTCGACTTATGTAATAAACAATAAGAATATGCCCATGTAGTCGAAGCAGCAAAAACATATCCTGAGTATTCGTCCGATCCGCTCATCGTAATAGAAAATGCTTTTCTCAAAACTACATCAATCGCTACCATAATAGCCGACAACAAAAGAGCCGCACCTCCAAACCACACCGCATATTTAGAAATTTTTTCGAAGCGTCGATGAATTAAAGAAAGCGTTTCCATTGCTTAAAACCACTCGTAGTTTTAGCGTCGCACCAAAACTTTTATGATGCGACGCTAAGTTTCACTTCCGTTAAGCTGGTATTATTTCGGCAACTTAGCCGTCATACCTGAGATTTTACCGATTGTTGCGTTCCATTCGTCAACGCATTTTTGTGTTCCGCAACGCTTGGCCCAACGCTTTAAAACAAAATTTTCAACAACATCCTTAAGCTTGGCCTTGTCTTTTGCCGTAGGTTCAATCGGGATCATACCGCCTGTGGGCAGGTCTTTGCCGTCTTTATCCTTGCAAGGACCACTCGCGTTACAATCCATACCGCGTTGATCATTTTTCGCTGTCGCTACCCACATCGCGTCCTCGGTCTTTTTAGCCTCTTTTTCGATAAGAGCTTTAGTCTCAGCATTAAGGCTATTCCAAGTTTTCATCCTCATCGCCATAATTGATGAGGCATATCCAAGACGAATTCTGATGTTATGGGTAACTACTTGCCACCATTTGGCGTTATATGCTGGCAAAGTGCCGGTCAAGCCGCAGTCTGCAACGCCTTTTTGAAGAGCCGGTACAACCTCCGCAAAAGCGATCGTCACAGCACTTCCACCCACGCCATTTACGAAGTCACCAAGTGTGGTGCTATATGTCCTAATTTTCTTCCCTTTAAGTTTCTCAAGCCCATACGTCTTAATTTTTTTGTCACCAAGGTTGCACCAAAGCTGTTGGCTTGGCCATCCATATAACATCAGAAGTTTTGCGTTAAATTTTTCCTCAACTTCACGGGCTATAATGTGTCGATATGCCTCGTTCGCTTTGCGGTAGGTCGGCAGATCCTGAATTACGCCCGAAAGGTCTGCCCCCTCAAGCTCCGGGCTTTCTTGTGCGACATACGTTGTGACTGCGTGCACAGCGTCAAACATGCCAAGCTTTAGCAACTTCATGACTTCATAGCCTGAAAGGCCGAGCTCGGTATTAGATTTTGCATTCGCCGTTAGCTTACCACCTGAAGCTTTAGGAAGAATTGTTTTCCAGAACGGACCTTCCCTTTCTTTCCAGTGATCGAGAAATCCCCAAGTCCCGACGACTCTGAATTCTTTTTTGTCAATTTCGGCAGCCGCTGGTTGCGCAGTAAACGCGACAGCACCCATCAGCGCACCGAGAACGAGCTTTGATTTAAGGTTCATTACTTTCTCCCTGTAACGTTACGTTTTCACGGACGCGGCAATGTTGCACATGTCCGGCCGATACGGGTATCCCGGGCCGAAGAGATTGTAGTATCCTTCGGTTCCGACAAATTCTTTCAAACAAAAGTCCTGAAACAGATTCGCCGTACCAGACATTCGGATACGCTTAAATGCATCCAGTCCATTATTTAAAGGGGTAATGCCTAGTACAGTCAAATAGCTATTTTATGAGTTTATTGATCGAGGGCTTTATATTGACAAGCTAATGCGGAAAGCTTCTCCTGCCACCTCGCAATTAGGATTAAAAATATGGTCTGGTTTGTCGGCGTTGACGTCGGAGGGACATTTACGGATTTTTACGCATTCAATGAAAATAGCGCCGTAATCTGCGTGCACAAACTTCCATCGACACCAGAAAACCCTGCGCGCGCTATTCTAGACGGATTGGATGACCTGGCCCGAAATCAAGGTGTCTTACCTACCGAAATATCCCGATTTGCACACGGCACGACTGTTGCCACCAATGCGCTCATTCAACGTCGTGGCGCGAACGTCGCATTGATCACCACAAAAGGCTTCCGCGATCTATTGGAAATAGGCCGTCAAATCCGGCCGAAGATGTACGATCTAAAGGCAGATGAACCGCCGCCCCTCGTTCCGCGAGAACACCGATTCGAAGTATCGGAGCGCATAGGTGCAAATGGGGCTGTTATCACAGACCTAAATGACCACGAGATCGCCACGGTAGTAGACACGATTCGTGCTTCTGGCGTGGAAGCATGCGCAATTGGTCTTATATTTGCGTTTTTGAATTCCGATCATGAGGAACGTATCGCCGCAGCGATTAAAGAAAAATTACCGGAAATCCACATATCGTTGTCTAGTGGAGTCCAACCAGAGTTTCGCGAATATGAACGCCTATCTACAACAGTATTGAACGCATACCTTCAACCAACAGTTGCACGTTATATGGGAAGCCTCAAAGCCGGTCTCGTAAAACGCGCGCCCACCGCTGCTATAGGAATAAATCAATCATCCGGTGGGCTAATGTCCGTCGAACGAGCTGGCAAATATCCGATTAGGACGGCTCTTTCTGGCCCAGCCGCGGGTGTGGTCGGCGCTGTACATATTGCTAAATTAGCAAATTTTGATAACGTAATTACGCTTGATATGGGCGGAACCAGTGCCGATGTCTCCCTCATAAAGGACGGCAAAGCGGGAGTTAACTTCGATCAACGGGTTGCAGATTTTCCTGTGCGCCTGCCTATGGTCGACGTTAAAACAGTCGGTGCTGGCGGTGGTTCTATTGCTTGGTTTGATCGAGACGGCTTGCTAAAGGTCGGACCGGCAAGTGCTGGTGCGGACCCCGGCCCCGCGTGCTATGGACTTGGTGGAATAGAACCCACTGTCTCTGATGCGAACCTAATCCTCGGGCGCCTTTCACAGCGTGGTCTTTTAAATGGCAAAATGGCGCTCAATACGAGCCTTTCTAGAAATGCATTCGCCCCAATCTCCGAACAAATTGGCTTCCCAATTGAGCGAACGGCATATGGCGTTATCGGCATCGTCGTTGCGAATATGGTTCGCGCGATACGCGCCGTATCGGTCGAACGGGGACTTGACCCCCGCGCTTTTGCCCTCATGGCACTTGGTGGTGCAGGCCCTCTGCACGCCGTCGAAGTTGCACGAATACTCGGAATTTCGCATGTTATTATTCCACCCTCACCCGGGATTTTATGTGCGCAAGGGCTCGTTGTCTCGGACCTAAAAGAGGATTTCGTCGCTAGCGACCGTATTCAAATCGACGATAATAACCTGGGGAAGATTATTTCCCACATTTCAATGCTTACAGATCGTGCCATTTACTGGTTCGAACAGGAGAGTATTTCTACCGATCAGCGTTGGCTCGAACTCTATTTCGATATGCGTTACGTCGGCCAGAATTTCGAGTTAGCTGTTCCAGTTGGTGAAACGAATGTTGCATCACATAATGAATTCTCTCTCGTGACAGGAAAACTCATGGATGCCTTTTATGCTGCGCATGAGCAGGCATATGGATATGTTAATCCGCACGACCCCGCCGAAATCGTCAATTTGAGGCTAACAGCTTGGGGTCGATTAAGGCGTCCTGAAATCGAATTTCATAGATTATCAGAAGAAATGTCGGCAGCTTCAGGTACCCGAAGTATTCATTTTTCCGCTGAAGGGCCAGTAGATGCCCAAACCTTTCATCGTGACAAATTAAAATCCGGACAACGAATTACCGGCCCAGCAGTTGTGGAACAACTCGATACAACCGTGCTGATATATCCTGGCGACACGGCCCATGTTGACGAAGCCCGCAACCTGATCATCGAGTTAAGCGCATGAGACCCTCTTACGACTTAGACCCGATTACCTTGGAGATCATTTCAAATGGTCTTCGTTCAATCACCGATGAGACGTTTATTGCGCTGACCAAAAGTTCTTATTCTACGAATATCAAAGAGCGCCGCGATCATTCGACAGCAATCTGCGATCTAAAAGGTCGACTCATCGTTCAGGCTGAAAATTCCCTTCCAATTCACTTAGCTTCCATGTGTGGGCTCATGGAAAACCTCTTGAAGAAATACAAACTCGAGGAGATTGAAGACGGCGATCTTTTCGTCGCTAACGATCCGCACGTGGCGGGCGGTACTCATTTGCCAGATATCAATCTTGCCATGCCCGTTTTCTCTGGCGGAACGCTCACCGCGTTTGTCTGTAACATCGCCCACCATGCGGATGTTGGCGGAATGGCTCCGGGCTCGATGGCTGGTGGGATGTCGGAAATCTATCAAGAGGGCCTCCGCATTCCCGTCGTAAAACTCTTTCGGCAGGGAGAACTACAAGACGATCTATTCGAGTTACTGCTGCTGAACGTCCGAATTCCGGAAGAACGTCGTGGCGACTATTACGCGCAGATCGCATCCTGCCGTCTCGGCCAAAGACGGCTACTAGAAGCCTATGAGACCTATTCGGTCGAGACGATCAAAACTGCTTTCCAGGATATCGTAGCGAGGACAGAACAACGGATGCGCGAAGCCGTTTCTAGCATTCCGGACGGTACTTATACATTTAAAGACGTGATGGACGATGACGGCCTTGGGACCGTCGACATCCCCATCGAAGTAAAGATTGACGTTGAAGGCGATCGTATACAGTTTGACTTTAACGGTACATCAGAACAAGTCGCCGGCAACATCAACGTTACCTTAAACGCGACACAGGCCGCAGTCGCCTATTGTCTGAAAGCGCTTCTCGACCCCGAAATTCCAAATAATCAGGGTGTACTCGAAGTCTGTGAAATCAAATGTCCATCCGGCACGCTTTTAAATTGCGCGCCGCCAGCACCAGTCGCAGCACGTGCAAATACGAGCCAACGCATCATTGACGTCGTTATCGGTGCGCTGGCCAATGCTTTACCGGACGCTGTAGTAGGGGCAGCCAACGGTGCCAACACAACTGCAGTCTTTTCTGGCACCGACCCAGCCACGGGAAGGGACTATCTGTACTTAGAAACATTAGGCGGCGGCTTTGGCGGACGTAATGATCGCGATGGTAAAGACGGCGTCCAAGTTCATATAACGAATACATCTAATCTTCCTGTCGAAGTCATCGAAATGGAATACCCACTCCGCGTACTAAGCTATGGATTGGTTGAAGATTCAGGCGGGGCCGGAATGTATAGGGGCGGAATGGGACTTTGCCGCGAGATAACACCTGTCGGACACGACTGTATCTTTAACGGTGCGGGTGAACGGTTCCGCCATGCACCCTGGGGCGTCTTCGGCGGAAAAGCGGGCGGACGCGGAAATTTCATTCACACGCACACGGATGCCAACGAAGAGCAACTCGATATCAAACCATCTGGAATTGTTGTAAAGGAAGGCGCAAAAATCCTTGTGCAGACACCAGGCTCAGGCGGCTACGGCCAACCTAGCGAGCGGTTGGAAGCGGATATAGAGAAGGACCGGAAAAGCGGAAAATTTACGAACGCTTATATAAAACGCCACTATGACCGTTAAAAACCCTGAGCTGTCGCCATAAGCGGGCTTTCAAATTTTTGGCCAGGGAAAATCCAAATCAGTGAATTTAAATAAGGAGCGGTCTCCTCTTAGACGAACGCTCACCATTAGAAAAATGGACGTAAAGGTTTTCGTAGATCACAGGATATCAGTATAACTCTTAAGCCTTAATCCAAAACCCGGCTGATATCGGCCCCACATGCAGCAAGCTTTTCCTCCACCCGCTGGTAGCCACGATCAAGATGATAAACCCGATTGACGATTGTCTCGCCCTCTGCCGCGAGTCCCGCTAGTACAAGAGAGACGGAAGCACGTAAATCTGTCGCCATCACCGGCGCTCCGGTAAGACGTTCAACACCGCGGACCAAAGCCGAACCACCGTGAAGCGTTATATTCGCTCCCATTCGGGAAAGTTCCGGAACGTGCATAAAACGGTTCTCAAAGATCGTTTCCGTGACCATTGCAGCGCCATCTGAAACCGTCATCAATGCCATGAACTGTGCTTGTAGATCTGTTGGAAAACCGGGATAAGGCTCCGTCATTGCATCAACACCAGAAACTTGACCGGCCTCCGCCGCCACGAATACACCGGAATTTGTCGGCTCAATCGAAACCCCAGCAGCCTTCATAACATCGACGAAGCTTCCAATATGATCAAGATTCGCACCCAAGAGTTCAACTTCACCACCGGTAATAGCGGCTGCTACCGCAAAGGTACCGGTTTCAATCCGATCAGCTAAGACTATATGCGCCGCACCGTGCAGCGCCTCGACACCGTCGATTGTGATCGTATCACTTCCAATGCCTTGAATTTGCGCACCCATTGCTTTTAGGCATTGGCCAAGATCCTGCACTTCGGGCTCGCGCGCCGCGTTTAGGAGCGTCGTCCGACCCCTCGCAAGCGCTGCCGCCATCATTAGATTTTCCGTCGCCCCAACCGAGACGAATGGGAAGACCACCTGCCCACCGACGAGCCCCTTTGGAGCCCTTGCCTCAATATAACCCCCATCGAGTGTGATCTCAGCGCCAAGTTCTTGTAAACCCTTAAGGTGCAGATCGACCGGACGTGTACCAATCGCACAGCCGCCAGGCTGTGAGACCCGCGCTTCGCCACAACGTGCGAGAATTGGCCCCAAGACGAGAATGCTCGCACGCATCTTCCGGACTAGATCGTAGGGTGCTGTCGTATCGACAATATCTGCAGCGTGAAAATGTGCAATCCGCCCCTTATTCAGCCCAATCCCTCCATTAACGTCAATCTCAACACCATGATGTTTAAGCAAACTCGATAACGTCTCGATATCAGCAAGACGCGGCAAATTTTCCAAGGTCAGAACCTCTTCTGTCAGCAAAGATGCCGCCATTAGGGGTAGCGCAGCATTTTTCGCCCCAGAGATCGAAATTTGTCCCAACAATCGTTGACCGCCAACAACCTTAATCCGTGGCATACGGCCGCTCCGCGCAGAATTTGTTGATTGTTCAGTCACACCGTCTTCCATGAATGTATTGAGCATATTTTAGAGGGCCCAGATTTCGGTTAGCCAAGCCTTCTCTACTTAAAGAATGAGGCGCTCTTAAGGCGATAAGTAAATGAATTAAAATTCCGATCCGTTTTTCTCTTTACCCTCGCTTCACCAAAGGAATTTAGCGACCCATGTTATAAATTGCACAGCCGCTAAACCGTCAGGATCAAATTTTTAGCAGCGCCACAAATCTAACGATAACTCTTCCTTCGGGTTTCTCTCTGGAATTTTTATTCCTCATGAGCGCCTCGTTTGGGCATTCGTACCATCCAGATCAATGGCAAAACTAAGACACTTGCTAGAGTATAGAGCCCGAAGGCATTTAGGAAACCGATCATATCTGCTTGGTTACTGACTACTTCGGCAATCCTTGCCAACCCCATCGTTGAATCCGTATCCCAGGAATTTAAGTATTGGGGGAAATTTAGGACCTCGTTGAAGGGTGAGATAAACTCCGTCATACGCGCATAGTTTGAAGTCCCAGTTCGGATCACCATCGTCACACTAATTGATATGAAAATACTACTCCCAACGTTTCTCAGAAGATGAAAAACCGCCGTCGTCTCAGCTAGATGACGCCGTTTCAAAGTCGCAAAGGTTGCAACAACGAGCGGAACCCAAACCAAACCGACGGAGGCGCCTTGCATGAAGCTAGCTGCCATTACGTCAGCGATACCAACGTTCATATCGAACGTCATCATGTGTACGCCAGATAAAGCTTGTATAGAGAAACCGAGGGTCATCACTACTTTCGGGTCGAAGCGGCTGAACCGCCCAGCCAGGAAAAAACCCACAATTGCGCCAACCCCTCGAGTACCGAGAAGTGTACCAATGATGGCTTCAGGATATCCACCAAGTTCCTTCAACATCGGAGGCATCACAACCATTGGCGTAAAATTTAGCATGCCATAAATTAGGACGATCAAAAGGCCGAGCGAATAATTGTTATCTCTCAGTAAACGCAAATCAAGAAATGGTCGATCCGCCATAAAGCTGTGAATTAAGAATGCATATAGAGCACAACAGCCAATGATGATTTCTAATATAATTTCTGGCGAATCTAGCCAGTCGAGCCGTTGCCCTCTATCAAGTACTAGCTGCAAACACGAAAGAGCCGCGGCAAGCAGCAAAAAACCGGTCCAATCAAACCTGAGCCTCGCCTGCCGACCGCCATCGCTTAGGAACACCCAAAGACTAACAAACCCGACGAGCGCTAAAGGCACCAACATGTAAAAAGCGAAACGCCAATTATAAAGTTCCGTCAGATACCCGCCGAGAACAGGCCCGAAAATTGGGCCTACAACAACACCCATTCCAAAGATAGAAGTTACCAAACTGTGCTGCCGGCGAGGAAAAATATCGAGAATGATAGCCTGTGCCAGCGGAATTGTTGGTGCGCCGAAGCCACCTTGCAGGATACGGAAAAATACCAGCGCTTCCAGAGATTCAGCAATGCCACATAGAAATGTTGAAATACAGAAGCCAGCTTGCGATACCAACATAACATTGCGCCAACCGAAGCGGCCAGCGAGCCATCCAGAGACCGGCGTCACCACAGCCGTTGCCAAAATGTTGAAAGTCATCACCCAGGTGATCTGATCCGGTGTTGCCGACAGGCTGCCCTGCATTTGCGGTAAGACGACGCTCACGATCAAAATCGTCATGGCATAAAGCGTCGTCGAGCACATTATTGCCGCCATAATCATCCAGCGGCGGAACGCAGTCATGTTTTCTTCGGTATCTGTTAACGTCACTTCGGCGGATGACATAAGATGAGAATTTCCTTTGACTCAAATCGCGAATAGCAACATTTAGCGACCGTCCGGCGTGTCATCTCCAATAGGGCCATCATTCATCCGATTGCGTTTCTGTACTTTCCGTTTCAGCAGGTTCTGACGCAAAAGCGCAGCCTGACGTTCGCCCCGCGCCACCTTAGCTTCTTGACCTTTTTTACTAAGGCGTGGTTCAGGTTTAGAGGTCTTATCCGGCATATGAGTCTTTCGGTCAAATTCAGTGAAGAGTTGAAGCCACACTTTAACGGGAAACTAACCGATCATGGCGACGGACGCCATGCTCACAGACATCACTTGCATCATCTTGCACCACATTTACCCCTATGGCATAAGGCGCACATCTAGTGCGCCGCCGTAGCTCAGGGGTAGAGCGCGCCCTTGGTAAGGGCGAGGCCAGTGGTTCAATTCCACTCGGCGGCACCAGCTTTTCTTTTCAATATTATTACTGGCGAGTGATGGAGGAATACCAGTGGCCGATATCGTGACTTATTCCATGGAAGATAGTATCGCAACCTTAACCTTGGACGATGGCAAGGCGAATGCCATGGCGCCAGCGATGAGCGCCGCGCTCAACGAAAACCTTGACCGTGCAACCGGCGAAGCAAAGGCGGTCATAATCGAGGGGCGCAATGGCATATTTTGCGGAGGGTTTGACCTGAAAGTTATTAATGGCGACAACGAAGCGCTTAAGACTGAAATGCGTGAAGCTGGAATGAATTTGCTTAAACGGCTTTATCTTTCACCTCAACCGATCATCATCGCCGTGACCGGCCACGCAGTCGCCATGGGTGCTCTTCTCCTATTAACCGGCGACGCGCGCATCGGCAAAGAAGGTGACTTCCGGATAGGTCTGAACGAAACGGGGATTGGTCTATCTCTTCCACCGACTGGCCTGGAACTCGCCCGCGACCGCCTAGCTCCAATATACATGCAGCGGGCCACCATCAACGCTGAACTCTTTGCACCCGAAGAGGCATTAGCAACGGGCTATCTGGACCAAATTCAGCCACCTAAAAATTTTAATTTGGCTGTGAGACAAACGGCGCAAACCCTTGCCAAACTTGACTCAACCGCCTTCGCCGAGACGAAACGTCGTGTCCGGCAACCTACTTTGGAACGAATTGCTGCACACACGGGTTAAATTTTCTTTGAAAAGATCTCATCCTGTCAGCAAAAAAATAACGGGACTAGCCCCCCAACCACCACGGCATCTCGACGTACAATTGCAATAGACCCGAAGGGTATCTGAGGCTCAGAAAATGCGACATTATACCGAGAAAGGCTACGCCGGAGATGCCGAGGATCGCATTCCGCATGTGGTGATGATCGGCATGCCAGGTGATAAAAGCGTATATAAATAAGGCGCAGCCAAAAGGAAAACCAACAAGGGCCACAAACCCCAACATCACGATTACCCAGCCGAGGAAATAATATTCACTCCGTTCTGTCCGACCCATCAATTCATTGTCGTGCAACACCGCCGCCGGCTTTACAGAGCGTACCATCGTTAAAATTAGCGGTACGGCCAGGGCAAGCGTGACGATCGAAACGACCATTGGAAATATTTTGCCCATAACGTGATATTGAAAGCTGCTAAATAAAGCAAAAACTGCAAACCCTGCCATCACAAACGCGAAGGTAAGCTGAGGCGACTTACGCTGCGCACCATTAGGTCCGTCTTCTTCGTATGCCTTGCCTGCGTTTGGCGAGAAACGCCACGCCATGTAGATTGAGGCAACTGTTAGAATTAACAGGACGATGACTATAGGACGCTCAAAGAAGCTCCAACCGTATACTTGGCTGGCCTGGTAAATTTTTGGCTCAAGCCGTGGAGCAAGAAAATATCCAATCAATAGAGCAGGTCTTGACCATCCGAACCTCTTCATAAATATACCGAGCGTTCCCATCGCCAGTAATGCTATCAAGTCGCTCCAATCACGAGTCGCCTGAAAGGCGGCGAAGAAAATTAACATGATCATGAATGGTGCTAATAAGGAATATCGAATAGTTGTCAGTTTCGCGACGTGATTTGCGATCCCCAAACAAACTAATGCCCCTAAAACATTAGCCAGAGCTAATGACCAAATCATAACGAAGGTCAGGTCTAAATGTTCGGTCACCATGCTGAGACCGGGTTCGACACCCACCAGGACAAAACCTCCTAACAGGATCGCCATGCTTCCGGAGCCCGGTATACCGAACAGTAGTGTCGGGATTAGTGCACCGCCTTCTTTAGCATTATTGGCGGATTCTGGGGCCAGAACTCCACGAATATCCCCGTTACCAAACTCACCACGGTCCTTAGTTGTCTGGATCACATGTCCGTAAGCAATCCAATCAACTACCGATCCTCCTAGACCTGGGAGCGCGCCAACAATGCATCCTATAACTGAACATCGAATGACAATCCATTTGTGGCGGATTGCATCCTTTAAACCTCGCAGCCAGCCGTGCCCAAGCGTTCCGGTCTCAGAAATGGATGTATTCCGCCTGAGAAGGTCAACAATCTCCGGCAGGGCAAACATGCCTAATCCAACAATGACAATCGGAATGCCATCGCTCAAATAACCTGTATCAAAGGTCATCCGAAATTCGCCCGTCGCTGGGGCCGCACCAATACTGCCGACTAATAATCCAATACCGCAGGTAGCCAATCCTTTCAGAGCACTCGTACCGGTCAACATACCGATCATGCTCAATGCCAAGATTATTAACAGAAGTTGTTCGCCAAACCCCATCGCCAAGATAATGGGTCGAGCCGCAAATACGGCACCCGTCAAAATTATTGCGCCAAAGATGCCACCAAATAGGGACGCCGAAAATGCGGCCCCGAGTGCACGCGCACCTTCACCGCGTTTCGCCAATGGAAAACCATCTACAACTGTAGCCTGTGAACCCGCCGTGCCAGGGATGCCCATTAAAACCGAAGGAAAAGTATCCGATGTAACAGTTGGCGCCAAAAGTCCGATCATCATGGATAAAGCATGTGACTCATCCATTCCAAAAACGAATGGCAAGACGATTGATAGGCCTGCAATACCGCCAAGCCCCGGCAAAATTCCAACCAAAAGTCCAAGAATTGTGCCCAATGCCAAGAAAAATAAATGTGCTGGCGTAAACATATCGCCCAGCGCTTGAAAGAAAAATTCGACCATGCCTCAGCGTCTATAAAGACAGTTAATAAATAAAATAAAGGACGACACTCGGAAAAATAACCGAATGCCGTCCAATTTATCTTCTCAGTCGCGTCTACTTAATGTCTATGTCGTAGCGTTCTTTGACATATTTAGCGAGCCACTTCTTAGCGTTCGGCGGAATTTGCGTCGCCTTATCACGAATGCCAAAAGCCTCATCGCCAATTGTTTGAGCAAATGGTCCAAAAATCTTAGCGCGCTTCGCCTTAAAGTCGGCGTCTTGCATCATCTTGCGAGCAGCATTGCGATATGCCTCCACGACATCTTTCGGTGTACCTGCTGGCAAATTCCAAGACTTCGACATCGTAACACTCATAGCGTGCAAAGAGACGAAGGCGTCATAACCGTCACCTGAGGGCTCTTTACCGTGAACCGCTTTATAGGTTTCATAAAAAGTCGGGACGTCTGGCCAAACAGGGTCACGAACAAATTTTCCGTCTTTTTCGACACCGTATGTGTAGAGTGGCACTGCAATTCCATCTTGGTGCAGTTTTTTACGATTATTTTTATATGACAAAGTGTTATCAAAATTTATCGTGAACTCTCCACGTTCGAATGCAAGAGCCATTGGGCCATTACCTTTCATGCCCCAAACGTCTTTCGTTTCTATTCCGAGAAGGCTCAGTCCGACTCGCAAACTTAGCCCCATAGACCTCGGTGTTTTACCACCGAAGACCAGCTTATCTTTGGGAAAGCTGCGGATTTTTTCAATTTTTCCCTTTTGACTTGAAATGCCTTGCGTTCCCAAATCCTTGCGCGTGTATAACATTGTGCCACGCGGGGAAAGAATGACCGGGATGAATTCGTTCAACTTAAATTTCACTCTTGGATCGCCCAACGCAAAATTCGAAATTGTGGATGTCGATAAAGCAAACACCCAAGTGCCATCATTCTTCGCTTTTTGTGCGAAGTAGTTTCCCCCCAAAATTCCGCCAGCACCCGATTTATTCTGAACAATAATTTTCGGATTTCCAGGCAGGTATTTCTGAAAATATGGCACCATAAAACGTGTATAACTATCCGTGCCGCCACCCTCGTTAAAAGGCACAACGATAGTAATCCTTTCACCCGAAAAATCGACAGCTTTTGCCACAGAAATTCCCAGAACACCGATCGCGAGAAGCGCACTGAGGCCAACCGACCCAAATCGCCACATAAACGAATTCATTGTCATAGCATTCAATTCCTAAAACCGTTTCTTATACTAACCAATTCGGACAGGTAACTATGTCGAATTTTTTATTCGAATAGTCAAAAATTAAAATTCGGTTTAGAGCATTGAATATTACTCTACCTGCGGCATGAGCCACATCGATTGATTGAATTCAATCGATATCGGTTTACTAAAACTGCTTGCGTTTTATGCCGCTAAATAGCCTTTTATTGGAAGATGTTGAGGTTGGATAATCAAGTTATGCCCAAATAAAACATTAACGTAATTTCAATGGTCGGAAATACAGCCAGACAAAAAAACCGCGCCCTGAATATGGCGCGGTTTCTAGAGTGTGGTTAGTGAAGTTCATTCGCTATAATGCGCTCTCACCTTTTTCACCTGTCCGAACACGTATTGCTTCGTTCAGTTCAAAAACAAAAATCTTGCCATCGCCGATTTTTCCAGTTTGCGCTATATTTTGAATTGTTTCGATAACACGCTCAGCCAATTCATCGGCCACAGCGATTTCAAGTTTGACCTTCGGAACATAGTTAATGGTGTACTCCGAGCCGCGATATACCTCGCGATGCCCTTTCTGACGACCGAAGCCCCGAACTTCGCTGGCTGTCAGCCCTTCAACCCCCAATTCCGAAAGTCCTTCTCTCACAGCGTCTAGCTTAAACGGTTGCACGATTGCGACAATAAACTTCATGTCTTGTTCTCCCGTTACTAAAGGTTGTAGCCAGTCTCACCATGCGAAGTGATATCGAGACCTTCAAGTTCCTCATCATCGCTAACTCTAAGACCAACTAAAGATTTAACGATAAGACAGATAATCACTGACGCAATTGCAGACCAAACCAAGACAGCCAATAAACCGGTAACCTGCACACCAAATTGCGAACCGATACTCATTCCCTCCGCGAGACCTGCACCGCCAAAGCTCGTGTCAACCAATACAGCTACCAACAAGATACCAACCGCACCACCAACGCCGTGTACAGCAAAAACATCGAGTGAGTCGTCTATCTTCAATGCATGTTTAACGATGCTAACCGCGTAGTAACAAACAATTCCCCCGGCAAAACCGATAATTAATGCTCCAGTGGGGCCAACAAAACCTGAGGCTGGCGTGATCGTCGCCAACCCCGCAACCATGCCCGTTACGATGCCCACCAAGCTGGGTTTTCCAAACTTTAACCACTCGATCGTCAGCCAAACTAGAGAGGCAGTCGCCGCCGAAAGATGGGTAACTGCCATTGCCATTCCGGCATCTCCGTTCGCAGCCAACGCACTACCTGCGTTAAAACCAAACCAGCCAACCCACAACATGCAAGCCCCCATCATCGTCATTCCGGGATTATGCGGCGGACGTAATTCCGAAGGAAAACCGCGACGGGCGCCGAGCATTTTTACGATTACCAAAGCTGACACACCCGCCGTGAGATGGACAACGAGCCCACCTGCGAAATCAAGCACGCCCATCTCACCAAGCCAGCCACCACCCCAAATCCAATGGGTAACAGGTGCGTAGACAAGAACTAACCAAAGTGCGCTAAATAGAAGCACTGCGCCGAATTTAATGCGTTCAGGGTACGCACCAACGATAAGTGCCGGAGTAATAATCGCAAATGTCATTTGGAACATGAAGAACACCGATTCAGGTATATCACCAGACAACGCATCCTTCCCAATGCCGACAAAAAAGATTTTTTGAAGCCCGCCGACCCAAGCATTGCCTTCCGCAAACGCTAAACTGTATCCAACCGCGAGCCAAACAATTGATGCCAAACAGGCAATAGCAAAGCAATGCATCAACACCGACAACACGTTCGATGAACGGACCAAACCACCATAAAACAATGCCAATCCGGGCAAAGTCATAAAGAGTACCAAAGCGGTAGATGTAAGTATCCAGGCCGTATTTGCACCGTCCATTGCGAATTCCTCCAGTGTTCTTTCTATTACCAAAAAGAATTGCCTATTATATAGGCATTATAATTATTCTGCGTATATATGCATATATTAAAGGCAAATAAATTATCGGGCAAGCCTTGAAAAGGAAACAATTTATCGAGACTCTCAAATGTCAGGGTCTATTTTAAGTTTGATGTGCCTATTAAATCATAATTGATTAAAAAGGCGCCTCCCCTTAGAAATTGGGTAAAGGCTTCGTTTTTGTATAACGACCGAGGCATTCTGCCACATGGATTTCCTTCGACATTTTCGCGAATTCTCGCGCGAAATTAGTGTCAAAGGCCATTAACGAGAAAAATTTAACGGCCACCACAATAGGCTGCGCTGGAAGGGTCATGGCTGAAACAACATTGGGATTAATTCTGCTGTCAGGTGGGATGGATTCGACCACAGCCGCCGCATGGGCGCTCAATGGTGGAATGAAAGTGTCAGCAATCAGTTTTAATTATGGACAGGCTCATCGACGGGAACTTAAGTCGGCAAGAGAAGTTGCCCGACGTCTCGGTCTCAAACATAACGTTGTTGACGTCTCATTTTACCGCGAACTTGCGGCTTACTCTTCTTTGACATCACCCGAAGCAATGGCACTGCCGACCGGACGTGATACTACGGATATGCCGAAAGATATACCGTCAACCTATGTACCAATGCGCAATACTTTCTTCATGACAATGGCAGCTGCTTGGCTGGAGAGTGAAGCGCTTTCGACCATCGAGAACGATGGCATTTTACCTGATGAATTATCCGCAACACTCATCATTGCAGCAAACGCGATTGACTACAGCGGCTACCCGGATTGCCGCCCAGAGTTTTACAACGCTATTGCCGAGAGCTTGCGCCTCGGCAGTAAGCTTGGCACGCAATACGGCGTCCCCTTTTCAATCGCTACTCCCCTCCTTGAGCTATCGAAGGCAGAAATCATAAAATTAGCAATCGACTTGGAGGCCCCTTTGGATGCGACCTGGAGTTGCTACGACGCGAAAGACACGCCTTGCGGCATCTGCGACGCTTGCTTATTGCGTGCTAAAGGGTTTGAAGACGTAAATGTCGAGGACCCGGCCCTCCCAAAATGAAACGACCCTTGCAGGCCCATTTCCGATTCCAATATGAATTGATCGTATAAAGAGCCGTATTGTTAGAGAAAAACATGAAGAAGTTTTTTTGCTTCACCGTCGCCTTGGGCTTCTTTGCGCTAAATGCCGGTTATGTTGCAGCTTCAGACGTGGCAAAGGGAAGAAAAGTTTACAATAAGTGCAAAGCCTGCCATGCGTTAAAAGCTGGCAAAAATAAAGTTGGCCCGTCACTGTATGGGATTATGGATAGGAAAGCGGGTACTGTTGAAGGCTTCAAGTACTCGAAAGCGATGAAGGCTTCTGGATTGACCTGGGATGAAGAAACGTTGCGAAACTACCTCGAAAAACCGCGCAATTTTGTTAAAGGCACACGCATGGCCTTTTCCGGCATCAAGAAGAAAAAGCAGATGGATAAATTAATAGCCTACCTAAAAATAGCGACCAAGTAGAAAGTTATTCAAAAATGCCGAAATTTGGACACGAAAACGCGCAAAATTGGGACCTACGCAAACCTCATGCGGCAGGATTAGTTGGTGTAGTCGCTAGCCAAAACGTTATTGCGGCCGAGGTAGGTGCCCAAGTGCTTCGCGATGGCGGCAATGCAATCGACGCGGCTATCGCCACGTCCTTTGCGGTTTCCGTTGTCGAACCTTGGATGAGTGGGCTTGGCGGCGGCGGTTACATGTTGGTCTATCTTGCGAACGAAGACCGCGTCCGTGTGGTCGATTTCGGAATGATTGCGCCAAAATCCCTTGAACCATCTGACTACCCGTTGATTGATGGGGATGGAGCTGGGGACCTTTTCCAATGGCCTGCCGTTCTTGAAGACCGCAATGTCTATGGTTATCACTCCATAGCGGTACCAACACAGGTTGCCGGTATCGCATTGGCCCATGAGCAGTTCGCAACAAAGCCTTGGGCAGACCTCATCGCCCCTGCGACAGCTTTAGCAGAAGATGGATTGCCAACCAATTGGTTTACAACACTGCGGATTTCAGCAGCTGCAGAAGATCTCCGCCGGTTTGAAACTTCAAACACCATATATCTCGACAATGGCCTAGCCCCGGCGGCAATTCAGGGCAAACCGCCACCCCGACGCAATATGGGCGAATTGGCAAACACATTAAATCGTCTTGCGACCGCAGGCCCAAAGGATTTCTACGAAGGGGAGATAGCGGAGAAAATCGTCCGCAACGCCAATGCAGGCGGCAGTCGCATTAACTTAGAAGATCTTGCTTCCTACTCTGCAACAATCCACGATGCGGTATCCATGCCGTATGCTGACGCAACCGTATTTGCTGCACCCGGTTTAACGGCCGGGCCAACTATGTTTGACGTGCTGTCACGTATCAACGGAAAGATTTTCTTTGAAAATGGCAGTCCGAACGCCGATGCCTACGAACATTATGCAGCAGCTTTGAAAGCGGCATATGAGACGCGCCTCGCAACGATGGGGGACGCAAATGATACCCGTGATCCAGCATGCACGACCCACCTGACAGCAATTGACGCTGAAGGAAATATGGTCACCTTAACCCAAACCCTCCTCAGCGCTTTTGGGAGCAAAGTAGTTCTCCCAGATACTGGTATTCTTATGAATAACGGCATCATGTGGTTTGACACACGCCCCGGTGGCCCAAATTCCCTCGCCCCGGGCAAGAGGCCCCTCTGCAATATGTGTCCAGCCATCGTACGACGGCCGAACAACTTTAATTTTGCCATCGGTGCATCGGGTGGCCGCCGCATCATGCCAGCCGTTTTGCAAAACATTTCCTTGATGGTAGACGGCGGCCTTTCTTTGTCCGATGCAATTCACCACCCACGAATTGATGTCAGTGGAGGTGAAACCGCTAACGCAAATATCAATCTTTCAGCAGAAGCAATCAGGGCCGTTGAACGAGTGATGCAAGTCGTTCCCGTTGAAGACGCTGTCTTTCCCAGTAACTTCGCATGCCCGAACGGTGTCGCAGACGAATACAATGGCGAGTTGAAATTCGGCCAATCTTATCCCATGTTTCCCACGTCCGGTGCTGTAGCAGCGTAAGTCCGGACGTCAATTTTCAATAAGATTGAAATATCTCAAACGTTTTAAGCCCAAATGTACTGGAATATATATGGCACTTAAAAACATGCGACTAGGCGTGCCTTAAATACACATCTAGACACCCCTATTCTTTGAAAAACTTGGACGACTGCGGACGTGGGAGAATCAACAACCGTTAAAAATGCGTCTGACTTTCCAGCGAACAGTCCGCTGTGCAAAACCCCTCCAACACGGCACTTTTAAACCATGAAATGCAATACGAATATCCAAGCATTCATATTCGACCTCGGGAAGGTTATCGTCGACTGGGACCCTCGATACTTACTGCATGAAATTGCCCCAGAGGAGGAAAGACTGAAATTTCTTGTCGAGAACGTTCTCGATCTAGACTGGTTTCGGTCCGTCGATGCCGGCTATCCACTATCCAAGGCCATCAGTGAGAGATCAGAGATTTATCCAGAATATACTGATGCCATGCAATTGTATGTCGATCGATGGCCAGAGACGATACGCGGCTATTTCGAAGGGACATTAGATATAGTACGGCAACTTCACATCGCTGAGTTTCCGCTCTTCATTCTTTCAAATTGGGCTAAAGATACCTGGATACGGGTCGAAAAAGACATGGCATTTTTAAGATATTTTCAGGATCGCATTATATCTGGACAAGTTGGCGTCGCAAAACCGGACAAAGCGATCTTCGAGATGGCCCAAGAGCGGTTTCAGGTCGACCCAAAAACGACTTTATTCATTGACGACGGACAAAAGAATATAGACGCAGCCATGGCAGCGGGCTTTGAAGCAGTATTGTTCGAAACGCCAGAAAAGCTGGCTTCCGATATACGCTCTTTCGGAATCACGCTGAACTAGGCCTCACCCAAAATTTCTTCGTTATGTTCGCCGAGCTTAGGTGCTGGCCGATGAACCCGAGCTGGCGTCTTTGACAACTTCACCGGGAACCCGGTCATCCGAACGACACCGCTGTCTCCATGATCTACATCCAAGACCATCTCCATAGCCCGCACCTGCGGATCGTCAAAGACTTCCTGAAGGTCCATCACGCGTCCACAAGGACACCCAGCCTTATTGATAATATCAATCCAATAATCTACCGAATGCAGTTCAGTTACAGCGTCGATAATTTTCAATAACGCGGGTCGATTACGCATGCGGTCCGCATTGGTGCGAAATCGGTCGTCCACTAATAAATGCTCGAGGCCGACAGCGCCCAAAAACCGTTCGACATAAGTATCGTTTGACGGTGCCACCGCGATCGCACCGTCTTTCGCCTTGAATAGGCCATAAGGGGCAACAATCGCGTGATTATTGCCGCTACGGGCCGGCACTTCACCGCCAGCAAAATAATCTGCCGAAAGAAATGCCATCAAAGAAATGAGACTGTTCGTCAAACTAGTTTCAACATATTGGCCCTTACCTGACCTATTACGAGAATTCAGCGCGGTGACCGCTCCGAAAGCGCAATAAAGACCAGCAATCAAATCCGCCATCGGCGGCGCCGCTCGCATCGGCGCACCATCTGCCTCCCCGGTGACACTCATAAACCCACTCATTGCCTGGGCGATAAAATCGAAGGAAGGTCGGTCTGTATATGGGCCCGTCGACCCGTATCCATTCACGCTGGCAACGATGAGCCCGGGGTTAAGCGTATCTAAATAGTCTTTGCCAAATCCCATTTTCGCTAGAACGCCAGGTCGGAAGTTCTCAACAAGTATATCGGCATCCTTAAGTAGCGCGGCGAGCTTATTCTTACCTTCGTCCGAATAAAGGTCGAGTGTAACGGATTTCTTATTGCGATTGAACTGAGCAAAGTACCAGCTCATACCATTCCTGATGATACCCTGTGAGCGAACGGCATCTCCTCCGCTAGGGCTTTCAATCTTAATGACCTCTGCTCCCATATCGGCAAGCAACATGGTGCAAAACGGCCCAGCCAGAATTCGCGTGAGATCAATCACCCGAATTCCCGTCAAGGCTCCTTCCCGCAAATTCTCCATCTCTGTCATGCTACGGGCCATCTACCCCTTGGCCGTTGCAACTTCGCCAAGGTCGTGCAAGTCGAGACGAAGTCCAGCCTTCATGACCTGTCCGGGTAAATCGCGTCCGACTGTTTCTTCCACATCGCAAGCAATTCCCATCATCTTTCGAATATCGATACCAGTTTTAATACCCATTTCTTCGAGCATATAGACAAGATCTTCCGTGCAAATATTACCTGTTGCTTTCGGCGCAAACGGACAGCCGCCTATACCAGCGAAAGATGCATCGAATTTATTTATACCCTCGTCCAAACCCGCTACAACGTTCACCAGACCAATTCCGCGAGTGTTATGGAAATGCAACGCAATATCCATCTCGGGAACGGCATCTTGGAGGGTGCGCACGAACTTTGTAACAATGGGTGGCGTGGCCATACCTGTTGTATCGCCGAGACCTACACCGGTAAATCCATAATCCTGGTAGCGTTTCGTAATCTTCACAATGGTGTCCAACGACACCTCACCTTCGAAGGGACAGCCAAATCCAGTAGCAATGGCTCCATGAACCGGAATATCGGCCTTGTCCGCAATTTGAGCCACACGTTCAAAACCATTCAACGACTCATCGATTGAGCGATTAACATTCTTCTGATTGTGACTTTCCGATGCCGACATAAAAACGATCATCTCATCCACTTTCGCCTCAACAGCGCGAATCGCGCCGTGAGCATTCGGCACCAACGCCGCCAGCTTGCAAGGATTTGTTCGCTCTATACCCTCGAACACCTCGACCACATCAGACAATTGTGGAATCGCTTTTGGCGAAACAAAGGATGAAAATTCGATGCGCGGGACACCCGCAGCGATCAAGGCGTTAACAAAACGAATCTTCGCTTCCGTTGGAATAAAGTTAGCCTCGGCTTGCAATCCATCTCGAGGGCCGACTTCGGTGATTTCTACTTTTGTTGGTCTCGCCATTTCCATCTCCATCTAACAACAACAATAATTAGAATTGCCTGCCCGGACCTAAGGACAACGGGCAATGATGATTTGCACCATTGAACTGAATTTACTAGACCTGCCATGAAAATGCAGCAGCCGTATTAGATAGGATTCCGATATGATTATTGGCCTAACGGGAGGCATTGCTTCCGGCAAATCGACCGCAGCAAAGTTTCTTGCCTCTAAAGGCGCCCACGTTATGGATGGTGATTTTCTTGGACACCGCGCCTATGAACCCAACACAACCGCATTCTCAGAAATCGTCAAGGCCTTTGGCACAGATATTGTCAGCCACGACGGACAGGTTGACCGAAAGGTTCTTGGCGGAAAAGTATTCGGCAATCCAGAGGCCTTGAAACAACTCACGGATATACTGTGGCCAGAAATCCGGCGCATGTTTTCGGAATGGATCTCCGAAGGCAAAGAAAAAGACCCCACCGCATTATTAGTGATGGATGCAGCCGTGTTACTCGAAGCGGGTTGGGAAGACCTCGCTGATGAGACTTGGGTTATCATTGTTCCGCCCAACATCGCTGTCGAGCGAGCTGTCGCCCGCGACGGTCTCGATGCAGATGCAGTGCGTAAGCGGATTGCGTCGCAGCTAACCAATGAAGAACGCAGCGCCCGTGGCGACGTTGTTATCGACAATTCCGGCAGCGAGGAAGAATTTTTAAGCCGCCTCAGAGAAGAGCTCAAACGTGTTAAAACCAGCAAGTAACGTCACGCACCAGCAGCAACACCGGCGTCGTAACGGATACCCGCCTCACGGAAGGTGGCTCGCGTTTGATCCATATCCCACGGTTCCTGGATCAAAGTCTCATGGTTCCACTGACTGCGCGGAACCGGCGGTGCAAAAAAATTACCACCATAAACATGGATGGCACTGGTTAATTTAGAGATCGGGTTGGCAACTGAATGGATGATGTCTTTGCCCATCGTCGCAACTTGGCCAACGCCCATCGAATCCGCGCCGGCAGCCTCAATACCCGGAGCATCTTCGGATCCCACACCACCTTCAATGCGCCGCCAAAACATATTGTCTTCACGACCGCCGTAAAGGCCAATCACTGCAAACATATTGTGATTATGCGGCATCAGCGTCATGTATGGCGCCCAAATGAAATTGATGATCGTAAGTTCATCGTCGTTATAGATTGGGTAAACGCCAGCTTCCGTCGGCTCACCCAATTCCTTGATAATCCCAGTTGGATCAGCGACCGCTTCCAGAACTAATTCACGGACAGCCTTTTGGCCCTCACCGACTGCTATCCTGCAGTCCTCGACCAACTTTTCTTTTTGAAACACTCGAGGTTCTCCCGACGTTTATGACTATCGCGCGCAAACGGCGGATAATGTAACGGGGAGAAAAGACGCGCAATGGTTGAAATCGTCACATGCTTAAGGCACCGCCATCAATCACGAGTTCTGTGCCCGTGATGTATGAAGCTTCGTCGGAAGCCAAAAATAAGACGCCTTGAACGACCTCATCAATCGTACCAGCGCGTTTCATCGGGACACGGGACAAACGCTTCTCCAATGCTTCCGGCGTCGGGAAAGCAGCGCGGAACATCGCCGTATCCACTGGACCGGGATGGACGGAATTGCAACGAATTTTGTCGCTCGCATGCTGCGCGGCTACAACTTTTGAGAAAACACGAATTGCCCCTTTACTCGCCGCATACGCTGGTTCTTGGGTCAGCGCCTGTCCAATTCCGGCGATCGAGGAGATATTCACGATCGAGCCGCCGCCAGCAGCACGCATCGCCGGTATAGCGGTCTTGGTTCCAAGAAAAACCCCTTTGGTATTAACAGCCATGACACGGTCCCACTCTTCTTCGGTCCGCTCTTCCACAAGAACCCGTGGGACCAGGATTGCCGCGTTGTTAATAAGAATATCAAGCTTACCGTATGTCTCACAGGCGTAACCAACCGCAGCTTGCCAGTCAGATGCATTTGTGACGTCCAAATGCATATAATCGGCAACACCACGGTCCGCGCGAATTTCAGCTTCAACTAAACGACCTTCTTGATCGGCGATATCACCAAATATGACCCGCGCACCTTCTGCCGCAAATACCTTAGCTTCGGCCGCGCCTTGGTTTTTCGCTCCACCGCTGATCAGCGCAACTTTTCCTTCCAACCTGCCCATCAGCCATCCCTCGTATTAATTCACGTACTCAACCGCCAATCGGTCGAGCCAACGTTCTAATTCATCCAAATTTCTTCCAACTATCATTGCAACCAATTCGTCAACGCCAGCGTCTTGATATCTAGCAGCGCGGTTTTTGTTTAGCTTGTGTCCATACGGACCTATGACAGTTCGAACATCTGAACGGGTACGACCGACGAACTCCAAAAACCCGTCCAGCTTAGAGAGATATCCTGGGACATCTTCGGGCGCGACATTAAACCCATACCACCCATCGCCAATTTCAGCGACACGGCGCAAGGCCGCGTCGCTCTCACCACCAAAATAGATTGGCGGGCCCGGCTGTTGGATCGGTTTTGGATACTGGCGGCATGGATCAAGTTGATAAAATTCTCCCGAATAGCTCGATACATCCTCAGTCCAAAGATTTTTAATGACTTCTAAGTATTCCCTGCACCGCGCACCACGTCGCGCGAAGGGTACTCCCAGAGCCGTAAATTCCTCTTTTAGCCATCCAACGCCTACACCGAAATCGACACGGCCACCCGATAAATAATCGACTGCAGCAATTTCTTTCGCCGTATAGACCGGATTGCGTTGAGGTACGAGACAGATGCCAGTTCCAAGCCTAATGCGGCTCGTTTGCGCTGCCATAAAGGAGAGCGCGGTAACAGGTTCCAAGAGCCCCCGGTCACCGCCCACCGGGATCTTGCCGTTCTCTTCGTAGGGATATTGCGCATCGTAATCATCAAAAAGAACAACGTGTTCACCCAACCATATACAATGGAAACCACGATCTTCAGCACCCCTCGCGAGAGCGCTCACGTAAGCCGCATCATTTTGCGGGCTTACCAAAGGCGCAAACAGGCTGACCTTCATTTACAGCCTCCCGCAGGACTAAGGCCATATCCATGTCCAGAGCAGCGATGGATTGCCGCATATTCGACTGCCTCGCTGCGTAAACTGTAGTTGCGCTCCGCGCCAGTTGCCTTGGGTAAATCCAAAAATGCCTGGTGCGACGGATACCACGCAGACAGTACTTCATGCAGGATCTGATCGCCCACAACTCGTCCAAACACCGGCGTGCGCCAAAGAACCTTCGCACCGACATTCGGCAAAAAGGCGACCAATCCGTCCATATATGCGCGATAGAGCTTACCATTCGGATAGCCAGCCTCTACCGTATACCGGTTCAAATTCAACATCGTCACCGGCCGATCTTGTGCCGTACCCGCGATTGCCCGGATCACTTCCAGTTCTTTTTCGTCCCGTTGATGCCGCATCGTAGTCTCGCTTGGCCTTCTACTTGAGGTCAAGGTATCTTCCCGCGTTAAAAATGCCAGTGCGGCGGCTCTACACCCGCAACGTCCACTCGAAAAGTCGAAACGCTCTCACCCGCTAATGACCCCATATAGACTGATTTTAAATCGGGACCCCCGAAGCAGATACTGGCGCAATTGCCAAGTGGACTGGTATTCCCTTCATTCTGGTATTCACGGCCATAGGTGTCACTTTTATAGGCGGCCTCCGCACGCGCAATCAGGTCAGGCTTACCTGCCTCCAATACGATCGTTTCCTCACCTCCCTCAGTGACGTGCACAACGCGGTTACTGACAATACTCGTCATCCAAACGCCACCTTTCGAATCAAACTCAAAACCGTCAGGATAGTTTCCATCGCCATACTCATGCACGACTTCTTTTGGTCCAAGGCTGCCATCAGTCTTAATTGCAAAGCGCACAACAGCTCGGCCCATTGTTTCGTTTACGTAGAGCCATTCCCCTGAGGGATGGACTTTATTTTCATTTGCGAAATCAACGTCGTCGGCAACAATGCGGCTACCCTTCTCGTCCATCAAGACAACGAAGCCATCGCAAACACCGCGCCTAAACGCCCGATCCCGGGGATCGTGCCACGTCGAAACACTAACCCAAAGACGGCCTTGCACATCGCGGTTCACAAAATTGGTGGAGGGCAATTTCCTGCCGTCAACGGTATCCAGTTCAAGCTTCAAATTACCATCACGCGAGAGCCTGAATACGCCGCCGTCCGGCCCAAGATTGGCGATCATAAAATCACCATTCGGCATTAAGGCATATCCGTTCGTAATAAAAGTATCCGGGACATCACCCTTATCAGCCAAAATTACTTCGATACGACCGTCCGGATGAATGCAGGCAACGCCCCCTTGCCCATTTGGATCCGCGTGAGAGGCGTAAATCATACCTGACTTAGTCGCATAGACGCATTCAGGACGTTTAAGTCCGACACCAACAAACGAGACCTCAGAGAAGTCTACTCTTCTCATCCCGACCTCCTTGTAGTTGACCACTCTCGGCAACAGCAACGATATACCAATTAACTCACCAACTAAAAGGGTGGTTTTTCCAGCATCAAAAACGGCCCACATATGATTTTGCCAAGAACCTTCCGACGACAACCAACAAGCCAATTTTCAAAAACCAAGATGCCGTTCGAGGAGTTTTAAACACACAGAAAACACCGAACACGCTAAAAACGAAGGGCGCCAAATAAAATGAAATTGGCGCCCCTAGAGAAGATTATCGTAAAGACTTAAGACCAAAGTGCCGCAAGTTCAGAAACGTCGTTGACATCTTCCAAGTGTTTGACCTTATCAATAATCTTTTCGGCCTTATCATTGCCGAGGACCGGATCGACACACGCACGGAATTTGTTGACCAATTTGCCCCATTGCGCGTCGAGATCGTCAGCTGGAATTCCCGCATCATAGTGTTCGTAATGAACCACACCATCTTTCGTATGAATGGTAACTTCAGCCGCCATCCGTTCCAGAGAATCTTTTTCGGTAACAGTGACCTTGTGCAGTAAATCGACCAAATGCGGCTCTTTGACCATATCGTCGCTATAAGTATCGAGGCGCGCCGTATCGTCCCCATTAATCGCAATTGCCGCACAATAACGGAGACTAAATTTCCCTTCCAAGCCGCTCGATGGTGTCGGAATACCGCAGACATCGCAGGCACCCGTCACGACCGCCACATCAACTTTTTCAATATTTTCCGGAACTAGATTTGCTTTTCGTTGAATGCTGTGGATCGCCTCAATTGTGCTGTGCGTCATGTAGCACGCTGCATGATACTTAAAGAGCGCATCTCGCACCTCAAAACGCTCCCGTAGCCCGAGCAAACCAGCAAGAATATCAGTCTTCTCTGTTTGCGTATGCGCAAATCCCTGATGGCGTTCGAGGATGTCCGGTCTTGAAGTGAAACCACGCGCTGCCATATTTGCCGCGAACAGACCATTCTGTGCAGCCTTACCGGCATGCAGCGGCTTACACATGGTGCCAAACATAGACTTCAGGCCGGCTGCCTGCGTGCCGGCAATGCCCATCGCCAGCGCACATTTTTCACTATCGAGGCCGAGCATTCGAGAAGCACTAACCGCCGCGCCGAAGGTCCCGATTGTGGCTGTTGAATGCCACCCTTTCAAATAATGGCTCATGCCGATGTAGGCACCGATGCGGCACTCTGCATCAACACCCGCCGCGAATGCAGTGATCACATCTTTTCCACTGGCCCCATCTTTCTCTCCGAGCGCAAGAACAACCGGCGCAACCGGAACGGTTGGATGCCCCTGCAGTCGAGTTTGCACGTCATCATAGTCAAGCGCATGGGACGCACTGCCATTGATTAACGCTGCTTGTGACGTCGAAAATTTTCGGCCATCGCCAACAACCGACGACTGCTTCTCCCCGCCGTCGGCATTCGCTTGTTCAATAAGCATTTGCGTCAGTGGCTCTTCCAGTCCAGCGATCGTCACGCCGATCCAATCAAGTAAACAATGCTTTGAGGCTTCAACAGCATCTGCCGAGAGATCATCATAGGAAATACCCGTTGTATACTCGGCAAGGGTCTTCGTAATTTCAGGATCAACGTCCCGGCTTTCCGGCGCTTGCGACATTTCTATCTCCGAGTGCTAATGCGAATTCAGACTTGGCTTAATAATTATATCAACAAACTCTTGGGTCCAGCGAGACCCTCTTTGCAGGACACTATACCTCCGTTAAATTTGTGGCATGTCTCGAATCCCAATCAGATTGCACATCGGTGGCGAAGAAGCCAAAACAGGTTGGACTATCTTAAACATCCAGAATGGACCATACGTGGACGCTGTTGGGGATTGCCGCGATCTCTCGCAATTCGCCGATGAAAGTGTCGCAGAGATATACGCCAGCCACGTCTTCGAGCATGTCGGCTATTTAGACGACTTACCCAAGGCTCTCGGTGAATGCTGCCGCATATTATCGCCGGGTGGAAAACTCGGTATCAGCGTCCCAGACTTTGAAGCACTATGCAGACTTTTCATCCATCCGCAACTAAACGCCGAGCAGCGTTTTACCATCATGCGGATCACCTTTGGTGGCCAGACTGATGCACACGATTTTCACAAAGTTGGACTAACTATGGAATTCCTCGAGGATTACTTAAAAGTCGCCGGTTTCTGCAACATTGAACGCATTGAAACACATGATTTATTCGAGGATTCAAGCACGCTTGAACTCGGCGGTGTGCCCATAAACTTGAATGTTGTAGCCAGAAAACCCTTGGACTGAGTTTTGTGTCAAAACCCTCTTCGTCGTCACAATTTTTACCAAAACGAAGATATCCGACCGCCCTCGACCTACGTGCCAAGGCAAAACGCCGTTTACCAAAATTTGCGTTCGAATATCTCGATGGTGGCGCCGGTGCGGATACGGGGATTGCCCGCAATTGGGCCGCCTTCGATGCCATCGAAATGACACCCCGCTATGGCCATGTCATCGCACCGCCAAAAACTAATACCAAGTTATTTGGACAGCTTTACAGTGCACCCACAGGGATTTCACCCATCGGCGGGCCCGGAACTGCATTTCCAGGCGCCGAAAAATACTTTGCCATAGCTGCACAAACGGCAAAAATCCCATACACGCTTGGCGTACTTTCAGCAATTACCATCGAGGAAGCTGCGTTGCTGGCGCCCGATGTGCTCTGGCTCCAGCTTTACCGCTTTCCCACGAACGAACACAGAATTGGTTTAGATCTCGTTCGTCGCGCGGAAAACGTAGGCGTAAAAGCTCTCGTCCTCACATGGGATACACCAGTTCGCACGACACGTCCGAGGGAAACAAAAAGCGGCATCATGAACCCGTTTAAGTTGACCAACCAGTTGCGCCTCGATGCGCTTACATCGCCGGCCTGGCTCTTATCTATGCTGCGCAATGGCATACCTCGTTTCGTGAGTCTTCGACCTTATATGGGCGGTAAAACCAGCTTACAAGAATCGGCAAATTTCATTCGCCGCGAAAGCGGCGGCGCCTTTACGTGGGACGAAGTCGCCCGATATCGCGATACCTGGAAAGGCCCCTTGTTATTAAAAGGCGTTCTTCACCCGGCCGACGCGGAGCGGGCGGTCGCCCTCGGTATCGACGGGCTGCACGTCTCTAACCATGGCGGCCGCCAGATTGATGCACTGCCTGCATCCATCGACATTTTGCCGGCAATTGTCGAACAGGTCGGTGGTAAGGCCACGCTTATCGCCGACAGTGGTGTCCGGTCCGGTGTCGATGTAGCTCGAGCTATAGCGCTCGGCGCAGATGCGGCCTTTGCCGGTAAAGCCTTTCTTTGGAGCATTGGTGCGTTGGGTAAACACGGCCCGGCGCATTTAATTGACATTTTTCAGGAAGAACTAAGTGCGACCCTTGGCCAACTTGGATGTCCATCTGTCAACGACCTTCGGGCCGTAGCAACTCGGCACAAAAACGCATACACGTTAAAAAATTTCTAACTAGCTGCCACCATACTAACAAATTTTTCGAGACTACCGGGTTCTTGGAAATTACGGAGCAGGTCATATAGCTCGCGCGTCTGTTTCCCGAGTGTTGGCTCTACCAACGGCTCAAATTTACGCCACATATCATCCCAACTCATCGGGTTTTTAGGATTGCCAAGTGCCAACGGAATATCTGCATCAATACGTGACCCGTCCCCAAGTTCAACAACGATCCTGGCAGCAGTTTGTGCCATATCGGCAGTGGGTTTCGGTTCGACCTTCAGCAGAACATCTCGGAGATGCGGATCGGCGATCCGCTCGTCGCAAAAATCTTCTTCCGTCGCTTCGTAACCGCATAGTCCCAATGCCGCGCAATAGGCAAGACTAAACTTCCCCTCGAGCGGCGTCTGTGGGTTCGGCTTGCCTGCGAGTTTTACAGCCGGCTCGCTGACAACGGCTTCGACTTTCGTAATGGCCTTACCTTTCACTTGATCCGACAAACTTCGAGCCGCATCGATCAAGGCGTGTGTTAAAAGGCATGCCGCGTAAGGTTTGAAGGTGTTTCGGGTAATTTCCCA
>CEUN01149818.1_pt1 | contig 31261 bp, 23 predicted proteins | sample 361501 | NCBI WGS metagenome assembly CEUN01 (sample SAMEA2622801, study PRJEB7988) | marine metagenome | biome: marine biome (ENVO:00000447); feature: marine epipelagic mixed layer (ENVO:xxxxxxxxx); material: "saline water (ENVO:00002010), including plankton (ENVO:xxxxxxxx)" | depth 120 m | reverse complement strand
TTTAATCCGCAGGTCGTGGGTTCGAATCCCACAGAGCCCACCACTCTCAAATCGTTCTCAGCGGAAAGAGCGGTTAAACAGCGGATAGTTCAAAGTCCGCAGGTCTGTGTGCCAATTTGTGTGCCACTTTGGGCGCGTTATTTAGGAAGGGGCTATATAGGGCATTTAGGTGTCATTGGGTTTACATGTCATGAGGGCGCGCCCATGGATATTGCTTTGCCCAACTCAAATTTTTGGGCCTGTGGTGACCGAACGCACGACCTCCCGATTGAAAGACAGTGTCAGTGCGGTTCGCTTGTAACACAGTTTGATTTAGGGAGATTAGAGATAATTTGTCTATCACCGAGTTGGTCCTCGTAGAGTCGATACAATTGTTTTACGACTTCGCGTATTGATTTTAAGCGAAATCTCCTGATCAATCCCTCCCAGAAAATAGATGCCAGACCAGTTAATCGAAGATACGAAACTATCGCAGGGGTACGGTGTAAATAGACGTCATTCTGGTGACATCCAAAGGCAATATGACATGATTTCAGAATTTGAATCAGCGGCTAATAACGGTGACTGGAAGCGGTTCAAGAAAATCGTCAACAGTGACGGCGCCGTGTTCCTTAAACTGATGAGAAGAGCCGACGGAGATCCAAGGCTTCGCATGCCTCTTATCCAGAGTGGAGAACTTGAAGAGAGATTTACCAGATCGCTCCAGTCACTCGGCAAAAGCTGGATCCACCTGATGCCCTGGTGGGCGAGGCTGGGATACAGATATTCGTCGCTACTCATGTGGCTGAGCATGGCATTTGCGTTTAGCGCCTTGGGAGCCGCTTTCTCAGGAAGCTCTGGGGTCGGTGGGGCGCTAGGGGCGGTTACGATTGCGATACTGGTAGTCGTTGACAACTCAGAGCCTAGGTTCCGAGGTCATTCTCGTTGGTGGGCTAGATTGACCCATCCAAAACCTAAATCGATCTTGAACCGATGGCGGTTGGTAATTTATCTCATCGCAGTTTTTATGATCAGCTGGTCGGCACTGGCACCGACCTTTAGGACACCTACTCAGAATTGCGAAGGTCTAAGTGTGGCGGATCGTGTTGCGGTAAACGGGTGTGAGTAGATCTTGATGTACTCAGATCGACCGTCAAGCGACATCATAGTTTCCACTCCGAATACCTGTTACATTCCTCGCGGTGGTTCCACATCTGGCTAGCGTAGCCGAGTTCGCGGCTGGCCTTATTAGAGTGAACTCAACACGCGATTACTACTTGCGTTAGTACGCTGGCGGTAGTCAGTCGAGTCGAGGAACAGGGTAAAACAGTGACAGTGAATTCGAATTCTCGTCCCTTTGTAGTCGATGCAGCAGCGCACGCCTGGGTTGTAAATAATCCTCAATATCCTCTGGATCCGGCGGTGGCTACTTGCCCGGACAATATGCCAGTGATCGACGAGTCGGCTGAACACCTAATCGCCCGAATGAACACTTTCGGAATTGACGAGACTGTGATCAGCCACGTCTGCTACTACGGGCGCGACAATCGGTACACGGCTTATTGTGTGAAGTCGTACCCAGACAGGTTCACCGGAGTGGGATTGCTTGTGGGTTATCGATTGCACTCTCCCGATGATCCTGAGAACCCAGCCAGACTCGAACGCCTTATGCGTCAGGACAAACTGTCCGGATTACGATTGAGTCCAATCTATGATCCAGACATCGTATGGATGAACGATCCGGTGTCCTATCCACTATGGTGCAAAGCAGAAGAACTCGGTGCTGTCTTCAACATATTTGCTGCACCACATCAGGTGTCGCAGATCGGCGATATGGCTGCCAGATTTCCGGGTGTCAACATCGTTGTAGATCACTTCGCCATGATCGACATCACAGCTCCTGACTCAGAAGGATTCCAACCTTTGTTGGAACTCAGCCGATATCCGAATGTGTATATCCGAACTTCGTTACACAACCCGTCTCGGCAGGAACTTCCGTATCGAGATATGTGGCCTTATCTCGAACGTGCGTATGACACGTTCGGTCCGAAAAAGCTCATTTACGCGACCGACTACGAGCTGCTCATAATGAAGGATCTTATTCCGTTCTTCACAGCCGATGACAAAGCTTCGATTCTCGGGGGCAACGCTTTGTCGATCTATCGAGACAACGTGCGGACGTAATCGGGGCGCTCGGCCGAACATTTTAAGTGTTATTCGAATTCCAGCGCCGGTTGTCGTCGCTGAATGATCGTCTTTTGATACACATCGGCACGTCTCACCAACCCGATGTTCGCATCCTGCTAGAATCCCGCCGGTCGCAGTTGTATAGGATTCCGCAGAACTTTTCTTGATCCGAGATCAGATTCCAGAGAAACGAGCAGAAATTGGCACTTGTACTGAACACCCCCTCTCACCCTCCCCGCTGGGCACTACTTGAACGAGAGTTGCTAAAAGCTCAAACGGCAGCTTGTGAGCGAATCTTTGAGAAATATTTCGATGAACGTGGGTATCTGCTTTGCATGCCACGATGGGGTGGAAACGATGGATCAGACGATGCCATCGAAAACCTCGCGGGTTGGCCCGTGTTGCACGCGCTTGGGGCGCCAGATTCGATTCTCGAAAAGTACAAATTAGGCTGGGAAGGCCATCTTCTTCAGTACACAGAAGCTAAGACCGTTGAAGTCGAATTGGCGCGAGACGGAATGCTCTACAAGGAGTTCCCGGTAAGTCTCGACTGGTTCCATCACGGCGAAAGTATGAGCGTTTTCAATCTTCAAGGACTCTCTGACCCTGAAGATTCAGCGTTCCTGACCAGAGTCCGACGTTACGCCGGTCTATACATGGATGAGGATTCTCAGGCTAAAAACTATGATCCTGAACACAAGATCATCCGCAGCCTGTTCAATGGCAGTCGTGGCCCACTCTTGCGTAAAGCGACCGCCCTCGATTGGGCGGGGGATCCGTTCGAAGTTGAAGGTAGATTCGACGCTGCGCACGGCGAAAGAAACTTCGATGAGATGCTCGCTCACTTCGAAGATTACACAGACATCGTAGGTGACCATCCAATCAACCTGGCAGCGACAACCCTTGCCGCAAACGCTTACATGGCGACGGGCGACCAGAAGTACAAGGATTGGCTGCTGGAATATGTAGACGCCTGGGCCGAACGAGCCAAGGATAACGATGGCATTCTGCCCAGCAACATCGGGCTCGATGGAACCATCGGTGGTGAGTGCGACGGCAAATGGTACGGGGGTTGCTACGGATGGGGCTTCACCGTAGTAGTGCCACAAACTGGAGAGCTGTCGGACCGAAACGCGGTCTACCGGGGAATCGCCGGATTCGGTAACGCACTTTTGATGACTGGGGACCGATCGTACACAGATGTATGGAGCAAGATGCTCGCGGCCGTTAACGGAAACTCAAAATCTGAGAACGGCAGAACGCTGTATCCCCATATGCATGGCGACAACGGTTGGTACGGATACGAGGAATTACCCTATAGTGAAGGTGCCATCGACACGTTCTACTGGTCGATGGATTCAGCCGACCGGGAATACCTGCCTGATTCTGAGTGGTTGGACTTTCTTGACGGGAACCTGGCGGATTTCCCGGTGATCGCGATGGAAAACGAGTTCGGTTCGATACGCCAAAAGATTAGGGGCGTAAATGAAGACACGAGTTCCCCTGACACACGTCTCTCAGACAACACTCTTCAGTTCAACACTGCGAATACCACCTGCCTAACCCAACTGATGATGGGTGCCCTCACGCCACGATTCGGTGAGCCACTCCACGCGCGGGTTCGCTACTTTGATCCGGCTGAGCGACGTGCAGGAATCCCTGAAGACGTAGCCGCATTAGTAGTGGGTATGACCGATACAACGACGACTCTTTCTCTTGCAAACATCAGCCCGGTGAATTCCATAAAAGTGATTATTCAGGCCGGGGCCTATGCTGAGCATCAGTTAACCTCAGTCGAGCATGCTGGTCAAAAAGTAGCCGTGAACGATTCCTTCTTCAATGTGGAACTTCGCCCTAGCGCGGTAGCGACCATCGTATTGCATCAAGAGCGATACGCGAATCAACCGACATTGACTCACCCATGGAACACGGACTGATGACGCATTTCGTCACGCATGCAGATTAGATAACCGGGATTCATTGCAGCTACAACCACATTTAATCCAATTCAAACATGCGAAATGGTGTTGATTTGGTGTTTGGGACCATATAAAGTCTCGCAAATTCGGTTGGATCATATGCTCCAGCCGACTGCTTAGTTCGTAAGAATTAGGCGACCATTTGGCGCCATCCTAATAGGAGAGACCTTGTATGTATGGATTTCGAAATCGAGGCCTGATCTTGTTGTTGATCACAGCAGCAGCAATGATCATTGCTGCCTGTAGCAGTGAAACGGTTGTTGAGACCGTGATTGTCACTGAAAAGGGAGACACGGTAACGGTCGTTGCAACCCCGACGGCTACGACAGAAGAACGGGCTCAGGCAGCGGTCGACGCAAAGAAGGGCGGCCACCTTCGAGTGGCGTCAGTCGGAAGTGTTCAATCGTTTGACCCGTTGTGGACCACAGCGTCCTCAACAGCAAATGTCTCGAGTTTGATCCTCGAAGCATTGTTTGCTTTTAAGGAAGACAACACGCTCGGGAAGATGCTTGTAGACGATTGGGAAGTTAGTTCAGACGGACTTACATGGAAATTCAAAATCCGTGACGGTGTTGAATTCCACAACGGTACTCCGCTGACCACCGATCAGGTAATTGGAACGCTCAGGCGCCAGAGTGAACGTGCCCCGGTGTTCAAATTGGTATGGGATCAATTCGGCCCCCCCACTTTCGATGAGTTCATTACTCGGGATAGCGATCTCGAGTTCAGCGTGAACCTAACTTCAACGACCGGTCTGGTACTGGATGCTTTGGGACCACAGAACTTCACACCTCAGATGGTGCTTGAGTCCTGGTACTCCCTACCTGCTACGGAGTCGGCTCCAGGAACACCAATCGGAACTGGACCGTATCGTTTTGAGTCCTGGACCCCAGGTGACCGCTGGTCGGCAATTCCGTACGCAAACTACTCGCCAAGTCCTGAGCCATCCGACGGTCAATCGGGAGCCCACACTGCATACTTCGACCGGGTTTCCTACATTGAAATCCCGGACCAGGCAACGCGTGTTGCAGCGCTTCAGACTGATGCTGTTGATCTAGTCCAGGAATTCTCTCAAGACCTGATCGACCGGTTGAAGGCCGACTCTAATGTTCAGTTGATTCCCAACCCGCCACTCAGGCTGCTTGGTCACTTCAACTACCAGATTCCGCCATTCAACGACCCGGTACATGGTCGAGACTTACGACGAGCAGTCGTCATGGCCTACGACAATGAAAAGGCTTTGCTAGCAGCAGCTGGAACTCCCGATCGAATCAACCTCTGTGCTTCATTGATGGAGTGTGGATCGGCATGGGAATCGAACGCTGGTAGCGAGAACATGTATAACGCCAGGCGAATCGAAGACGCGAAGAAGATCGTGAAAGATGCCGGATACGAGGGCTATACAATCCGCCTGATGGATCCTGCAGACCGCCAGCCTGCACACGGTGCAGCGCAGGTTACACGTGAAGTGCTTGAAGACATTGGCTTCAACGTCGATCTACGTGTGATGGACTGGGCCACTATGGTTCAGGACAGAGCAACCGTAGACAGATGGGAGTTCTTCCACACTTGGAGCGGACGAAGTGTACGAATCGGCGCGATTGGTCACCTAAGGTTCGGTGAACTTCAGTATGACGCGTGGTTCAACAAATACACCGATACCGATGGCACGCAGCGACGGTTGTTCGATGTCTTTGCATCCGAAACCGACCCAGCGAAGATCGACGCAGCGATGGAGGAGTTCCAACAGTACTTCTACGACGATGCGATCTTCCTCCAGGTTGGTGAGTTCTTCAGCAACTGGGCAGCCAGCAATAAGATCGAAGGATTGCACGGTAACCCAGGTGGACAAAATCCATACGACAAGTGGTTCAAGTAAGGAACATTCGGACTATCCGAAATTAAAATCCTCCAAAGGTCGGGGAGCAGTGCTAGGTTACGCACGCTCCCTGGCCATGGGAGGTTTCTTACGGCTCGGGTTACCACAACAAAGATTTCTTCACGCTCAATTCGCGGTGAACGCCGCTAACACGAACGGAACAGTTTGATTTGTGGCGCTATATCGTTCAACGCGTTTTAGTATCGATTCCAGTAGTGATCATGGTTGGAATAATCACGTTCACTCTGGTTTACATTGGTCCCGGTGATCCGGCTGCAATCATTGCCGGCGACGAAGCAACCCCGGAAATCCTTGAGGCGATCCGGGAGGATTTAGGCTTCAACCGACCATTCCCAGTCCAGATGGGTGACTGGTTCTGGAAGCTGCTCCAGGGCGACCTTGGAACATCGTATTTCTCTAAACGAGAGATAACCGAACTAATTACACCTCGACTCCAGCCGACACTTTCGCTTGGATTCCAGGTCGTAGTGATTTCTACGATTATCGGTATAACCACCGGTATGCTTGCCGCGTGGAAAGCTGGTTCACGGTTGGATCGAAATCTGATGGTTCTGGCGGTTCTGGGATTTGCCACCCCTGGATTTTGGTTGGCTTTCATAACCATTTGGATATTCGCAGTAAACCTCGGATGGTTCCCTGTAATTGGATATAAACCAATCCAGGAAGGGCTAATTCCGCACCTCCACAGTCTTTTCTTGCCGGTGATGGTTAACAGCATTCTTGCGTCTGCGTTTATTTCGCGGATCACAAGATCGGCGATGCTTGAGGTACTACGAGAGGATTACATTCGAACCGCACGGGCCAAGGGGGCATCGGAATTTTCAGTTTTCCTGCGGCATGCTTTCCGACCCTCAGCAATTCCAGTAGCTACCGTGATTGGTGCTGCAATTGCAGGACTTGCAACCGGATTCGTGCTCACCGAGACGATATTTGCCATTCCTGGTCTCGGGCGAATGCTGGTTGACGCGATCGTGAGGCGTGACTACCCGATCATTCAGGCACTGCTGATGGTTGTTGCAACAGTGCTTATTGCAGTGAATCTAGTCATCGACATCCTCTATGCGTACATTGACCCGAGGATACGGTACTAACCATGACAGTTGCCTCAGAGTCCAGATCCGAGTGGGAACTCGCTCCACCGCTATCAACCCGCATAAAAGGAATGATCGGAGCGTCATATAAGGCGGCAAAGCGGGATCTTGTCCTCGCTGCTTCAATCGCTGTTCTACTGGTCGGATTGTTTCTCGCAATATTCGGACCAACTCTAGCTCGGACGGATTATGAACGCACCGATCCTGTAAATCGAATGCAAGCCCCTAGCTCCGAACACTGGTTCGGCACTGACAACTGGGGACGTGATGTTTTCGACCGCACAATCGTAGGCACTCGGCTTTCATTTATCGTCGGATTTTCGGTGACAATAATTTCTTCAATTCTTGGTGTGGGGATAGCCCTTGTCATCAGCTATTTCAAATTGCTCGATTCGGTAATGATGCGATTTGTCGACGGGCTGCTCGCGTTCCCGACAATCCTGCTCGCGCTCGCATTGATTTCTTTAATTGGTCCGAGCGTCGGTAACGTCATCATTGCTCTTTCGGTAACCGCGACCGCCAGCAAAATTCGGCTTGTTCGCGGAGCGGTATTGAGCTTGAGAGAATCTACATATGTTGATGCAGCCCGAGCTGTTGGAGTACCTGTACCACGCATTCTGATTCTCCATGTGCTGCCCAATATCGCCAGCATTATTATCGTGCAGGCAACGTTCACTCTCGCCTCGGCGATTCTCGCTGAGGCCAGCTTGAGCTTCCTTGGGGCCGGTGTACCGGAATACGTGCCAAGTTGGGGCAACATCATTGCAACCGGTCAGGGCTATATTCAGGTCGGATTCCACATATCGTTCTTCCCGGGTCTGTTCTTGACAATGACGGTGCTGGCTGTCGTACTGATCGGCGATTCCGTACGGGACCATCTTGATCCGAAACTTAGGGGGCGTCTAAAGACGACTGCTCAACAATAGGCAGAACAATTCGTCTCGTAGTATCCAATGACTGAAGCTCTCTTGAAAGTAGAAAACTTACACACCCAATTCCGTACGGAAGGTGGAGTCGTAAACGCAGTTGACGACGTTTCATTTGAAGTTAGAGCAGGTGAAACTTTCGCCCTCGTTGGCGAAAGCGGGTGTGGTAAGAGCGTGACAGCGCTTTCGATCATGGGTTTGATCCCAAACCCACCGGGAGAAATTATCTCTGGCTCGATCGAGTTCGACGGGGTTGATCTGCTCAAATTGGCACCCAGAGAGATGCGTGCGATACGAGGTTCTCGAATAGGGATGATTTTTCAAGAACCCATGAGCTCACTGAACCCCGTTCTAACTATCGAGTCGCAGCTCGCCGAGCCATTGAAAATTCATCAAGATATGTCTAATGAATCCGCGAGGGATCGTTCGCGGGAACTTGTCGAGATGGTCGGTATTCCCGATTCTAAAACCCGCCTCAAGCAGTACCCGCACGAATTGAGTGGAGGCCAGCGCCAGCGAATAATGATTGCAATGGCCATGGCATGTAATCCACGGTTGTTGATCGCCGACGAGGCGACAACCGCACTCGATGTAACCATTCAGGCTCAGATTCTTGATCTGATGCAAGAAATTACCGAGCAATCGGGCGCTTCCTTGCTCATTATTACCCATAATCTTGGGATTGTCGCAAGATACGCGAACCGGGTAGCCGTAATGTATGCAGGCAAACTTCGAGAGGTGAGTGAGGCTACAGACTTGTACGCCAAACCTCACCACCCTTACACCGTTGGCCTGCTTCAGTCGGTTCCAAGGCTCGATTCCGACAAAGGACAGCCGCTGTTACCTATAGCTGGTGAAATCCCCGACCTAACCGACTTACCAGAAGGTTGTGCTTTCAATCCACGGTGCCAGTGGGCCGTGGATCAATGCCGCACCGAACAACCCCTGCTAGAAGTATCTGAACCGGGCAGGCAAGTGGCCTGTTTCGAGCATCAATCCGTTTCGCTCCGTGTCTAGATTTTCGAGGAACGTTTCTAATTGAGCACGACAGCAATATCCCCCGAGCAACAAACGACTGCATTGGAGCAGACTCCGATCCTTGAGACGCGCCAGCTTAAGGTCCATTTCCCGGTCAAACGTGGCCTGATTATTCAGCGTACCGTCGGTGTGGTTAAGGCAGTTGACGGTGTAGATATCCAGATCAAACATGGAGAAACCCTCGGCCTTGTCGGTGAATCTGGATCGGGCAAGACGACTCTGGGAAGAGCGATCCTGCGACTCAATGATGCTGCTATGGGGCACGTCCGCTATGAAGGCGAAGAAGTGCTTGAATTACGACGGCGCGAAATGCGCCAATTGCGTCAAAGGATCGGAATGGTATTTCAGGATCCGTACGGATCCTTGAACCCAAGAATGACGGTTGGAAACATTGTCGCGGAGCCGATGCTTGTCCACAAGATTTTCGATGACAGATCAAAGATCAGTGACCGGGTTATGGAGCTTTTCGACACTGTCGGGCTAAACCGATCGATGGCCACCCGTTACCCCCATGAATTTTCCGGTGGACAACGGCAAAGAATCGGAATAGCCCGTGCCCTCGCTTCAGGTCCAAGCTTGCTGATTTGTGATGAACCGGTTTCGGCTTTGGATGTTTCGATTCAGGCACAAATCATCAGCTTGTTTGATCGCTTAAAAGAGGAGCAGAACCTCACTTACCTGTTCATCGCTCACGATCTTTCGGTTGTCAGGCACGTTAGCGACAGTGTTGCGGTAATGTATCTCGGTAAGGTGATGGAACAAGGGAATGCCGATGACGTTTATCGTAATCCCCAGCATCCGTACACACAGGCCCTGCTTTCAGCTGTCCCGATACCTGACCCGAAGGTCGAGCGGCAACGAAAGCGGGTGGTTCTCGAGGGTGATATCCCGAGTCCACTAAACCCACCAAAGGGTTGCGTATTCAACACTCGATGCCCGGTTACAGAGGATCGATGTTTTACCGAGGTGCCCTCGCCACAGACATTCTCTGACGGTAGACGAATCGCCTGCCACAAGGTTAATCCTTAATTCAGGTTGTGAGCAGTCGGCTGTCACATCTCAGTTGTTGATCAATAATCCGAGATCAACGCCGTTACCGGACTGAACGAGGAATGTCTGTTTGCGGCTTTAGACGCATCACATGTGGCTGCGTAGCGCCTGGTCATGGCCGCAGTCGAATACCCAAGCAAATACTGTACATCGATTTCACGTGCACCCGCCTCGATCGCCTTGGTGGCAAACGTATGTCGGAACCGGTGTGGATTGGCGTGTACTCCCGCTCGATCACCCAACCTCTGGAACATTGTTCCAAGGTGATACTTGTTCAGACGTTTGCGACCCCGGCCTCGATCGATACTGAGGACTAGACGTCCGGGACCTGTTCCACGGTACTTGTCTAAATATTGACTAATGGCATCAGCAGTGTTTTCTGAAAACGGAACTACTCTCTGCTTTTGACCTTTTCCGTGTCGAATCATGGCTCTCCGGGTTTTAAGATCCACATCTGCAACGTCAAGACCCTCCAACTCTGCTCTCCGCATCCCGGTGTCAAGGATGCAGCAGCAAGATCGCGTTTGACCTCACATCCATTTCTGTATTTAGATCGCAACAGGCCAAGAGCTTCTTTATGTCTGCCTTGGAAAACGGCCTGATCACCTTGGACTCAGTCCTGACGTTCGGAATGCCGACGAATGGATGACTGGATACAAAATTCATTCTGGGACACCAGGAGAAGAAAGCCCTTGTTTCTCTGAACCGACGGTGCTGAGTTCCAGCGGACACACCCTATGATCGAATTGCATCCATGATCTGGTAAATGTGATTTGGCGTTACCTCGGAGACCTCAGAGAGCTTTTCCAATATCTAGGATCTGATGCAGAGTCATCTGCTAGGCCTGTAACGTACGCTCAGTCTTTCCCTCGACTCTGCAGGCCGACAGGTATTGATCGACTGCGGTTTCGATGGAGGGTCGATGTCGACGCAACCGGAGTGATTCAAGCAATTTCATGGCTACATGAACGCTCTGACTGAAAGGTAAGTCAAGCGAAATAATCTTGGTTCATTAGCCTCCACCGTAACAAGAAAACGTTTTTTCAAACCTTAGTGTTCGAATTAGACGGATAAGCTTTGCTTATCCGCCGGTTGCTTACGGGCAGGGCGGTAGCTATGGTCAACCACGAATGGTCCTAGACATGAATTCTGGATGTTGAAACCAAGCCGCTCAACCTAGTCTCAAAATTCTCGAAACGAGATAGATTCGGTTGAATCTCAGCGTTTTCAGAACCGCTGTACCGCCTGCGTTTTACCTGAAGATTCCCTGAAGTATTGAACTGACATCTTGCGTGTCGGATTTCGGCGAGACACTGCCTTTTAATCCGCAGGTCGTGGGTTAGAATCCCACAGAGACCACCAAATTCCCACCTAACTTGTTACGGGCACGTGACAAGAGTCGTTACCTCCCGGTAGACATTGACTAATTGAACGTATCGACTCGAAATCACGACCGCGTCCCGGTAGCCGACGAGCCATATTTTTGTTAGAACAGGTCGGCCCTGACGGACTGAGGAATCTATCTAGATCGTATTCGGCTGATTTCCAATCTGGAGTTCACGTCCGAACGTCGAACTGGGTGATTGTCAATCTGGTGTTCATGGGACCTGCGTGATATCACGATTACAAGTCACTCCATACGAGACGATGCAGTTGACCAACATCAAGGACTTCATATCGCTTCCAAGGTGTTGGTCTGCTGCTAGTTGTCACCGGCTGGGCACCACTGTAGGCTGTTGATTCCTTCAGGAACAGCACCGATGAGTCGTAGTACAGCTGAAGAGATGGTCGGAGAGATGGTCGGTTGGAGGTCGCTGGATGTGGACGCCTGATAATGTTCAGCGAGTTTGGCCTTGCATCGGATTTTTAACAATGCATCCAGTGGCGACAGAGGAGCGAATATCGAGATGGCAGAGAACTTCGTAGTTGAGATGCGGTTAGATGTGAAGGTTCCGATGCGCGACGGCGTCGAGCTGTCGGCCGATATTTATCTGCCACAGGCGAATGGTCCGTTCCCGGTAGTGCTGATGCGCACGCCTTACAGCAACAACGTGGATGCTGTGATCGCGAAGGCACGGGCTCTGGCGAATCGCGGATATGCGTGCGTGGTGCAGGACGTGCGTGGGCGTTGGGATTCTCAGGGCGAATATTACGCGTTTCATCAAGAGGTCGAGGATGGCTTCGATACCCAGGAGTGGACGGGGCAGCAGGACTGGTGCGACGGCAATATCGGTATGGCCGGAGGTTCGTACGGCGGGTGTGTCCAGTGGCTCAGCGCACCACTTAAGAATAAGTATCTGAAGGCGATGGTTCCACGGGTTATGTGCACTGACTACTACCAGGGCCTGATGCACCCCGGTGGGGCGTTTCAGCTGAACGTGATGATGACGTGGGGCATGCGTACGAACGGTCGTACGGGTCAGAGCATCGATTATCACAACTGGACCGAGGCGTTTCGGTCGTTGCCGTTGACCGATCTTGCCGGCAACACGGGTCGTGAGATGAAGTTCTGGCAGGACTGGCTGGCGCACCCGAACGATGATGAGTACTGGAATGAGGTGAATACTGAGCGTCGATTCGACGAGATCGAGGTGCCGTCGCTGATTATGGGTGGGTGGTATGACCTCTACGCCACTGATGCGTTCGATAATTTCATGGGTCTTCGTGATAGGGGTGGTTCTGAGCTGGCGCGTGGCTCGAAGCTGATAGTGGGACCGTGGCCTCATGCGCTGAGCACTTCGACAAAGACGGGAGATATAGATTTTGGGATCGAATCGATGCTCGATCTGGATTCGATCGAACTAGACTGGTTCGACAGGTGGCTCAAGGGAGATACAAGCGTTCAGGACGATGCGCCCCTAAGGCTGTTCGTCATGGGGGTCAACCAGTGGCGCGTTGAGCAGGAATGGCCGCTGGCTCGAACTGACTGGCAGTCCTGGAATCTTCGTTCTGAAGGCGGAGCAAACAGTTCCAGCGGTGATGGTCGATTAACGCTGGAACCGGCTGGTGATGAAGCTGCAGATCGGTTCACTTACGACCCGGAAATGCCTGTTCAGACTATAGGGGGCAACAATTGCTGCTCTCCGGAAATCGTCCCGTGGGGACCTTACGATCAGCGCCCGGCCGAGGCTCGGCACGATGTGCTCTGTTATACAACGGACGTTCTTGAGAATGATCTTGAAGTCACGGGTCCGATTCGCCTGAAATTATTTGCTGAAACTGACGGACTGGACACCGACTGGACCGCAATGCTGGTCGATGTCTCGCCGACCGGGTATGCGAAGAATCTTTGTGACGGGATTATCCGGGCGCGCTACCGAGAGGGATTTGAGCAACCGAAGCTGCTGGAACCAGGCAATGTTTACGAGTATGAGGTCAAGGTCGGGGTGACGAGCAACGTGTTCAAGAAAGGACACCGTATTCGACTCGAGGTTTCATCATCGAACTTTCCTCGATTTGATCGAAATCTAAACACCGGGGATGATCTGTACAACACGACCCAGATGCGCGTTGCCAAACAGGCGATTCACCATTCTGTGACTTACCCATCGCAGTTGATACTGCCAGTAATACCGGGCAAATGAAGTAAACACCGCTGAGTTGGCTGATTGTCAATCCGCAGGTTGTGGGTTCGATCCACAGAGGGCTCACAAAGCGATTAAACTCGGCAGTTCAGACCCAATGAACGCGTTTCGGTAAATGTCTGTGGTGTAGCCGCGGTAACGTGCACCGGCATCCACCTGAATTAGATCTCCAAGCTGAATTTTCCTATCGACTGGCGATGGGGTCATTTGCAGAACCCGTCCTGCCTGGAGCTACAAATAACCGTAATTGTTCCCGTTGTACGGAGTATCCGCGCCGGATCGGAGCCATTCCTGCGCTATTTCGGAAATCAGATCATGTTCGGTAATCCCAGCTTTTGCGAATTGGAAAGCAGTCGCAAATCCCTTCTCGGTAATTGCTACTGCTTTGCGGATTCATTCGATCTCTAAAGGTGATTTAACCATGCGCGAGCTACCCACGATCTCGTCACAGTCGACGAACAGCGAGTTGGGCAAATCGGTGTTCAATTCACCGAATTCTCCTGGCGTCATACGCATAGAGGAATCAGCACCTAGTTCCAGTCCGATTTTTGAGGTCGCCAGACCAAACTCCCTGACAGTGTCTGACAAAAGATCAACATTTCCGATTCCTCCCGTACCCCAAATGCGGATGTCCTCGATTGGTGTTGTTTCGAGAGCGTTTATATCGTGCACCTGATCAACGAACAGCACAGGATCGGAATCAACTGGAACAAGCAACCAGAATCGTTTTTCACCGAGCCGCCACGATGGGGTTGAAAATCCGCATAGGAATTCGACGTTATCCCTGTTCGTTAATACCAGTGCACTGACTTCGGTTTTCTCCATCTCAAATCACAATTTATCGATTCTCGCTATGTATTCGGATACAGGAAAATCTAGGTATGTGGCGTCTCTCATTTGGGGAGTCCTTTCACGACTCAATATAACCTGCATGCTCAGCCTACTGTTTAAGGCTCCCTGACAGCCGTCCAATCAAAACCGAACCTCACCTAACGATCGCGTCCGGCGTAGACACCCGGTGATGTTCTCATCAAACTACACCTTCAGGTCCTGAAAAGTTTCATCAACATAGTCGACTAGGAGAATCAATGCGAATCGCGGCCCTAGGGTTTCACCACGAAACGAATACGTTCCAATCTGTAAAAACAGACTACGAGTCATTCGCTAATTTCGAGTTTTTGCGCGGTAGCGAAATAGCAGACAAGCACTCGACGTCTAAGTTCACTCTCGCGGGATACTTTCGAGGGGCAGAAAAGTTTGAGTTTGACCTTGTACCTCTTTTGTTCGCATTTACGGGTCCGACCGGCACCATTACCAAGGATGCATTCGATCGAATCTCCGAAGAAATGCTTGACCTACTTGCGCAAAACGGACCATGGGATGGAGTATTGCTCGCGCAGCATGGTGGTGCGGTAACTGAGGAATACCCAGACATGGACGGTGAGATTGCTCGTCGAGTACGAGATGTAGTCGGCACCGATACACCGGTAGTGATGACGCTAGATCTGCATTGCAATATCACGCAAGAACAGGTTGCAAACACCGACGCGATTGTCGCTTTCCGAACAAACCCACACCTCGATGCGGTAGAACGCGCAGTTGAGGCGTCCGAAATCTTGGTGAAGACCATCCGAGGTGAAGTAAGCCCTGTTCAGCACCTGGTGCAAGTTCCAATGATGATCAATATCGTCAAGCAACCAACTGCGTTTGGGCCGATGCGAGAAATCATGGATGATGTAGATGAAGTACTCAAAAAATCAGGCGTTCTGACTGCCAGTTGCGGCCAGGGTTTTCCATATGCCGATGTTGATCAAATGGGGGTTACGTTTCTTGTTGCGACCAATGGTGACAAGGCGCTGGCAAAGCAGCAGGCGAAATGGTTGGCTCGAAGGGCATGGGATCGGCGTACCGAATTACAGAACGACTCGCCCTCTATCAAGGAGTCGATTAGTAGGGCGATGAATGCTCCTTTGGGTGACAAACCGACCGTGATAATGGATGTAGGTGACAACGTCGGCGGCGGCGGTACAGCCGACTCTACTCACCTGCTTGCTGAAGCAATTCGGCAGGGGCTCAATGGTGAAAAGAGTCTGCTGCTTTCGCTGTTTGATCCAACCGCGGTACAGACCTGTATAGATGCCGGTGTCGGTTCGACCATCACACTTAAAGTGGGTGCTGGAACGGATCAACTGCACGGTGAACCGGTAGTCGTAACGGGTAACATCCGAGCCATCACGGATGGCAAATTCGAGGAGACTAAACCTACACATAGCGGACTCAGATTCTTCGACTATGGCCCATCAGTGGCGCTGGACACCGACGACGGGCACACAATAGTGCTGCACACGGTCAGAGGGATCGGGAATATGAGCCGGGAACAGTACTACTCGATCGGCATTTCTCCTGAACAATACAAAGTCATAATTTGTAAAGGTACAGTGTCCCCACGCGCCGCCTACGAACCGATCTCACGTGAGATCATTATGGCGAACTCACCAGGAGTGACGAGTGCCAACATGTCGAACTTTTCATATGAGAATCGACGAGTACCGCTCTATCCATTCGAACTAGAGACAAAATTTGATTGAGCGCGGGTGGATCAGTTTTTTCGGATGTGCGTTGCATTACTCTGAGTCTCGATCTAGTCTAGCGATTCTGCATATTGAGTAGGGATTAATCTATAGGCCACGCGGACCGCAAATTAATCTACGAGAGTATTTTTTCTACCTCTTGATTCCGAAATTCAAAGATCTTCAACAAGTCGTTGCCAACGAAAATTGAATGAGCGAATTTTCCAAATGGAACGCGGTACTCAACTTGATCAGTAATCAAAGTTCTGCCCGCTCCGTCTTCCGATAGCTGGTGTAAATGATTCCAATACTTAAACGGCCCGGCTAACTGCCGGTCAACGAAACGAACTGGCGGTTCCCATAGTGCTATTTCGGATGTCCAAGATACTGGAACCCGGTGGATTTTTAGACGGTACTGAATCTCGGTCCCTCTAGACATCATGATGGGAGTTTTCGTGATGATCTTGAAGCGTAGCCACGGAGGGGTGATCCGATCAAGATTCCCAGCGTTTGCAAAAAAATTGAAGCTTTTCTCCAGGGGTGAATTCACAAGTGTTTGAGAGTTCAGTAAATATGAACCGTCGTCTTTTCTTACTATGGATATGTCTTGACTCTGTCTAGGAATAACGCACCTGCAAATCCGCTAGGTTACGGGTGACCGAACTGCTCTTTATCGATATTGATTTGCGACAAAAGCTTCGCAAGTTGTTGGTCATCGACTTGTTTAACGGTGTCGGGTACTACCAGAAAGGTCAAAATGAGCGAGGTCGCTCTCCAAAGTAAAACAGCCTGTTTTAGGCTCCCCATAGATTTTTCGATTGGTCAATCATAAATTATTTCATTGAACAATCAGACTCGATCCCAAGCTAATCTAGGGTTTTTCTTATGGACTCTATGATGCTTTCTTTGGTTGGGTAGACCAGCTTTTCTAGGGATTGGGCGAACGGGATGTGTACTTGCTTGGCGGCTGCTTTTTGCATTGGGGCTTGAAGATCCCAGAACGCTTCCTCGCCAACGATCGACATTATTTCGCTTGCTGCGCTGCAAACTTTTGCAGCAGGGTCGGCAACGACTAGTCGTCCCGTTTTAGCAACCGAGTTTACGATTGTTTCTTTGTCCAGAGGGACCAATGTTCGTGGGTCAATCACTTCGACTGAAATGCCTTCAGCAACGAGTTCATTGGCTGCGGCGAGTGCATGCGGCACAGATCCAGCGATTGCCACAACCGTGACATCGGATCCTTCCGTTAATACGTTCGCTACTCCAAACGGAACTGAGAAATCGGGATCGTCTGGAACGTCGCCACGTGTACCAAGCAATGTGCCATCTTCAAAGAAAATTACAGGATCGTCGTCCCGAATCGCGGTCTTCATTAGTCCTTTAGCGTCGGCAGCTGTCCCCGGTGTAACTATTTTGAGGCCACCAATGTTCATGAACACCGGGTAAGACCTGTCGGAGTGATGGGCTGCGGAACCTCCGCCGTAGTACATGACAGCGCGGTAAACGACGGGAAGTGTGACCTGTCCACCGAACATGTAACGCATCTTTGCTGCCTGCGAAACTAACTGATCCATTCCCACCCACATAAAACTCGTGAGAGTTTCTACTACGGGTCGCATTCCTACCGCAGCAGCACCTACCGCGGCTCCAAAGAAACCGTTTTCCGAAAGCGGCGTGTTAATGATTCGGTCGTCGCCGAATTCATCATGAAGTCCGGCTGCGGCGCCGTAGACGCTCGCTCGAACGTCCTCACCCATGAGGAAGACTTTCGGGTCGGTTCGCATTTCTTCTGCGATTCCCATGCCAAGAGCCTGCATAAACATTTTTTCTGTCATTTATTGATTTCCGAGTAAATTTTTTGAGTTGATAAATATTCGGTGTGAGCGTTCGTTAGCGGGTATCACACAACCGGCATTTCGCCCGAGAACATGTCTTCGTAAAGTTGAGATTCGTCAGGGAATGGACTGTTTCGAGCGAATTCGGCGGCTTCTTCTACTTCCGCATGTGCGGCATTACTTATCGCGTCACATTCTTCCTGCGTCGCCACTCCGGTATCGACGATGTTTTTCGTGAGTAGCTCCAGAGGATCACGCATGCGCCATTCGTCAATTTCGCTGTCTTCCCGGTAGACAGACTTCCTGATTTTTTCGAGTCCCAAAGAGTGTTCTTCGAAGCGGTAGGTGAGTGCTTCAATAAGCGTTGGACCTTCACCGTTGCGAGCTCTGCGTACCGCCTCTCGGGTCGCTTCGTACATTGCTATAGCGTCTTGTCCATCAACCAGCACCCCCGGCATGTTGTACGCCTGTGCTCGATCGGAAATGTGCTCAACTGCGACTGTGTCGCGATACGAAGTAGTCACTGCGTACTGGTTGTTCTCGCAAATAAAAATCGTCGGCAGTTCCCAAACCGATGCTAGGTTCATTGCTTCGTGGCAGGCTCCCTGGTTCGAAGCGCCATCACCGAAGAACACTGCTGACACGAAGTTTTTACCCTCTAGCTTCGAAGCCAAAGCAGCACCCGTAGCGACCGGAACGGAAGAGGCGACAATACCTGATTCCCCTAGAATACCGACCGAGAAGTCGGCGAGGTGCATGGAACCGCCTTTTCCTTTGCAGTAGCCATCGACTCTACCGAATATTTCCGCCATCGCTTTCTTGAGATTCGCTCCCTTGGCGATCGGGTGGCCGTGCGAACGATGGTTACCAGCGATGTAGTCAGAGTCTTCCATGGCGACACACGCGCCGACCGCTACCGCTTCTTCACCTATGTATAGATGCACTCCGCCGATCTCTCCCGCACCGTACATTTCGGTGAGTTTGAGTTCGAAGTGCCTGATGCGCCACATGCGCTCGAGCATCAGCATTAGTTTGTCTTTTGGAATATTCGATGTCATTGGGTTTGGAACCGTTGGATTCGAGTGGTGGTTAGTTGCCGATCTTCAGCAACGTTCGGAATTTCCGATGGGAGTATATGGCGAACGAGGGGATTTTGTATCAAGAGCGATACGCACCTCGACCGAATAAGGGTCGGTTGATGCCCTGAAATGAAATTCAAGATTACTCGCGAATTGCCACACATTCGCGTTGCCGCTGTTATTCTGCGCCCGCGTTGAACTTCGATTGAGGTTCTCTGCCGACTAGTTGCCCGGGACATCCGGTTAGAAACCAGGGAGTTTTTCAGAATATGAATGCGGTAAAAGACATGCTTCGCGCAGGTAAAACTGTTGTCGGCACCGGTGGCACACCGAACCCCGATCTCGCGGGAATTTTGGCCGATTCCGGATTTGATTTCATTCTTTTCGACACCCAGCACGCGCCGCTCGAAATTCACCAGCTAATTCCGGCAATACACGCCACCAACTGCAAAAAAGCTGCTCCGATCGTTAGAGTGAGTGATAACCGCCCTGATCTGATCTGCTTCGCACTAGATGCGGGTGCGCGAGGCATCGTTCTTCCAATGATTAATTCTGGGGCGGAAGCTGCTGCAATGGTCGATTCATGCCTTTACTACCCGAAAGGCAGCCGTAGCAACTCTGGTCCACGAGGTGAATGGGGTGAATGGGGTGAATACCGGGAATACCTCGACATTGCCAACGATGGCATGGTCATCGCACCAATGATTGAAACCCAGGAAGCACTCGACAACATTGACGATATTGTCAGTGTCGACGGTGTAGATGTCCTGCTCGTTGGCCCTTCTGATCTCTCGATAGAACTTGAAGTTCCGCTTCAGTTCGAATCCGACACGTACCAGGCAGGTCTCGACAAAATCGCGGAAACGTGCGCCAAACGAGGAGTGGTTCCGGGGATGTACTTCATTCCACCAGGAATGGACCCTAACTTCTTCGTCAATAAGGGATTCAAGTTCTTCACCCAGCAGTGGGCTCCAATGGCGATAGAAGGCATACAGCAGCACCTATACACAATTCAGAGGTAATTGATTGACGACGATCGCACGGGAAGGGTTTGCTCCGTTCCTTAGAGTAAGGCACCAGTTCCCGGAAATGCTAACGCCTGAGCACCTGGCATATTTGCGATTACCAATTCATCATCAGGAGTGAACAATTGGCAGACAAACTTCGTGTTGGGGTAATCGGCAGCGGTGGTATGACCCAAAACCACTCGCTCGGGTATTTGAACAGTGGGCAGTACGAAATCGTAGCGCCGGCTGATCTTAGCCAGGAAGTCATGAACGAGTACGACGAAGGCTTTTCAGAGTACGAGTACTACAAAGCTCAACACTTCACCAATTTTCGAGAAATGCTAGCGGTGACCAAGCCTGAAGTAGTTTCAATCGGAGTCTGGCATAGCGGTCACGCTCCAATGACAATCGCCGCCGCCGCAGCCGGTGGTGTAAAAGCGATTCTGTGTGAGAAACCAATGGCCGATAGTCTCGGCGCCGCATCCGACATGCTGATGGTCTGTGAACGCAACGATGTAAAGCTGGTTATTGGTCATCAGCGTAGATTCTTGCCCGCGTACACCCTTGCCAAGCAAATGATCTAAGACGGTGAAATTGGTGATGTCCGCCTGATCACCAGCGTTGTAGGAGATGGTCTTCCCAACTACGCGTCCCACCAGACTGATATGTTCCGATATTTGCTGGGTGACGTTGAGTGCACATGGGCAATGAGGAACGTCGAGCGCGACACCGATCATTGGGAACGCTCTACGCAGATCGAAGATAAGGCGCTTGCAGTTTTTGGATTCGAGAATGATTCTCAGGCGATGATCGTTTCGGACCTGACCCCAGTGCGCTGGCAAGGAGCGCGTATTTACGGATCAGAAGGCATGATCGAAATGACCACCGACGATCTGTACTTGATGAATGCGAGCTCGAACGGGTGGGCGCATCACAAACCCGATGGTGAGTTCTTCAAGTACGGCGCAGAACGATTCGAGTGGGTCGAAGGCGGAGCAGGGCAGGCGCGTGAGCTAGCCGACTGGGTAACGGGTCGATCGGATTATCACCGAGGCAATGGTGAAAACGGTTACAAGGCGCTCGAAATGATCCACGCCGTCTACGAGTCCGCGCGTCTCCACGTCCAGGTTGAACTGCCAATGAAGACGATGGCGAATCCGCTCGACATCATGATCGAAGACGGTCATTTGCCGGTTCGATACCCGGGTCGACACGACATTCGTGCGAATCGACTACGCGGTGAAAACCTAACAGCAGATACCGAAAACAGCTAGAAGGCGTTAACTAGGCCACTGGATAAGTTCAACTCTGACGTTATCCGGAGCTGACACCCAACAAAATCGTGTGCCGTCAGGCAGTATGTTCGGACCGTCTACGAGCGGTGCGCCGACTGCTGCCAGGCGTTCGAGTTCAGCGTCAATATCGTCGACATCGAAGCCAAAGTGCTCAAGACCAAGGTTGGGTCCCGAGTCGTTTTCCGGAAGTGTTTGGCCATCCAGTGGACCAGAAATGTTTACCGGGACACCGTTCGCAGATCGACACTTAATGAATCGGTCTCCGGTGTAGCGCGTGGAATCGTCTACGATTTCAAATCCAAAGTTGTCGACCCACCATTTCGCTGCTGTTTCAGGATCGTTTGACTTCAGGTGGATGTGATTCAGGTTGTACATGATGGATTATTCTCGTAGTAGGTGTGGAACGCTTTAGACCATTTGTTTGATTGCCTGCTGTCACTTGCTCCGCGGATAGTACATCCGACTCGGACACACGACAACGGACGAGCTACACCGCTGCCATCGCCGCCTGGAGAGTCGCCCGAGCGTATCCCACTGTGTAGGCGAATCCGGTGTAACCAGCCCCAAAACCTTCCGTCGGAAACTCTTTATCATGATCCATCACCGGTGGATGCTCTGGGAATACAAGCCGTGGATAACCTTGGCGAACTAGTTCTTTCATCACCGCGAGCATGTCGACTTCGCCTTCGTCGAGGAACACTTCGGTGTACTTTTCGTACGGTATTTCGGTGATTACATTCCGCCAGTGAACATGGTTGATACGGTCAAGATCCCCGAAGTAACGCGCTACTTCAACCGGATCACCGCCCATTTCACGAGTCACTCCACAGTCGAAGGTGATCCCGTTGGAGGTCGAATCGACGATATTTACCAGCTTCTTCCAACCCTCGATACTGCCCATGATTTGCTCAGAGCCGCGGCTAATCGGCGCTGGCGGGTCGTTAGGGTGTAGTGCCATTCTCACCCCGGTTTCTTCTGCTACCGGAATCACCGCATTGAGAAAATAGGTGATGTTGTCCCACATTGCGTCCGCGGTGTGAGCACCTTCTTCTGAGAGTGGCGGAAGATCCTTGATTTTCTCGTAGTCGAAAGCGTGATATTCCGAACCGCCACGACCTTCTACATAGAAATAGCCTTCGGTGATTCGATGGGCATACCAGTTGTATTCGACTACGGGGATTTCGAGCCGGCCAGCGACGCGAATAGATTCAATGACCTTTTCGATTTCTTCGTCACGACCCGGCCGACCATAAATCGCATTCGGGAATCCCGTGATCATCTTGATATCCATCTTGATCCCATGGCGCTCAAGAGCCTTAATATCTGCTCCCAGTCCCTCTTCTGTCCATGCAAGTTGATGTTCTCGTCCGAAGTTGGAGTTTGAGCTGCCGGCACCGCCGCTTGAGTGGATATTAGTTATGCCGAGTTGGCGTACACGTCGCAAGGTTGCATCGCTGTAGTCAGCGACGGATATGCAAAGCTTCGGCCCTTTTGGTGTGTCAGTCATCGGAATTTTCCTGGATCAATATTGTTGAGGCACTTTCGGGCGTGTTATTTCCAGAGTTGGTTGATGGCTTCGAGACAGTCTTCGATCATCTGTTCGGCTGCTCCGGCTTCAAACGGCGCCGTCGGTCCCACCTCGTAGCCACCTTCAGGATAGGCATACGCCATTGGCAGATAGCCGTAGTAACCGTTGGCGTAGCCTGAGAACAACGTCCAATCAGCAGGTGAGCGTTCTTTAACCGCTGTACCGATTTCGGCGAACGGCTCGACAGGAATGGCGACCAACGCTGTGTTGCCAATACGAATAACCTGAATCGGGATTTCCTGTTTGTTGCCGCCTCTGCCGAACGTTTGAGTGTGTCGAAGTAAAAGCGTTTCTCGCTTGGCAGGGAACGCTGCCTGCTTGATTTCGTCGATCGAACCGCCACTGTTGCGAACGCTCTCTAAATTCACTTTGATTCGGTCGAAGTTCGCCTGAACTTCTGACTCGGGCGGCATCTCTTTTATAGATAGAGGCGAACCCGACTCGATAATCCCGAGATTGTCATCAGATTCACCAGCCTGGTCGAATGAGTAGATTCCGAGATCGGCACCTGACTGCAGGATTTGCTCGAGCTTTTCCTCGCGGGGAACCGGGTCAATATCAAGCCGAATACGGGCAGCTTCGATTCCTAGCTGTTTACCGAGTTTCTTATAGACGGATGTGTCACCCGTGAAACCGTCGATTGGTCCCTGATTCCCGGCCGCACCTTGTAAAAACAGGCATGTGCCCCCAACGATGTTTTCGACTGTTTCACGCAGTGGTCCCGGATAGTCCGGTGTGATCAACTTATTTTCTGGCCCCATGATGGTTGGATGGCAGGCGTAGTTAACAAGAGTCGCAACCGGGTTGCCGTCAAGGTCGTCTATAGCCGTTACAAGCACTTCGTGGTCGACGAATCCTGATGGGTTGCGCCCGGTGAAAACTTGGCCGTCATGACTGACAGGTCGGCGATTAATGTTGATCTCACATTGACCCGAACCGGAATCTGATCGCACCGGGACTATATTTGAAATCGCCTTTTCAACTGCTTTTGCGGAAGCCGGAGCCATCGACTCGAACCACGGCTCGACCATTTCCGATCCTTGCACGATCCAGGAAAGCCCTTCGATTGGTCCGGAGTGAGTATGGGTGTAAGAAACCCGTTGATTCACCGATGGAATCCCGGTCGCTTCTGTTACCGCTCCTCGAATTCTCTCGTCGTACTCTTTCGTGAGCATGCACGTATCGATATCGAGGATGGCGATGCGGTTTGTTGGATCGTCGTTGCCGTCGTTGGAGATCACCAGCGCTGTGATAGTCAACGGCATATCTATGCCTTCAGCACCTTCGTGCGATTGTGCACCCCAGCCAGCATGTGCGATGCCAATCGGTGGGGTGATATCGACTCGGGCAGTTCCAGCGGAAAGCATCAGATTCTCCGTTCGTAATCGAATCTTTCTGGTTCGAAAGTAAATCGACCCGAGACCGTCGTCCGCAGGTTCAATTAGCGGATCGCTGGCCCGGGTCGTTAGTGAGTCAGTTCTGGTGGCGGGAGTTTACTAGTCCCAGGCTGGAGGTGCGATGCTTTGGATGTGGGTTTTGACATCAATCACCGCTGGCTTGCCTGAGTTCAATGCCTGATCCAGAGCGCCTTCGAAATCTCCCGGTTTCGTCACGGTGATTCCGAAACCACCCATTTGCTCTGCCATTGGTGCAAAGTCGGTCGGAGTGAGTTTCCAGAGTTCGTCTGATCCCGGCAGGTCACCACCGTAGTTGCGGACGTTCAAGCTACGTTCCTGGTTGAGAGACGAGTTGTTGTTGACCACCGTAACGGTATTCAAACCATAACGAACTGCGGTGTCCAGTTCCATATAGTGGTACCACATTGCTCCGTCACCGGCGAAGGTGATGATCGGGCGATCTGGAGCGGCGGCTTTCGCACCAATCGCTGCAGGGAATGCCCAGCCAAGAGAACCGGCACAACGGATGAACGACTGGTCAGGGCTCTTGAAATCGATCATTGTTCCGGTCCAGATTCCGGAGTGACCAGTGTCAGAAACGAGGATCGAATCGCTGGGTAGGTGGGCGGTTAACTCTTTCGACAAACGCTCGGTACGCATCGGCATATCATCGGAGTTCCAGAGCCCGTCGACGCTCTCCTTCCAGTCATATACGAATTTCTGTGTCTTCGCTATCCATGCGGCTCGAGCGGACGGATCACTCGCTGAACCAACCTCTCCGCTGGCATCTAGCATTTTCTGCAATCCTGCCTGGATGTCGGACTGAAGCCCAACTTCGATCGGGAAAGATCGACCGAGTTCAGAAGCCTCGATATCCATTTGTACGATTCGAGTTCTAGCGCGCGGAAGCTTCCAGTCGTTAGTTACCTGACCGCCCGTGTGGCTTCCAATGAAGAACACCAGATCGGCTTCTGCGAGTGTTTGGTTGGCGCACGCTCGAGAATATGAGCCAGGGACACCTACTGCAAGCGGGTGATCGGAAGGGAACATTTCCTTAGCGTTGAGGGAAGTGGCCACCGGAATATCGAGTCGCTCAGCGAGTTCGATTAGCTGTTTACGCGCGTTAGAAGTCTTTACGCCACCGCCTGCAACGATAACTGGCTTTGCAGCACTTGCCAATGCACTGAGCGCGGCGTTCACCGAACCAGGGTCTGGCTCCGGTCGGAACGGAGGGAGATTAGCGAACTGTACCTCGATAATTACTTCCAAATCCGCCGAGTTCTTGGTGATGTCACCACCTGCGAGTCCAGCTAAATCGAGGTGAGTAGGGCCGGGAGTTCCAGTAGTTGCTTCTCGAATTGCCTGACGTAAGAACATGGGAAGCTGATCAGTGCTGTCGACACGTGCGCTGTACTTGGTGTTGGCAGAGAAAGGTGCGTTGTGATCGACTTCTTGGTAGGCGTGCCGATCTTGTCCCGATTGCGCAACACGCCCTGTGAGAGCGACCACAGGAGAACTAGCAAGATAAGCGTCCTGCAAACCGGCGGCGAGGTTAGTTGCGCCCACTGACTGCGCACCACAAAATGCCACGGAATTTTTCACGCGAGCATAACCATCAGCCATATAAGCGGCTGGTTTCTCGCTATGGGCCATCACTCTGGTGATCCCTAGTCGTTCCATGTGCACCATCGAATCATCGACGATCACTGGCATAAAGAAGAAGTGTGAAACTCCGTAACCGTGCAAGGTTTCAGCCAGAAACTGGCCACCTGTCATTTCGGGCATTTTGCTTTCCGCTTTCGAAATCTAGTGCGTAAAAGATTTTCGAGAACTGTACATCAGCAACACCGGTTGGAGGAGTTAAAGCGGGGTGACCTATGTCGCTGATCGACCAGAAAGACCTGTTGGGTGATTCATTCGTTCGACGTTAGCCCGTCCGTTGCGGTAGACCTGGGCTCCCCGCTAGGAGCGCAGCGACTGCGCATAGAGGTGGAAGAATCATGTACCCGATCAAACCCGTCGTGTACGAGCCGGTCAGGTCGATCGACAGTGCGAGCGGCAGTGGTCCAAGTGCGGCGGCGGACATTATTCCGAAGTTGGAGTACCCGCGAATGCTGCCGAGGTGCTTACGCCCGAAATAACTTGGCCAAACAACCTGGTTTATGTTTATGAGGAATCCTTGGTTGGTACCGAGCACCACCCCGTAGGCATAGGCAAGCCACAACTCGTTAGTCTGCAAAAGCATGATCATCGATATGACGAGTCCTATTTGACCAGCAGCCAGGAGGTATCGGACGGCAACACGACTCGCCAGATATCCCGAAATGAACTGTCCAGCAATTGCAGCAGGCGCCATGATCCCGAATACACCAGCAGCTGCAGCTACGGAGAGGTCTTTGGAAGTCATGATCGAAACTTGCTGGAATGCAACACCGCTACCGACGAGCGACTGCGCTGAGCCAGCAAAGATTAGCAACCAGAGTTTTCGAGAGTGAGTAGCTTGTTTCACCGTCCACGAAAACTCGACTGGTCGGGATTTCGATGTTGACGAATCCGGACCAGTAGTTGCGTCTGGTTCACCAGGAGAGTTGCCATCCGGGAATAGCCCGATCGATTCCGGACTTGTCCTAATGAATATGACCGCGGGCGCGAGAAGAAGCACCCAGCCGGTGATCGCTATTGTCACCCAGGCGCTACGCCAGCCGAACTCTTCGATTAGTGTCGCTCCGTAGAAAGGATAAATACTGCTGGCTAGCGCTCCACCAAGTGCCATCAACGCCAGAGCGATTGGTCGTTTGCGGACGAACCACACTGAAACCATCGTGGCGGGGATTAAGCTGAGCGCACCTTGCCCCATCGTTCGCATGATGGCGAACCCGACAAACAATTGCCACGGCGCGCTTACTTGGGACAACCAGATAGCCCCAAGCCCGAGGAATAAACCGGCGAACACCATCATCCGGCGGGGACCGTATTTGTCGAGACTTCGACCAACGAAAATAATTGAACCTGCAGCGGTCAATGAACCGAACAGGTACAGCGTGGACACTGAAGTCGAAGACATGTTCAGGTCAGAGATAAATGAATTCTGGAATACCGAGAACGTGTAGCTCTGACCTGGCGCCGAAGCAAAATTGCCAAGCGCAGCGACGATCAGGATAACCCAACCGTAATAAAAAGGCGTACGCGCTACACGCGGGAGAGGTTTGGTGGAGGCGTCGGTACCGGTCGTCACGAAGATCGATTGTATCTAGCGGTTGTTATCGGACGCGAGCGAGTTTACGAGCAAGATTGGAAGTTTCTTATCACCAAACTGGAAAAATACCCTTTAATTGGCATACCGAATGATGGGGAGCGAATAAAATGTTATCGGTTGATTTATGAATCAAAAGTATTCGCTAACCGGTACTAACTCGGGAACACCTCTTCTTAACGTTTATGTTTAGTTGGAAGACTCGATAATTATTCACTCACGGTTCAAAGTGAATTTTCGGAAATATCTTTAGTACATCATTTCTGGTAAGTAGCTGACGGAAAATGCAGCGGGGTCAACAATGGGATTTTCTGTAGAGGGAATAACTAGCTTCAGCGGCCGACGACCCTGGTGGGTTGTTGCCGGTTGGATTCTGACACTTGTTGCAGCTGGTGGACTTGCCAGCACCATGTTGGAGAGCGCACTTGATGGTGGTCAAGGACCTACTCAGGTGCTTGAGTATCAGCAGGCACAGGATCTGATCAACGATAGGTTTGGAGAACTCGACGGCACGGATCAACAAGATGTAGATGAAACTGGTCCACCTTCGTCCTCTGAGTTCGTACTAATCGTCTCGGAGGGTCGAAAGCCTGGTGAGGTCGCCTTCGATCAGAAGGTGCAAGACTTTGCGGAAGCTCTCAGTGCAGCGGAAAACCACGATGAAGTTGACATCCTGATAGGGGAGTGGGCTGACTACCAGGGTCAAGTGTCTCCAGACGGCACCTCGCTTCTTACTTCAGTCCAAGTCAGAGAGGGTTCAGCGTCAGACTTCGAAACGTTCCTTCATGTTGCGGAAGAATTTTCTTCCGATGGTTTCCACTTCTATTTCATAGGTAACGAAAGCATCAACCACGTTTTCAGCGAGCTCGCTGAAAGTGACCTCGTGACTGGTGAAACTATCGGTGTTGCAGTCGCAATCATCATTCTTGCTCTCGTATTCGGAGCGGTCGTCGCCGCTTTTATTCCGATCATTCTCGCTATTGCTGCGATTTTTACCGGAATTGGTGTTACGGCGATAGTCGGTCAAATCGTCGAGTTAAACGAATTCGTACCTAACATTCTTACAATGATGGGACTTGCAGTTGGAATTGACTACGCATTGTTCATTCTTTCGCGCTACAAGGAAGAACGAGAGCGTGGGTACGACAAGCAGCAATCGATCGAACTGGCAGGAAATTCGGCTGGTCGGGCAGTTGTGTTCAGTGGACTGACTGTTGTTCTTGCTTTGCTCGGAATGTTGATCATCCCGGTACGTGAGTTCCAGGCATTCGGTGCGGGCGCGATCATCGTCGTGTTCGTAGCTGTGATTGTCGGAATCACTCTATTGCCAGCGTTGATCGGAATACTCGGTGACCGCGTGTACGCTGTGAGGGCGCCATTGCCGCTAACTGGAGTGTTGTTCGCGATCGGCACGATCATTCTAATCGTAGTCGACGGATTCAGTCCTTCGATCATCATGGTTTCTGCCGGTGTGATGCTGATTCTTGTCATACTCACGATTATTCGGAAGCTCTCTGACAACAAGTGGTCGTTGGGCCTGGGGGGCGAGCAAAATGTTGATCCTGACGCCGAAGCCGGTTTGTGGAATGCGCTAACTGTTGGCGTGATGCGCCGACCGTGGATCAGTTTAATCTCAGCTACCTTCGTGCTATTGATCCTTGGCTCTTACTACTTCCAGCTTGAGAAGGGAACCAGCGGAATCTCGGTTCTCCCGGATGAACTTCCTGCCAAGCAGGGATTCCATGCTCTCAATGAGAAGTTCGGATTCGGCTCCGACGCCCCTGCGCTAATAGTTATTGAAGGTGATGTCGGGTCAGACGCGATTGCAAACGCTATCAATAACCTGGAACGGGCGATTGCCAACGACGAAGGTTTGCTGTTGATCTACCCGGATGGTACAAACCCTCTGCAGCCACCGCCGGTAAGAATCGAACCGAGTGTGAACCTCGCCAGTATCCAGGCGAATATTCCTGGAGACCCGCAGAACCAAACCGCTCTCACGACAATTCGTCGCATCCGAGGCGAACTGATCCCTGAGGCGTTCGCCGGAGTACCAAAAAACGCATACGGCGCGTATGTCGGTGGTAGTTCAGCAGAGGTTGTTGACTCGGTGAAGGTGACCGACGACTATCTGCCGATCGTATTCGGTTCGGTTCTCAGCTTGAGCTTTATTCTCCTGCTGTTCGCTTTCAGGTCTTTGACTATCTCGATCGCTTCGATACTGATGAACCTGCTATCCGTGGGAGCCGCATACGGACTAGTCGTTTTAGTTTTCCAGAAGGGTTTCCTGATCGATGTATTTGGATTCGAGCGCGTCGACCAGATTGAGTTCTGGTTGCCACTGTTCATGTTCAGCATCTTGTTTGGACTCTCGATGGACTACCACGTGTTTATGCTAAGCCGTATCAAGGAACGCTTCGACGAGACTGGTCTGGCTTCTGAGTCGGTGGCATTTGGTCTTCGCAGGACTGCAAGCATCATTACGGGTGCAGCGCTAATCATGGTTGCAGTGTTTGGTGGATTCGCACTTGGTGACATTGCGTTCTTCCAGTCGATGGGATTCGGTCTGGGCGCAGCCGTTTTGCTCGACGCAACGATTGTTAGATCCTTGCTGGTCCCTAGCGTTATGCGAATTTTGGGACGAAGCGCCTGGTATCTACCGAGCTGGTTGGAATGGATACCGAACATCTCGATCGAGGGACGTTCATCAGATGCCCTAGCGCGGACCGCCGCTGGAGAGTCTGTGATGGCAGGAGCATCCGAGTAGTTTCGGCTCTTTCGGCAAACGAGCAAAGAAAACCGCCCTAGAAGTTCAAAATTTCACGGGCGGATATTTATTACGCGGTCTGTGATCTGAAAAAGAGATTAGGTCTAGCCGAACCTCGAAGCCACATTATTCGCAATGTATTCAGCATCTTCACCTACGCCAATAAACTGCGCCGATTTGGACCCGTACATCCACTGCAAGCCTATGAAATACAGCCCTGGGTACTTTGTAACGCCTCGGCGCTGATTGGGATAGTTTCGTTCGTCGGTAATTGTTAGTTTTATCCAGTCGAAATCGTACTTGAATCCCGTCGACCAAATGATCGTTTCTATACCTGCTTCCCGCAGCTCGATTTTTTCAGGAGTTTCGGTTGTAGGCCAACTTTGTAGGTGGGGCGTTTCGATCGAGTCGTCAGGCGGGGTCTGGATGCCGTTAGCCTCAATGTAAGTGTCAACATTCGCCTTCCATTTGACTGCATGATCATCGACCGCCTTCAGGATTTCCTTAAGGGTGGTAGCAAGAGCCAAATACTCCTTACTCGCTCCAATCACAGGACCGAGGAGTTCCACGCCTTGTTTCGAAAGTTGTCGAAGATATATGTCGTGCCCGCCCTTCGCTCCGCTTGTGTGAGCTGAAGCACCATAGCGGGATTTTTCGACAGACTCGACGTTGTCGACGGTCTTGTCGAAATTGCCCATAGTGAAGTTCCACCACGATGAATCACGCCCTCGGTATC
>CEUN01170504.1_pt1 | contig 31292 bp, 31 predicted proteins | sample 361501 | NCBI WGS metagenome assembly CEUN01 (sample SAMEA2622801, study PRJEB7988) | marine metagenome | biome: marine biome (ENVO:00000447); feature: marine epipelagic mixed layer (ENVO:xxxxxxxxx); material: "saline water (ENVO:00002010), including plankton (ENVO:xxxxxxxx)" | depth 120 m | reverse complement strand
CTGCCGTCCTCGGCGGTCAGTCTGCCCGTAACACCGTTGGCGTCTGTATAGTGACAGTCAATGCGGAAAGTAAAGCAACGCATGTGAACAGCGTGTGAAGAGGTGGTATCGAGGCAAGTGGCAGACGGGCGGGCTTGGAACTGGTGCAGATGCCGGGCCCATGCGGTCACTGTCTGCGAAGTTGACCTGCCCTGCGTGATCCGTAGGCTCGAAGCACCACTCGAACATTGGGAAACACCGTGAGCACAAGAAAACTGAAACAGATACTGGATGACGGCGAATTTGTCGTTGCGCCTGGCGTCTACGAGATGGTGTCCGCACTCAGTGCGGATCGTGCCGGATTTCAAGCCATGTACATGACTGGATTTGGCGTAGTTGCCAGTTATCTTGGGCTTCCGGATGCCGGATTTGCGACCTACACCGACATGGTCGGTCGCGTCAGCCGTATTGCGGGCGCGACGCGTACGCCCCTGATAGCCGACGCGGACACTGGCTTCGGCGGGCTGCTAAACGTCGATCAGACTGTCAGAGGCTATGAGCGGGCAGGTGCGGCTGCCATTCAGATTGAAGATCAGGAATTTCCGAAAAAGTGCGGCCACACGCTTGGACGGAGAGTCGTACCGGTCGAAGACATGGTCAAGAAAATTGAGGTTGCAAAATCAGCGCGAGACGATGACGCGTTTCTGATCATCGCGCGTACCGATGCCCGTACGGCGTTAGGTCTCGATGAGGCCTTACGTCGCGCCGATGCGTATGCGGAGGCGGGCGCCGACGTGTTGTTCGTCGAGTCACCAGAGTCAGAAGAAGAAATGGCCAAGATATGCGCGAGCTTCGACCTACCGTGCCTTGCGAATATCGTGGAGGGAGGCCGCTCCCCCGTACTCAGTCGCGAACGCCTCATCGAAATCGGCTATCGCATGGCGATCTTCCCGGCTACGGCGTTCCTTGCCGCAGCGGCGGCTTATCACTCGCTTTACGACACCTTCAAACAAGAGGGTTCCAGCGTGAATCTGACGGTCCCGCTATACAACTTCGAAGACATGACCAGATTGATGGGATTCGAACAGGTATGGGAGTTTGATTCGCGCTGGGGAGACGACGGACCCCAATAGTCTCCGATAGCACTGCTGTCGCTTAACCGGGCAGTTGCTATTGCCGGGCATTGAGGGCACGTGCCTTCACCGGCACAGCCGCATCGGTTTCACGAGATGATGCTGAGCAACCAGTCAAGTTGTCTTGACAACTTGACTGGTTTTGCGACAATGCGCGCATGCTCGATGACCGCTCCCCCCTACCGTTGTACCAGCAGCTTGCCGACGAGATCGGAGCTCGCATTCGTGCTGGTGAGTTCCCTGCCGGGGAAAAAATTCCGTCGGAGAATGAGCTTGCCGCGCGCTATAAGCTCGGGCGTCCTACTGTACGGCAGGCCACGGAGGTGTTGGTCCGCCGTCGCGTGCTGGAACGGCGCCGTGGTTCGGGGACCTTCGTAACAGACCGCGCACAAGAGGTCGACCTGCTGTCTCTGGGTGGGACGCTTGCTTCGTTTGAACGCGTAGGTGTCGACCTTTCCACGCGGCTAACTAAGAAGCTGCGCCTGCGCCCTGTTCGAGGCGAGGCGGCCAACCCATTCAACGACACCTCAGCTTTCACCTTGGAGAGGCTGGGATCAGTGTCGCGCAAACCCGTGCTGCTGGAGCGGATGTTCTTCAGTGAGCGCGCCTTCCCGGGCCTGGACGAAGTGTTTCTGGAGTGCAGCTCGGCTTCGCAGGCAGTCGCCGAACAGTTTGGGCTGGAGCCAGTTGGCGGAAGGCAGACGTTTACGGTGGTTGATGCAGGCAGATACGCAAAAGCACTGGATGTCGATGAGAAACACTCACTGCTCCTTGTGCGTCGACTCCTGGATTTTCCACGTTTTCCATCCGCTGTTTTCGCGGAACTTTATTGTTTGACTGACGAATTCGTCTTCACCCAACAACTGACGAATTCCTAAAGGAGACTGATCTCATGCGTAATCGCGGCTACTACTCGGACTTCGGGGGGGCTTACATCCCCGAGATTCTTGTCGCAACGTTTGATGAACTTGTTGAGCACTTCGACGCGGCGCGTGAAGACCCGACGTTCTGGAAATCGTACGTGGATTTGATGGCGAGCTACTCTGGTCGTGCCACGCCGCTCACGCCCGCAGAGAACCTGACTGAGCATTTTGGTGGCGCACAGGTCTACATAAAACGAGAGGATCTGAATCACACGGGCGCGCACAAGGCGAACAACGTGATGGGTCAGGGGCTCCTGGTCAAACGCATGGGCAAAACCAGGGTCATCGCGGAAACGGGCGCCGGGCAGCATGGTGTCGCAACGGCTACGATGGCCGCGAAGTTTGGCTTCGACTGCACCATCTACATGGGAGCCGTCGATGTAGAGCGCCAGCGGCCCAATGTCTTCTGGATGGAACGTTTGGGCGCAACCGTGGTGCCAGTGAAAGAGGGAGCGCAGACCCTCAAGGACGCCATCAACGAGGCCTTCAGGGACTGGGTCACCAATATGGATACGACTCATTACGCGCTTGGGACCGCATGCGGACCGCACCCGTTTCCCGAGATGGTGACCTGGTTTCAGTCTATCATCGGTGAGGAGGCTCGCCGCCAGGTACTGGCTCAGACCGGAAAGCTACCCAAGCGGGTTTACGCATGCGTTGGCGGTGGCTCCAATGCAATGGGCATCTTCAGCGGTTTCATGAACGATCCTGTTGAACTCGTGGGTGCAGAGGCTGGCGGTCATGGTCTGGATACGGGCATGCACGCGTCGCGCCTGGCAAGTGACGACGCGACCGTCGGAATTGCACAAGGCTACAAGACGTTTTTCCTGCAGGACGGCGATGGTCAGATGAAAGAGACCCATAGTGTCGCCGCGGGGCTCGACTATATCGGCGTATCCCCCATCCTCTCGCACCTGCATGCGACCGGGAAAGCTCGCTTCGAAGCTGTGACAGATGCTGAAGTGGTTGATGCCCTAGCGCTCACGGTGCGCAAAGAAGGGCTCATCCCTGCACTTGAATCGTCACACGCCTTTGCTCAGGCGTTTAAGGAACTTCCGGATATGTCGCCTGATGACGTGGTTATCATCAATCAGTCTGGCCGGGCAGACAAAGATATTTTCACCGTTGCCGACGCATTTGAGGATCCCAGCTGGCGCGAGTTCATTATCGACAAAGCGGAGCAGTACCGTGCTTGAAGCGTACTTACGGAAAAAGCGCGAAGACCGCGGCGTGCTTCTCATGACACATATCGTCATCGGTTACCCGGACATGGAGACGTCGATGCGCACGGTCGAAGCCATGGTCGAGGCCGGTGTCGATCTGATGGAACTACAGGTGCCATTCTCCGAGCCCATAGCAGATGGGCCCGTAATTCTGCATGCAAATCAACGCGCGCTCGAGGCCGGTGCAACCGTCGAGGATTGTTTCGAGTTTGCCGAAGAGGCGGCGAGGCGTTTCGATATCCCATTCCTCTTCATGACGTACTACAACATTCTGTATCAGTACGGTACGCGCAAGTTCGTTGAGCGAATGAAGCACATAGGTTTGCAGGGAGCCATTGTGCCGGATCTTCCGCCGGAGGAGGGACGGGATTATCTCGCGGCGATGCATGATCAATCACTCGATCCCATCTTCATCTATTCGCCCAATACGACCGATGAACGGCTGAACTACATTGGCGAATATGCGGGCGGCTTCATCTATTGTGTTGCGCGAAAAGGGGTAACGGGTGCCAGCACAGATTTTTCGAAGGAACTCGGCGATTATCTCGGGCGCTGCCGTAGTGCAACATCCTTGCCGTTGGCCGTTGGGTTTGGGGTCAAGGATCGCGACGACGTCCAATATCTGAGCGGCAAAGCTGACGTCGCCGTTGTAGGGACACAGTCCATTCGGGTGTTAGACGAGCAAGGTGTGGATGCGGTTAAAGAATTTGTGCGGTCCCTGGTGAGCTGATACCTGGCGCGATGGTCGCTCTGTTATTCGCGCCGCGCTGTAGAGGTGAATCTTGGGGTGAGGCGCGCGGTCGAATGCGGGCGCTCGGCTGGATTGGAAAATAATCGGGAGCATCTCTGTCGAGTGCTGCAAATACCGGCACTCGCAGCCGGTAAAACGTTCGCGACCGTCAAGCCCTTGATGTGTTGTTCTGCCATTCCGGCATCCACAGGCTGCACTTGTATCTCTTGCAACAATTGCAAGCGACCCTTAAGGCACAATCAGAGTACCTTGGGCTTTCAGACGCTCGATGTCGGCGTCGTTCACGCCCGCTTCCCGCAAAATCTCCTCGCCGTCACCGCCAATGCGAGGTGCATGGCGCCGAAACTCCACTTTGGTTTTCTCAAAATCGAGCGGGCTGGCGAAGGTCGTAATGCGGCCTTCGGTCGGGTGTTCGCGCTCGGTGAAGAAACCCGTGGCTTGCAGGTGAGGATCTTCGAGCAAACCCTCAAGCGTTCGCACGGGCATCGCAGGGATGTCAGCTTCGTCGAATAATTCCAGCCATTCCTCTGTCGTACGATGCTTCAACAACTCCCCGAGCACCTGATAGAGCTCGCTGAAATGTTTGGCGCGTTCGTTGCGGTTGACGAAGCGCTCCGTCGCGAGATCAGGCCGACCCGCAATTTCGAAGAAGGCTACCCAGTGGCGATCGGTGTACGGAAGTGCGCAGATGTAGCCATCACTGGTTGGGAAAGGGCGACGAAACTCGTTGATAATGCGGTCGTATCCCATGCCGCCGCGCTCAGGTTTCCACGTCTCGCCAAACAAGTGCTCAGTCAGCCAGAACGAAGCCAACGTCTCTAACATCGGTACCTCGACCATCTGCCCTTCACCGGTCGCGTTGCGATGGTGCAACGCACCCAGCACGGCGATACACAGATGGAGACCTGTGGTTTTGTCAGCGATGAGACTTGGCATGAACCGCGGCGGTTCGCCGTCCACACGAGACTGCAGAGAGGCGGCGCCCGACACGCCTTGCACCAGATCGTCAAAAGCGGGTTTGTGGCCGTAAGGCCCCTTGCGGGCATACCCCAGAGAATATGCGTAGACGAGCGAAGGATTGATCTTCTGCAGATCCTCATAGCCGAGCCCAAGCCGCTCAATCGCGGCTGGTCGGCTGTTATGAATGAAGATATCCGCTGTTTCTACCATGCTCTTCAGCAGATCAACCGCTTCAGAGTTCTTGAGATCAAGGCAAATTGAGCGTTTGTTGCGATTGGCTGCCATGTAGATCGGGCCCATGCCGGGGTCCTTGCCCAAGGCACCTCCCGATGCTCGCAAAAGATCTCCACCGGGCGGCTCAACCTTGATTACATCCGCGCCCATATCTGCCAGATGCTGTGTAGCAAATGGCCCAAGCAGCACAGCTGTCAGATCAATTACGCGTACGCCGTGTAACGGGCCAGGCATGATGTTTCTCCAATGGGGTTATGCGGGCTCAAAGAACGGCATCATCCGACCTTCATCCGCAGCTTGAAAGCTGACGCTTACAGCCTGATCGATCCGCAGGTCTTCAGGTGCCGCGTTGATGATATTGGTCATGATGGTAGGCCCCTCGTCCAGAGTGACGTAAGCCAACGTGTAGTTGGGCGACGCCCGGCGCGCTGGACTGAATGCGTACACTCTGCCGCGGCCACTCGCTTCGACCCACTCCAGATCCCCGCTGCCACAATGTGGACAGACAGATCGCGGATACCAGTGTGTCTTACCGCAGCTTCTGCAGGAGGCCAACATCAACTTACCTTCCGCGGCTGCGCGCCAGAACGTTGCCGTCTCCGGGTACGCCGCTGCGAATGGATCCTGCTCCCAGGTGCTCGATTCATCGCTCATATCAGGCTCTCCCAGAATTACTCTCGTTCGAAGATGACGGTTGCGTGATTGTGCGCGCCGCCAACGACCATGCCGGGGCCGCTTGCCAGAGCCAGCCGGCAGTTGTCTACCTGCACGGCGGGGTGTGCTTCGCCGCGCAGCTGGCGTACCGCTTCGATAGCTTTGGTAATGCCCCCGCGGTTCATAGGATGGTTGTTGCAAAGGCCACCGCCGTCTGTGTTCCATGGCAACTTGCCGGCACCGGCGATCAGGTTGCCGTCGGCGACAAACTTCCCGCCTTGTCCGATCTCACAAAAACCAAGGCCTTCCAATTGCATCAACACCATGATGGTGAAGTTGTCATAGACGGAGGCGTAGTCGATATCCGCCGGTTTGATACCCGCTTCCGCGAAAGCCGCGGCACCCGACACTTCCGCGCCGGTACGAGTCAAGTCGATAAACCCACCGTCATTGGTATGCACTGTCTGACCGCAGCCTTTGACAGCCACCATTGGACGCTTGAGGCTGCGTGCTATCTCCGGAGATGTCATCACAATGGCGCCGCCCCCATCAGTAATGACGCAACAATCCAGGCGGCGTATCGGGTCAGAGATCATCGGTGAGGTCACAACGTCCTCAACGGTTACCGGCTTATTCAGTAGTGCGTTCGGATTGTGTTTGGCATGCTCGGAAGCGGCGACTTTTACCCACGCGATTTGCTCCCTTGTTGTCCCGTACTGATGCATGTGACGTTGCGCCATCATTCCGTATATGCCGGCTATGGTCCATTTGAACGAGGACTCCCAGGGCACTTCCGGTTTGTCCGGACCCAGTGCTCTGGGCGCGGTACCCGTTGCCTGGCCGCTACTGCGCGGCTTGCCCGAAAGTGTGATCAGCACAACCTTGCACTGTCCCGTCGCGATAGCGACCGCCGCGCGCTGAATGTGCGCAAGGTATGAACAGCCACCTGCCTCGGTGCCATCAAACCAGGACAGTTTCAGGTTGAGATAGTCGGCCATCCAGATCGGGCCTGCGCCGGCGTCGCTCGCGCAGCAATAGCCGTCAACATCTGCGAGGGAAAGCCCCGCATCAGCCAGGGCGCCTATTGCGCATTCAGCATGCAGTTGTGGGACAGATTTGTCGGGCGCTAGACGCGTGGGGTGCTCGTAGGCGCCTACAACGTAGGCTTTGGCTGACATGTTCTTAAGTCTCCGTTTGACACAAGGTTAAATTCACGACCATTTGTTATGACCCGCCCAAATGGGCTCAAGGCACCAGGACAATCTTTCCAAATGCGCCCGGTTCCAGAACTGCAACATGCCCGGCCGCTGCCTCCGCGAGTGGCATTTCGCGCCCTACGATCGGATCCAGTGATCCGTCCTCGAGACCGGCGACCAGATCGCTCATGATTTCACGCATCAGTTCAGGTGCTCCGTTAAACAGTGCAAGTCCGCGAACGTCCAGTTCTTTCATCATGGTCATGCGTGGATTGATGGTGATTTCACCCCGGTTGCCGATAATGATAATGCGACCGTACTTTGCAACCAGGTCGAGATCGGCTGCCAGATTGACGTCTGCCAACATCTCAAGAATCAACTCGGGTCCGTTACCGTCGCACAGTGCACGTACCTCATCCAGATAACCTTCGCGCGTGTGATCAACCGCGTGAGACGCTCCTTGGTCGAGCACCAGTTGCAGACCCCGTGACGTGCCGGCCGAGCCGATGACGTTCAGTCCGGCACGCTTTGCGAGTTGAATGGCCGCCGTTCCTACAGAACCCGAGGCGCCGTGTATAAAAACCGTCTCACCAGCCTTTGCGCCGCCGCGAGCAAACAAACCGTAGTGCGCCGTCGCGTACGGCACTCCCAAGGCCGACGCCTGCGCAAAATTGACCCCCGCAGGCAGTGGTAATACATCGCCAGCAGCGCGCACAACCTTTTGCGCGTAACAACCGGTCATATCGAAACCCATCGCGACGCCTACAAAAACCGCATCGCCAATCGCAAACTCGGTAACGTCGTGGCCGATCTCCGCAACCACGCCAGCCGCGTCCCCGCCAGGCGTGTACGGCAGATCCGGCTTAATAGCGTAAGCACCACCACGCATGTAGGTGTCGGCCGGGTTAATCCCCGCGGCCTTGATGTCAATGACGACTTCGCCCGGACCGGCCTTTGGGTCTTCGGCCTCTTCGTACTTCAGCACCTCCGGTCCGCCGAACGCATGCGCAAGAATGGCTTTCATGGTTGTTGTCTCCTGAGAGTGTTGGATAAGCCCTGCCGGACCAGTTCCAGCGTATTAATCCACTATGGAACCATCAAACTCTTATGGCTCTCAAGCGAGTTCGCTGCCGCAGTTGCCACATTTCAGGCTGCGGTTGCACTACTTCTGTCTTACAGCGCGCGATGACCAAAAGCGCGCGTCGGGCTCTCGTCTGTGCCACCAGTCGCGCAGGTCGGGAGCGATGCCCGAATGGCGTCCTGTACGCTTTCAGTCAATGGCCACCGTATCTTTGGTCTGCCCTGACGCCGTACCCGCAGCCGCCCTCAACGCGTTCATTTCCCGCTGCATGATCCGCTGCAACATTCGGCCATCGGTGGAGTGGAGGACGAAACGCGCGCCCAATTCGATTGCCGCAACCGACGTTTCGATCGATTGTTGATGGACCATGACGGGGATGGAACGCGCGTTGCAACGCGCAATGATGTCGCCGATCACTTGCAGATATCGTGGATTGGCGTAGTCGTCGGGGATGCCAAGCGAGGTGGACATGTCATTTGGTCCGATGAAGACACCGTCGATGTCGCCCACATCCAGGATCGCATCCAGGTTCTCGTATGCAGGCTCCGACTCAATGCCAATGATGACAAACGACTCCTTGCGACGGTTCATCAGGTACTTCTTGGTCTCTTTGCTGGGAAAGACCCCGTCTTCGACTGCGCGTCGCAGATACTCACCTTTCATCGGGTGCCATTTGGTTGTGGCGACAACAGCCTGTACGTCTTCTACACGTTCGCAATACGGTACCAACACACCGGCCGTACCGGCGTCCAGGGCCATTGCTACCCATTCAGACTTTGGGACAGGTACCCGCACGATGGGTGTGATGTTCGCGCCTCTCAGCATTGTGCACAGCGATTGGATCTCCGCGCGATCGCGCGACCCGTGCTCCGCGTCTACTACCGCATAGTCGATAGCGCCCCCGGCGAGAATGGGCCCGAACCGGGTAGATGCCATCTGCGACAACATGCAGCCAAACACATGCCCCCCGCGCTTCAGTGTCCGTTTCAGTTGAGCTGAGTTCATGGGTCATATCTCCAGTGTGTTTGTCGTGGCCGGAGGCCTGTGCGGAGCGAAGATTACCCCATCATACGGCGGCGCGAGCACGTCATGGGGCGTATCGCGCCAGCGAGGGGGCTCGTGTGCGGCGGTGGGGACGCCCGACGGATCATCCGGAGAAGGCACCGCTTGTAGTAATGTCTGCCGTAGACGTTTGCCCGGCCGGTTGACGCCAAGGTGAAATAGACAGCGAACCCAGGAGGAAGAGCTATGAGAGATTTTGTGGACAAGACTGCCGTGATCACGGGTGCCGCCAGCGGGATTGGACTTGCAATGTCGCTGGCGCTGGCCCGACGCGGTGCTAGTGTGGTGATGGCGGACATCGAAGCCGGGGCACTTGATGCCGCGTGTACCGAGGTCAAGGCGTACACGTCGGACGTCATCTCTGTTGTCACCGACGTTACTCAGAAATCATCTGTGGACGCCTTGGCTGACGCTGCCTTCGACCGGTTTGGCATCGTCCATCTCGTACACAACAACGCCGGTGTTCTCATCCGTGCGCCGATGTTGGATGCGGACGAAAAAGACTGGCAATGGATTCTGGCTGTGAACCTTTGGGGCGTGGTCCACGGAGTAAGAGCGTTTGTACCGCGCATGTTGGAGGCGGGTCATGAGGGACATATTGTCAATACGGCGTCTGAAGCCGGGCACTTCGCCGGTGACCTGTACGGTGTCTACAACACGTCAAAATTTGCGGTAGTTGGATTGACAGAGAGCCTGGCGCGAGAGCTGAGAAATACCCCTATCGGTGTGTCCATGTTATGCCCGGGCCAGGTGGATACGGGCATTTTCACCAATACTAATCGGCCAGCTTCGTTCCGGCGAGATGGGGATCAGGTTGCCCCCGAGAGGCGGGTCGCAGATAACGCTCAAACGCCCGCGGATGTGGCGGAGAAGGTGATTGCTGCCGTAGAAGCAGGTGAGCTTTACGTCTTCAGCCATGTCGACGAGGCGCGTACGCTCATCGAAAAACGACATGCGCGTTTGCGAAGAGCCTTGGGGCGCTAACGCCTGCATGCAGTGCAATTCTCAGCATCTGGTGCGACGATACGCACCTTGACGACTTTCTTCTCACATAAGGTCCATCACGGTTTCCACCAACATGAACTTTGAACATTCAGAAAAATCCCTGGCGCTACAAGACCGGCTCGCTGTTTTCATGGATGAGCATATCTACCCGAACGATGCTGTTTACCGCGAACAGTTGGAGACGGCGTCGGACCGCTTCGCCAAAGTGCCGATCATGGACGAGTTGAAGCAGCGCGCCAGAGATGCCGGGTTATGGAATCTGTTTGTTCCCCTCAGCCATCCGCAGTATTCGGAGCATGGTGGAATGAGCAACGTGGATTACGTCCCGCTCGCCGAGATGATGGGCCGCGTGTTGTGGTCTCCGGAAGTGTTCAACTGCAACGCGCCGGATACCGGCAACATGGAAGTGTTCATGAAATACGCAACGCCGGAACAGCAGGAGCAGTGGCTTGTGCCATTGCTGAACGGTGAAATTCGTTCCTGCTATGCGATGACGGAGCCGCATGTTGCGTCGAGTGATGCAACCAACATTGAGTTGCGCATCGAACGTCAAGGCGATGAATGGGTATTAAATGGGCGCAAGTGGTTTATTACCGGCGCGATGAACGAGCGCACGAAGATATTCATCGTGATGGGCAAGTCTGACCCCGATAACCCCAGCCGCCACAAACAACAAACACAGGTCCTGGTGCCTAAGGACACACCGGGCATCACGTTGGTTCGTCCCCTGACGACGCTTGGCTACGACGACGCTCCGTTGGGGCACGCGGAAGTCCTGTTTGAAGACGTCAGAGTTCCTCTGGAGAACGTGCTGTTGGGTGAAGGCCGTGGCTTCGAGATTGCCCAAGGAAGACTTGGCCCGGGTCGTATGCACCACTGCATGCGACTGTTAGGTGCCGCGCAACGGTCGATCGAACTCGCCTGCAAGCGTGTCTCTACACGCAAGACTTTTGGCCGGATGTTGAGCCAGCATCAATCGGTACGCGAAGAGTTATCCCGCAGCTTCTCGGAACTCGAGATGGCCAGGCTGCTGGTACTGAAAACCTGCTATCTGTGGGACCAGTCGGGTGATCAAGCTAACCGGGACATGATCGCAGCCTGTAAAACAAGTGTGCCGCTGATGGTGCAGACCATCATCGACCGCTGCATGCAAATGCATGGGGCCGGGGGTTTGACAGAGGATTACTTCATGGCAGAAGCATTCAACTATGCACGCTGGTGTCGCCAGGCGGATGGTCCTGATCAGGTGCATCAGATGGCGCTCGGTAAACAAGTCATTCAACGGTATGCGGATATCTGAAACTCGGTCCCCGGCGGATGTCAGCGAGGGAGCGGTGACCATGCGTGAACGATTGCAGCGCGAACATATCGACGGCCCGCTTGACTGGTGTGGGCCGCAGATGCGTGAGCGCGAGGACTGGATCTTCACGCTGGACGAGGCGGCTCTTGCCGAAGTGGAAGAGGCCGCGTGGCGGGTACGAGACAAACCTATTGCGGAAATATCTCGAGATGACTTTGCGCTGGCCTCGTTAGGCCCGGCACTTGAACAACTGCAACGCGATATTCTTTATGGCCGCGGATTTGCAGTCATTCGGGGCATTGACGTAAGCCACGGTGATCTTGAACACCTTGGACGCATTTATTGGGGTCTTGGCACCTGGCTTGGCGATGCCATCTCGCAGAATCCGAACGGGCATCTGCTTGGCCATGTCACGGATATCGGCGCTGAGGTCGACAATCCCAATCACCGCGGTTATCAGTCCTCCGCCGCACTGCCATTTCATACGGATGTCGCCGCGGATATCGTAGGACTATTTTGCGTACGTCCCGCCGCGCAAGGGGGCGCCAGCAGCATCGTGAGCTCGGTTGCGATGCACAACGCCATGCTGCAGCGTGCGCCGCAGTTATTGGAGCTCCTGTTTGAGCCGTGGTTCTGGGATCGCCGTGGGGAGGTGCCGCCTGGATGTGATCCCTGGTACCAGCTGCCCGTTTTCTGCCATCACCATGGCCAGTTGATGGTGGCATTCATCAGAAGATTCATCGTCTCGGCGGAGCGGCACGTCGGTGTGCCTGCGCTCAACGCCGAGCAGCGTCTCGCACTGGATACACTGCAGGACATCGCCTCGGACCCCGAGATGCATCTCGCCATGGACTTCCGTCCAGGTGATATCCAGTTGATTAACAACTACGCGATCTTGCACAGCCGCGAGGGTTACGTGGACGACCTTCGGCCAGGGCAACAGCGCCACCTGCTCCGCCTGTGGCTGACGACGACCAACGGCTGGGCGCTGCCTGAGCTGTTCTACGCCCGGTATCCGGGGAGGACGGCGGCGGGTCGCCCCGATGGGATTCGTACGGCCGACACGGCGCCGATCGCCTCGTTGGATCCTTACGCCGCCTAACACTCGCGCTCAGGGCTACTTTGCCGCTGAGTTTCCGACGCAAGATCCCGGCTGACCCGTCCTGGACGCCCAACCCGGACCGGGCCTCAAGCAGTCATGCCCCGGGCTTTCAATTTTGCGCGCATGTACGCATCGAGGCCGCCTGCCATCAGAATGTCGTAAGGGGGCGTGCCTTCCTCCCACGGTTCGGCGTACATGATCGTGCCCTTGTCCAGGTTCTTGACCGCGCCAGTGACAATGTCTACCTGCAAGCGCTCGCCTTCTCTAACAAAAGCAGTGATGCCGGGTGCCACCAGTGTAGGCAAGCCGGTATTAACCGCATTGCGCAGATGAATCCTGGAGATGGACTCGGCCAGCACTGCTGAAATCCCGAGTTCTTTGAGTGGCGCGGAGCCGTTGCGGCTGGACCCACATCCAAAATTGACGCCACCGACGAGGATGTCGCCGCGGCGTACTTCTTTGGTGGCCCAGCCGGGACGATTTGCCTCCATGCAGAACTTCGCCGCTTCCGCCGGCGTCAAGTTCGGATTGGCCAGCACACGATGCCCGGGGACCATAAAGTCCGTACTGATGCGGTCACCGAATTTCCAAACCGGTCCAGTACATTGCGTGTTCGACATGACGACTCCTACAGGAACTCTCGTGGATCGACAATTTTGCCGGCGATTGCGGATGCGGCCACAGTCGCGGGACTTGCCAGCCACACATTGGAGGTGGGGCTGCCCATGCGGCCTTTGAAGTTGCGGTTGGAGCTGGAGATACATGTCTCGCCGTCACCCAAGACGCCGAGATGACCCCCATAACAGGGACCACACGTCGAGTGTTCTACCAGCGCGCCCGCCGCATGTAAGGTCTCCAGGTAGCCTGCCCGAAGCGCTTCGCCAAACACCTCTTGTGATGACGGACTCACCAGCATGCGCACATCCGGATGGACTTTTTTGCCATCCAGAATTTTCGCGGCCACTTCAAGATCTTCCAGACGGGCGTTGGTGCATGAACCCAGAAAAGCCTGATCGATTCTTACCTTTTCGTTGCGCACCGATTCGACGGGTACGCCGTTACCTGGGTCCCCCGGACGCGCCACCATCGGTGTTAAATCCGACAGGTCGAATTCGTACTCCATCTCGTAACGTGCACCGGCGTCCGCTTTTACCGGTTCGTAGTCACGCGTGACTCGTTCATGTAGAAAATCTTCGGTCTTCTGGTCCGCCTCAAACAGCGCAAACTTTGCACCCACCTCAACGCCCATATTGGAGATAGTCCAGCGCTGCGCGATGGTCATTTGTTCTGCGACCGGTCCGACGTACTCCACGGAACGATATAGCCCGTAGTCCGTTCCGAGTTCCGCAGCCACTTTCAGGATAACGTCTTTACCGACGCACCATTCGGGCAAATTTCCATCCAGGACAACACGTACGGATTCAGGTACACGGAACCAAAGTTCACCAAACGCCAAAACATGGACTGCATCCAGGTTAGCGTTGGTGACACAGGCGTTGAATACGCCGCCTGCAGTGGAGTGTGAATCACTTTGCGCGATGAGTTCTCCGGGAGCGTACATGCCGTTTTCGGCAAAAACCTGATGCAGGATGCCGCCACGCCCATATTCAAAATAGTTTTGAATCCCGTACTTCTTGATGAGTCGCCTGAGTTCTTTCACTTTGTTGGCGGCGACGACCGTGGGCGGCGGTGCTTGATGGTCGTCCACCATGTACACTTTGTTGGCATCCCAAACCCGGTCGACGCCCAGGTCTTCCAAGGCTTTGAGTTGGTGACCGCTGGTTGCGTCCACCTTGCACCAGATGTACTGCCCGGGCTTCACCAAATCCTTGCCGGCATGGGCCGCCAGGATCTTCTCTGCGATGGTCATTCCCATAACATGCTCCTAGGAGTCGACGGCGTAGCGCTGCTCGAGCTCGTAAATCTCCGGTAGTCCCAGCAGACTTGTGATGGCGTTGAACTGGTCATCATCGCGTTCAGGAGCGATGCCACCGCCTTCTTTTAGATCTTGTAACGCGTCGCATACGGCCGCGTATGAAAGCGCATGTCCGCCGCCAGTGATCATGATCTTGAAGCCCATGTCCGCGACGTCCTGGGTGGGGAGTAAGCCACCGTTGTACATACAGGGAATATCTTGCTCCGCCAGCCGGCGCGCATAGGTCTCCAGATCGTCCGTCGTCTTGATACCGTCCACAAACACAAGATCAGCGCCAGCGGCGTGGTATGCCTCGGCTCTTGCGACTGCATCATCCCAGCCGTTTGGCGCTACGGCATCCGTACGCGCAATGATGATGAAATCGGGATCTTCCCGAGCATCCAGCGCCGCTCGAATCTTCTGGACGTGCTCCGCCATGGGTACACATTGTTTGCCTTCGAAGAATCCACACCGCTTCGGAAACACCTGATCTTCCAGGTGCATCGCAGCGGCACCCGCTGATTCATATTCCGCTACCGTTCTTTGCGCGTTGACGAAGTTTCCGTAACCGGTGTCCGCGTCGGCGATGACCGGAATGCGGACCGCGTTTGCGATGTACCCCAAATTGGCAGCCATCTCGGCCATGCTGGCCAGACCAACGTCCGGAAGCCCCAATTGCGCGGATGTTCCGTGACCCGTCATATACACCGCGTCCGCGCCTTGCGCTGCCGCAATCAGTGCGGTGAAGCCATCGTAGACAAATGGTGCGACAACCAGGCCTTGCTGCATTGCTGCTCGTAATGTTGCTGCACTGCTCATCGTGCTGTCTCCTCGGTACCGTATTCACGCTCAAGCTCATAGATCTGCGGTACACCGAGGATTTCGTTAACATCCTCAGCAGGCTGACGATACTGTGACATCGTCTGTCGGACGGTTCCGGCGCTTTGCAGCTCTTGCATGGCGGCGTTTGCGCTCTTCCAGACCGCACCCAAGGACAAGCCCGCAAGAATTTGAACTTTGAAGCCGAGCTCGCCAGCGCGCTCTGCCGAGACCAGGCCGCCGTTGTACAAACAGGGAACACCTTGCTGAGCCAGCTCACGTGAGTAGATGTCCAGTTCTTCGAGCGTACGAATGCCGTCAACAAAAATGAGGTCGGCGCCTGCATCTCGATAAGCGTTGGCCCGGGCAATAGCGTCATCCCATCCATGCGGCGCCAACGCGTCCGTACGTGCAATGACGACCGTATCTGAATCTTGTCGTGCCTCCAGCGCCGCACGCACCTTCTGCACATGTTCTGCCATCGGGATCACGGCTTTGCCGGCCATGAAGCCACACTTCTTCGGGAATACCTGGTCTTCAATGTGAAATCCGGCGACACCCGCACGCTCGTATTCGCGAACAGTCCGTCGGACATTCAGAGCGTTGCCATAACCTGTATCCATGTCTGCGATAACGGGTAACGAAGTGGCACGACAGATCGCTTTCAGGTTCTGCACCATTTCGCTTTGTGTGATGAGACCAACGTCGGCAAACCCGTAACGAGCTGCCGTGCCGAAGCCGGTTACGTAGACGGTATTGAAGCCAGTTTGTTCGACGGCTTTAGCGAACAGTGCGTTGTATACGCCGGGCGCAAAGACGATGCCTGCCGCCATCTGGGCGCGCAATTGGGTAGCTCTGCTCATGAATATCTCGTGCGTGATTGATGGTTACCGTGACCAGAGTGTGCGGCACATCCGTAACCATGTGAAAGATGCCCGGCAGTTCGCTGCTGGCATTAATGGGTCTGCCAAGAGTGGTCGTCCGGCGCATGCGCCCTCGGTGTATTTGTTAGCATCCCGGCATACACCTTGGCGGGTAATAGCGTCCTGTAGGAAATCAACGATATGTCCGATACCAAACCAGACCCCCGCGTAGATCTTGCAGAGCGCGCGGCGCGCGTACGCACAGAAATGGGTGGTGCCGCTAAAGTCCAGAAGATGCAGGAGGAGGGCGATCGCACGATCCGTGAGCACATTGACGGATTACTCGACCAGGATACTTTCAGAGAATTGGGCACCTTTAGTCGCTCGCTGAAAGAGTCTGATCGTGACCGCACCCCTGGCGACGGCAAGATCGGCGGGCACGGTGAAGTCAATGGGCGACCTGTCGCCGTGTTTGGTGATGACATCACCGTATTGAGAGGTTCAAGTTCAATCGTAGGCACCCGCAAGGAGTACCGCCTGTATGAACGCGCCCTTGCGATGGGCATTCCGATCGTGCACTTCGGTGAAACCGGGGGCGGACGTATCCCGGACATCATGGGTGCAGAAGGAATTTCAGAGCCCGGGGAGCTGTTCTCGATGGGCCGGCGCCGCCACCGTGTGCCCATGGCGACAGCCATAGTGGGGCAGTCTTTTGGCGGCTCTTCTTTCCTGTCCGGCATGTCCGATTTTGTGGTCATGACGCGCGGCTCCTGTCTGGCAGTGACGTCGCCAAAAGTCTTTGAAGTGGCCACTGGTGAACAGATTTCCTTCGAAGAATTGGGTGGCGTCGACGTACACGCAAAAACAACTGGACAAATTGATATCGCGGCCGAGACCGACGAGGAAGCCTACACGGCCATTCGCACATGGCTTAGCTACTTGCCGCCTAATGCACACGAGGTAGCTCCGCGCGGAGAGCGTCCGGCCGCAATCGATGCGGACCCCAGGCTCGCCGAACTGGTTCCTGCCGAACGAACGCGCGGCTACGACATGCGCCGGGTGGTCAAACGTCTGTGTGATCCGAAGTCCGTGTTTGAGTTGCAGCCGGGGTACGCGCGCAGCCTGGTCACCGCGATGGCGCGCATCGATGGGTTCCCCGTTGGGATCGTTGCAAACAATCCCATGTTCGATGCCGGCACACTGAATCCAGAGACGTGTCATAAAGCGATTCGCCTGATGACCGTTTGTGATGCCTTTAACCTGCCCGTTATCTTTCTGGTGGACGTGCCCGGATTCATGGTGGGACGTCGGGTTGAGCACGATCGCATGCTGCACTGGGGCATGCGCATGATGCAGGCGTTGCAACTGGCTTCCACCCCCACGTTGACCGTCTGCGTACGTAAGGCGTTTGGAATGGCGTGGCAGGCGATGAATGGTTCACAGATGCCGGCTTACGGCGTCTACGCGTGGCCGGGCGCGGAAATTGGCTTCATGGATCCGGAGGTGGGTATCAACGTTGCTTACGGTTCGAAGCTTGACCGTATCGCCGACCTCGACGAACGTGCGGCTGAGCACGCTCGCCTGGTGCGAGAGGTCACCGAGGGCACTACACCGTACGATGCGGCCGGCACCATGCGGGTCGACGAAGTTATCGACCCGGCGGAGACACGCCTGGTGTTAGCGGAAGACCTGAACCGTCTCGCTAACCGGCCGCTGATTCCACCAGAGCAACGTCCGCTAACCTGGTGGCCCACTTGCTGACGAAGCGGTAGTGGCTCCCAATTACGCCTGGCGGGTCACCAGGACCGGCTTCTACCCCGGCTTAACTTTCATGCCGCGGGGTGGGTAGAATGCAGGACGGCTTGTGGTCAACTTCACCCAGGACTGCACGGCAGCCCAGGGCGAAAAATCAAACTTGCAGGCGCGTCCGTATTGGCCCACCACCGAAGCCATCATGACATCGGCTACCGTAAATCGCCCTGAGCCTTCACCGATGAGATATTCGCGGCCATCCAGTTCCGTATTCAGGGCATCCAGTAGCGGTTTCAAGTTGGCTTCGTATTCTCTGCGCCCCTCTTCGCCGCCGCGCTTGAATACCATCGGTAAGAACTGTGGCTCGAAATTGGCGATTGACGAAAGCCCGTACATGTTGATGCGAGCCCGTTCCCCCGGTGATTGTGCGCTCATCGGCCCGCCCAGGTGCTCGGCGATGTATTGGCAAATGGCCTGGCTTTCATACAGCACGACATCGCCATGTGTCATCACGGGGATACGCCGGTACGGATTGAGGCGCAGAAACTCGGCAGTATCGCGCACCTCGTTATAACCAGTAACAGGCCCGCCGGTATCCACCTCGATAAAGTCTTCATTGATGGTCATTCCGTATTCGCGTAACAACCAATAAGGTCGACTTGCGCGACTGGCCTGATGACCGTAGATCACGATTTTGTCCTGCATGAGTGCTGTGTCTCCTCGGTGTTATCAGCACTATAGGTCAATGAGTCGGTAACCACTATTACGAGAAAAACCATGTCCGAAGCGAAGCTGACCCTTTTTTATGGCCCTGGCTCCAGCTCTATGGCGCCACACATCGCGCTGTGGGAAGTGGGTGCAACGTTTTCTGCCAAACTGATTTCGTTCGCGCGAGAAGAGCAGCGTAGCCCTGCCTATCTCGCCATCAACCCGGCCGGGAAAGTGCCAACCCTGTTGGTTGATGAGCAACCGCTGACCGAGGTCGCAGCGATCCTGTTCTATCTGGCGGAACGATACCCGGACGCGCAGCTCTTGCCGGACGATCCGCTCGAGCGCGCGCAAGTGGTTTCGTGGATGTCATTCATAGCGTCGACGGTACAGCCCGCGCGCCGGCAAGGTTGGTCGGTCGTGCGCGAGGTGTACTCACTGGTGGAACGTCGCCTGGCAATGCGGGCATGGGCCGGGCCAAGATATTCGATCGCCGACATCCATCTGTTTCGTTTGTATTGGCGTATCAGAAATGCTTACGCGCCCGGGCCGGATGAATTCCCCGGACTGGAAGCCCACTATCACCGTATGATGGCGCGGACCGCTGTGCAAAAAACTTGCGCGATCGAAAGCGCTGACGGTTATGAGTTGCCGGACTGGCGTGGATCCGACCAAGCCGTTATTTGACCAGCTTACGCGAGAGCTGAATTTCCAGAATGGCAGATGATCATGGATTATCAACATATCAAGATTGAGCGCGACGGCTTTGTAGCGACTGTGCAATTCAACCGGCCAGCGCGGGCAAATGCGCTGAACCCTCGTCACATTGAAGAGATTGAACACGTGGCGCTATCTTTTCGCGAGGACTACGACACACGCGTTGTGGTGTTCAAGGGGGCCGGGAAACACTTCTGTTCCGGAGCGGACCTCGGGGAACGAGAGCCTCGATACACCTCGCAGATAAAGGCCCGACGACGCAAGAGAATCGGCGAGCGCTGTATTCAGGCGATACGCGAAATGGATCAAATCACCATCGCCGCATGGCACGGCGCCGCGATGGGTGGCGGCGCCGCAATCGCAACCGCGCTCGACTTTCGTATCGGAACGCGCACCTGTTTCATGTCGTACCCCGAGATCAAGATCGGGGTAAATCTCATGTGGCAGAGCCTGCCACTGTGTGTGCACCTGGCGGGACCGGCCGTCGCCAAGCGGCTGGTCATCAGTGGAGAGCGCGCGTATGGGCCACAGCTGCAGGAGTGGGGTTTGTTAGACGAACTCGTGGAAGACGAGCAAGCGCTTGCGTCCAGGGTTGCTGACTGGGCCGCCTTGTACGCATCTCAAGCACCGGGCGCCGCACAAATGATCAAGCGCAGCGTTAATGCGATCAGCAGCGCACTCGACAGGTCCATCATGCACATGGACTTTGATCAAAATCTGCTTAACGAAGCGAGTGCGGACGCCAGGGAAGCAGTGTCTGCCTATCGCGACCAGCGTACACCGGCGTTTACCGGTGAGTAGCGGCTCGAGGTTGAGGGGGCGTTTGACGCCCCCTGGTCATCAACAGTGCCGCTATAACGTGGGTAGTGGCGGTAACGCCTGCCCAAGCCATTTGCGGGACAGGCCATCCAGGTCTCCGCCCAGGGTCTTGTGAAGAATAAACACGTTGATCCATTGCAGCAGATCAAATTCGCCTTTCTTGATGCCGATGAAGGCTGGCGACTCTTTGATGATGAACTTGGTTGTCAACTTCAAGTCGGGGTTGTCTTTGCTCAGCTTGGCCGCAACGGTGTTACCGGTGACCAACACGTCAATCTGGCCAGACTGATAGGCGGCGAGCTTGCCTTGTACGCGGACCCGGCAAAACTCCACCTCTTTGATGGGCGCACGGGGAAGTCGCTTAGTGCAACTTGAACCGCCGGACGTAACGGTTCGTTTGGCGGACCTAGGTGGGCACCGCAAAATGCTCGGGGCGAAGGTGTATGGTCGTGCGCTTGGCGAGGCGTGGCAGAGCACCGTCGAAGGCCTCGCGGCGATGCATCAAACGCGCGTTGTCCCACAGCACCACGTCACCCGGCCGCCAACTGTGCGTGTATACAAATTCCTCATTCACGAGGAGCGGCAGTAGTTCATCGAGCAGGGCTCTTGCGTCGTCTTCCCGCCAGCCATCTATGCCCATGACTTTCTTTGGGTCGACATACAACGCCCCACGCCCGTCATGCGGATTTCGCAACACGACCGGGTGACTGGCAGGGGGCGTGCGGTCGTGCACTTCCTGCACGGTTGCGGCGTCTTTGAGGTCGCGCTGAAAGCCAGCCTCCGGCCGGAGCCCGTACTTACAGATGGACCTCAGGTTATCGATGCGGGTGCGCAGGTCATCCGGCAGTGCCGCATACGTGTGTACCGTTGAGCACCAGGACGTCCGTGCTTGACCTTCTGGCATTTCCACGGCCTGGAAAATTGAACCTGTTGGTGGCCGCTGTCTGTAGATCTGGTCGTGGTGCCAGTTCAGTTCGTAACTGCCGAGTCCTCCAAGTGGTGTCCCGTCTTCTCGTTTAAGGTTGGTGACATAGATGACTTCCGGATTTTCCTTGGACAGGAGGTCATCCCGCACCAGGATATCGAGTTCACCAAAGCCGCGACTGAACTCAACCAGATCGCGCTCGTTGATGCACTGGCGGCGCAATAACAACAACGGATCCTGTTGCCAAAGTTCGTAGATGGCGTCGAACGTTTCGCTGGTCAGACCCGCCAAATCTACGTCTAGAACTTCATGACCAAAGTGTGGATTCAACGGACGTGTCTTGAGGTTCACGGCTATAGCTCCCATGACAAGTGGTGGTTCAACTCCGCGTCTCTCGCTTCGCAATGCGTTGCGCCCCCGCGCGCAATCGTTTCTGCGCATCCTCCCCAAACCAGATTTCAGTTTGACGAGCCACGCATGATGGCATCTGGGTACGCAAGTCGGCGATAAGGTGCGCGAGTCGCATACGCTTGGACTCGGCGAATGCTTCAGGCGCAAGCTTAGAAAGCGATAGTAACCGTTCGAAGGCCTGATCTTCGACCTCTGCCTTGTCACCCACAGCGTGCACAAGGTTCATTGACAACCCATCCTCACCCGTCACAAGCCTGCCTGTATAGACGAGATCAGATGCGACAAAGTCCCCCGCGACAAATCTGAGCAACTGGTCCCCATAATAGGGGTTAGGAACACCCAACAGTATCTCCGGCTTACCCATCAGTACCCGGCCCCTGGCGGCGAAGCGGTAATCGCACGCGAGGAACATTGCCATCGCCGCCCCGATCGCGTGCCCCTTAACCACACCTACCACGGGAACTGGTGTTTCCAGCAGTCTGACGATGCACTCGCCAAGCAGCAGGAACATCTCGCGTATCTGCCGCCGTTCCTGAGCAAGCGCCCATTCGAGGTCGACCCCGTTAGAGAAAAACTTTGTGCCTCCACAAAGCAAGATGCCGCGCGCATCTCGTTGAACATCATTCAATCCGGCCAAAAATGAGTCGAGAACATCCGTGGTGAGGGCGTTTGTGTCTTCGCCAGTCGCGAGACGCATGCGCACGCAGCCATCGGCCCAGTCGCAGCTTGGACTTGTCATTGATGAATCTCGTATCTCAAACGTGTAACTGCGCCCGAATAAACCCACAAACAGCAGCAAATTCGGCGCGCGCGGCGGTGCCGGTGAAACGCGCGCGCATGAAACCGTGGATCATGTTTTTCGCCTCGCGAAACTGCACAGGCGTGCCGGCCATGGCGAGTTTGGCCGCGTAGGTTCTGCCGTCGTCCCGAATTGGGTCGATTTCGGCTGGATGTACCCATGCCGGTGGTAGTCCGCTGAAATCTTCTGCCAGCACCGGGCGCGCGTATGGGTCTTGCGTGTGTGGATCGTCTGGCAGATATAGATCTCGATAGCGGACAGTCGCCGCGGTGCTGAGACCAAAAGCGTCGGCACATTCGATATAAGAACCGGACGTCTGGTCGAGGCCGGTGCCAGGATAGACAAGCACTTGCGCGGCAATGGTCGGGCCATCGCGGTCGCGGGCGGCCAGGCAAGTTGCTGCTGCGAGGTTGCCGCCTGCGCTATCTCCCGCGATCGCGACACGTTTGGGGTCAATGGACAAGTCTGCGGCATGCTGTGACAGGTATGCCGTAACGGCGTATGAGTCGTCAAATGCGGCAGGGTAAGGATGCTCAGGCGTCAGGCGATAGTCGACGCTGAAGACCACCGCGGGAACCAGTTCTGCGTAACCCCACGCAATCGAGTCCGAGCTATCCAAATCGCCTTTCATAAAGCCGCCACCGTGCAGGTAGATGACGGCTGGAGCGGCCGTGTCGCCTGTCAGGGCTGCCGGTCGATAACAGCGCACAGGAATGACTCGGTCCGCACAGTGGACGGCAAGGTCCTCTATTGTCATGTCAGCGGGGGGCGGCTCGGACAACCGCTCGCTATAAGTTGTCCAGTTGTGGCGTTCATCAGCAATTGAATGAGCTTCGGGAAGGCCGCTACGCGCGTCGATCAACGCCTGCATGTCGGGGTGAAGATAGGTCATGTTCGCGTTCGCCCGGATGTTCCTGCGCCACGGCGCTTTGATTGGTGATCAGCTTGAAGTCGTATACCACATGTAGCTCGTACCCACTTACTGGATAAATAGCCGTACAGTTATCCTTTGGCCGAGAGTTTTTGATTCAGTTCAAGGTGTACGGAATGTCAGCAGTCAGAGACACCGAGTCCTCAGACTACAATATTCGTCCTGTTGCGGATGCCCTCGGGGCGGAAGTGGTGGGCCTCGATGTTGCCACGCCGTTGCCTCCGGCAGTCCTGGCGGAAATACGTGACGCATTTCAGCGATTCCACATGTTGTGTTTTCGTGACCAACGTCTGAACGATGAGCAACTGGTCGCTTTTTCCACGCAGTTTGGCCCGCTGGAAGAGTTTCCTGAGAAGGACAAAACAAAAGGTGCGGCTGAGGTCTATCACGTCGCAAACGTCTCGTTGGAGGGCAAACATCTGCCGGAAGAGGATCCCCGCGTCATCTTTCAACGCAACAATGCACGCTGGCACACCGACAGTTCATATCGTTATATCCCGTCACTAGCGTCGATTATGTATGGCATCGAAGTGTTGCCGGATGTGGCCGAGGGAGGCGAGACCGGATTCACGAACATGTTGGCTGCTTATGCTGCTCTCACACCTGAACGCAAGAACGAGCTGCAACATCTGCATCAGGTGCACGCCTACAGCGAGATACGTCGCCTGGAACCCTCCATGCCGCAGCCCACTGACAGCGAACGCAACGCCTTACCTCCCGTGACACATCCGCTAGTTCGTGTCCATCCCGACCGAGACTTCCAGCGGTCGTTGTTTTTCACCTCCAACACGAGCCTTGAGATTGGTGGCGGCACGCTTGAGGAAGGCAAGGCGTTACATCAGTGGCTGGTTAACTGGGTAAGCCGCGACGAGTTCTGTTATTACCACCGCTGGCAAAAGAATGATCTGGTGATCTGGGATAACCGAGTTCTGCTACATCGTGCGATCGAATATGACTATGCGCGATATAGGCGGGTCCTGCGCCGTACGACTGTCGGTGGGCAAGGCCCGGTCATAGGGCCATTCTGGCCACAAGCCAGAGATGCGGCCGAGCGTTAACGCGCCGGTACACGGTCGGCAATCAGCCAAAAGCGTTATGGAAGAACTTGACGTTGTCATTGTTGGTGCCGGTTTCAACGGTGTCTACTTGCTGCACAAACTCCGCAGCGAAGGGTATGTGGTGCGTTTGATTGAGGCGCAAAGCGGCCTTGGCGGCGTTTGGCAAGCCAATCGTTATCCCGGCGCCCGTGTGGATTCGCACGTGCCAAACTACGAACTGTCGATGGAAGCTTGCTGGCGGGACTGGGTTTGGTCAGAGCGCTTTCCTGGCCGCGATGAGCTGGTGCGCTACTTTGAGCATATCGATAAGAAACTGGACCTCAGCCGCGATATTGATCTGGATACGCGGCTTGCCCATTGCCGCTTCGGTGATGATTACAAGTGGCGGATTAAGGCTGAAAACGGGCGCGAGTACGAGGCTTCGTATCTGCTGATGTGCACAGGCTTCGCCTCCAAACCACATACACCGGAACTCCCCGGTCTCGCAAGTTTCAGAGGCGATTGTCACCATACGGCGACGTGGCCGGAGACTGGTGTTGATTTTGCGGGGCGGCAGGTCGGCATCGTTGGTACTGGCGCCAGCGGGGTCCAGGTTGTGCAGGAGGTGGCGCCTGTGGCCGGGCACCTCACCATCTTCCAGCGAACGCCCGTCACAGCGTTACCCATGCAACAACGACAGTTGGATGCTGACGAGCAGGCGGTAGCCAAGGCGGGTTACCCGCAGATGTTCAAACGGCGCAATGTGCCACCTGGCAACTTCCATGATATTCCGCGCCCGGAAGTTGGCGTTTTTGAAGTCTCTGCGAAAGAGCGTCACGCGATCTTCGAAGCCGCGTGGCAAAAGGGAGGCTTTGCCTTCTGGATTGGAGCGTTTAATGACATCTTGTTGGATGAGGCCGCCAATCGTGTGGCTTACGATTTCTGGCGAGACAGGACTCGTGCTCGAATCCACGATGCCGTGACGGCCGAGCTACTGGCACCGACGGAGCCGCCGTATCCTTTTGGCACGAAGCGGCCCGCACTCGAGCAGAACTTCTACGACCTTTTCAACCTGCCAAACGTCGAATTGGTTGATCTGAAATCGACGCCGTTGACGGCTGTGGTGCCTGAAGGCATCCAGACATCAGCCGCAACGTTCAACCTGGACGTACTGGTTTTGGCGACCGGCTTCGATGCGAACTCGGGCGGGCTGACAGCGATTGACGTTCGCGGGCCCAACGACGAATCATTGGCTGCTGCCTGGTCTGACGGGGTTGAAACCTATTTGGGTATGGCGGTTGCGGGCTTTCCCAATATGTTGATGTTATACGGGCCGCAGAGTGCCACGGCATTCTGCAACGGGCCTACGTGTGCAGAGTTCCAGGGTGACTGGGTGGCGCGGCTTTTCAACCGTATGCGCGCGCAGCGCGAAACGTGTTTCGAGACTACGGCGGACATGGGGGAGGCGTGGACCGAACACCTTGCGGAGCTGGCCGAAACAACGCTGTTTGGTCGTACTGACTCCTGGTACATGGGCGCCAATATTCCGGGCAAACGGCGCCAGCTACTCAACTATCCGAATAGTGATGCATATCGGGAAAAGCTGTGGGATTGCGAAGCTAATGGTTATGAGGGGTTTGTCATCCGGTAACAGAACCTCCAATACGCGCCATCTCTACTGGGTTGTGTGCATTTTGACGAATCTTCGCACTCGCTCAATTGTGCGCGCCTTGAGCTCCGGAGGAGCGGTCCATGGAAACACGGTGATCTCCGCATTGGGCGCAATCGACGCTACATCAACCGAAGTCTGGTGCGGATGTGCGGGCGTGTTGTCCGGCAATACCAGAATGGGCGTATGACATTCGCGCATGAAATCACGTGATACGCTGTAGAGAAAATCAGGCTGCACGCGATAGAGGTTGTGCAGGTAAGCGTCAATCGTCTGCTGCGGGATATCTTCGCGTGACGCGAGCAGCTCCGGTGCCCAGTTATCACGGCCGGAACGATACATAACGTCCGGATCATCGGGATGGTGCCCAACGGTTTGGCAGAACACCGCGGCCATAACACGCTCGGGTGCACGTTCTAACAGCTTGCCGGCAAAACAGCCGCCAATGCAGTAGCCCATGTAGGCAAAACGTTCTATGCCCAGGTGGTCCATCAAGCCGAGCTGGTCGTCCGCAAAAGCGCCCCATGGATCATCCACTGCTACCGGACCAGTGCTCTCACCGCCATTCGCGTTTCGCTGATCCATAGTGATGCAGCGGAAGTCACTCTTAAATGCGTCCATCGCGTTGATGACTGCCGTGGGCCAGAAGCGCATGCTCGAGTTCAGGCCACCGCCAGGCGTTACGAGCAGCGGATAGCCATTGCCAACTTCTTCATAATGAATGCGAACGTCGCCCCGGTCGTAATACGGCATGATTCTCTCCTCATCTATTCCTGGTCAATGGTCTTAAATGCTCTTGCCGCCATCGACGTCCAGACTGACTCCAGTCAAAAAGCCGCCCTCCTCGGACGCAAGATAAAGCATGGCGTTCGCGACGTCGTTCGGATCTGTCAGGCGGCGTAGAGGTACCTCGGACGTCAGTTGCTGCCGCATCTTGTCTGATAACGCATCAACCCCAATGACCGACTTGAAGAACCCGGTTTCGGATGCCAACGGGCACACGCAGTTGACGCGGATCTTGAACCGGGCAAGCTCACCCGCAAGACCTCGTGTCATGACAACAACGGCACCCTTGGCCGAGTTATAGGCCGTCCCTTTGGGTCTCGGGCTTTTGGCACCGATCGATGCGGTATTGATGATGGCGCCGCCGCCATTCTCAATCATGACGGGTACGGCCGAGCGCACCCCAAAATAAACACTCTTCGTGTTCAGGTTATAGATGTGGTCGTACTGGTCTTCAGACAGTTCGTGTAGGAAGAGTGGTGCATGTCCAGCGCCCGCGTTATTGACGAGGACGTTGACCGTGCCAAAAGTCTCAAGTGTCGCGTCGATCATGGCTTGTACCGACGCACCGCTGGTGACATCAGTCTCTATTCCCAAGATATCGCAATGTCGCTCCGAGCGGATTTGCTCCACCGTAGCGGCGAGGCCAGCTGCATTGATGTCCGCGGCTACTACCCTGGCTCCCTCCTCAGCGAATCTGCGCGCCGCCGCCGCGCCGAAGCCGGACGCTGCGCCCGTAATGACAACAACTTGATCTTTGAAACGCATCTTTTTCCTCCTGCCAGTGCGGGTAGATTCCTGGAGTACGTGCGAGTGCACGTCTGAGCTTACGCCTGCTCGCGCAACAGGAACCGCTGAATTTTGCCGCTGGGCGTTTTAGGTAAATGTTCGACAAAAGTGATCTCGCGCGGATAAGCGTGTGCACCCAAACGTGCTCGCACATGTAATCGAAGTTCTTCCGATAACTCATCGTTGAACTTATAGCCTTCCACAAGCACAACAAACGCCTTGACGATATGACCGCGCGCCTCGTCCGGCTTGCCGACCACCGCAGACTCCAACACGGCTGGGTGCTCGAGCAGACTGCTCTCGACGTCAAAAGGCCCGATTCGATATCCGGCCGACGTGATCACATCGTCCGAGCGTCCGACAAAACTGAATGCGCCATCCTGGCCCTGCTCGACCATATCGCCAGTCAAATAATAATCACCCACCCAATCCTGCCCTTCGCGTCCGGAGTAGCCGGGGAAGAAGAACAATGGCGATTGACTGCGAACAACCGCCAGGATGCCTTCTTTTCCAACTGATACCCGCTCGCCCTCTTTGTTGACAACCGCAAGCGTAAAGCCTGGTAGGGCAAGGCCCGCGCTGCCAGTGCGCTCCGAATGGGCAAGACCGTGGTGATTCATCAACATCATTGCGATCTCCGTCTGACCGTATTGGTCCTTGACGGGGCAATCGAGTTGTTCCGCAAACCATCGCACAACCTCGGGATTGAGCGGCTCACCGGCGCTGGAGGCGACACGCAGCTTGCCCCGTAAGCGAGCGGGTACTTTATCTCCCGCCGCGATCATCATCCGGTAGGCTGTTGGTGCGCCGGCCAGGTTGGTGATGCCGTGTTTCAGAATGTTGTCGCATGTCTCGTCAACCGTAAATGGCGTCTCCTGGAACAGGTTGGCCTGACCCATCAACAGCGGACCAACCACGCCATGGTAGAGCCCATACGCCCATCCCGGATCGGCGATGTTCCAGAACCTGTCCTCTGGTCTCAGATCAAGTCCATAACGCATATACATCAGGTTCGCGCGTAGCGCGGAGAGAGGTACACCGACGCCTTTTGGCGCACCCGTGGTGCCGCTCGTAAACAACATCATGGACAGCTTGTCACCGTGGCGCAGTACGGGTGCAAAAGTGTCACTTTGCCGTTCCAAAGTGGCGGCAAAGTTGATGTCATCCGGGCCAACGTCGTGGCCGGAGACTACAACCGGAGGGCACGCTTCAACGTCGTTCAACTTGGGCCTGTTGTCGGAGTCTGTCACGATGAGCTTCGCGCCCGAGCCATGTATGCGTTGCTGAATGGCTTTTGGGCCAAAAGCCGTAAACAGCGCCTGATACACGGCCCCAGCCCGGAAGGTCCCGAGTATGACTGTCAACAACTCAGGCACCCTTGGTAGCAACGCCGCTACGCAGTCGCCTGGACCGATGCCTTGCGCTTGCAGCAAATTGGCGAATTGCGCCGAACTGCTCTTTAACTCATCGAAGGTAACACTCCGAGTGCTGCCGTCGGCTCCTTCGAAGTAGAGTGCTGTACGCCCTTCGCCAGCATAACGGTCGCAGCATTCAACACACGCGTTGATGCCCTCCTCGAAGCTACCTACAAATTCTTTGTCCAGCTGTGTGACATCAAATGCTGCGCGAAATTGCGCGTAGTCGGGTGTATCTGCAAGTGCCATTGCTCAGCCTTTCACGTCGGTGAAAACAACGGTGCCCACATTAGCCCGGTAGACACGTCCGGTGTACAGTGCTTTATGGTCGGCAGCAACTCTGCCATAAACGATGGAAGCGGATATGTCAGCACAATCACAATTTCCAATGCCCTCTGGCGAAATAGCTGGCCCTGCGGCCTGGTATGGCTCCGAGCTGGCGAAGTCGAGCGACTGGGAACGCCCGTTGACTGATGACGAGTTGACCGAGCTCGACGCCGCGCTTCGCGACATACAACAGCGTGGTATCCGAATCGTGGATATCGAGCGGGCTGATTTTCATTTGCCAACGCTGGGTCCACGACTGGACCGCATGAGGCAGGAGCTTGTTGAGGGGCGGGGCTTCATTCTTCTGAGAGGTATTCCCGTAGACGACTACACGGTCGAAGAATCCGCGATAATTTACTACGGTCTGGGTACCTACTTCGGTGTGTCCATCCCGCAGAACATGAAGGGCCATGTATTGGGACATGTCAAAGACCTGGGTTATGACCATACCGACCCCAATGTCCGTATCTATCAGACTACCGCACGGCAAACCTTCCACACCGATCCGTGTGACCTGGTTGCGTTACTGTGTCTAAAACCGGCTATGCAGGGCGGCCTCTCGAGCATTGTGTCGTCGGTTACGGTCTACAACGAAATGTACCGGCGGCGCCCGGACCTCGCACAGCTGCTGTTTCAGCCGATCGAATCCGATCGTCGCGGCGATGCCAGAGAGGGTGCGCGGGGATATCACTGCATGCCGGTGTGCAACTGGTTCGAGGGTAACCTGTCGACGCTCTATCACCGCAGTTACATTGAATCCGCGCGTCGGTTCGACGAGGTGCCCGCGCTCTCCGCCGAACAGCGCGAAGCGCTCGACATGTTCGACATGCTCGCCAACGACCCGGCACTCAGACTCGATATGGAGTTCAAGCCGGGGGACATACAACTACTGCACAACTACCAAATCCTGCACGACCGCACTGACTTCCAGGACTGGCCAGAACCCGAGCGCAAACGCCATCTGTTGAGATTGTGGCTGTCCGCACCTGACGGCCGCCCGCTGCCAGAAGTGTTTGCAGAAAACTATGGGTCGATTGAAATAGGCAGCCGACAGCGTGGATTTATGAGGAACCTGGCACCGGTATACACTGCACCGCTCGAGGCTGAGTGAAAGACTTTGGTTGCTCTGTCCGCGACCTTCAGGACCAACAAGAACCGCTCGCTGGCCGATTGCGCGCGACTGCTCGAAGATGGCAAATTGCAAGGCTGACACCGGTCCCTTGAAACCCGCTCCAGATGCCACTCAACCGCAGTGAATTCCACAAATTGTTCAAGTCGCCCGGCCCTGTGGTACTGCCGGTCATTCACGTCCTGGACGAGACGCAGACGGCACGCAACGTAGAGTTGTCTGTTACCAGTGGGGCGGCTGGTGTGTTCCTGATCAACCATGATTTTGGTGTCGAACAATTTTTACCAATCATCCGACATGTGCGCGCCCGGTTTCCGAGTGTTTGGCTGGGCGTCAATTTTCTCGCCGTGACAGGCCTCGACGCGTTTCCTGTACTCGGCACCCTGGCTCGAGAGGGTTGTGTAGTAGACGCGTACTGGGCGGACGACGCACGGATTGATGAGGCGGTGGAAGCGAAAGAGCAGGTGGAGGCTATCGCCATCGCCAGTGCTCGATCCGGCTGGGATGGGATGTATTTTGGCGGCACGGCGTTCAAGAAGCAGCGCGAGGTGGCGCCGGACGACTACTTCATGGCGGCAACGCAGGCCCGCGGGTTTATGGATGTGGTGACCACGTCCGGCGTGGCGACCGGGCATGCCGCGGACCTCGGCAAGATCGAGACCTTCAGGCGTGCGTGCCACGACACGCCTCTTGCAATTGCTTCCGGTATCACGCCTGAGAACGCCCTGGACTACGCGCCGGATGTGGACGCATTCCTGGTTGCAACCGGAGTGTCCGCGCCGGGAGAATTTCATGAACTGGACGCAGCCAAGCTGAAACAGCTGCTTGCTGTGACTCGCCGATTTGGAGCGACTCATGCCTGACGAACACCCCCCACGCCT
>CEUN01150220.1_pt1 | contig 31308 bp, 25 predicted proteins | sample 361501 | NCBI WGS metagenome assembly CEUN01 (sample SAMEA2622801, study PRJEB7988) | marine metagenome | biome: marine biome (ENVO:00000447); feature: marine epipelagic mixed layer (ENVO:xxxxxxxxx); material: "saline water (ENVO:00002010), including plankton (ENVO:xxxxxxxx)" | depth 120 m | reverse complement strand
ACGCGTTCCGCGTTGTCCGAAGGGGCGGAAGCGGCGCGTGCAGCCTGCGCCGAATTTGGTCTCAACTGTCACGCCGCACCATTGCCTGAAAGTGAAGACGGCGCCTACGCCGTAACGCCGTTCTGGTACGTGGAGGACAGCAAGGGTTCCGCGTTTGTGGATTTCCAGAATGATGTTTCGTTAAAGGACATCAAACTGTCACATCGCGAAGGTTTCCGTTCCGTCGAACATCTGAAGCGCTATACAACGCTTGGCATGGCCACCGATCAGGGCAAAACGGCGAACCTGCCGGGCCTTGCGATCATGGCGGAGCTGACCGGCAAGTCGATTCCCGAAACCGGAACCACCACTTACAGACCACCGTACTCGCCAGTTGCCATCGGTGCGTTTGCGGGCCGCAGCGCCGGCATGGAATTCCGGCCAACTCGCCTGACGCCATCACATGATTGGGCCGCGGAACAAGGCGCAGTGTTTGTGGAAACGGGCGCATGGCTGCGCGCGCAGTGGTATCCGGTCAAAGACGAAAAATACTGGCGCGAAAGTGTCGACCGCGAGGTGAACGCTACACGCGGCAGCGTTGGTATCTGCGATGTCACAACGCTCGGCAAGATTGACGTGCAAGGGCGTGACGCTGCGCAGTTCCTGGACCGTATCTATAGCAACCTGTTCTCCACGGTGAAAGTTGGCCGCGCGCGGTATGGATTAATGCTGCGTGAGGACGGCTTCGTCATGGACGACGGGACAACAACCAGGCTCGACGATCACCACTACGTCATGACCACCACAACGGCTAACGCCGTTGGGGTGTTCCGACACATGGAGTATTGCCGACAGGTCTTGTGGCCAAAGATGGACGTGCATCTGATCTCTGTCACCGATCAGTGGGCACAATTTGCGGTTGCGGGACCCAACTCACGGCGTGTTCTCGAACAGGTTGTGGACGTGCCATTCGATATCTCGAATGAAGCCTTCCCGTACATGGCTGCCAGTTCACTGACAGTCTGTGGTGGCGTACCGGCGCGCTTGTTCCGTCTATCGTTTTCCGGCGAGCTCGCATACGAAGTAGCCGTGCCAACAGCGTACGGCGATGCGCTGGTGCGGGTATTGATGGAAGCGGGTGCACCATACGACATTACGCCGTATGGCACGGAGGCGCTCGGCGTCATGCGAGTCGAGAAAGGACATGCCGCCGGCAATGAGTTGAACGGTACGACAACCGCGGCGGACCTGGGTCTGGGCAAGATGGTTTCCGCAAAGAAGGACTGCATCGGCAAGGTGATGTCACAACGTCCCGGGCTGGCTGACCCTGCCCGGCCACGACTGGTCGGCTTCAAGCCTAAAGACCCGACTCAGTCGTTAACGGCGGGTGCACATTTCATCCCCGTAGGCGCTCCCATGGACGGCGCCAATGACCAGGGTTACATGACGTCCGTAGCGTATTCGCCGAGCCTCGGGAGTTCGATAGGCCTTGGTTTTCTGGCGAACGGTGCAGAGCGTTTTGGTGAAACGGTTATTGCCGCCGATCTGATACGCGACAACATTGTCGAGGTTGAAATAGTCAGCCCACATTTCCTCGATCCGCAAGGAGCGCGTCTCCGTGGCTAACTACGCGCTAAAAGAGAAATCGCCGCTACTCACAACCTCGGTCCAACACGACGGGTGCGAACTACGCCAGGTGCGCGGCCAGGCGATTGCTTCGTTGGCTGCAGCACGCGGTGATCGGGGTGCGCTTGCGCGCGCCCTGGATGTGATAGGCATCACCCTCGCTGAGCCAGGGACGCGTGTCGTCAGTGGCTCGCGTTCGATCGCAGCCGTTGGCCACCAGCAATGGTTTGTGTCAGCGGACAATGAGCCGACGCTGGCAACTGATCTGGCCAACGCCGTAAATGGTAGCGGCTATGTGACCGATCAGACCGGCGGCTGGATCGAGGTTCGACTCACCGGACCACGCAGTCGCGCCGTGCTGGAACGCATATGTACGCTGGATTTGCATCCCGACATCTTCACCGTTGGCACCTGCGCGCGCACGACGATGGAGCATCTGAGCGTTCAGATCGCCTTGTTGGATGACGCACCCACGTTCGCGCTTACAACACCCAGTTCGTCAGCTCGCTCTTTCTGGACGGCAATGGAACACGCGCTTGCGAGCGCCTGTGGCCCGGAGCTCTAGCGAAGCAGGTAAGCTGCCGCCGCGCTACCGCAATTGACGTTGGCGCAAATGGCGCGCGACAAAATCGAGAATAAACTCGGCGACACCGGGGACATCGTTCAGGCTCAACGTCGGCAGGGAGGTTGCGAGCGGCGTACTCGTATCAGTTGCGACCGCAATGACGTGCGGGTCATTTGGCCACAAGGACTCCGCGGCGTGATCAACACGATGAAGTTCCACTTTTGGGATGGCGGCACGTTTAAATCCTTCCACCAGGATCAAGTCCAGATGTTCCTGGTCGAGATGACCCAGCAACTCTTCCAGGGCGGGACTACGTCCGCGTTCGTGGTCCACCATCAATACAGTGCGGCGCGCGGAAGCCAGTAACATTTGCTCGGCGCCAGCCTTGCGCAGTTCAAAACTATCCTTACCGGGTTGATCAACCTCAAAATCGTGATGCGCGTGCTTCACGAGTGCGACTCGCAAACCACGTTGTCTGAGGAGCGGTAACAGTTGGCGCAACAGCGTTGTTTTTCCCGTGCCGCTGAACGCCGCGACGCCAAGGATTGGACACTGGGTGTGAATAATCATAGCCCGAGTGTAACCCGGCTAACGGACAGAGAGGCTGGTACGACGGGCGTGGGATTGAGTGCTGGGCTCAAGCGGCGTTTGACGCCGCTCGCGCACGCTTCTTGCGGGCAAACTCCTCGAGGCCAACTTGCCATTCAGGCAGCTTGATCCGTGGCGACTGCATCGAGTGCAACACCGAGTATGCCGGTCGTGCGGCTGGTCGCGGAAACTCTTCAGTGGTCACCGGTACCACCGGGGTAACAATATCGAGAGCGGCGTACAAAGTCCGCGTCAATTCATACCAGGTCGCTTCACCATTGCCAGCCAGATGCCATACACCGTATGCGCCGCTTTCCATTAACGCCGCAATAGCGACCGCGAGGTGCGGTACGTAGGTCGGGGAGCCATGCTGATCATGGACGACGCGCACCTCGTCGCGATCTGCCAGATTCAACATCGTGTTCGGGAAATTGCCACCGTCGTCGTCGTACAACCAGGCCGTGCGCGCGATGTAATGGCGGGGATTCAACGTTGCGACCGCTTGCTCTCCAGCGAGCTTGCTGGCGCCATAGACACTCGCCGGACATGGAGTGTCGTACTCGTGGTAAGGACGGCCCGCTGTTCCGTCAAAAACGTAGTCCGTCGACACCTGCACCAGCGGGACACCCAGCTCATGCGTCGCGATTGCGAGGTTCCGTGGGCCCAGAGCATTGACGCGAAAGGCCTCTTCTGCGTCTTCTTCGGCCACATCAACCTGGGTGTATGCGGCACAGTTGATAACCAAACTCGCCTTTGCGGCCCGCAGTGATTGCGAAACCGCATCGAAGTCCGTGATATCGAGTTCGTTCGAATTGACGCCTAAAGGCTTACGTACATCCAGGAGACGACACATTTCGCGGCCAAGTTGCCCTGCGGCCCCTGTCACAACGATAGTCACGCGGATACTCCAGATAACAACTCCACACCTTCCGCAAGACTCACGCCATCAGCATCTTTGGCCGACAACACGGGGGCTTTGATGGGCCAGTCGATCGCGATATCCGGATCGTCCCAGCGGATGGATACCTCACCATCCGGATCATAATAATCCGTACATTTGTATTCGAACTGAGCCACGTCGCTCAGTACGCAAAATCCGTGCGCCAGACCAGGCGGGATGTACAGCTGGTGGAAATTGTCTGCGCTCAAAGTGACACCAACCCATTGTCCAAAAGTCTCCGACTCAGGCCGCACGTCCACAGCCACATCAAACACTTCGCCTTCAACTACACGCACGAGTTTGCCCTGCGGCTTGCGGTTTTGCGCATGCAGACCGCGCAGCGTGCCGCGCGAAGAATACGAATGATTATCCTGCACAAACTCGAGTGCGATCCCAGCCTCGGCGTAGCGTTCGCGCTGAAAACTCTCTAGAAAGTAGCCTCTGTCGTCCCGAAAAACGCGCGGCTCGATCAAAACGACATCCGCGATTTTGGTTTCGGTGAACTTCATTTCGCGTGCTCTTCGAGTACACGAGCGAGATACCTGCCGTACTCATTCTTGCGCATGGTGTGGGCGACTTCAGCGAGCTGCTCTGCGCCAACCCAACCATGCCTGAAGCCGATCTCTTCCAGGCAAGCGACCATCAATCCTTGTCGCTCCTCGATCGCCTGAATGAAGTTTGCAGCTTGCAGCAGTGATTCGTGTGTGCCTGTATCCAGCCATGCGATGCCGCGCCCCATCTGCTCTACGTGCAGCTGGCCGCGGTTCAGATACTCGATGTTGACGTCGGTAATCTCGTACTCGCCACGCGCCGAAGGCTCCAGGGCTCCGGCAATTTCCGAGACCTGATTGTCATAGAAATAGAGGCCCGTAACAGCGAAGTTGGAGCGTGGTTTCTCCGGTTTCTCTTCGATGCTGACAGCGCGACCCTCGACGTCAAAATCAACAACGCCGTAGCGTTCCGGATCGCGTACCTGATAGCCAAACACGGTCGCGCCCACATCGCGGCTAGCGGCTTGTAACAGATAACGCGGTAGTCCATGACCAAAGAAGATATTGTCGCCCAACGCCAGCGCGCAGCTATCCCCGTTGATGAAGTCCTGCCCAATGACAAACGCTTGTGCAATCCCGTTGGGCTCGGGTTGGGTTGCGTAATCGAAGCGCACACCAAACTGAGAGCCGTCCTGCATCAGCCGTTGAAATCCCGGCTGGTCTTCCGGCGTCGTGATGATCAGAATATCCCTGATCCCCGCCAACATTAGCGTTGAGATCGGATAATAGATCATCGGCTTGTCATAAATGGGCATCAACTGTTTGCTGGCGCCCAATGTGGTGGGATACAGCCGCGTGCCGGATCCACCGGCGAGTACGATGCCCTTCATTGAGTCGTCCTGTTCATCGGAAATCCGGGAACGGAGCCCCTAGAGGAATTATGGGTGGTAACCGTTTAGACGCTGCGCAGGCCTAAGCGTTCGCGCGCGTTACCTCTAGACTGCACTTCGGCACACCAGGCCAGATTGTCTAAATACCACTCTACTGTCTGCGGCAGACCCTGATCAAAGCCGTAGCGGGGCTCCCAACCGAGGTCTTCGCGGATCTTCTGCGCGTTAATCGCATAGCGTTTATCATGACCTGGGCGGTCCTCAACAAATCTCTTGAGCTCTGCGTAAGATTTCAAACCACGCCGTGCCATGTCCGGATTATCCACCACGGGCCGAAGCTCGTCGAGGAGTTCACAGAGCTTGTCTACCAATTGCAGGTTGGTGCGTTCGTTGTTCCCACCGATGTTGTATTTCTCGCCTGGTACACCTTTTTCCAGAGCCAGCATGATGCCTTCACAGTGGTCTTCAACATACAACCAGTCGCGAATGTTGCTGCCGTCTCCGTAGATGGGCAGCGGCTTGGCGTCCAGAGCATTCAACAGCATAAGCGGAATCAACTTCTCCGGAAACTGATAAGGGCCGTAGTTGTTCGAGCAGTTTGTGATGACTGTCTTCAGGCCGTAGCTTTCAAAATAGGTTCGCACAAAATGGTCAGCGGCAGCTTTTGACGCCGCGTACGGCGAATTGGGCGCGTAGGGCGTCGTCTCGTGAAACAGCCCCTCATCGCCCAAGGTACCGTAGACCTCATCGGTGGAAACATGCAGAAAGCGAAACGCTTCGGCTTCCACTTGCGGAAGCTCCGCTACGTAGCGTCTTGCAGACTCAAGCAACACACAGGTACCAGATACATTCGTATCGACAAACGGTGAAGGGTCGTCGATCGAGCGGTCGACGTGCGTCTCGGCCGCAAAGTTCAGGATCCCTACAGGCTTGTGATCCTCAAACACGCGTCGCATTGGAGAGGCGTCACCGATGTCCGCGTAGACAAAAGAATAACGGTCGTGACCGCTGACGTCGTCCAGATTGCTCAGGCTGCCTGCGTAGGTCAACTTGTCAATGACAACAACCTTGTAGTTCGTCTGAGCCAGTGCGTATCGAACAAAGTTGCAACCAATAAAGCCTGCACCGCCTGTCACGATGATCGTCCGCATGTCTGGTCTCCGCTATATTTGTGCAGTGCTTTTCGCTGCGCCGCTACCTTGGATGGACTGCCAACCCCGTGCAGGACCAGTCCACGGTTGCGGTCTACTTTGACGGCAGCTTCATCTTTGCAGTTTGATGACGGCAGGCACACCCACCGCGATCGATTTGGCAGGCACATCTTTTGTAACGACAGCGTTCGCGCCGATGGCAACGTCATCGCCAATAGCAATGGCGCCCAGAATTTTGGCACCAAAACCTATGTCAACACGATCACGTATGACCAGTGAACCGCGTTCCGTGGTCGGCGCCAACCTAATGGTAACACCGTTCCGGACGCGGCAATCGTCACCAAACTTGACATCACCACTGATGATGATGTCTCCAAAATGTTCAATCGTGAACCGCTTCCTTACCTTTGCTTCGCACGGTAAGTCGATGCCGGTCATTTTCTGCGACAGCAACTTCAACATCTTGTAGACGATTGATAATGGCCGCCGGAGCGGACGTGAAGGCATCGAATGGCGCCATCGACCAAATGGATACACCAACATGACCCAGAGACTTTGACGCGTCAGTTCACCTTCTTAGTTTCGCCAGTCTGATCGAATATTCTCGAACATAGCGGATTGCCTGCTGCCAATACTCCATACGCCGGTCGAACCGACCGCGTGACTGGAATTCCTATCGGCTGCGGTGGGGTCAGCTTGAGAATCGAGAACAATGTGCCAGACCCTGGGTCACAGCCTGGTCCTCTGAGCCGCAGACACTTCATCTGCGCTTCGCAGTCGCGCGGTTAAATCTGAGGCCCAAGAGGGAACGGCCCGCAAAAAGTCTTGAGTTGTTTTATGCCGTTACCTGGTTCCAGGCCCGTTGTGGCTTCGTTTTCGACGTTGCTGGCGGTGTTATTGTCAGCGGCTCACTTGGATGCGCTTGCAAGCAAGCCGGCGTTGGTGCATACGGCAATTGCGCGGCTTGCGCATGAGGTGCGATACGACAACAGTTACCAGGCGTTAAAGTATCCGATGGGAGACATCCCCTCTCATCTAGGCGTTTGTACCGACTTGGTGGTTAGGGGGTATAGAGCGGTGGGCGTAGACCTGCAGTTGATGGTGCACTAGGACATGCGCAAGAACTTCGGCGCCTACCCAACCCGGTGGGGCCTCAGGCGACCCGACCGTAATATCGATCATCGCCGTGTACCGAATCTGCGTCGGTTTTTGGAACGGCAACAGGCCGCACTACCGATTTCGGATAATGCCGTGACTACCGGGCCGGCAATCTCGTAACCTAGATATTACCGGGAAATCTGCCGCACATAGGCGTGGTGTCGTCGCGAACCGTACCCGGTACCAGCCGCCCTTGCATCATCCACAATATCGGCGCGGGACCGGTTGAGGACGATACGTTGTTTCGTTTTCCGAACACGGGGCACTATCGCTTTCACCCATACGAGTGAAATTGACACCTCGTCACTGCGCGAGGCTGCGGGCCTCGGCAATCGTGCCGCCTGCATAACTTTCGGGCAGCGCACTCAACGCGACGCGCAACGCCCAATGGTCCTCGTCCCGCGCGAGCAAACGAGCTTCGCTGCACACGATACGTAATGCAGCGATGCGAGCGCTTTGTTCGGTGGCAATGCGGCGCGACTCACGCCACGATGCCGCGGCCCCGTCAACATCCCCAAGCAAAAACTCACACTCCGCACGTAACCTGACCATATCGGCCAGATACCACTGCTCCACCTGGAGTCTCGCTTCCAAAAGCGGGTCCCCGAGCGACACCAGCGCGGCTTGTGGCTCACCCGCCATCAGTTCAACTTCAGCCTGGGCACACAAGAATAGCGCGATACCGATGCCGCCGCTCGCCTCGCGCCAGCCTTGGATCGTTTGTTTCAGGTCCGGCAGTGAGGCGCTGGCATCACCCTGTGAGGCCTCGCACCATAACGCGGCTACCCGTCCAGCCACCGCAAAATACGGGAACCCGTAGTCTTTGGAGATGGCCACCATCTGCTGCGCGTATTTGCTTGTCTCGCCGCTATCTCGCAGCACAAAATACGTCCACATGGCCGACCCGACCGCGTACGCCATGCTAAACGGATGATTGAGTGCTTGCCCGCGTGCAATGGCGGCTTCAAGGTGCGCCTGCGCGCTCCGGGGTCTGCCAAGGCTTGCAAGCGTCCAGGCCAACAATCCGCGGTTGGCAATATCCGGGTCCTGCGCAAACCCTTCAGGCAATGGCGCATCCGGATAACGATCAGCAACGCGCGCCGCATATTCCATACTCTTGCGAGCCTTCTCAAATCGTCCGGGCCAGAAGTTTGAGTTACCAACCGCGCGGTGCGCCTCGAGTTCCAGATTTGAGTCTTCCGCGCGGTCGGCCAATGCCACCAGTTCATCCGCCAGCGAGCTGGCGCTGTCATAGTCAGAACGGCCAACTGCCCCTTGCCACAACCCGCGCACGGCGCCAAAAATCTTGCTGTGTTCGCCAGCCCGTTCACCGAGAGCACGCGCCCGGTTGTAAACCGAAATCACTTCTTCATCCGCATAACTGCGGATCGTAACGAGCGGGCCACCGAGTTTCAGCGCGAGGTTCAATTCCCGCTCGTCACGTTTAGCGTTTCGCGTCATCCTGGCCAGACGATCTAGCGCTTCCCGGTATAGCCCGACCGCTTCATGGTTCGCGAAGCTGTGTACTGCGCGATCACCTGCGCGCTGCAGATATCGCACGGCTTTGCCCATAGCGGTAGCGTCGACGGTGGCACCTTCCGCCGCCAGCGCCCAGTGCCGACCCAAGGTGGCAAAGTGCGGCGCCAGTTCGTCGGCGCGGTCTTCTTCAACCCACGACGCCACGCGGTAGTGCAACGAACGACGTTGAGAATACAACATCAGCTCGTAAGCCACGTCTCGCACGAGTTCGTTCTTGAACTGGTAATAGGGTGCGCGACCAAACTCGGCCCTCGAGCCAAACGGCACACGCACCAGCAGATCCCGGTCCATCAGGCTGCGCACGTCGTCGGCGACTTTTCGGGGATCCTCCTCTGTTGGATGCACGGCGGCCACAAACGGCACCGAAAACACGCGTCCAGCCACGCTGGCTACCTTGAGCGTCATTTGCGCACGCGGCTCCAGACGATCCACCCGGGCGGAAATAAGGCCCTGCAAGGACTCCGGAAACTGATGGGTATTTTCGGCGCGGTCACCCATCAGTCGCGCCACGCCGTCGTGGACTTCAACGCGACCGGACGCCTGCAGCGCCGAGACCAGTTCCTCGCAGTAGAGCGGATTTCCCGCGGTGCGTTCATCCAGTAGTTCAATGAGTGCCGAGTCCGCACTACGCGCCCCAATTCGCTGGACGGCCATTGCGGCTAACGCTTCGATGGACAGTGGTCCCAGCCGCAATTGCTCAACGTGAGCGCCATCCAACCAGGCGCGGGCACCCGCGTTAGCGTGAATGCCATCGACGCGCGCCGTGGAAATAATCAACAACTCGGGCGCAGCTGCGTCGATACACGAGACCAGCTCCCAGGAGCTTGCGTCCATCAGGTGAATGTCCCTTAGCGCGAGGATCGTTGCACCCATCTGTACCTGTGCCAGGAACAATTCCGCCAACAGTTGCAGCAGGTGTTCGCGCCGCGCCTCGCCACTCAATCCGGCCGTGTGTTGATTGTCCTCCAGAGCGACTGGGAAAATGTCCCGCAACAACGCAGCGTGCTCACGCGCGTGCCGGGTTGGCATCCGTTCTAACACCGCATCGGGTGGAATCGCCTTAGTGCTGCCACTCTCGACCGCGCCGAGCATCGTCTGCAGAGGCCCTCGCCACGCGCTAAACGGCGTCAACGAGTCGAGTGGGTCGCCTGCGCACACAAGCACCTGCGCGCCCATTCCCATGGCGTTTTGCAGCATTTCACTGACAACACTCCATTTGCCAGATCCCCGCTCCGCACTGACTGAGACCCGCGGTAACGGGGCATCAGTATGAGCGACAACCTGGTGCAGCAATTCCGCCAGGCGTCGGCGTTCCAATACACGCCCTTGCAACACCTGGGGCATATTCGCGGTGCCGCCGGCAGTGTCGCGTAACTCCGGTACATAAACAGGTACCGGTTCAGCCTTGCCTTTGACCGACAACGGCTCCAGCGATTTGAAATCAAAGCGTGAGCCGCCGCGTTTGCGGGTTTGTTCATCGCACAGAATGCCGCCGACCGCAGCCTGCATCAGGCGCGCCGACAAGTTCACGACATCACCCATCACCGTGTACTCACGGCGACGGTTGTTGCCAACGACGCCACAGAACGCCGTGCCGGAACACACGCCGATGGCACTATCCAGGCCGAGTTCGCGCAGGCCAGCCTGCATATCAATGGCGGCTCTCAGGGCGCGTTGTGGATCGTCGGTGTGGGAAAGCGGCGGCAAACCCAGCACACCGATCAACGATGCACCTTTGTCGTCGACGCTGACCTTGTTGATGCTGCCCTCGTATCGGTATAGGCAGGTCTGCAGCGTGCGCATCGCTTCCTGTGCACGTTCCAACGGCGTGTCCACGCCAAACCCGGGCAGGTTCATGAATACCACGCTGACGGCACGGAGCTCCGACAACCATTCCGCGTGTCCCGCCGCAACACGTTGACGAATAGCGGCCGGCAGAAACGTCAGCAGTTGTTCAGTTTCCGTAGCATTGGGAAGTTCGGGTGCGGGGACTGACGGGAATGGTCGCATCGTGCCGCAAGATGCCACCAGACGGAAAACACCTTCGGCCGCCGGCTCAAGCTCGTAGCCGCGGTGCAGTCGAGCTGCCGCCTCCACCGAGAGCACCACGTCTCCGGGCTCGGCGCAATCATTGGCCCGCCCGAGCTGCGCGAGAGGCAAACCTGATATCAGAAACTCCCAGCGGTCGAACAGACCACCAAGATGTTCGACATCAACCTCGCCTGCGCCAATTGCGAGCTTCATGGACAGCCTAATGCCGGGAGCCACCTCGGAATTATGCATATCGCTTTGCAGGCGCTCAGACACTTTGGTGACGCGCAGTACCACCTCGTCCAGGCCGGACTCATCTGGTGCCGACCAAATCGCGAGCAGCGCATCACCCGCAAACTTGAGTACGTCACCCCCAGCCACTTCGATGGCATCGATAATTCCACCGAAGTACAAATTAAGCAGGCGCGTCAGCTCTTCGGCGCCCTCTGGACCACGGCGTGACAATTGCTCGGTGAGCGCAGTAAATCCAGAGATATCCGCGAACAGCACACCAGCAAAGTGACGTTCTTTGCCTGGTGCTGAGAGTAGATCGTCAGAAGCAGCGGCCCGGGCGCGGATAATCGCGGGAACAAAGCTAGAGACAGTGGCTCGATAGTCAGACATAAACGATCTACGGTGTGCAGTCAGCAGGCCAATAACTCCGCGCTAAATCTCAAAACTGGGGCGCTTGCGCCAGTATTGCGTCTCACGCTCAAACGCCGCGGCCAGCTGCAGTACAGCGAAGTCTTGATTATGTCGACCGGTAATCTGCAAACCTATGGGCAGCCCGTCGCGCGTGAACCCGACCGGCACCGAAATCGATGGTAGGCCAACCACCGAAATGACATGCCGCAGAGCGCCCCAATCAACATACGTGGCCATCTTCACACCGCCCACTTCCATCAGGGTCTCCTGCTCGGCCGGGAACGGCGGCACGGGATTGACTGGCCAGACCATAAACTCATGCGCCTCCATAAACTCACGCACGTGATGCCATAGCTGCGTTCGCCGCTCCTCAGCCTCTGTAGCCTCAACGCCTTGCAGCGCAAACCCGGCCGCCGCGTTGTCGATGATGGTCTGTTTGATCAGATCGCGATGCTCGGCCAGCTCATCACGACGGTCAACCGCAAACTTGGCGGCACGCAAAGTCTTGAAGATGTCGCTGGCACCGGCGAAGTCAGGATGTGCATCTCGCACATCACACCCAAGACCGGCAAATACGTCACGATGCGATTCGCAAAGCGCCCGAACCTCGTCGTCCACCGGCAGATAGCCAAGGTCCTGACTCCAACCGATACGCACGCCTGAAAAATCGCGCTCGAGCGAAGCAGCGAACAGACCCGGGTCCTGCTCTATTGAGATAGGAGAACGTGAATCGGGCCCGGCAATCGCCTGGAGAAAGAGGGCAATGTCCGCCACTGTGCGAGCCATCGGGCCATGCACGCTCAGCGTACTCCAGCCCAACTTTGTCGGGTACGAGGGCACACGGCCGGGTGAAGGGCGCATCCCCACGATGTTGCACCAGGCCGCCGGCGCGCGCAGTGAACCACCAAAGTCGCTGCCATCAGCGAGCGCGGTCATGCCGCAGGCCAGCGCAACTGCGCTGCCACCACTACTGCCGCCACAGGTGCGGGTCAGGTCATAAGGATTCAGCGTCGTCCCAAACACGGCGTTGAACGTCTGCGCGCCGGCACCAAACTCAGGCGTGTTGGTTTTGCCGACAATGACGGCGCCAGCCGCGCGTTCACGTTCGACGATCAGGTGATCACGGTCGGGCACCTGATCTTTGTAGATGGGGGAGGCATACGTAGTCCGTAATCCTTTTGTGTCAAACAGATCTTTTACGCCAACTGTCAGGCCGTGCAGCGCGCCTAAGTCTTTCCCGGCGGCCAAAGCAGCATCTGCCGCCTTTGCTGACACATACGCACCCTCCTCACCAAGTGTGACGATCGCATTCACAGTAGGATTGGTCGCGGCGATACACGCCAAGTGCAGTTCCAAGAGCTCAACCGCACTGATTTCGCGGTTTAAAAGCATCTCCCGTTGCATGGTTGCGGGGGCAAAACAAAGATCGTCAACACTCATCAATATCTCTCTCACAGGTCCTCGCGCGCGGTAGCGCGATACCCTATTCTCAAGCCCTGTCCGCCGGAAAGCTTCAAGGCCACCTATGGAACCTATCGCAGACTTCCATGCGCACGTCTATTTCTCGCACGAAACACTAGACCAGGCGACCACACTGTGCGAGCAGGCCCGCGATCGGTTCGGTATTCCCATGGGTCGACTGCACTGCAAGCCGGTGGGACCACACCCGATGTGGAGTTGCCAATTGACCGTCCCGACCGAGCAGTTTGGCGAGGTCATTGCATGGCTCAGCCTGAATCGCGACGGGCTGACGCTGTTTATCCATCCAAACACAGGCGACGCATACAAAGACCACACCGACCACGCCTTATGGATGGGTCAGATACTGCCTCTGGGCGTCCGGATGTTCAAAAAGTAGTCCGCCCATGTGTCACTACCAGCAGTTGAGTTCGCGCAACCCGTCGCCCGCAAGCACGCGTGCGAAGCCGAATCGGGTCAGATCGATGCTCTTGAACTCGCCATCACAGATCAACTCGGAAAGAGCCCGGCCGACCGCAGGCGACTGTTGCAATCCGTGCCCCGAAAACCCGGCGGCAAAAAACGCGTTATCGAGATTCCCCAACCGATCGATGATCAGGTTCTCGTCCAGCGTGTTGAAGTCGTAGTGGCAAGCATACGCACTCGAGAGCTTGATCGCCTCAAAAGCCGGTATCCATCGCGCCAGCACAGGCCAGATTTCCTCCTCGAACCAGCTGTAGTCGATGTCGAACTCGAACGTCTCGGGGTCGCGCTCAGGCGGGGGCGCGAAGTTGGTCAGATAACGGCTGCCCTCGGGCCGCCACGCGCAACCGTTTGGCAGAATGGTCAGCGGCGCACGACTGAAATCTTCGCGACACTCGAACACAAACGTGCAGCGCAACCTCGATTCGAGTGGCAGCGCCACGTCCACTGTCTGCGCCAACGCGCGCGCTCCGCGGGCGCCTGCGGCGTTGACCAAAAAACCGGCTTCGACCTCGCCCAACCCTTCTAATGTTGCCCCGGTGGCACGACCGTTGGCGGTGTTGATACGCAACGCTTCGTCCTTGACGAATTCCACCCCGAGGCTGCTCGCTTTCTTTCGAAAAGCCTGCAGCAGCATGTACGGGTCCACCCAGCCTTCGTCAGACTGACCAAAAAAAGCGCCTTCAATCTCTTCGCGCCCCACCCATGGAAACTCGGCGGCGAGATCTTCCAGCGACTTGAATACGATGTCGGCACCGTGTTCAACCTGAACGGCATGCGCCTGACGCATTATCGGCATGGCATCCGCGGTCGCTAACAACATGTAACCCTGCTCGCGGAACAATAGTCCGACGGGTTCGCCATCAACGCTCAGGTATGAATCGATGTTCTTGACGAACTCGGCGCCATAAAGCCCCATCCAGATGTTTTCAGGCGTGGAGAATTGCTGACGGAATCCACCAGTGGCTTTCGCAGATGGTGCGTTTTCGTATGTAGGGTCGCGTTCGACGACCATGACCGAGCCGGAGAAATACGGACGCGAGGCGAGGAAATACGCGGTGGCGCAACCGGTGACACCACCCCCCAGGACCAGGACGTCAACTTTTCTGGACATAACCGTCAAAAATTAAAAAATCGTCGCGCAACAGGATGCCATGAGATGATGGCCTGGACCCAGCACTTGCGAACATGGAATCCACATGCGCTTCGGCTTCTATTTACCCACCCGCGGCCCAACGGCACAAGCGGACTCATTGACCGAGATTGCGGTGACGGCCGAGTCGCTCGGTTTTCATTCCGTGATGATTGCGGACCACATCGTGATCCCGGAAACCGTCAACTCTCCATACCCTTATACGGTCAAAGGCAACTTTGTTGGTGAAGACGAGGCCTTGGAGCAACTCACTCTGATGACCTTCATCGGCGCGCGCACGTCTCGCTTACGACTGGTTAGCAGCGTCATGATTCTCCCGCACCGGAACCCGGTCGTGACAGCCAAAACCCTCGCAACGCTCGACATGCTGACGGGAGGCAGGGTGACGGTTGGGGTAGGCGTCGGCTGGATGCGCGAGGAGTTCGAGGCCCTTGCAGCACCAGACTTCGCGGCACGAGGGGCCGTCAGCAACGAATACCTGGAGATTTTCAAGAAGCTGTGGACGGAAGATCGACCGTCGCACGCGGGAACGCACTACCAGTTCGAGCAGCTGAAATTCGCGCCCAAACCCGTTCAGAGCCCACATCCGCCGATCTGGATCGGAGGGCACTCCGCGCCCGCCTTGCGCCGTGTGGCACGTTACGGGGATGGCTGGCATCCGGTGGGCTCAACTGCGGCCTCGCCGCTACCGCCCTCTGAGATCAAGGAGAAACGGGAGACCATTCGCACACTGGCAGCGGAAGCGGGCCGTAACCCGGATGCAATCGAGGTCGCCTACAAAGCACCGATTTATGATTCTGGTCGGCCACCTGAAGGCAGCGAACGACGCTATTTCTCGGGCGACGCCGACGCAATCCTGGACGATATCGGGGCGTTTGCCGAGGCTGGCGTCGACGAACTCATATTCGACTTTCGTTCGCCCAGCGTGGCGGAAACCGTCGAACGCATGCGATGGTTCGCGAGCGAGGTCATGCCGCGGGTGCCCTGACATCGCCTGTGGCGACTATTCGTATCCTTCGGGCCTTACGAAGCCGCCGATTTCACGCGCCAGCAGCGTGCAAAAATCGATGCAGACGTAATCGTTGTACTCTGCGCTGACGGCCTGGATGCCAATTGGCAGTCCATCTGCCGCGGGACCCGTTGGGAACACCGTACTCGGCAGGTAGGGCCCGGTAATCAACCCGGCCCAGAACAGCTGCTGCAGATACGGCTGCGCGGCCCCGTTGACATCAATGCGGCGGCGATTGAGCGACCGGTGGTCATGCGGAAAAGCGGTGCCAGCCGTCTGCGGACACAACAAAATGTCCCATTCGTCAAAGAATGCACGCCACGCCCGACGCAACGCGTTACGCGTGTTGTTGAGTTCTAACCACTCGCGATGCCGAAGCGCCCCACCCCGCATCGTCAGGGCAGCGTCGCTCATATCATCCGGATCAAGCTGTTCAGCGGCGGCTATGCGTTTGTTGACCATCTCGTCGCTCATACGACGGGACATCGCGCCGTGCAGCAGCAGCTTGTAGTTCTGAATAGCACCGGCGAGGTCAATGTTAGGGCGGGCGTCGTGGCTGATGGTGGCACCGGCTCGCACCAACGCGTCGGCCACGTCTCCGATGCGGTTGACGACGGATGCATCAACGGGCGCCTGCTCATCATCCGCCCATACCGCAACGCGATAGTCCGCCAGTGATCCACGCCGCGGTCTCGGTAACTTCAGCGACCAGCCAGCGGCATCAATGTCCGGCGGGCCCGCGATCACATCCATTGCCAGCGCCAGGTCTTCGCTGCTACGGGCCATCGGCCCGACAACAGACAAATCATTTGCCGTGTGGGTGCCCGGCAACCAGTGGCCATGCGCAGACACGACGTTCCATGTTGGCTTGTGGCCGTAGACGCCGCAGTAATGCGCGGGGTTACGAATGGACCCACCGATATCCGAACCGCTGTCCAGACCACAGAATGCAGCGGCAAGCGATGCTGCGGAACCACCCGAGGATCCTCCCGGTGTGCGCTCCAGATTCCACGGATTCGAGGTGGTCCCGTAGATTTCGTTGTATGACTGCAAGTCAGCGAGGTTGATGGGCACATTGGTCTTGCCCATGAAGTGCGCCCCAGCCGACTTGAAACGTTTGACGACGTCCGCGTCGTCGGTGGCGATGTTCTGTGCCTGTGCCGGCTGGCCAAATGTCGTTGGCAACCCCGCAATGTTGTAGGACTCTTTGATCGTCATCGGCACGCCATGCAGCGGCCCTGCGGCCTCACCTTTGGCAAGTTCGTCGTCAGCCGCATCAGCCGCCGCCAGTGCATTGTCGAAATCGCGTACGACTACTGCGTTGATATCGCCGTCGTACCGCTCGATCCTGGAGATATAGAGTTCCGTGAGTTCACGCGAACTTACGGCCCCGGCGCGAATAAGTCGGGCCAATTGACTGGCGCTGGAATAAGCAAGTTCGGACATGGTGGCGCTCGTCTGCGTTGTCTGGCAGCCGCAACACTAAAGTACTTTGTCTTGGGCGCCAATCCGCAGTACCGTTTGGTTTTGGTCGGGCTGATGCCCGTTGTACCCGTTCCTGGAGGAACCGACTCACCATGGCCAGAACGGCTCTTATCACTGGCTCCGGCCAGAACATCGGTCGCGCTATCGCGCTGCATTTGGCAGCCAAAGGGCTCAATATCGTCGTCAACGGCTCATCAAACAAGGCGGCTTGTGAAGCGGTTGCCGCTGAGGTGCGCGAAGCCGGCGCGGCGGCCCTGGTCGTGATGGCCGACATCGGAGACCGCGAAGCCGTGCAGTCGCTAGCGCAACGGGCAATCGATCATTTTGGTGGCGTTGATGTACTGGTCAACAACGCGGCAATTCGCCCTGACGGTGACTTTCTGTCGATGCCGGAAAGCGAATGGGAACGCGTCATGAACGTGAACTTCTACTCGGCCTTCCGTTTATGTCGTGCCTGTATCCCTGGCATGGTGGAGCGCGGTTACGGCCGCATCATCAATTTCACGGGCATGAACGCTCAGCAGGGTTATGTGGGCAAAGCGCACGTCACCGTTTCCAAACATGCCGCGTGGGGCATGACCAAATCGCTGGCCAAAGAGTTCGGTCGCAGTGGCATTACGACCAACATCATTTCTCCTGGAACGATCGTCGGCGAGTCAGCCGACGCGCATTCCATGCATGGTCGTTTGGAGGACCTGCTGGCGAATAACCCCGCCGGACGCCTTGGCACACCCGACGATATCGCCGCAATGGTTGATCTGCTGATCTCCGAGGAGGGGCACTTCATCAACGGACAGATGCTGCAGGTTAATGGCGGCGTCATCACCCAGGTTTGAGAGGCAATAACAACATGTCAAAAACGCCAATTTCGGCCGATTCCCATATCACCGAGCCGCCCAACTGTTATATCGATTACATTGAATCCAAGTATCGGGACGTTGCGCCGCACATCGTCGACGACCCGAAGAAGGGCGAGATCTACGTGATCGACGGCATGCGCGACACCATTCCGCTCAGTCTGGTTGCCGCGGCCGGCAAAGACCCGTCAGAACTCAGCACCCGCGGCGCCAGGTTCAACGACCTTCACCGCGGCGGCTGGGATCCTGCCGCACGCGCGGCCGACCAGGATCGCGACGGTGTCGGCGCGGAGATCATCTATCCGTCCGTAGGCATGGTGCTCTGTAATCACCCGGATCCGGTCTACAAGCGGGCTTGTTTCGACGCCTATAACCGCTGGCTGCAGGAATTTTGTGGCGGCTTACCCGGGCGCTTGTACGGCATGGCGCAGATCGCCATGACCACTCCGGACGAAGCGATCGAGGACGCCAGGCGAGCGAAGGACATGGGCTTTAAAGGCTTGATGCTCGCCGGAGAACCCCACCACGAAGATTACGATCACCCGGACTACGATCGCTTCTACGAGGCTGTAGTCGAGATGGACATGCCCATCTCGTTCCACATCCTGACATCCAAGCGCGACATGATTCGCGACTACCGCGGCCCCAGGATCAACGCCTTCCAGACCATCATCCGCGGTAATCAGGACATCATCGGCATGTTCATCTACAGCGGCATCTTCGAGCGCCATCCGAACCTGAAGCTGGTGTGCGTGGAAGCAGACGCAGGATGGGCTCCGCATTTCATGTATCGCATGGATCACGCCTACAAGCGTCACCGTTACTGGTTGCGCTGTGACGAACTCGAGCGCCTTCCGAGCGAATACTTCCGCGAGAACGTCTATATGACCTTCCAGGACGACTGGACCGCGTTCAAATACCGCGACGGCATGAACGTCGAACGCCTGATGTGGGGCAACGACTTCCCGCACAGCGACGCAACCTGGCCACACAGCCCAGCGCTACTGGAAGAGCACACGGCCGACATGACCGAATGGGAACGCAACCGTATCCTCCACGACAATTGCGCGGAGCTTTACGGGATTACGTTGCAGTAGAAGCCCGCGGGCTATCGAGCCGTCAGCAACTCCGCTGGCGGCGCCCAGCCCGGCAGCGCTTCCATCGCTTCGCGCCAGGCAACCGTCGCCGGGCGTGTGCCCATTTCGAAGCTACCTTCTTCGGCGAGGCGCGCATAACAGTAACAGTTGATGTCCGCGATAGTGGGTTTGTCGCCGGTCAGGTACTTCGTCTGGACGAGTTGTGCTTCCAGCGTGTCGAGCGCATCGTTGCCAACACCGGCCAGCCACTCGAGTACCGCCGGATCACCCGGCGCCACTTTGCGGAAAAAGCGGCTGCGACCGACGCCGTTGAACAAACGTTCCTGCTCCCAGAACATCCATTCGCTGACCTGCAGACGATGCCGAGGGCCGTCTGAACCAAACTGGCCGGTCTGGGCGGCCAGGTACAACAAGATAGTGCCCGACTGGCGCATGGTCGCCCGTCCGTGGGTCAACATCGGGACTTTGGCAAACACATTCTTGTCTCGGTATTGACCGCTTTTTTGCTCTTCGCCAACCAGATCGACTTCAACAAATTCGAACGGCGTGCCGGTTAACGCCAGCATCAGCGCCGGCTTGTAGGAGTTGCCGGAGCGGACATGCCCGTAGAGTGTGTAGCCATCACTCATGGTTGATTCGACCCGAGCACAACCTCAGTGATCCAGCCAAACGGATCCGGGCGCTGGCCGTATTGGATACCGATGATCTCGTCAAACAAGCGCAGTGCAAGCGGGCCCGTCTCGCCGTTGCCGATGTCGTGGTTCTGACCCTTGTAGTTCAATTGCCCTACCGGTGAGATCACTGCGGCCGTACCCGCGCCAAATACTTCTTCAAGGCGGCCGCCTGCGTGCGCTTGCAAGACGTCCTCGATAGTCAGTCGCTCTTCTGCGACGGGGATATTCCAGCTACGCAGCAGATCCAGCACGGAGTACTTGGTGATACCGCCCAGGATCGTGTCACTGGAAGGCGGCGTAATGACCTTGCCGTCGATCTTGAACAGAATGTTCATGGAACCCACTTCTTCGATGTAGCGACGCTCCGCAGCGTCCAGCCACAACACCTGAGTGAAGCCCGCTTTGATCGCCTCTTTTTCAGCCAACAGGCTGGCAGCATAATTCGCGCCAGTTTTTGCCCCACCCAGACCGCCTGGGCCGGCGCGCGAATAATCCTCACAAACCGTGATCTTGACCGGGTTGAAACCCTCCGGGTAGTACGCTCCCACCGGCCCTGTGATGATGTAGAACAACACCTCAGATGCAGACTTCAAACCAATATAAGGTTCCGTCGCGATCATGGTCGGTCGAATGTAAAGCGAAGAACCATGCGAGCGCGGGATCCATTCGTGATCGAGATCCAGCAGTGCCTTGCAGGCGGCGATAAAGGTCTCGGTCGGAACGGGCGGGAGGTCCAGGCGCGTGGCGGAGCGCGCAAAACGCTCAGCGTTATCCGCGGGCCGGAAAAGATTGACGCTACCCCGAGGGTTACGGTACGCCTTCAGGCCCTCAAAGATTGTCTGACCGTAATGCAGCACCAGCGCCGCAGGCGACAAGGTCAGATCGCCAAACGGCTGCACACGGGCATCCGTCCATCCAGTGTTCGGCGTCCAGCGCATCATGAACATGTGGTCGCTGTAGATCTTGCCGAATCCCAGCTTGGACTCATCTTCCGGCTTCGGGCGCCGCGCGTCTTGCGCAACCGGTTCAATCTTGAAATTCATTAGGTGACCAGATATCTGTACGCCGCTACGTCTTATAGCGGACTGTTGGAATTCAGGGGTGTCCCGCGCCTCGAGGGGTAAAGAGGCGATATCAGGCAGCGAGGGATAGCTCGCGCCGCCGGGGCAAGAGTAGATACGGGATTTGCCACGCAAAAGCAAGCGACAAGGCGATGGCAATGGCGTAGGAGGCGAATCGTGGACAGTACTCGGCTGACTCTTTCAAGCCGCGGATGACCTTAGCGTTTTGGCCATTGCCAGGGCGGGCTATCGAGCAGTGGCTGGCCCGTAATCCGGGTTTCGCCAAGTTCCTTGTTGAAATGAATGGACACGCACGACTCCGCGCGCTCCAGGGCCGCGGCCAGGCGCGTGGAATGTGTTACGACCCAAACCTGACAATGCGTCGCGGCATTCATGATAAGCCGGCCAAGTGCCGGCATCAGATCGGGGTGCAGGCTTGTTTCAGGCTCGTTCATCACCATCAGGGTCGGCGGTCTCGGCGTCAGCAACGCCGCGACCCACAGCAAGTAGCGCAGTGTACCGTCGGACAACTCCCCCTGAGTCAATCCGCGTAACAAGCCGTGCTGACGCATCAACAAACCGAAACGGCCTTCCAGTGCCGTAATTTCCACGCTCGCCCCCGGAAATGCGTCATCGACGGCAACGTCCAATGCGTCCGCGTCACCAATTTCGCGAATCGTCTGCAGTGCTGCAGCAAGGTCGTGCCCGTCGTTACTGAGCACGGTTGCGCGCGACAAAACCGTCAAAGCGACGAATCGACGCGGTACAAGCGTTTAGAAACTCGACCAGCAGGTCGCGCAGCTCTTCCGCATCCAGACGTTGTGAGAGCCCGGTGTAACCCACGAGATCGCAGAACATCACTGTCAACTGGCGTCGTTCCGGGCGAGAGCGCTTATCCTCTTGCAGCGCGTCCTGAACTTCTGTCAGTGGCTGCGTCTGGTCCTCGCGGAGCGCTTTCATGAAGCGCTTGCGGTGGCTAATTGGCATGCCAAGTTCGCGCAGATCAGCCTCGCTCAGCTCGGTCAGCGCATCACGCTCGATGGCGTGCGCCGCAAACGCTTCGGCGTATTTCTCAAGTTCGTGCTTGCGTAGCCATGCCGTGATGTCACTCATGCGCTGCCTCCAAGCACCGTTCACGCTGGCGCGAACGGCGCCGGGTCCAGGAATCTTTCGAGTACGTTACGGGTAATTCTGGCCACATTATTGTCGTAGTCGTTATGCGACAACGCACCGGCCCACGCAATTGAACTCGTTGAGAACACCGCGCCCCCGCGCGGCGTCTCGTAGAAGACCATATCGCATCGGACAAGCGGACAGGTATCGCCAGTCACGGATGCGTGCGTATGGGTCAGTTCTTCCTTCATCCAATGATAGGCGGAAGAAAAGGTGTTTGCCTGCGCCACAACCAGGGCGTGAGGGGGTGTGCCGAGGTCCGTGTCAGCACGATCGATCTCCCAGCCTGCGGCGCCGCCACCGATGATGCCAAAGTCGCCTATGCGTTCACCCGCCGCCACACCAGCGAAGATAAATGCCGCCCGCGCGTCCTCCGCCGCGGCCGTGCGCTTGTAGTAGGTGGAGCGGTCGAACCCCTGGGCGGTCATGCCCGCGCCGGCCACCGACTGCGGCGCGCGGCCCATGCGCCGCCACATACCACCCAACTCACCTGTGAATGCGTGATAATACTCGCCGCCTTCCGCGAGCCACGCGCGGATGCCGTCTTCCCCGCGACGCATCTCCATGACGCCCGCTTCGCTCGGGTGATAAGAAACACGCCAGTAGAAACCGTTGCCGCCCATGTAAATGAAGCGGCCGCCATTGTTCTGGAATGCCTGAAACGCGTCGAGCATGGCCAGCGACGGATACTCCGGATGCGTGCCTGTCATGACACAACGATAAGGTTCCAGCAAAGCGAAGCCGTACTCGTCAAGGTCATCTTCCGTCAACACGTCGTAGGCGATCCCTGCCTCATCCAGCCAATCGAGCAGATGAGTATCCGCCGGGAGTTGCCACAATGTTTCATTGGGACGTAGTGACAACACCGGTCGCAGCCGTGACGAAATACACACACCGCTGCCGTCGCTATGCGTGTCGTACATCGACAGACCAAGCTCCGGGTGGTGATGCAGGTAGAGGCTCGTTGGATCAGCCGTTGCAAAGGTATTGCGCACGTGTTCGCGTCCGACAAAGCCTATTACGCTGCTGCGGTTGGCATACGCCCAGTAGCTTGCGCTCGGCAAGATCACAGCTAGCGGCGCATGAGCTGTACCAACAGGTGGGCTCACAACAAACGGGATCCAGTCCTGTTGCCCGGTTGAGCCATCCTCCGCGTGGGTTATCTCGGCTGCGTACAGGCCACTTGGTAAGTCAGCCGGCACATCCAGACTGAAGTCTGTCTGCCACTGACAATCGTGCAGATCATCGTCGTGAAAGTGGATGGCGGCATAGTGCTCGGGCTTGTGCTGCCAGTTGTATTCGTCGCCGTTCCACGCAGAGCTTTTCATGGCGCGAGTCGGCATATTGAACGTGCGTCCATGGCGCGCTGCCGGCCCGATGTCCACTACCGTGGTGGCCGCCATGTCCCGGCTGAAATCCCAGCTGAGCCACGGCTCCGCGGCCAATGCCACCTGCCCGGTAGCGAGGAACGCGTTGCACACCCCATCATCCAAGCTCGCGGTGAATAACGATGGCGCCTCTATCTTGCCGTTGAAGTGCCCCGCCGCGACTGGCGCACCGTCAATGCGCGCAGCCGCCGTGGACGAATGTGCCGCAACGCGAAACGGGACGGCTGCGGACGCCATGCTGGCAACGGACGCAGATGCACTCATCTCCTCGGCCGAAACCGCATACTGCTGATGCACCCTGAGCCCCAGCCACACCACACCTCGCGTTAAATCGATCGAGACCGCCACATCGTGCCAATGACGTTCGAGAAACGCCGCCTGGGTCTGCACCTCGACCACGCGTGCGCCATCACCTATCCGGGCCGTGAGCGCTCCAGCGGTATTCATGCCAAGCCACCAGCCGGAAGCGTTGTGTTCATCCCAGACGCCTGCAATACACTGCGGGGCATCGCTGTTGAGACGGGTTGGCCACACGCTGGCGATAAAGCTGAGCGCATCACCCGGCGGTGACGCGGAGAATTCAGCGTACGAACCAGGATGCACCGGCTGTGCGCGTAAGCGATAGCTGCCATCCATGGTGCTTTGTACCGGCGCACGTTTGAAACCCAGATGCTCCGCGTCGCCGCACCGGACACGCACTAGTTGCGCCGTATATTCTCCGGACAAATCGCTCGAAACCTTGAAGTCGACAGTCTGGCCGGGATGCGCAGAGAACCGATTTGCATACCCGATCAGAGTTGGCCTGATGACATCAGCACTGGAGGTGACTGCACCACCTGCGGGATCTATCTCATCACCGGCATCAACAACGGGAAGCGTGCCGGTACGCTGCTGCCAACGCTTGCGAAAAACGGCCCAACGCACCGCGCCTGCCTCGTCGTAGGGGTCTTCCAGATACACATCCAGCGCTACGCCTTTGCCCCCGCGCGTGCGCGCCAGGTACCACGCGCCGCCAACCTCAATCTGGACCGCCATAAAACAGTCTTCAGCGGCGTCCCAATGCATCAGTCGCAGGACCTTTTGCAGTTCCTCATCGTAGGGGCCAAATGGATTGCGTTTGTACTGTTCCGCGAGATCCAGTCGGGTCGGATCAATTTCATGCATGGGTTTCGGGTCCTAAAGGCTCTGCTCGTCAGGCGACGCGATCTTGTGCGCAGGCGAATTACTTATAGTACCGGACGCCTTCGCCCGTTAGCATGCGCGTCCCGCCTTCTCAGGAAGCCACCGCGTGCCAGCCGACCATACAACTCGAGCGATGTTGTTCATGGTGATCGCAACGTTGACGTTGCCGGGCATCGATGCAATCGCAAAATTCCTGAGCCCCACTGTGAGCGCTGGCCAGGTGACCTGGAGCCGGTTTCTGTTCCAGACGCTGCTGATGTTGCCGCTCGCACTACGCGCAAACGCACAGCACAGCGCATCGTTGGGTCTACTGTGCGTGCACCTCGCCCGAGGCGCACTCCTCGCATTCGCGACGTTGCTGTTTTTTCACGCGCTCAAATTCCTGCCGATTGCAGACGCGATATCAATCTTCTTTGTTGAACCCTTGTTGCTGACGCTGCTGTCGGCCTGGCTATTACGAGAGACGGTCGGCTGGCGCCGCATCAGCGCCGTGCTGATAGGTCTCGCCGGCTCGGCACTGGTAATCCAACCAAACTTCGAGACGGTCGGGCTGGCGGCGTTGCTGCCACTGGGCACGGCACTTTGCTTCGCCTTCTACCTGTTGCTGACGCGCAGGTTTGCCGCGCATCAGGACGCGGGTGTTATGCAGTTCTACGCGGGCGTGTTTGGTTGCGCGACAATGACGCTCGCGTTGTTATGCCGCGACTGGTTAACGCTCCCGGGGCTGGAGGTGACCATACCCAACAGCTACGAGTGGGGTTTGTTGTTTGCGCTTGGGGTAATCGCGACGGTTGGTCACCTGCTTATCGTCGCTGCGTTCCGGGTCGCGGCAGCTTCGCTGTTAGCACCGTTTCAGTATCTTGAGATCGTCAGTGCAACCATCCTCGGTTGGTACTTCTTCGCCGACTTTCCGAATACGTTGACGTGGGTTGGTGTAGGACTCATCACCGGCAGCGGGTTATACGTTTTCCACCGCGAGCGTGTCCGCGGCGTAGAGCGCTAGTGTTGCAGCGGAAGTTCTGAAACCAGCGCTGACGCCGATGAGCGTCGGATAACTCTGCGGCCAGTAAACTGGCGAACGCGTCTCGCCATCTGTCTGACAGCTGCATGCTTGCCGGTCGGACCTAGCTGCGATCCTTGATAGACCAGATTACGCAAACCTTAACCGCGGCCTCCGGTCACATCGATGATGGTCGCCGTGCAGTAGGCGGCCTTGTCCGACAACAACCAGACGATCCCCTCCGCAATTTCGCGTGGCTCGGCGGCGCGTTTCAGCGGTATGGTTGGCACGGCCTTCTCAATACGGTCCATGGGATTCAAATCGGTCACCGTCATGCCCGGGCGCACACCATTGCAGCGGATGCCATGTTCTGCGCCTTCCAGCGCCATACCTTTGGTGAACGTGTCTATTGCACCCTTCGACGCCCCGTAGTGCACCCAGTCAAAAGCGTTTGACAGCTTCGCCGCAATCGAAGACACATTGACGATCGCGCCGCCGCGGCCCCCATGTTTTGTGGACATGTATTTCACGGCTTCGCGTGCACACAGGAAATAGCCGCTGATGTTCACGCGAAACACATGCTCCAGTGTTGCAGCGTCCACTTCTTCAATCAGGCAACGTCGGCCGGTCATACCGGCGTTGTTAACGAGCCCAGTCAACGGGCCAAACGCGGCCGCTACCTCGAACATGCGCACGATGTCCGCGTCCTGACCTGTGTCCGCCTGCACCGCCATGGCGCGGCCACCCGCTGCCTCGATGCGCTCAACAACATTTCCAGCTCCCACCTTGTCCCGGCGATAGTTGACGACAACATCGAAGCCGGCGTGTGCCGCGAGTATCGCCGCTGCGGCGCCGATGCCTCGGCTTGCGCCAGTGATGACAACTACGCCTCGTTCTCCGTCAGTCATTATTTCGTCTCGCCTTTTCATAACGAGCAAACCCAGCCAGCGCACGCGCTGCATCCACGAGTTCGTTGTATACGGGTATGTCCGCCTCCAGTGCGCGCTCGCGCATCCCGGCTTTTACGGCTTCGATTTCAGCTTCACCGTCCGACCTCAGCACCATCAACACGTGGGCTTGCAAGATGCCATCAGCACGAGCCGCCAGCACGGCCTCCATCAGGTTTCCAAGGATATCCGCGTGGCTGTAGCCAAGTATGACGGGCACGTTCATGTGGATGACAAAAGCATCCGGGGCCGCGTGTGTGAATACACCCTCGACGATGCGTCGGGCGACCGCCCCGTCTTCACGCGCCAAGGCGTTTGCAGGCGCATCTATCGGATTGGCGACACTGGTCCCCTGTGGCAGATTCAGCGCGAGCAGGGCTTCTTGTGATGCCTCCGGTAGCGCTGGCACATGCAGCCCCACGCGGCCAAACGCGTCCGCGGCAAGCACGCTGGTGCCGCCACCGTTACCCAGCAGCACCACATTGCGCGTATGTCGGTCCGGTAACGGGCTGAGCGTCTGCAACGCCAGCAACACATCGAGGAATTCGTCCAGCGAGGTCGTCAAGACAACACCACATTGGCGCGCCAGTCCCGCGAACGCCAGGGTGTCCGCTGCCAGGGCACCAGTGTGCGAGGCGGCGGCGCGAGCCCCTTGTGCGGTCAGGCCGCCAACAAGCATCACGATTGGCTTGGTCCCTCGCGCCGCGCGCAGCGCCTCAAACCAATGCCGACCCCGACGCACATCCTCAACGTAGAAGCCGATCACATGGGTCTGTTCGTCTGCCAGCAGGGCTGGCAACAACTCCGCAGGCCCAACATCGGCGGAATTACCGACGGTGACCAGCCCACGGAACGTGATGCCACGCTGGGCGCCGCGGCGTAAGACATCGGATGACAAGCCGCCGCTCTGGGCCACAACGCTCACGTGTCCGACCCGTGGGTCAACTCCGCTCATGTATGTGAGGCGCGCTGCAGGCGCGTGCGTGCCCATGCAGTTGGGTCCCAGGACGCGTACATCGCTCGCGCGCGCGGCGTGCAACAGGGCCGTCTCCAGGCCGCGGTTGCTGTCGCCTTCGCCAAACCCCCCGGACATCACCTGCGCAAACCGAACTTTGCCGGCTGCACCATCGAAGAGCGCGGCGCAGCGTTCCGCCGCCACAGCCACATAGGCATAGTCCACGGAGCAGGGGAGATCACGGAACGAGGGATATGCCGGCACGCCGGCGATCTCGTCAGCCTGCGGATGGATCATGAAAACGTCGCCAGCGTAACCGTAATCACGCAGATTGCGCAGGAACTGGTTGGCTTGTGCCGTGCCTTTGGTAGAGGCGCCAACTACGGCGACCGCCCGTGGCGCCAGCAACGCGTCCAGATCATCCACCGGCGTGTAGCGTTCCGGCCGAGGTGTGCAAGACAACACCACCCGGGCGTCAACTGCGATACATCCCCGGGGACTCACAATGATCGGGTTGATATCAAGTTCCGCGATCGAGTCCTGGTGCTGCAGCAACAGTCCGTCCACGCCCCCTACGCTCACCAGCGTATCGACCAGTGCTTCGGTGTCGACCGACTCGCCACCGCGCGCGCCAGTTAATACGGGCGCAGCGCGCAGCGACGCAAGCATGTCAGCCGCGTCCTCCCGGTCAATTGGGCACACCCGCAGCGCAACGTCGCGCATCACCTCAACGTAGACACCCCCGAGCCCGACCATGACCATCGGCCCGAAGCGCGGATGACGCACGCCACCAATCACCAGTTCATGGCTGCTACCACCAGTCGCCATCTCTTCCAGCAACCAGGCATCGCGACCGGCTATCGCTTCGGTTCGCACCATCGCGCGGCGCACGTCCTCGAAGTTGTTGAGGCCCAACACAACACCACCGATATCACTCTTGTGAATCGCCTCGGTAGAGATGATTTTGAGTGCAAACGGGGGCATCAGCCCGGCGCAGGCGGCACGTGCATCCCGTACGCAAGACAACACGCGGCCGGACGGCACAGGGATGCCGTACGCCGCCAGAAGCGCCTTGCCTTCGGCCTCGGTTAGCGCGCCACGGCCCTCGGCCAGCGCGTCCGCGGGTGTCAACGTTTCCATCAAAAGCTGGTCGGCCAGTTCGCCAGCAAATGTTCGCCAACACCACCTGTCTTGCGGTCATGGTGCACGTTCAACGCATCGATGATGAAGGCGCGCGTCTCGCGCGGATCGATGACAGCTTGCACCTCGTATAGCCCAGCGATCGAGTAGGCGGATGAGTCGCGCGCGATCTCCTCCACCAGTTCTTTGAAGCGCTCCGGATCGTCCTCCTGGCGTACGCCATGCAGGACATTGACACCCACGGCCGGGTCCATAAACCCGTAATCCGCGGTCGGCCAGGCCGCCACCTCATCGGAGTTCCTGCCCCCTCCCATGTTCAGATAAGCCTGCCCATAGTTTTTTCTAAGCGTGATGGAGATATGCGGAACCGTGACCAGCGACAACGCGTTCATCCAGTTCATGATGCGTCCCGGCGCCCACCGTTTTTCACCGTCCAGGCCAATCAGAAATCCGGGTTGATCGACCAGCATGACAAACGGGACGTTGAAGGAGTCACATAGCACCATGAAACTAGTGACCTTGCGACAGGCGTCCACGTCGATGGCGCCACCTTTGGCGCGTGGGTTGCTTGCAATAAACCCCACAGTCTGGCCGTTGATGCGGGCAAACGCAGTGACGATGGATTTGCCAAAGCGCGCCTTCAACTCGAACAGAGAATCCCGGTCCGCAAGAACACGCACGATGTCGCGGACGTCGTAAACCTTCGTGCGCGAATCCGGCAATACGTTTAAGACTTCGTCCGGCGCCGCGCCGGGCTCCGTCTGCTCGGCGTGGGGTGGTGCCTCGAGATGGTGTGATGGCAGATAACTCAGGAACTGCTTGATGGCATCAATGGCCTGCTCGTCGGTCTCCACGGCCAGGTCGACCAGTCCGGTCTTCTCGGTATGGAGTCGCCAGCCACCCAGATCTTCCGGGTCAACTGGCTGACGGATGGCCAGTTCGGTAACACGCGGGCTCGCCACGGACATCAACGCTCCTTTGCGCATCACCACAAAATCGGACATGCACGCGTACCACGTTGACGAGCCGTAACACGCGCCCAGATTGGCCGATACCCAGGGCGTCTCGCGCAGCCGACGGTACTCGTAGCGATCCTGGCCAAAACTCGCGCGCCCGGTTGCCCCCATGCGGTCGGGCATCCGCGCACCGGAAGATTCTCCGAGAAAAACCAAAGGCATGCCGCGCTTGTTGGCGGTTTCCTTGACGTGTTTGATTTTTTTGCCGTTGATGACCGAGGACGAGGCGCCCATTACCGTGAAGTCGTTGGCCACTACCGCAACCGGTCGGCCGTCCATCCGGCCAAACCCCGCAATCTTTCCGTCCGCGGGCGTCTTGTGTTGTACTTCGGGACGATTGGACGTCGCAAATAACCCCGACTCAAACCATTCGCCGTCGTCCAACAGACGATCGAGGCGCTCGCGGGCATTCAGTACTCCGCGCTCCTTGCGGCGTGTGAGTTTTTCCGGTCCGCCCATACCTTGGGCGGTTTCGGCACGGGCTGCGTGCTCGCGCATCAGTTCGTCAAACATGTATAAAGTCTTTCCTGTCGATTCTAGACCGCACAAATACCAGTGAGCATGACTTATCAAATTGCCGTGGACATCGGCGGCACGTTTACTGACGGCGTCATGTTAGCCGAGTCCGAGGGCAACTTGCCGCAAATCTACGTTGCGAAGGCGCTAACCACGCCACGCAGCCCCGGGGATGCCATAGCCACCGTAACGGAAGCACTGCTGGCGCAGCAGTCAGGCGCGGCCGAACACGCGCGCCGCGTCGTACACGGCACCACGCTGATCGCCAACACGTTGGTGGAACGGCGCGGCGTGCGCGCCGCCCTCGTGCTGACGCGCGGGACCGAGGATACACTCGATATTCGGCGCGAGATGCGGTACGACATCTACGACCTGAACGCCGAGTATCCACGCGCCCTCATCCCGGCGGACGACCGATTTGCGTTATCCGCGCGACAAGGCCCTGACGGCAGCGAGTGGCGCGCTATCGACGAAGCGGAGCTCAAACAGATTGCCAGCGACATCACGGCGAGCGACTACGCCGCTGTTGCGGTATGTCTGTTGCACGCGCCCGCAGACGATCGCCACGAGCGGGCAGTCGTGAATGCGCTGCGCGCCGCGCTACCCGACACGCCCATATCCATCTCCGCGGACGTAGCTCGTGAAATTGGCGAGTACGAACGCATGAGCACTACTGCAGCAAACGCGTATGTGCAGCCTATAGTGCGCGACTACCTGCAAACATTGAGCAAACGTCTGGCCGAACAGGATGTGCGCGGAACGTTGGACATCATGTTGTCGGACGGGGCGTTCACCCGCGCCGACATCGCCGCCGAGTTCCCCATCCGTATCCTGGAGTCGGGCCCGGCAGGCGGCGTACAGAGCGCCGTCAACTGCGGCCTGGACGCCGACACGTCGCACGTACTGGCGTTCGATATGGGCGGCACAACCGCCAAAGCCTGTGTTGCCGTGGACGGCAAACCCGCAATCACCCACGTGTTCGAATTTGGTCGTGTACGGCGATTCAAGCAGGGTAGCGGTCTCCCGGCGATGACCCCAAGCATGGATCTCATCGAAATTGGCGCTGGCGGCGGCAGTCTTGCCACCGTCAACGCGCTTGGTTTGTTGCAGG
>CEUN01145780.1_pt1 | contig 31472 bp, 29 predicted proteins | sample 361501 | NCBI WGS metagenome assembly CEUN01 (sample SAMEA2622801, study PRJEB7988) | marine metagenome | biome: marine biome (ENVO:00000447); feature: marine epipelagic mixed layer (ENVO:xxxxxxxxx); material: "saline water (ENVO:00002010), including plankton (ENVO:xxxxxxxx)" | depth 120 m | reverse complement strand
GAACCCTATATAGATAATCAACTGCTGGACTAGCAATATTTTCTGCTTTTTCAGTAGTTTCTGCGATGAAAACTTGACGTATTATTGGTCGTTCTGGGGGCTTCCAATTAATTGTTTTTGCTTCATTGTCATAAGGTTCATAGTGTTCAATTAGCTCATTGATACCATGACGTGGGGACATAATTTGAACACAACGGCGATGAACGGCTCTTTTAAGTGCTGATTTTGCAGACACTCCATACCATATAGGAGGATGCGGAGATTGAACTGGAACTGGTGTGACACGTGCTTCTGGTATTTTAAAATGCTTGCCCGAGAATTTAAATATATTTCCCTTCCAAGCAAGTTGAAGGATATCTAAGGTTTCTTCAAATCTAGTTACCCTCTCTTCGCGAGGGATATTATGTGCAACAAATTCTTCTGTAACATAGCCAGGTGCCACTCCTAGAACAAAACGTCCATTAGATAAGTTATCTAAGACAGCGACATCTTCTGCAAGTTTTAATGGTGAGTATAGGGGTACTAAAAGTACTGCTGTGCCAATTCGCATTTTTTCAGTTACCGCTGCAGCCCCTGCCATTGCAATTAATGGAGAAGGGCAAAAGCCATCAGGTTGAGAGTGATGTGAAGCTTGCAAAGCAGATGAAAAACCAAGTTTTTCAGCCATTGGGAGGCATTTAATCATATCTTGGTAAGGTTCAGACCACTTAATTCCACTTTCTGGTGGAGTTTGATAGGCAAATAATAATCCGAATTTCACTTAAATCCCCCTCTTATTAAATCTTATTAAATAATTAGTTTGATATTATCAGGTTGCCATACAAATAATTTTAATCCAACGATTCTCTAATTTGGCAATTAAAAAAAATGGGTTAAGCAATTATTTTTAATCTCTGATATTGTTTTGAGGTTTTTTATATTTCTCAATTATTTATTATTTTGAAATAATAAATACTAGAATTTATATTGTATCAGGGTCTAGGAGTGCAGTCATTAGAGGGGTATATATAAAATATGGTTGAGTTTAGTATTTTTAATTTAATGGGTCAGCGAAAACGCGAAAATTCAATCGCTTCAACCCTTTCTGAGACAGTCAAACTAGTACAACACGCAGAGAGGGCTAATTTTGATTGTGCTTGGTTTGCCGAGCACCATTTTTCTAATTACTGCATTTGCCCCTCTCCATTACTAATGGTAAGCCATATAGCTGCACAAACTAAAAAAATTCGTCTAGGGCCAGCTGTAGTTGTAGTCCCACTCTATCATCCTATTCGACTTCTATCTGAAATTGGGATGGTATCGGGATTATCTGGGGGTAGGCTTAATTTAGGGATTGGTTCTGGTTACCAGCCATATGAATTTGATAGATTCGGAGCTTCATTAAATGATTCCAAGGATAGGCTTTCTGAGTTTATAGATCTTTTGGAAAAAGCTTTTGGAAATGAAACTTTCAATTTTCAAGGTAAATTTACAGATATCCCAGAAACGGCAATAATTACGCGTCCTGAAATAAACCCACCAATATGGATAGCTGGAGACTCAGAAGAAACGCACAGAATAGCTGCTCGTAAGGGTTTTACCCCAATTATTACAGGAAGATGGGGAGGTTCTGAATATCTTGCAGAACAAAGAGAAAGGATTAACGTATCATTTGCCGCCGAAGGTAAGAGTCATGAAAGTTATAATATCGGTATTTTGAGGTTCGCGTGTGTTACTGAAAGCGATGAGGAAACAATAAAATATTTAGAAAATGCACGATATCAGCTTAGATTAGCAGCCTCACTGAGGGCAAGGGCAGAAGTTATGGATGGTGCTTTAATGATAGAACAACCTATTTTAAATGAGCCAACCTTAGATGAAATGGCAGACAATCTCGCTGTAGGAAGGCCTGAAACAGTAGCAGAAAAACTTATAGCTGATATCCGATCGTCCAATGCTAGTCATGTTATGTTGAATATTCGAACTGGTGATTCAACTATAGAACAGGCACATAGAACAATAGACGCATTTAAAAACTCTATTCGTCCGTTGATAGATAAAACACTAAACCTATCTTAATAAGGCCCGATTTTATGGAGAATTTAAAACAGCTTATAGGTGGGTATCATCAATTTCGGTCATCAATTTACCTAAAACATGATGATACATATAAAAAACTGGCTAAATATGGTCAGTCGCCAAAAGTAATGATTATTGGATGTATAGATAGCCGTGTTGACCCTACAACAATCTTTAATGCACGTCCTGGAGAACTTTTAATTGTGAGAAACGTTGCCAATATTGTTCCCCCTCTGGAGGAACATAATAATAGAGATAGTATGGCTGCAGCTCTCCAATTTGGGGTTGAGGTCATAGGGGTAAAATTAATTGTTGTTCTAGGCCATGCTTTATGTGGAGGAGTGGCTAGTTTTCTGGCTAATAATGATCAAAATATACCCGATAACCAATTTATCCGTCCTTGGATTTCATTGTTAGTTAGTGCAAAAAATGAACTTTCATGCACTGAAAATGAGGTTAATAAGGAAAAACTTTGTAGAGCGTTAGAGTTACAGTCCATAAAGCAAAGTATAAAAAATCTTAATACTTACCCTTTTATCAAAGATCAATTTGAAAGAAAAAAATTAAAATTAGAGGGTGCATATTTTGATGTTTCTATGGGAGAGCTGTTGGTTTTGAATAATCAGTCTGGAAAATATGAGAAAGTATGAAAAGTTTGAAAAATAAATACCTAATATAACCATGACACATCTTTCTAAAGTATCTCTAAGTTGTTTGAAGCATAGACTAATATTTCTATAAATATCCAACTAGGTTAATTTTCTTATGGAGGTCGAGTATTGGAAAGAAAGAAAACTAAATTATTAAAGAATACGGATGTTTTGGTAATAGGTGCCGGAAATGCAGCCATGTGCTCAGCTTTAGCTGCCAGAGAAAATGGAGCGGATGTTAAAGTTTTAGAGGCTGCTTCTATAGAAGACAGAGGCGGCAACTCAACTTACACTGCTGGAGCCATGAGAGTTGTTTTTAATAGTATTGATGATCTTAAGAAGATAATGGATCTATCAGAAGAAGAAATATTATCAACTGACTTTGGAACATACACTTTTGAAAATTATTTTGATGACATGTCTAGAGTGACGCAATTCAAAGCTGACCCAGATATGGTTGAGACTTTGGTGTCAAAAAGTCATGAGACTCTTGTATGGATGAGACAAAAGGGAGTTCGATTTCAACCAAGTTATGGCCGACAGGCTTTTAAGGTTCAAGAAAAATTTAAGTTTTGGGGAGGACTAGCAGTAGAGGCATGGGGTGGTGGACCAGGACTTGTTGATGGGTTACATCAGGCTGCATTGAAAGAAGGTATAAATGTAAAATATGGGGTTAGAGCTGTCACGCTCTTGAGAGATGATAAAACTGCTGCCGTTATTGGGGTAAGATGTAATAACAATGGAATTTATGAGGATTTTTATGCCAAGGCAGTTATTCTTGCATGTGGAGGTTTTGAGTCCAATGCAGAATGGCGAACACGTTATCTAGGCCCAGGCTGGGATTTAGCAAAAGTGCGAGGCACAAGACACAATATGGGTGATGGTATCAAGATGGCTCTTGATGTTGGTGCTATGCCTTATGGTAATTGGTCTGGTTGTCATTCAGTAGCTTGGGATCAAAATGCTCCAGAGTTTGGTGATTTATCTGTTGGGGATGGTTTTCAAAAGCACAGCTATCCTTTTTCTGTAATGATAAATGCTAACGGAAAACGTTTCTTAGACGAGGGGGCAGATTTCAGAAATTATACTTATGCCAAGTATGGAAGGATAATTCTAGAACAGCCAGGACAATTTGCATGGCAAGTATTTGACTCAAAAGTTAAACACTTACAAAGGGATGAATATCGTATAAAGCAGGTTACGAAGATCCAAGCTCAAAGCTTAAATGAATTAGCAGAAAAGATGGATGGGGTTGAAGCCGGTGCTTTTATAAAAACAATAAATGAATTTAATTCTGCTGTTCAGAGAAATATAAAGTTTGATCCAAATATCAAGGATGGAAAGAGTACTAATAGTCTCAGAATACCAAAATCTAACTGGGCAAATACTATCGATAAGCCACCATTTGAAGCTTTTCAGGTAACCTGCGGAATTACGTTTACTTTTGGGGGACTCAAAGTTGATGGCCAGGGCAGGGTTTTGAATGTTTCAGGTGACCCTATAGAGGGACTGTTTGCTGCTGGTGAGTTATTAGGTGGACTTTTTTATTTTAATTACCCAGGAGGTACTGGTCTTACTTCTGGAGCTGTTTTTGGAAAAATTGCAGGCTCAAATGCCGGATCTTTAAAGAGTGCATAGTTATGAGTATTATATCTAGGACCATAGCATTATGATAGAACCAATCTTAATCGGAGGAAAAGAGGTCATAGGTAGAGGACCAACTCTTTTTTCTCAAAATCCAGCAAATGGAGAGTCTAAAGTAGAGTATTCAACTGCGTCATATTTGGATCTTGATGATGCTATTAATGCTGCAACTGAAGCAAACTCTTCATGGCGAGAAGTTTTGCCTCACAAGCGTGCAGTTTTATTGAGAAATGTTGGCAAACTAATTGAGCGTGATAAGGAAGAGCTTGCTAATCTACAGATGATTCAGAATGGTAAAACAATAAAGGAATGTAGATCTCAAGCAAAAGCTTGTGCAGAAATATTTTTTTATTATGCATCTGTTTGTGAAACCCAAGAAACTGTTGTTACAACTCCCCGTTCAAATAATTTATCTATGACATTAAATGAGCCTTTTGGTATTGTGGGGTTAATTACGCCATGGAATTCTCCACTGACTATGGAGGCACAGAAACTTGCCCCTGCTCTTGCGGCGGGTAATAGTGTTATTTTAAAGCCTTCTGAAGTTACACCAGGAATAGGTATTGCACTTGGTAAGCTTTGCGTAGAAGCAGGTTTTCCACCAGAACTAATAAATGTATTAAATGGTTCTGGGACGGATGTAGGATCGCCTATTGTTTCTCACCCAAGTGTTCGTATGGTCTCTTTTACTGGAGGAACTAATACTGGTAGAGCTATTGCTCGTGCAGCTTCAGAAAAATTAATGCCTGTTGCTTTAGAATTAGGTGGTAAATCACCACATATTGTTTTTGCTGATGCGAATATTGAACAAGCATCAAGAGCAATAGCAGATGGTATTTTTGGGTCTATGGGTCAATCGTGTGTGGCTGGATCAAGGCTGCTGGTTCAGAAAGATATTTATGAATCATTAATTCATGAGTTGATAAACATAGTTAAAAGTTATTCGGTAGGAAATCCAGCAGATGAATCAACAGAGCTTGGCCCTTTATCTTCGTTTAGTCATCGCGACGTAGTTGAAAACTATATAAGAAGTGCTATCTCTGATGGCGGCGAGATTCTCATAGGTGGCAATAGGCCTGAAGGTTTAGATCAAGGTGCCTATTATCTTCCCACAATTATAAAGGATTTAAGTCCTAATGCCCGAGCATATAAGGAAGAAATTTTTGGCCCAGTTTTGATAGTGGCTTCATTTGATAATGAAGAAGAGTTAATTGAACTTGCAAACAATTCTGTTTATGGCCTCGCGTGTGGTATTTGGACAAATGATTTTAAACGTGCATGGCGCATTGCAAAAAATATTGATGCAGGAACAGTTTGGATAAACTCATATAAAGTGCTTTCCATAGCAAACCCTTTTGGTGGTATGAAAGATAGCGGTTTAGGGCAAGAAAAGGGCCGTCAAGGGATAGAGCTTTATCAAGCGAAGAAAACAATTTCTATTTCTATCTAGGGATTTTTGGAGGCAGTGTCCGTGCAAAATATTAATACAATTGGATTTATAGGTCTTGGTGTGATGGGTGAACCTATGTGCCAAAATATTGCTCTGAAGCATAGGGGTAAAGTAATAGGGTTTGATATTAAAAAGAATGATTACGCAAAGCTCATTGATAGCGGAGTAAAAATTGTAGAATCTCTTGATGAAATAGTTTCTATCTCAGATCTTATTATACTATCTTTACCAAGCGGGAAAGAAGTTAGAGATCTATGTTTAGGGAAGTCAGGCCTAGTTGAAATAATACGATCAGGCCAGATTGTTCTCGACTCATCTACTACACCTCCATCCCTTTCAAGGGAGATTTATAGAACATTTACAAAAAAAGGAGTTTTATTTGCAGACACACCTGTGGCAAGAACCAGACAAGCCGCAATTGAGGGTAAATTATCAATTATGGTTGGTGCAGATTTGTCCGTGATGAAAAGAATAAAACCCATATTACAATACATAGCGACTGATATAATCCACTGTGGGGAAGTTGGTGCTGGTGAGGTTTGTAAGATATTAAACAACATGGTTTTGTTTCAGAATATTGCTGCTTTTTCTGAAGCTTTGGTAATTGGGGAAAAAGCAGGGGTTTCCGTGAATTCACTAGTTGAAGCTATCTCCAAGAGTTCTGGAGATAGCTTTGCCTTAAGAAATCACGGAGTAAAGGCAGTCATTCCCAACAGTTTTCCAGAGGGGGCTTTCTCAGTAAATTATGCTAAGAAAGATTTGTTATATGCTATAGATATAGCTTCAGAAAATGGATCTAGAGCAGATGGGGCAGAGAGAATCCTTGATTTGTTTGAGCAAGCAATATCTCAAGGTTGGGGAACGCATTATCACCCAGTAATAAAACGGCTTCTAGAAATAGAAAAAAAAATTTAATTTGTTATTATATTGAGGTTTATTATTTAACTTATGGTTTTTGTCGGGAAGATGTGAGATCCAAAAACCAAAGTATTAAGTATAAGAGTTGTATATATTGGGATGTTCGGGCAGTCTAATAACAAATGATTTTTTAGCATAGAATTCATTTGAATAGTGATGTTTATGGCAGTTACAAATAGCAGCATTTAATATTTGTTTACACATACACAACGGGGGATAATTACAATGTATAAATCTGCATCAGGAGACGAATATTTTGTAATCGATAGTCACATGCATATGTGGGACGGTACATCTGAAAATCACAAAAATATTCATGGAAAACAATTTATAGACTGTTTTTACGCCTACCACTCTGCCCTCAGCCCCTCAGAGAAAATTTGGACTAGAGATCGATTCGACCTTTGTGAGGTGGAGACTACTTATAATGATTTATTTGTTGATGGGCCTGTGGATGTAGCTATATGTCAATCAACCTATCTTAGGGATTTTTATGTAAATGGTTTCAATCCTATTGAAAGAAACTATCAATTAGCTGAGGCTTATCCGGATCGCTTTATTGTAAATGGTGCATTTGACCCTAGGGACGGTGAGGCCGCTCTGGACTATATTTCTTTCCTTGCAGAAAAATATAATTGTAAAGGTGTCAAACTATACACAGCAGAATGGAATGGTGCTTCCCGAGGCTGGAAACTCTCTGACCCAGCAGCTTATAAATGTTTCGAACTATGTGAGAAATTGGGCATAAAGAACATGCATGTTCATAAAGGTCCAACTATTACCCCGCTTGATAAGGACTCATTTGATGTTGCTGATGTTGATCATGCTGCAACAGACTTTCCAAATTTAAATTTCATAATAGAACATTGTGGGTTACCAAGGCTTGACGAATTTTGTTGGATAGCCGTTCAGGAACCAAATGTTTATGGTGGTCTTGCTGTTGTGATGCCATTTATGCATGCCCGTCCTGGTTATTTCGCAGAAGTTTTGGGTGAACTCCTATTCTGGTTGGGAGAGGACAGACTTCTTTTTGGAAGTGATTATGCTATCTGGACGCCGGACTGGCTAGTCGAAAAATTTGTATCTCTTGAACTCCCTGAAGAAGTGGAGAAGGAAAGAGGCATTAAATTGACACCTGAAGTTAAGGCAAAAATTCTTGGGCTTAATGCGGCTCGTCTTTATGATATAGATGTGGCGAATTCAAAAAAGAAATTTGCTGCTTAATTAGTAAAATACATCAAGTTGTCTAATATGAAGAGCACCAAAACAACTGAGGTTTGGCAGGTTCTATCACGTGTATGTGATCCAGAATTAGATGAACCTATTACTGACCTAAATTTTATAGAAGAAGTAATTATATCAGAATCAGGGTCTGTGAAAGTTAAGTTTCGTCTGCCTACAGCTTGGTGTTCTCCCAATTTTGCTTGGTTAATGGCCTCAGGCATACAGAATGAAATTAGTAATTTACCTTGGGTAAAAAATGTTCAGCCAATACTCAGAGACCATATTTTTGGTGATAAAATTAATGAAGGCCTCACCGCAGGTAATTCATTTGGAGAAGTTTTTGCTGGGGAAGCTAATGGCGATATAGAAGAGGTTAAGAAAAAATTTATTATCAAGGCTTTCCAGCGTAGACAGGAGCTTGTGATAAAAGACTTATTAAAAGAAGGAATTAAAGTCTCTGAGCTTTTATCAATGAATCTAAATGATTTGAGAAGTTTTAACTATAGTAATGATGAGGCAGATAATAATCGGCATCGTTACATAGAAGCACATGAGAATGTAACTGCTAGTAATAGTGCTGCATTTATCGATGAAAATGAAGAACAAATAAAACTAGAAAATTTCAAGATCAGGATGGAGAAATTGAGGGCTACAAGATTAAATATGGAATTCACGGGATCAGTTTGTCGAAGCCTATTAAAAGTTCGTGATAAATCCGAGTTAACAGAAGAAAAAGTTTAATTCTTTATAGCTTTACTCTCTGACAAAAATTTTTTTCATAATTAGCATTATGAGACTAAAATTTAATTTTCTTAAATTCTCTAGTTTGGTTTGTAAGTGCAATTTCAGTTGGCAGACGTTCCATACTTGACGCTCCATAAAATCCGTGAACATTTTTACAATTCTTTAAGATAAAATTTGCGTCTTCTGGTGTTGCTATTGGGCCGCCATGGCAAAGTACAATCACGTTATCTCTGATAGATTTAGCCGCACTTGACCACTCATTAATGAGTTTAACACATTCTTTTAATGACCTAGATGTTTGTGCTCCAATTTTTCCACTTGTTGTTAACCCCATGTGGGCAACAATAATGTCAGCGCCAGCTTTAGTCATCTTTATGGCATCGTTAGTGTTGAAAACATATGGGGTAGTTAACATTCCTTCATCGTGAGCCAATGCAATGAAATCAACTTCAAGATCATAACCCATTCCTGTTTCTTCAAGATTAGTTCTAAAAGTACCATCAATAAGTCCAACGGTTGGGAAGTTTTGAACCCCTGCGAATCCAAGTTCTTTTAATTCTTGAATCAACAATTTGGGTATCATAAATGGATCAGTTCCATTTACTCCAGCTAGAACAGGGGTGGATTTAATAACTGGAATAACTTCAGATGCCATTTCTTTAACTATCTCATTTGCGTTTCCATATGCTAATAGCCCAGCAAGTGAACCCCTTCCGGCCATTCTATACCTTCCAGAGTTATAAATAACTATTAGGTCAATTCCGCCCTCTTCTTCACACTTAGCTGATAGCCCAGTTCCAGCTCCTCCACCAATTATTGGTTGTCGTTCATTTATCATTTTTCTAAATTGAGCCAAAATCTCTATTCTTGAAAGTCTAGTCATTTTTTTCTCCAACAATATTTTTCCATGATTCAATTAATGCTTCTGCAAAATCTGGATCGTTTATGTGTAAAGGTAACGAAATTATTCTATGTCGGTGAGTCGGTAAGATATTAGCGTATAGAGATTCAAGTAGGGTATTATTAGCTTCAGGGTCGTAGAATTTTTGCCCTTCAGCATCAAGAAGTGAAAAGCCCTTCTCTGGAAATAGAAAACTAAACGGTTCATGAAAAAGATTTAATTTTCTCGCAATGAATTCACCAATTTTCTGACATTCAGAGTTATTGGTTCTCATTAGGGTGACATTAGCATTATGAACGTAAAGGTTTCGATTCATATATTGTTCAGGAACAGTTTCTATTGCACCAAAATTGACCATGTCTAGAGCACCACAAGACCCTACATAAGGAAGCCCCGATTTAGCTAGCCGTTCGAATCTATCTTCATTAGCAGCGAATACACCACCAGCTATTAAGTCACAAACTTCGGTAGTAGTTACATCAATTGCACCGACTAGAAGATTAGATTCTGCCAGTTTCTCCATGGACTGGCCGCCAACGCCTGTTGCATGAAATACTAGACAATCATAAGTCTTAGAAAGTTTTTCCCTTAAGGTGTCTACGCATGGTGTTGTCACACCAAACATAGTCAAACCTAAGGCGGGGGTATTATCTTTTTTTATAACAATATCATTAGCTATCATGCCTGCTAATGAATGTGCGGCATTCCCAAGTACTTTGCGGGAAATAGAATTTAGGCCAGCTACATCAGTTACTGAATAAACCATTGAAATATCATTAGGGCCAACATACGGAGAAATATTCCCTGACCCAACAGTAGAAACAATAACTTTAGGTATCCCAATCGGTAGCTCTCTTAATGCCGCACTAACAAGATCTGTGTTGCCACTTCCCCCTGCACCAATGGCACCATCAATATTTTCTGCTTGTCTAATAAAGTTAACCAAAGATTCTTTCATAATTGCAATTGCAGCACCTCTGTCATTTGAATTCTCATCAAGATTTTCTTTTTTTGGGTGAAATTGCAGTATATCTGAGGGTTTTACAGTAATATTTGTTTCTGGTTGATAATCTGAAGAAGTAGAAACATCAACGAGAGTAGTTTCTATTCCACATTTGATCAATAAATCTGTGATATATAATAATTCTTCGGATTTAGTGTCGAATGTTCCTATTATATATGCGTTTTTTTGTTTTCCCATAGTTTTTTATCCAGTTTTTTTAATTTAATTTCCATAAAATTCTCATTTTTATAAAAAAAAACACTACTATTTAAATAAGATACTTGATTCATTTTTCCTATCGTCATAGTGTTGCGTTTCGTGTTTCCGGTTGCTTTTGTTAGTAAACGAAATTTATGGCTAACATTTTCAGTCGGATGGGAATAATTTATCGTATTGCCACAATATTAGGGAGGCAGATCGAATATGTCAGTTGAGAACGAGAGAAAGCGTGTACTAAATGAGCTCTATCGCTTATGGGGCATGCATATGTCAAAGACACATAACGTGTCTAGACGTGATTTAATTAAAGGAATGTTTGGGCTTGGACTAAGTGCTACTGCAATAGGCATGATAATGAAAAATGCTCCTCTTGGAGTAAAACGTGCTTGGGCAGATGGACATAGTGCTGAAGATAGAGCTGTAAAAGCTGCTAAAGCCCTTTACTCTAGTGCATCTAAGAAAACAATCAGTATCATGCACCCATCTGGATCAGGTGGTAACATGGCTCCATTTACTGAGGAGTGGAAAGCTCTTACAGGTTTTGATGTTGAGTTAATCCAGGTTCCTGTGACCGAGACTCATCAAAAAGGCATGCAGGAGGCTGTCGCGAAGACTGGTCGATATGACCTTATGTTGCCAGCTCCTTTAAGTCTTCCAGATTATGCTGAATCTGGTCTAGCCTTACCACTAGACGATTATTTTGAAAAACATAACCCAGAAATTATGGACGGTCCAAATAGACTATCTTATCCAGTTTCTGACTTTGGTCAGAAGTATAACGGAAAGATATATGGTCTTTACTGTGATGGTGACTGGTGGCTTCTTAACTACCGTGCAGATAAATTAGCTGCCGCGGGCGACAAGATAGATTCACCAAGATCTCTTGCTGACACTTGGGGTAAATATGATGAGTTAGCAGCAAAATACACTGATAAAGCTAACGATTTCTGGGGTGCTTTAGAGTATCGCTCACCTTTCTGGAACAAATTCCATTGGATGACTCGCTTCCAATCAAAGGGTGTTCTTTACTTTGATGAAGATATGAACTCTATGGCAGATAGTCCAGAAAGTATTGAAACTGTAGCTGAACTAGTTGCTCTTCAAGATTATATTCCTATAGAAAACTTCAACTATGGATTTACAGATAATTACGCCCAATACTATAAGCAGGGTCGTGGTTTCATGGAATTTGGTTGGCCATCACTATGGCGCTACTCAGCAGACGTTGCTGGTGCCGCTTCTGTAATTGGCGAGCGTGATTCAACAGGAAATCCAACAGCTATGGGTATATCCAAGGTTCCTGGAACCGTTGTTAACGGAGAATTAGTCCGAGCTGATATTATGCCATTTGCATGGGACTTTGTAGTGAGTGCACACTCAGAAATTCCTGAAGCATCTTATCTCTATGCCCAGTGGCTATGTGGACCAACTATGTCACAGCGTTCAATACCAAACGAGGGTGGCTACTTTGATCCATGGCGTAATAACCATTTCTTAGAGCCTAATGCTGAGTTCTTCTCTGCTTATCCTGGTGACTTCCTCAAAACTTCATACGAGGCAGTGACAGACGTGTGCCCAGAAATCATCTTAAGAGGTGGTTTTGAGTATCACAATGCTATTGATGTAAATTTGTCTGCAGCATACACAGGACAAAAGACACCAGAAAAAGCCATGAAGGACGCTGCTAAAGAGTGTAATAAGATCACTCGTCGCTTAGGCAAAGATAAGCAGAAGGAAGCATGGCATAACTTGGCCAAGATGTACTCAGAGCCTATGCAAAAGGCTGCTGGTGTAGCGAATTGGTCTTAATCCTAACCGAGATAAAGTAGTTAATATCTGTACATTTTGATAAAGGTTATGGATTAATATGTCTTCCTACCAAACAACAAACGGGACTTCCCCGGCTTCAAAGCCGGGGAGGTACCGTCGTTTTGATCCAAATAGCAAAGTTTTAATTGGGCCACTGTTAATAACTCCGATTCAAATTTTGTTACTGGTTCTTTTAGTTTTTCCTTTTATGTTGGAGTTCTTCGTCAGTTTGACGGAATGGCAGCCAATATATGGGGATATCTGGACGGCTCTCGGCCAAGTATTTACTGAACCTATTTACCAGGGCATCAATTATAACTATTTGGTTACTGATGAGCCTAGATATCTCAGTGCACTGGGTAGGACTCTGTCCATTTCAGTGCTTTCTCTATGCTTGGAATTTTTAATTGGCTTAGGAATGGCTACAATCTTCCTTAAGTCATTTTATGGAAAAAGAATATTTTTTACAGCACTGCTAACCCCCATGATGATTATGCCAGTAGTCGTAGGATATACTTGGTATATGCTTTTCCAATACAATGGTCCAATCAATCAGGTCCTCGGTTGGATCTCAGGTGATGCTGCTGGTAGTGGCGGTGTTGAATGGCTGAATTCAGCGACCCCTGCTTTCTTTGCTGTTGTTGTAACAGAGGTTTGGCATTGGACACCGTTGTTCTTTTTGATACTTCTGTCGGGACTTAATTCTATACCAGCAAACCCTTTGAGAGCTGCGACTGTACTAGGTGCTAGTAATGCTAAGATATTTTGGACAATTATGCTTCCGAATATGAAGGGTGTTATAATTATAGCTTTTGTTATTAGGGGTATGGAAGTTATCAAGTTATTTGATGAAGTTGTTTTGCTCACAAAAGGCGGACCTGGTACATCAACGGAAACTATTAGTGTATATTTATATAAACTAGCTTTTCTTGATTTCCGAATCGCTTATGCGGGTGCAGCGGCGTTTATAGTTTTGATAATTACTGTTGTATTAATAAACTTGATGCTCAAGCCTATACGTTATCAGCTATTGGAGGCCCGTTAGATGCCTGGTCAGAAATTTACTTGGTACAATGGTATCGGGCTTCTTTTGGCCCTTATCTTTGCCCTTTTTCCTGTCTTGTGGATGTTGTCAACATCTTTCAAGCCATCTGACGAGTGGGTAAAAGTGCCAGCCGTGTGGGTGTCTGGAAAACCTACAATTGATAATTATCTTACGGTTCTAGCTCCGGAAGTGCTTCTTGAGGATCGTGGGGGATTGGACCAATACGATGAAGATGGAAATCTTAAGCAAAGGTCAGACGAGTCCAGCGGTGGTGGTGCACAAGGAGCTATTGCTGACTTTTTAACTAAATCAGCTTGGCAATCTATATACGGATCACTTATTCTTGCTTCTGGTGGAACTGCCCTTTCAATAATAGTAAGTTTGATGGCAGCACTTGCGATAGCACGGTATAGGTTTGGTGGAAACTTTACGCCATTTTTCATATTGTCTGCTAGAATGTTCCCCCCCGCAGCTATAGCTGTACCTTTTGTCATAATGTTTAGTGATGTGGGTGCGAGTGATACATATTGGGGGCTGATTCTGGTATATGCTGCTGTCACAGTTCCATTTGCAACTTGGATGTTAAAAAGTTTTATAGACGATCTGCCGCAGGAAATTGAAGAGGCGGCAATGATGGATGGTATGTCGAGGTGGAAAGCCCATTTATTTGTTACTATCCCGCTCATTAAGGGGGGATTGGTAGCAACCACACTTTTCATCTTTATTTTAAACTGGAGTGAGTTCTTGTTTGCATTAGTGCTAACTTACAACAAGGTATCATCAATACCAGTTCAGATGGCAAAATATTTCTCTGCAACAGAGGGCTTGCTGTATGGTGCGCAAGCAGCACTCGCTACTGTATCAATTATACCATTAGTGATTATTGGTTTCTTGATTCAGAAACATTTAGTCAGAGGTCTAACGTTGGGCGCTATCAAGAGGTAAGTGACGAATGTCTAACATCAAGCTAGAAATCATTAATCTTCGTAAGGAATATGGAGATCTTGTGGCGGTTGATGACCTGTCTTTAAGTGTTGAACAAGGAGAGACTATGGCTCTTCTGGGACCTTCAGGATGCGGCAAGTCTACAACACTTAATATGATTGTGGGACTTGAACAACCAACAAGTGGAGATATTTTGATAGACGGTAAATCAGTTATCAATACTCCATCGGGAAAGCGTAATGTCGGATTAGTTTTTCAGGACTACGCGGTTTTTACAAATATGACGGTAGAGAAAAATCTTGCCTATGGTTTAAGGGTGAGAAAAGAGCCTAAAGATAAGATAGCTAGTGAAGTTCTTAGAGTGGCAGATTTTATGGGTTTAAGTGATAAAATTGACCGTAAACCTAGTGAATTGAGTGCTAGTGAACTTCAGAGAGTCGCAATTGGTCGTACTCTAGTAACAAACCCAGATATTTTGTTGCTTGACGAGCCTTTGAGTAACTTAGAGGCAGATGACCGAAATCGTATGAGACGGGAATTAAGGAGTATCCAAGCAGAAACTGGGCAGACAGTCATATATGTGACTCATGACCAGATAGAAGCTCTGTCTCTGGCTCATAGGATAGCCGTAATGAACTTTGGGCACCTTATGCAGTATGATACAGCGGAAAATGTATATCAGCATCCTCAAAACAAATTCGTAGGTAGTTTTCTCGGAAATCCCCCAATGAATTTTGTGAAGGGTGTACTACGAAAAGAGGGAGATAGAATCTTTATCCAGAATGGAGATTCTAGTTTGCCTGTGCCCACAGACATTGGCTCAAAAATTGAAAACAATTCTGGACTCATTGCTGGATTCAGACCGGAAACTCTAAAAGTTACATCTAATGAAGAAGATTTTTCCTTTTCTGCAGAGGTCTTGGCGGTAGAGCCTCAAGGGCCAGAGTCTGTAGTTACTGCAAAGTTTGGTGATACACAGGTTAAAGTTGTCGTTCCCTCAGAATCTGAGAGTGCTACTGATGGTAATAAATTAAATCTAATGCCCAATTTTGATCTCTTGGCGCTGTTTGACCCTGATTCTGGGGTGCGCCTTATGAAACATGGAGGTTAATGGTGACCGACCCACTATTAGAAATTCGCTCAATATCTAAGGCATTTGGTAATCTCCAGGCTCTGGATTCAATAGATCTCAAAGTTGATAAAGGTTCTCTTATTGTGCTTCTTGGACCAGCTGGTGCTGGCAAAACAACATTGTTACGTTGTATAGCAGGCCTTGAAAACCCTGATGCAGGTGATGTGCTGATCAATGGAGACGAAGTTACAAAATGGCAACCTAACCAACGGGATATAGCAATGATTTTTGATAATCTTGCTTTGTACCCAAATAAGAACGGATATGAAAATATTGCATCTCCACTTCGGATTGCTAAGGCTCCTAAGGATCAGATTAAAAGTAAGGTTGACGAGGTAGCGGGGTTACTCAAAATTGAGCATATCCTTGACCGTCTTCCGGGAACATTCAGTGGAGGAGAAAAGCAGCGTGTTGCTTTAGGTAGAGCAATGGTTAGAGAACCACATTTTTACCTACTTGATGAACCCCTTAGTAGTCTTGACTTTATGTTACGCATAGATCTTAGGACAGAGTTAAAAAGATTGCAGAAAGAGCTTGGGCGAACATTCATCTTTGCTACACCAGACTACACAGAAGCTTTGGCACTTGCTGACCAAGTTGTTGTTCTAATGGATGGTAAGGTGGCACAGATGGCACCAGCACAGGAGTTGTATGACAAACCAGCTACTAAGGAAGTTGCCAGGTTTGTAGGAAACCCGGCCATGAATGTTGTTGCAGCCCAAATTTCTGGTGAGTCAGGTGACCCAAAACTTATTATTGGAGGTTCTTCAATAGATTTAACTGACTCTGATAAAACAAAGGTTCCTTCTACAAAAGATGTAGAAATAGGCTTGCGTCCTACTGCAATTACTCTGCTCGAAGGTGACGATAGTGTCGCCGCTGGGTATGCAAAAGTGAGTGGAGTTGTAAATGATTTAGAGCCATTAGGAATGCATACAACTGTAGGAATTGAAGTCGGAGGCGAGAGTTTAGTGTTTACGGTGGAGGGTGTGAGAGACTATCAAGATGGTACACCCATTTCCGTAGCAATAGATACTAGTGCACTCCATTACTTCGACCCTACTTCAGGCATTAGACTTTAAAGGGAAAGAAAAGAATCATGGATGGAAAAGGGTTGCCAGAATTTCCTAGAAATGCGATCAATTTTGTAACTGCAACAAATGAACGTATGAGTTTGGCTGTTTCCTTACTAATATGCCTGATTTCCCTTATTTGGATGGTAGAGTTGCTACCAGTCGAAGGGTTTCAGAGTGGCGTAGGTGTAGGATTCATATATTTTGTTACAATGATTTGCATGACATTAGTAATTAGGCCACTCCTACCTCTTGCATTAAAGCTTGCCTGTGCATTGATGAAGAATAAAAAATAGAGTGTTAATTTATTCCTAATTTTGTCTTTTTATACCTAATCACCTAGGTGATTTATCCAGCCTGTAATTATAAATTTTGCATCATCTGGTGCGACAATCCCTCTGTGGGTGTGAGTGAAACCGCCTGGCCAAATTACAGTTTTCCCCTTCCTTGGTTTGCAGGTAAATTCTTGAAAAACAAATCTGGTACCGCCCCCTTTTTTTATCGTATTTAAATAAGTCATAAAAGCTAGTGCCCTATGAGAAATATCCCTACTACTACTTTCATAATGTTCACCAAAGAAAGCAGCACCGGCGGAATAACGTTGAATTTGTGGTGGTTCAAGAAATCCTAGTTTGCCTGTCGCACTCTGAAGTATAGGGAACTCTTTTATGTATTCTTGAAGGCAATTCATTAGATGCTCACGATAGGCTTGAACAGTATTTGCATATGAACTGACGGGTAAACATGCGAAGGTAACGTCCTCTGAATCCTTCCAATCTTTATCTACACCCCTTGCACTTCGCCCAGGGCTAGCAAAACCAAGTTTTTTAGCATCATTAAAACCCTCAATAAGCTGGTCACATAGATTGGGTTGTGGCATTTTATATTCACGTATCCATTTCATCCAAGCTTGTCCTAACAAATTATTTATAAAAACTCTTTATTGGGTAATTTTAATAATGATTTTAGCGGCTGCGTCTCTGACGTGCTGCTCTGTCTAACTCATCTTGAACTTTCCTTTGATCTGTTTTCTCGTTTGGTTGAATTTGATCAGAATTAAGAGTTTGATTGGTTTCCAATGCTCGGCGAAAATCTGCCGGAGAAGGTGATGCTCCCATTGAAGGATTTCCTCTATCAATTTGATATCGGACAAATTCTTTCCAATCCCCATCTGGGGAATCACAACCAATTCCAATCCGACGTGCAAGCCATATGGACACGCCACCAGTAGCCCAAAGTTTTTCCCAATTATCAAGACTAGAAAGAGCTAATTTCCATGCTCTTTTTCTAGCACGTCTACGAATCCATCTAATATATCCCCAAAGAATTATAGCGACAGCCGCACCTAAGCTAAGAAGTGCTATGATAATTGGTGTAAACGCAAAGTTTAGTATAAGAGCTAATAATATTAATCCGCTTGGAACTACAATATCTGGCCAACTGAATACCGGAGACCCTGGTTTTAAAAGTACTTTATCATAGAAACCAATGGAAATGGTTCCTTTCTCAAGTGCTTTTTTTAATCTTTGATAACGCCTATCATCCATTTTATGGACGTTCCTCTTTTGGATGTTATTTTACTCAGAGAAAAAGATAGAAAAACCATTTTTGTTCTAATTACGAAGACCTGCTTCTCGCATTAAAGGTAAAACCTTTTTGCCGAAATACTCCATTTCTTCTAAATAGTCGAGCCAAGAAACAATATATCCCTCTATCCCGAGGTTTGATATTTTTATCATTTCATCTACAATCTGCTCTGGTGTTCCAACTAGAGGGTATGAGCCCCATCCTGCTATAAAACGTTCACCCATTGCTTGAATAGCAGCCTTATTGTCTCCATACGAATAATTTTCGCCCAACATGAGTTCTATTATTGTATTTGTAGCTCCCCAGTCACCTTTATCTACGATATTTTGATAAAGTTGTTTAGCTTCTTTCTCTGTATCACGACAACATATAAGTCCATAGCTCATCGTGCCACATTTACGGTTATATTCTGCCGCTCTTTTAATAATATCATTTGCCGCCTCTGCTGCCTGTTCAAAAGTATTTATTGATAAAAAGTTAAAATCAGCATGCCGTGCTGAGAAATCGCGGCCTGCAGGAGATGATCCCGCATTGATAACTACAGGGCGTGGTTTTTGAATAGGTTTAGGTGAGAGAAAACCTTGATTGATTCGATAAAATTCTCCGTTATAATCGAAGTCATCTTCAACCCAGAGCCTGTCAACAACCTCCATCCATTCATTAGCCATTTTATATCGATCATCGTGTGGTAACTGCTCGACTCCAAACATTTCCATCTCAGGTTTAAACCAACCACAAACAACATTAAGTCCAAATCTTCCGTTAGATATTTGGTCAATGGTGGCAGCTTGCTTGGCGGCTAGGATTGGGTGAACTGTTGGAACATGTGATGTTGCAAAACACATAATTTTATCTGTATTACAAGCCATAGCAGTTGCCCAAGTATAAACCTCCATATTTGTTCCGTTAAATTTAGTAGTCCCACCGAAATGGCGCCATCTGCCTACTGGTACAAGCATCTCAAAACCAAGAGAGTCTGCAAGTTTGGCAATTTTGACATTGTGATCATAGGTAGGTTCAAAGGTCGTTTGGGCATGAGTTATAGTACAACCATTTGAACAGTTACTACCAAATACTCCGAGTTTAAAGCGGTTATTGTTAAAGATTGGTACATCACGATAAGGTTCTGTATCACCTTCGATATGTTTATTTTTGCTCACCACTTAAACCCCCATTTCCAGTATCTCTTAAAGTTTTCCATATACGCTCTGAGGTAACGGGCATTGCAGGAAGACTTGCTCCAGCCTCTTTCAAAGCATCAGATATGGCATTCATAACAGCTACTATACTTCCAACTGTACCTGCTTCGCCAGCCCCCTTTAAACCAAATATTGTGTTGGGGCTTGGTATGTTGCAATTTGTCATTTGTATTGGTGGAAAATCATCGGCACGAGGAAAACAATAGTCCATAAACGAGCCAGTTAAGAGTTGACCGGTAGAACCATCAAATATTATTTCCTCGTAAAGTGCTTGCCCAATACCTTGAGCTATTCCTCCATGAAATTGACCTTCCAGAATAAGAGGATTAAGTACATGACCCACGTCATCAGCTAGATAGTAAGCTTTAATTTCTACAAATCCTGTTTCTGGATCAATTTCAACCTCACATACGTGGCAGGCGTTAGGAAAGGTGCAGTCAATGGGTGATGATTTAGCAAATGCATTCAAATTCAATTGTTTTTTTTCAATTTCTTGATTTTCCATTTTTTTGGCCAGATTATGAATATTTATGCTTAGGTCAGTACCCGATACAAAAAAATTACCATCAGAGAAGTTAATATCATCAATGGTAGTTTCAAATTCTTCTGATGCTATTATTTTTCCTTTTTTGATGATTTCTAATGAAGCAGTTTGGATAGCTGCTCCGCAGGTCGCAGCCGACCGGGATCCAAAGGTGCCAATTGCATCATGGATCAGATCTGTGTCTCCAAATTCAATGGTTGTACGTTCAGGATCAAGGCCGAGGAACTCACCTGCTAGCTGTCTAAAAGCGGTTTCATGGCCTTGTCCATGGTTATGCGAGCCTACAGTGATTTTAGCATTACCATTGGAAGTAAAATTAATTTTAGCCACTTCGTGACCAGGGGTTTCCTGTGGGCCATTTGCAATCTCAACAGCATAAGAAATACCTTGGCCGAGTAATCGCCCCCGTTTTTTTGCTTCTTCTTTACGAAGATGGAACGTTTTTGTATTTGCCAAGGATAATGCGGAATCCATTACTTTTTTAAAATCTCCACTATCATAAACAAATGTAAGCCCAGTATTGAAAGGCATTGCATCAGAACCGACCATATTTCTGTGCCTAAGTTCTATAGGACTTATTCCAACTGTTCTTGATGCAATATCAATTATGCGTTCTATACAATATGTTGCTTCTGGTCGGCCCGCCCCACGATAAGGTGCAATTGGCTGGGTATTTGTAAAAACACCATTGATATTTACGTCATAATTTCCAATATTATATGGTCCTGAAAGCCCTCCTACATTATTAACCATTATATGTAGGGCAAAACTGTCGATGAAAGCTCCTATTGCACAATACATATTGACTCGTAAACCAAGAAAATGACCAGTTGAGTCTAAAGCTAAAGATACCTGTGCTATATTGTCGCGAGCATGATGATCCCCTAAAAAAGAATCACTCCTGTCTGCAACCCATCGTACGGTTCGATTCAGACGTTTTGACGCCCAAAGAACGAGGCCGAGTTCTCTCTGAACTGAGGCCTTTAATCCAAACCCCCCTCCTATATCTGGTGATATGATCCTCAAGTCATCTGCCCGAACTCCTAACACATTTACAGCAAGTTCGTTACGGATAAGGTGAGGAACCTGAGTGCCAGTTCTTAATTGATATTTACCAGTTTTTTTATCAAAAAAGCCAATTGCTGACCTGGTCTCCATTGGGGATGCTATAACCCTAGAGATGGTAAACTCATCTTCAATTATATAATCAGCTGCTTCAAAGGCTTTATTTGTTGATAGCGAGTCCCCTAAACTTTCAACAAAACATATATTTGTAGGCTCTTCATCCCAAACCTGTGGGGCGTCATGTGCTATTGCCTGTCTAATTTGAGTTACTGCTGGAGTGACTTCTACTTCAACATTGATCATTTCGGATGCTTGTTGAGCTATTGATTCATCTTCGGCTATTACCATAGCAATAGCTTCTCCGATATGATGTATGGAAGATTCTGCCAGTAGTGAATAATTTGGCTCAAAATTTGGGTTTCCATCAGCCTTTAATCTTTTCATAAAGGACTTGATGTTTCCTATATTATCTTTTTTTGCTGCTTCGTATGTAAGTATGTCAATCACACCTGTAAGTTTTTTGGCAGCAGCTAAATCGATACCAATAATACGTCCAGAGGCATGATTTGAACGAACAATTTTAGCATAGGCAACATTATCAATTTCACTATCAGTTACATATTGCCCATTGCCAGTCAAAAAGCGATCGTCTTCAAATCTTTGTGTTGCATCACCAAATCGTAATGGCTTTACCTTGTTTTCCATAAATTCATCTCACAGGCTTCAATCAAATAATGATATTTTAGAAGATACTTTAAGCGAAGAATCTATTCTATAATTATCCATTCTTAAAGACATAATACACCTCAAATATCAGCCTGACAGTTATAAGTGGCTAGAATATTAGATACAGGCAGGGAGAAAAGCCGCAGGAGAGAGGTAAGGGAGGTTTAAGCAGTTTGGCAGGGAATTGACTGCACAATCTCCTACGGCTTAGAGGTCACAAGTATTGTTGTAGTGTTTCGAACTACATTCCTTTTACGTTTAGGTATTTATTTTAGATCACTTGATACAAATATTTTTTTGAGTTTAATAAAATAATTAATTTGTTAAGCTAATCCGTTATTTATAATGCAGTAATACTGAATTCTATATTGTCTTAGATAAAAACAGTTAGAGGTAAAACTTAATGCATTATCAGCCCAAATATTGGGTCATTATCAAACAGTCTTGTCCCTTTGGCTTTCAAAATAGTGAGGTTTTATTATGACAATTGCAGTGGGATTAGGTTTTATGGAATTTCCATTTTCTTCAGCCGACTCATATTGGAAATGGGTGATGATGTGTGAGGATGGCCATATTGACTCTTTGTGGCAAACAGACAGGTTAGTGTCAGAAAAACCATTTCTTGAGTCTGTAAGTACTATGGCTGCAATAGCTGGTGCCACTAAAAGGATAAAGTTTGGTATGAATGTAGTGTCGGTCGGTTTAAGAGATCCTCTACTTTTAGCAAAACAATGTGCAACAATTGATATGCTGAGTAATGGAAGGCTGTTACCGGGTTTTGGAATTGGAAACATAAAAGCAGCTGATTGGAAAGCCTCGAATACTGACACAAAGGGACGTGGCAAGCGCACTAATGAGGCCCTTGAGATTATATCAAAGCTATGGAATGAAACCGCTATAAACTTTGAGGGTGACTATTTTAACTATACAGGTGCTACTATAATGCCAAAGCCTGTCCAAAACCAATTACCAATGTGGATTGGAGGGTCAAGTAAGGCCGCAATTGAACGGACTGCTAATTATGGAACGGGCTGGCAGGCAGGTCTTGAGACACCAGAAGAAGTGACGCCTGTTATTAAAGCCATAAAATTAGCTTTACGAGAAAAAAATCGTCAAATACCAGAAGATCATTATGGAGCATTTTTCCCTTTTCACTTTGGATCAAAAGATAATAAAGCTGTGCAACAAATCTATTCCACTTTTAGTAAAAAATTGGGTATTGACCCGGATACAAGGGTTGTTGTTGGAGGAGCAAAAGAAATAATACAGAGAATACGAGAATTTATAGCGGCTGGTACTTCTAAATTTATACTGAACCCTATAGGCAATAGTGATGAAGAGATTTTTGACCAGACTAGTCAAATAATATTGCAAGTTTTACCCCTAGTAGAAGAACTTAATCAAAATAAAAAGAAAGAATAAAATTCAAAATTCGTAATATTTAGGTATAGGTACGAGATGAAAATTAGCAAAATAGAGACAATCTGGTTTACGGATAAGCCTAAACTTGTTTTCCTCCGTATTCATACAGATAACGGTATATGCGGAATAGGTGAGACCTACGAGATGCCAGCAGCCATTCTAATTAAAACACAAAAAAGTTCAAAATTTCGTTCTTTTGTTGATGAATTTAACACTGTAAGTCCAACAAAGTTCATCAACATCACCTTAAACCAAGGCGATCAACTATTACTTCTCGCACCTGGTGGTGGAGGCTATGGAAATCCAAAGAAACGTAAAAAACAATTAATAGAAAACGATCTAGCCGACAGGTTTATAACAGCTAAGAGCCAAAGAAAACTATATATAAAGTAGACCGCAAAGAATGAGCGATTAAGTCTTTTATATTTTTTTGTCATTTAATTTATTAGGATTATTAAGGGCGGGGGCTATGTATGCTAGAATATATAAAGACAGCATCAAATCATGGTGTTGTTGAAGTTATACTTAATCGTCCCGAGAAGCATAATGCTCTATCAGAACTTTTAATTACTAACCTTACGAAAGTTATAAGAGACATTTCTAGCTCAGATAAATTACGATGCGTTATTGTATCGGGTGCTGGAAAGGGATTCTCATCCGGAGCTGATATTGATGAATTAAGAAACCTTAATTATAAAAATGCTGAGATATTTATTCGTCATTTACACGGAGCTTGTCAGGCAGTTCGAGACTGTCCAGTTCCAGTTATAGCGAAAGTTCATGGGCCATGTATAGGTGCTGGACTCGAATTAGCAGTTAGCTGTGATCTAAGGTGTGCCTCTTATACATCAACATTTTCTATGCCAGAAGTTCAAGTTGGCATCCCATCAGTGATTGAGGCTGCCCTATTACCGCGTCTAGTAGGTTGGGGTAAAGCATCAGAGATTTTGTTTACAGGAAAAAAATTTGCTGCTGAAGAGGCTATGAAATTTGGTTTGGTAGAGAAATTGGCAAGACCTTCAGAGCTTGATAGTGCTATAGAGGAATGGATAAAATCAATATGTTCTGCAAGTTCTTCGGCTATTCGTGCTCAGAAGAGTCTAATGCATCAGTGGGAACAATTGACGATTAATGATGCAATTGAGTCAGGTGTTTCATATTTTAAAGAATCATATAAGACAGATGAATTGAAAACTAAACTTAAAGTATAAAGTATAAAAAACCGTGTTAAGTATGGAGTACTAATTATGAATGAAAGTAGCAGTGGGTTTAGTCTTGGTCATCAAACATTTGTAGATACCATAAATAAAATAATTCCTGAGATTAAGGATGATGAAGGACAAATCCCACATGTTTTAAATGGGATGTTACATGCTGTATTTCACGCCACGTATGCATTGGCACCAGATAGAGACATTGCAGAGAGGATAATAAGTGGTGCAAAGAATCAGGTACTTTTAAGTTTAGAAGCAGAACAAACTGAAAAGACTAGAAACAAATAGTCCAACACCCTATTGAACAGGAGTATTAAACTACATGTTTCCCAATGTATTTTCTTTATTTGAGGATTCTACACTAAAATCTCCGTTAAGTGCGTGCCTCTGTGCACCTCCTATGAAGGGTCGTGCCTACTACCCAGATGGTTTTGAAATAAATTATAAAACTGCTTATTCAACTGTTAAAGATCTTCAGGCAACCTATACTAATTACGGTTATGGAAATAACCACCGTGTGGCGGTTCTTCTTGAAAATAGACCTGAGTTTCATCTTCATTGGCTAGCTCTAAACGGTTTAGGTGCCAGTATTGTCCCAATAAATCCAGATTATAGAGAAGATGAGATTATTTACTTACTCAATCATTCAGAGTCTTCACTATTGATCACAATCCCAGAGAGATTCTCAGACTTAAGAGAAATCACAAAAAGATGTGAGTTTGAATTTCCAGTTATTGATGTAACAAATTTTCATGAAACTTTACAGCCTCCAAGAACAAAGGCTACCAAAATGCAGGAAGAATTAGATTCTGAGGCAGCACTGCTTTATACCTCGGGGACAACTGGTAAACCTAAGGGGTGTATTTTAACAAATAGATATTTTTTAAATTCTGCCAAGTGGTATTTGGAAGCTGGAGGATATATGGCCTTAGAATATGGCCAAGAACGTTTGTTAAATCCACTACCTTTGTATCATGCAAATGCGATGGCTATAGGAAGTATGGGTATGCTTGCATCTGCAGGGTGTATTGCAATGCTTGATAGATTCCACCCCAAAACATGGTGGGAGGATGTCATAAATTCTCAAGCGACTATTATACATTATTTAGGAATAATGCCACCTTTATTACTCAATCAGAAACAGACCCACTTTGAAAACTCTCATAGTGTTAAGTTTGGGGCTGGTGCAGGTATAGATCCTAAACACCATGAGTTATTTGAAAAACGCTTTGGTTTCCCTTTGGTAGAAGGTTGGGGCATGACCGAAGTTGCAATGCCGACTTGGGCAAGTCATGAGCCCCGTTTAATAGATACACGTGCTTTTGGGCGACCTCTCTCAGGCTGTGAAGTGCGTATAGTAGATAATCAGGATAAAGAGCTAGCGTCGGGAGTGCCAGGCGAATTAACAATACGAATGACTGGTGAAAATCCTCGTCAGGGTTTGTTTTCAGGTTATTTAAAAGATGATGATGCTACCAATCATGCATGGCGTGGCGGTTGGTTCCATACCGGTGACACAGTAGTTCAATCAGCAGATGGAATGCTTACATTTGTTGATCGATCTAAAAACATCATAAGAAGAAGCGGGGAGAACATAGCTGCGGCAGAGATAGAAGCATTTCTTCAATCTGATGAGCGCATTGCTCAGGCAGCAGTAATATCTGTTCCAGACGACTTGAGACAAGAAGAGGTCATGGCTTGTATTATTTTAATGGAAGGTATTACTGCAGATACTAAAATAGCAATAGATATTCAAGATCATTGCTTAATTGATATGGCCTATTTTAAAGCACCAGCATATTTTCTGTTTGTTGATAGTTTACCTATAACCAATACTCAGAAAGTAACTAAGGTTAAAATTTTTCCCGAAAATGTTGATCCTCGCAAGGTAGATGGCTGTATTGATTTAAGATCAAGAAAGAAAAAAAATAGTTAGCTTATTAACCCTGCTAAAACTAATGTGCACCTCCTATCCTAAGTTTCATGGAGTCCAATTGTTCTGATTAATTGTTTGGGTCTTGGAATCTCCAAATGTGACTTAGATATTGATTCAATTTTCCTTAATATGTCAGGTGAAAAACAAGAAACTTCACGTTGATTCATGTCTATGTGAATGCCAACGGATTCATTTAAGCACGCTGTATAGTTTTCAACTTCATGTTCAATATAGTGGAGAAAGTGAAGTCTCTTAGTATCGTAGTCTAGTAATTGGGTGCGCACGATAACAGGTGCACCTTCAAGAAGTTCACGAAGAAAAACTACCCTCATATCAAGAGCAAAATTAGATCTGCTTTCCTTTTTTATATATTGGTTTCCCATTCCAAGAAAATTAAAAAATTTGTCTGTGGCTTGATCTCCGATCATAACATAATAGGCCACATTCATATGACCATTATAATCTATCCAATCAGAATTTACTTTCGTACGGTGCAAATTTAAGGTTTTATCGTTAGACATTATCTACCTGTAATTTTTATAAATTATCTATTTAGCTATAAACACTTATTTTTTAATTACGGATATTACTATTTCATTACGTCTAAAGATAGATATTGTCCAAGGTGGGTCATAAAAATAAGCACTTGGGTCGCCAATAATACCCCATCCTGAATTATCTAAAATTTTAAGAAGTTCCAAAGTTTTTGACTCAACAATGGATTCATTTGCTTGACCATTAAACCTTAAAACTGCCTGAGATTGTGCAGGGATTTTAACCAGATTGACGTTCTGATCCGTGGGTTCTGGAGCAGTTTGATAGCTATATTCAGCGGGTAAAAAAAATCTCATTCTCATCTGACCTTCAGCAGTTCGAATAGATTCAACTGGTGCGGTCATAGATATTTGTTCTGATATATATGAAGACTCAACTGGTACAGTCATCTCAATATCTGATTGAGTTCGGTTAGACCCTGAGATGTAGTTAAATAGCCGTTTAAATGCGACGTTACGAGATTGGTCATAGTCAGCTATGTCAACAGTTGTCTCTGCTACAAGTAATGAAGGAACTCGACGTATGTATGTATAACTATTCAATTCATCAATAAGGTCAAAAGAGGGTTGCTCATAGCTAGATCTAATTCCAACAACGGAACATCCAGCTATTAAGGATGTAGAGAAAAAAATTAATAAAATCCTTAGCATTATGATTCTTTATACACATATAATGAGTATTTAGTTTACATTCTAAAGTAAAATAAAATTAATATTCTTATAGGACCTTATATCTCAAGATAATAAATAGAGTATTTTAGCTCAGTTTACATAAAACTATTTGTTTAAATTAAAATGGACAGTATAAGAATTCTTATAAAAATAAATCCGATATATTTACTTGGATGGGCAGGTTTAATCCCGTTTTGGGGCTTAACGATAGTATCTCATTGTAATAATGATTATGCGAATTTTGCAACGCAGCTTCAAGTTTTTTATGGGGCTGTAATACTTTCATTCTTAGGTGGTATTCATTGGGGTATACCTATTCTTCGAGAGAGATCTAGTCACCAAAAGCACCTTTATTGGGGTGTTGTTCCCTCATTAATTGGTTGGTTAGCTTTAGCCTTACCTACAACATGGACCATAATTATTCTGGCAATAGGGTTTATTATAAGTTTCTTGGTGGATGTCTGGTTTTTCAGTGTATCGTCTTATTATTGGTATAAACAAACTCGTTTTTTTCTCACCATTATGGTGGTTTTGGCCTTACTTATAAATTTGGCTTCAATCTACTAAAAACTCTTAAACATAACCTTTTGATCGCTCATATTTTCAATCTGAGCTTGAGTCATCCAACAGGATAAGAAAAAAGTTCCTCTTGTGATTATTTTGCCTAGTTGTTTTTTTGAAATTTCATCAGCATTCGGTGCTGGGATAGATATACCATTACCCTTTAGCAAATTTCTTACAATACTTGCCTTGATTCCAAAATTCGTGTTTTCTGGAATAGTTTGCCACTCTTCAAAAATTTTCTGAAAATCAAGTTTTGCGACAGCTACCCCAACAACGTGCCCCTTGCTGTTAAGGATTGGCCCACCACTATTACCTGGTTGCAAGGCAGCATCAATTTGCATATTGGAGTAGTTATTCCCAATCCCTGTTATGGAACTTATAATTCCACGTGTAACTTTAATCGAAGTGCTTAATTGTTGCCCAAAGGGATATCCTCCAACAAAAATATCCTCAAGAAGATCTGGGTCTTCTCTACTAAGGGTAAGCACAGCAGGAGGAATGAAATCGGCTTTTAAAATGGCAAGGTCATTTTGTGGATCAAAACCAATTTTAATAGCAGGTATAACTTTGCCCTGATAATGAACTTTTACCTGCTGACATCCGTTAATCACATGGTTATTTGTAACTAAATAACCATCCTTTGAAACAGCAAAACCAGTACCAGAAGCAGTATAAAAGATCTCCCTTTCTTTAAGTAGGCGTTCCCGTTCATCATACTTTAATTCAGGCTTGGCTTGCTCCCTTTCTAGTTCGTTCGGACTTTTCTTTACATATTGAAACTCGTCATTCTCCCAGAATCCTTCAATTTCTATCCCATACAGTTCAGATTTGGGGCCATGGATATATTTTCCATGACCGTGTCTAGCCCATTCCTTCATTTGACCAACATATTTATCTCCATTCCATTTTGTTTCAGAGCTCCAAGTAAGATTGACCCAACTTGGTGAGTTGTTTTTAAATGCTCCAATTGCTATTGAACCATCTGCGTAGATATAAGTGCCTTGGCCGTTATATATTCCATCCCTAAACTCCCCAAAATATCTATCTCCAGAAAATTCACCAGAGGAACTAGGTATGAAGGTGCCAAATCCATTCAATGATCCATTTAAAAATGTTCCAACTAATATAGCTCCATCGTTGAAGATATATGCACCTGTTCCATCAAAAAAGTCATTCCTAAATGTACCAACATATTTATCTCCAGCATAATCACCTGTTGGGTATACCACAAAGCCCATTCCATTGGGGGAGCCATTTCTAAATTCGCCAGAATATTTACTTGAACCAGAATCATAAAAGCCATAACAGTTATGCCAATCTGAAATATTAGATTCAGTACATGCTGAAATGTTGCTTAATGTAGGAGTATATTTTTTTTCTTTATTTAGTACGTTCACTTCTCCGTCTTTAAGCATTATTCTATCAGTAAAACCATTTACATATGTGATAGTTCCATATGCATTCTCCCAACCTTCATATTTACCTATAAAAATCTTCCCATCAGGATATATATATACTGCTTGACCAACCGGTTCATGATCTTGAAAGGTTCCAATTACTACGTCACCATCATTGGAGATAAATGTGCCCTGACCATTTAATCTCCAATCTTTAAATTCTCCCATATATATTTCATCAGTAGCTACACCTACACCCCAGCCATCAGGTTGATCATCTTTAAAGGTTCCAACAAATACATTGCCATTTGCAAAGGTATAGACTCCTTGTCCGTTATATTTTCCATATCTTACTTCACCCACATATTTGTCTCCAGCCCAACTTCCAGCATGGGCTAACGTACCCCAACCATGGTTAATACCATTACTAAATTCACCTATATATTTAGCCCCATCTTCATAGGCTTGAGAACCAAAACAATTTTCAAAGCTAGACATGTAGGAGTCAGGACAAAGGTCCAAATTAGATGCACTTACACTGAAAATTCCAAAGGTAATCCCAAGTGATAATAGTGCGACTATCAGTGATGCAAATATACGGGTCATCGGATTAATTATAAGCCTTCTTTAATTTTTCAATTGAAAGTGATTCAAGTTCATTTCTACACTTCTTCTCTATTATTCTTTCAGCTGCATCTGAAGATATTTGTTAAATATCTTCATATAAACAACGTGTGACTGCCCTATCAAATTCTCGATTCCAAGCTCTTTCTTTACGCTTCTGTTCTTCTCGTGCTTCTTCTTCTGCTTTTTTGATTTTTAATTTTCTATCTCGTTCCTGAATTGTATGAAGAAAGAAACCATTCTCCCAAATTCCTTCCGTAATGGAGCCATCAAGGGAGGTGTGGGTGCCTTGTCCGTGGCGTTTGTCATCCCTCCATTCACCGACATATTTATCGCCGTCGACGTATGTTTCCTTCCCATAACAATTATGTTTTTTACCAAACCAGGGACAAGATGGCAGTTGAGATGCTTCTATTATGCTGGATGTTCCAAATACAATCCCAAATACTAATAAAGTCGTGCGGACTAGTTTCATCGTAGCCTCCATCCCGTATATAAATGTTAGCGGAGATTTGAGTTAAGGTGAAGGGGGGGTAAATCAGCAATTTCTAATCTAGTCGAAGCACACTCAACGCCCGAATAAGTACAAGCCTTCTCTGGACATCAATCAAAAAGCATGGTCGAGCATTATTCTCGAGAAAAAAATACACGGGAAATGAGTCTTCGAGCCGTTAAAAAAGCAGAACAATATGTGAATGGTAGGGAGTCGAAATGAGGTTTATTGCATACAACTTGATTTTATTGCATACACGTGCACGATTTCATTCATTTCGAAAGAGTCTAAGGCATTGATTATAAAGGGTAAAGTGGTGGGCGCACAAGGATTCGAACCTTGGACCTAGTGATTAAGAGTCACCCGCTCTGCCAACTGAGCTATGCGCCCACACAAAATAATATATTAAAAACAGTCCTTTAAATAAACTATAAAATAGACCTAAAGGTTAGGTAGCACTTCTTGACCTATTTTCTGAAGCTGTTCAGCTAAAGACTCTGTGGGGACTATACAGAGGACAACAGAAGAGGAGCCAGCTTCAAAAAATTGATTTATACTATCTTCGCAATCTTTAGGAGACCCGGCTATTGCAAGGAAATCCAGCCATTCATCTGGCATTGCAGACTCCAGAGTACGAGCTCCACCTTTTTTAATCATAGA
>CEUN01060796.1_pt1 | contig 31490 bp, 25 predicted proteins | sample 361501 | NCBI WGS metagenome assembly CEUN01 (sample SAMEA2622801, study PRJEB7988) | marine metagenome | biome: marine biome (ENVO:00000447); feature: marine epipelagic mixed layer (ENVO:xxxxxxxxx); material: "saline water (ENVO:00002010), including plankton (ENVO:xxxxxxxx)" | depth 120 m | reverse complement strand
GGCGGTATTACAGGCACGGATTAATTGTTCTTCTTCACCAGGTTTTAGCCGCCGCATGCGGCCACTGGGAAGCCTCGGCCTTATGACCTTTTCCAGGGGGTTTTCTCGTATGGGCCAGTCCCATTCATCGCGCGCAAGTCGAAACACGTGCTGAAGAAGTCCAAGTTCCCGACAGACGGTGGCAGGCGCCACTTCCTCCAACCGGAGATCACGATAGGCAGCAAATGGCCCAGGTGTAAGCTTATCGATGGCCAACGTTGAAAAGGGCTGGCGTTGAAGCTTCTGGATGATGTAACGCTCAACATATGCTGATCGTTTCCGCGCAACACTTCGCTCAAGATAAATCTCCAAGAGATCGAAGAGTGTTGCCCCCGGCCGAATAAAAGTGACGAGTTCCCCTCGATCGGCTCTGGCCTCCATTTCTCTGGCCCAGCGGGCCGCATCTTTTTGGTGAAGGAAGGAAGCAGAAACAGGCACCTGGCCTTTACGACGTACCTGCACCTGCCAACGGTTTCCACGTTTACGAATTGAAGACATCTGTAACCTCGCTGTGACACCAGTGTGACAGCGTTGTTTTCAGGGCAGATTGGTCGGGGTTAAGGCGTTGATATATCTAATAAAAATGGTGGGCACGACTGGGATTGAACCAGTGACCCCTACGATGTCAACGTAGTGCTCTCCCGCTGAGCTACGCGCCCGACACCATTTTCTATTGCAGACCATTAATCCAACTGCAACATTAGCTGTCATTTATACTAATTGGGATCTTCATTGCAAGATGGACAACCAATCGCCTTTAGAGGTTTATGCTAGTACAACGAAATTATATGGTCTTTTTCAAATTGATGACTTTCTCTCAACACTAAAGTAAATCATATAAATGGATAATCAAAAAACTGAAATTGATGCGGGAAGCAGTCCTATCCAAGTATTGTTGCCAGAACAACAAATATCACCCGTAGTCTTTGCTTCACCCCATAGCGGCATCAAATATCCGGCGAATTTTGTCGCCGATTCTCCACTTGATCTTTTATCACTGCGTAAATCTGAGGACGCTTTTGTAAATTTACTGTTCGCAAAGGCACCCTATTATGGGATGCCATTGATCAACGCCCTATTTCCTCGCGCTTATGTTGACCCAAATCGCGAACCTTTTGAGCTTGATCCAGGAATGTTTTCAGATCCGATACCTGAATACGTAAATACCAAATCTAGTCGAGTAAATGCCGGTCTAGGCACAATTCCAAAAGTAGTTAGTTCCGGACAAGAAATTTATAGTAAAAAATTAAATTTCAAAGAAGCAGCAAGACGCATTGATACCAATTATCGCCCGTATCATCGCCAACTCCGTCATTTATTAAACACAACAAGAGAGAAATTCGGCTGCTATTTGTTAATCGACTGTCATTCAATGCCATCTGTAGGTGGACCGGACGATCCAGATGCTGGTCTAAGAAGAGCAGATATCGTTTTAGGTGATTGTTTTTCGACGACATGCAATGAAAACATCATCCAAACAATTGAACATGTTTTTATTAAACTTGGTTACAAGGTTTCTCGAAATAAACCTTTTGCTGGTGGTTTTTCGACACACCATTATGGACATCCAAAGGACGGCCGTCATGCTATTCAGATTGAAATTAATCGTGGACTTTATATGGATGAGACCAAAATTAAACAAAGCCAAAGCATGCCCGCACTGACTGAGGACATTAACACGCTTATCGAGACATTATCTCAATTTAGCAAGGATAAATTTTAAATATAAATAAACTCTTTTTTTTAATTAACTTATAATTATTGATCGATTAGGTATTACAATTACAAAATTTAACACCCTGGACATTCCTAGCGTTTAGGTCATTCGGTACTAAAATTTTGCTTGTGCGGACATTGCTAATCGACCGTTATGATTAAGTGCCCATAAAGCTGCTTCATTGTTTCCCCTTAATACACCTTCAATCGTAAAGTTATGGGTATCATAAATTGGTGAAACTGCTCGAACGGAACAACTTTTGAGTGATTTCCCTGGCATTTCGCACCTAAAAAGATCTAATAACAGGGTAAAGGTTAGGGGGCCATGTACTAAAAGACCCGGATAGTTTTCGATTTCTGTTACATATTTTCGATCATAGTGAATACGATGACTATTCATCGTAAGGGCTGAGAAACGAAATAAAAGAACCGGTGACGGAATTATTGTTCGTTTCCAAGTTGCTTCATAAGGTGGCAGGGGTGGCTCTGGACTTTTAACGCCTTTCTTTGCATTTTCACGATAAACTACGTCCTGTATTTCCTTAGTTGCGATACCGTTTTCTCCAGAAATTTCATGCTTAAGTTTCAGAAATACCAAATTTCCAGTTTTCCCGGTTTTGGATGTAACTGATTCGATAGTTGTTACATTTTTTATTATTTCTCCGACATGAATAGGACGATGATAGGTCGCCGCGGTGCCAGCCCACATACGACGCGGTAAATCGATTAGAGGCAGAAATGAACCTCGCTTTGGGTGACCATCTTCAGCAGTATCACTGAGCTTTACGACCTCACGAATATAAAACAGGTGCCATCCAGGTGGTATTTCATCTCCATCTTTGAAGGGTACATGATCTCGATCAAGCGTAGCCATAAGTGAATCGGCCTGATAAGCAGTCACTAACGCGGTAGTCGTTGTTTTCTTTCCTATCCAAGCATCATATTGACGGGTCATTTAGAAAACTCCTCCCGAATTTTTTCCGTGTGTTCACCAATAGCAGGGACAGGACCCAAATGTCTTTCCAAACCATTTATAGTTGCCGGTGGTGCAGCCATAAGCACCTTGCCCGTCGGGCTATCTACCTCCACGCGTCTCAATGCCGGATGACGCGACAAACTCGCAACATCATTAATTTCTCCAAATGCTATTTGAGATTTTCGTAACCGTTTTGTCAGTTCCAATCGATCCATGTTAGTAAATGAACTAATGATCACTTTATCAAGTTTATCTCGATTTGAACAACGAGCCTCATTATTGTGAAACTTATCGTCCTTTGGCATTTCAGGGCTTTCTAAAACCTCAGATGCAAATCTCTCAAACTCTCTTTCATTTTGTATCGAAATGAGAATTTCACTGCCGTCGCTCGTTGGATATGACCCATAAGGTGCTATTGATGGATGATTAAGCCCCACCCGCGGAGGAATGGACCCTGCATAGTCATAGGTGAGCAAAGGGACATTCATCCAATCCGCCATTCCCTCAAAAAGAGATGTTTTTATAGCTCCACCTTGTCCGGTTCTATCACGGTCGATTAAAGCTTCTAATACTGCCATGTAACTATACATTCCACACGATATATCGCAGGCTGAAACACCAACACGGCCAGGGCCCTCAGCACGCCCAGTCACTGAAGACAAACCAGATTCTGCTTGCACCAATAAGTCGTATGCTTTCATGTCCGCGTAGGGTCCCTCTTCCCCATAACCGGAGATATCAACTGTTATCAAACGCGGTAACTGATCCCTTAATTCCTCTGAACCAAGACCCAGTCGCGCCGTAGCACCCGGCGCCAAATTCTGAATAAAGATGTCGGCACGGCAAAGAATTCTTTTTAATAAAGCCATATCTTCTTTATCTTTTATATTTAGAACTAACGACTCCTTCCCCCTATTTAGCCAGACAAAATAGGCACTCTCGCCATGAACCACACTATCGTACCCCCGGGCAAAATCACCCTCGGCCCGTTCAATCTTTATGACCCGAGCTCCGGCATCAGCAAGACGCGATGAACAAAAGGGAGCTGCGACAGCTTGCTCCAATGATAACACAAGAATTCCCTTCAGAGGCTTGTCCATCTTTTCCACTCCTCTAATAAGATCGCGGAAGATTTAGTACGTGCTCCGCCAAATAACTAAGGATTAAATTTGTTGAGATTGGTGCTATACGGTATAATCTGGTTTCTCGAAACTTTCTTTCAATATCAAATTCTTCTGCAAAGGCAAAACCACCATGTGTTTGCATGCACATATCAGCCGCCTTCCATGAAGCCTCAGCAGCAAGGTATTTGGCCATATTGGCTTCAGCTCCGCATTGTTTATCAGCTTCGAAGAGTTCTGCAGCTCGTTTGACCATTAAATCCGCAGCCTCCGTTTGTGCATAACTCTCCGATATTGGAAACTGGATACCTTGATTCTGCCCTATAGGTTTGCCGAATACCGAACGGTCACGAGCATATTCAGCCGCTTTTTTGATAAACCAACGAGCATCGCCAATGCACTCTGCTGCTATCAAAATTCGTTCCGCATTCATTCCACTGAGAATATATCGAAAACCTTTTCCCTCTTCCCCGACCAAGCTATCTGCTGGAATCTTTAAATTATCAAAAAATATTTCTGTGGTGGCATGATTGATCATCGTTCTGATTGGTTTAATTTCTAATCCATTTCCAAGAGCCTCACGCATATCAATTAAAAATACGGAAAGACCATCTGTGCGTTTTTCAACTTGATCACGAGGTGTGGTGCGAGCCAGCAACAACATTAAATCAGAATGCTCTGCCCTAGAAGTCCATATCTTTTGACCGTTCACTATGTATGCATCATTGCCTTCTTTAACCGCAGTTGTTCGCAAGCTGAGTGTATCTGTACCACTTGTCGGTTCAGTAACACCAAACGCCTGAAGGCGAAGTTCACCCGACGCTATTTTAGGTAGGTAATTGTTCTTCTGCTCATCGGAGCCGTGACGCAGAATTGATCCCATCGTATACATTTGCGCATGGCACGCCGCACCATTACTTCCCGACTTATGTATTTCTTCCATAATAGCGGCAGCCGCTGTAATTCCTAATCCACTACCTCCAAATTCTTCAGGAATTAAAACAGAGAGATACCCATTTTCAGTCAATGCCTTTACAAATTCTGTAGGATAAGCTCTCTCACGATCTGTTTTACGCCAGTATTCGCCCGGGAACTCTGAACACAATTTAATAACACCATCCCGAATATCATCATAGTTTTCTGACATATTATCCTCAAATAGTTGACTATCTGTGTTTGTACATTATCGATGCATTCCTGCAAGATTAGTGTTTTCATTAAGTAACACAACTTGACTCTTAGCCACACTCGCGGAAACTCTCGTTATAAATTCAAAAGGAGCGTTTCTTAATGCCTATTATTAATCGTATAGCCGAATTTCATGGCGAGCTTACTAAATGGAGGCGGCATATCCACGCGCATCCAGAAACAGCTTTTGAGGAATATGAGACAGCGTCTTTTGTAGCTAAAAAACTGCAGGAATTTGGTATAGAAATAGATCAGGGTTTGGCGCGTACTGGGGTGGTGGGAACCTTAAGGGGAAATCATGGAAATGGTCCAGCAATAGGTCTTCGAGCAGATATGGATGCCTTGGATATTCATGAAACATCAACCCATGACTATGTCTCTACTAATCCCGGAAAAATGCACGCCTGTGGTCACGACGGCCACACGACAATGCTCTTAGGTGCCGCTAAATACCTTTCAGAGACACGGAATTTTTCGGGAACAGTTCACTTTATTTTTCAACCTGCAGAAGAGTTCGCCGGTGGTGGACGCGAGATGGTAAACGATGGCTTATTTAAAAAATTCCCATGTAAAACAGTTTGGGGAATGCATAATTTTCCTGGGCAAGATATAGGTACATTTGCGGTTTGCCCCGGACCAGCAATGGCTGCAGCCGACACGATCGACATTACTCTAAAGGGCCAGGGTACGCATGCTGCATTCCCACACCAGGGTACTGACGTAATGGTGGCCGCTTCACATTTGGTTACAGCACTGCAAACCATCTCTAGTCGCTCTATAGATCCAATGGAATCAGTTGTTTTATCAATTACCCAAATCCATGCGGGGGAAACCTACAATATTATTCCTGAAGAAATTACACTTAAGGGCACTGTAAGATCATTTAAAACAGAAATCCAAGATATCGCTGAGACCTCTATCAAGCGCATAACAGATGGTATAACAAAAGCTTTTGGCATGAAATACCAAGTTACCTACACACGCGGATATCCTGCTACGATCAATAGTTTACCCGAAAGCGAATTCGCCGCAGAGGTTGCAGCAGATGTCGTTGGCGAAGAAAATGTTTTAACAGACCTTGCCCCAAAGATGGGCGCAGAAGATTTTTCTTTTATGCTGAACGAAAATCCTGGTTGTTATATTTGGGTTGGTAATGGACCGGGGAAAGGTGGTTGTTACCTGCATAATCCAAAATATGACTTTAATGACGAAATATTACCTATAGGCGCTAGCTACTGGGCGCGGCTCGTAGAGAAAAGCCTAGCAAAGGCTAGTTAAACATGTCAGGTAAAAACCGTAACAAAAACCACGCTTTACCAAAGACTTACCCGGAAAATAGCGAATGGACCGCGACGGGGGAAAAAATAGAAGAAATTAAGGTTAATCACCCAATATTTAGACAAGCCCCCAAAATTTCTATAGGACTGGGCATTATTACTGCTGCCTTGATTTTTATTTTTCGAGAAAGTGCACCATGGTGGATGCCTGTCTTTGCCGGATGCGTCGTGACCGCAATTGTTTATCGACTTTTACGGCCACGCCTGAGACACCCATCCATCGAGGATGAAATTTAATTAGAAAAATAACCCTCTTTAAATGCCCATAGCCAACTATAGGCAATCTTTTCATTATGTTTCTCCATCATACCGTAATGACCATATTTGGGAACAAAAACGACATGCACCCGCGCACCCGCGGCTTCATATTTACGGCCCATAAAGATCTCTCGTTTATCTTCCTCTTGTTCACCAGCCACCCAGTGTCCTTTATCGTCACCTCCGACCATTAGCAGTACGTTGATAGATTTCAGCCATTCTGGATCGGGATCTTGCAAATGGTCGAAATATTCTTCACGAGGCAAGCCTGTGATTTCTGGATATTTCTCCAATAGATCTGGCACCACCATATGCTGGTTGTCACATAAACCCGTTTTCATTTGTGAACGAATGGGTTCCGCCCACTGGACAAACCCTTCAGCGCCTCCCCAAGGACATAGCTCGGGATCACTCACATAACCAGCTTTGGAAAAAGCCTGCACCGAGCGTTTGGACATTTCGTCAATCCCCTTACGACCATCGTCTTCTGCTTTTGTCTTATCACGCCATTCCTTGCGCCAACCGTCGGGTCCTCCGCTACCCCACCCGAGAATGCCAATAACTTCTGTCTGGTCAGTAAAACGATATAGATGGGCCGCCATTGGGCCGCCAGTAGAATGACCGTGGGCAAGAATTTTCCGTCCCTTAAGATGTTCGTCTACGAGCTGAGCTGACCCTTGTAAAATTACATTGAAGGTACATTTCAGGTTTCGATCGTAAATTTCTTGATCAGAAAGTTTTTGATCCAATAAATACCATGGTTGCCGATCTTTAACGCTTTCTTTCCAAACTCCGCCAGGAGGATAGTGACCGGGATATGTCAAATTGAGAACTTTAAAGCCTTGTGCGGCCAAAATCCGAGGCAAGCCCGGCCGGCCATCCGGCGTCTTATCTTTTCCGTATGCGCTTCCAGCACCGCCGTGGAACATCACAATCGCAATCTTATTATCAACCTCTGCAGAGGGCGTATAAAGAATTCCTTGTATATCCCAGTCATAGCCATTTCGACTAAAACGGGTAAACACATCGCCCTGCGTATAATCGACATTTTCGTATGGAGGATTTACCTCCAACCATTCGTTCCATTCTAATTTAAGGAGCAGTTCTGAACCGTTTAGAGCATCAAGAACTTTCTGTATTGATTTCGACGCTTTATTATTTTCCATAGTTATTTTGTAGCCTTTCCAAAATCCTCTGCCTTGTCGATATGGTTCCTTAATAGCTTAACGAAAATCTCTGGTTTTTCGAAAGCGATCTGATGACCTATGCCATCAATAATTTGGTAGTCAATACCAGGATAAGCATCAGCAATTTGCTCTACAAACTCAGCAGGAGCAGAACGATCATCTGAGCCGGCGATTATAAGCCCCGGACAATTAAGAGGCGCTATAAAATCAAAAATATTTCCTCTGATTAAGGCTTGTGCTAACTTTAGGTGACCCGGAACTTTTACTTTTGTGGCAAACTCCACCGCCGTTTCAATAGCCTTTGGGTCGGCATTAGGTGAAAGCGAGTTCGGAGTTTTTTTTCTAGCAACTCCTACAATTCCAAGCTCTTCAAAATCACTAGCCCGTGCCATTATAGCCTTGTCCTGATCAACTTTCGAACTTCTGCCATTACCAATAACAGCTTCTGCTAATGTTAGGCTTATCAGTTGCTCAGGATAGAGCTTATGAAATCCTGCGGAGAGGCAGGTCCCCACTGAATGTCCCACAAGGTGAAAATAATCTAGTCCAAGTGAATCTATGAATTGCTTCACGATATTCACATAATCTGAAAGTGTGGGCTCCATCTCTGCCATCTCGGATGACTCGTTATAACCTGGTGCATCCCAACCGATAACTCGATATCTATCTGATAAAGCCTTATATTGTGGTATCCAACTCTCTGAGCGCCCGCCAAGACCATGAAGGATAACTACAGGGGTTCCTGCCCCACATTCTCTAAAGGATATAACCCCATCGTTGCCAATATTAATTTTCTTCAACGTCGGTACTGCCATCATTTTGTTCCTAGCATTAGTAATTTTCGAGATTATGCTAGGAGCTCCCTACATTGACAAGGAGCCACTGTCGGCCATGATGGTAGGTATATAAGATAATAACCTCGGGAGGTTTCTATGGTGGAGAAGGTGGATGAATTTGCGGGCGTTAAGTTACCTCGTTCACCAGTTTATGGCAGGAAGGGTATGGTGGTATCCGGCCACTCACTCGCGTCCAGATCAGGCTTAAAAATTATAGAGAGGGGGGGGTCCGTTGTAGACGCTATGATCTCGACATCCGCGGTTTTATGCACGGTTTTACCGCACGCGACCTCTTTTGGGGGCGATGCATTTATCATTTATCATGACGCGGATAGCAAGAAGACCCAAGGTCTCAATGCTAGTGGCTATGCACCATTGGGAGCAACCCCAGAGTTTTTTAAGGATGGGATGATCGCTCATGGGCCTAATGCCGCTTCGGTTCCAGGTATAGTCCGCGGATGGGAACGATTGCATCAGAGACATGGTAAAATACCATGGAAAGATCTATTTGCCGATGCGATTGATCTTGCCGAAAATGGGCATCCGGTCTCCCGAATTTTAACCAGCGCGCTGCGCCTTTTTGATCACGTTGGAAAAGATCCCGGGTGTGCGGAGCTTTATATGCCCGAAGGTATACCTTTGAACCCCGGAGACATTGTCAAACAGCCCGCTCTTGCTGAAACTATCCGTGATATCGCTGAAAATGGTAGTAGCACATACTATGAAGGAAGAATTGCCGAGGCTCTAGGCCAATACAGTCAAGATAACGGTGGCCTGCTATCTGCAGCAGACTTTGAAGGTTATGAGCCAGAATGGGTTGACACTATAAATACAGATTATCGTGACCTTGACGTGCACGTGATGCCGCCCAACTCCTATGGTGTTTTAATGCTTATGCAGCTTAATGCTATTAAGAAACTCCCTGAGGCAGCGTTAACCGCACGTGATGAAGACCGACTAGCATACTTAATGACCGCAGCGCGCGCAGCATTTGATGAAGGAATACCGTATATCTGCGATCCGGCCGTCCACCCAGCACCTATCAAAGAGCTCTTAGGGAGTGAAATGACCAGCAGGCTTCAAGCAGCAGTCCAAAATGCCTCTCCGGGACCCCATCACCCACCAGGTATTGGGGGTACCAGTTGTATCGTCCTTGCTGACGGTGACGGTAATGCGATTTCTGTTGTCCAGAGTGTATTCCACGTCTTTGGCTCCGCATTTTTAGAGCCTAAAACTGGTATTCTCCTTAATAATAGAATGACCGGGTTTGTCATTGACCCCAAACACCGCAACGTCGTTGCACCGCGGAAAAAACCTAGTCACACTTTAAATCCAGTGATGGCCTTAAAAAATGGTAAGGTAAAATATCAGCTTACCACCCCTGGAGGGCCCGCTCAGACCATCTCCAACGTTCAAATGCTTACCAATATGGTAGATCGCGGGATGGAACTATCGGCAGCAATCGAAGCGCCCCGTTGGTCAATCGATGGCAAGGCTAACATCCTGATTGATGATGAATTTCCTGACTCTGTCAGCGAAGCGCTTAAGGGACGTGGTTTTGATGTCAGCCGAGCCTCGGGGGCATCCTATTTTGGCTCTTCAAAATGTCTGGAAGTTCTTGAAAATGGCGTTTTAGTTGGTGCCGCAGACCATCGTCGCGAAGCTTATGCGGCTGGTTACTAAAAATTGCGATTCGTATCATGCTAATCCGAAATGCCAAGGTTGTTACTTGTGATTGTGATTTTTCAATACACAATTCGATAATTTTAAAGGGTGAAAAGATTGCAGCCGTGGGGGATGCCGAAATTCTTGCCAAGGAATTCGAAGGTGGGCCTGTAATTGATGCTTTAGGGCACACCTTAATGCCAGGTATGATTGACGGGCACGCACACCTGGACCGCGAGGGCCTCAAATCTATTTTTCCAACACTATCAGGCTGTAAATCTATCGACGATATTCTTCAACGTATAGAGGACTTGGTTGCCCAAAGCGAACCCGGGGCATGGGTAGTTACCATGCCAATTGGTGAGCCCCCCTATTACTTTAATGTGCCCAATAACTTATTAGAAAAGCGTTGGCCAACAAGAGAAGAGCTTGATCAGGTTTCACCAAGAAATCCTGTCTATATCAAGCCAATTTGGGGTTACTGGCGTCATATTCAACCTCTCACTTCGATCGCAAATACCCTTGCGCTGTTGGAAGCCGGGCTCGACAGTGATCCGGGTGAACTACCTGACCTGATTAAATTCGAGACTAATGAAAATGGAAAACTCAACGGCATCATTCATGAGCACACCTACGTCCCAATAGTTGAGCTTGCTTATTTTCGGAACATGCCTCGGTTTGGTCATTCTGAGCGTGTCGAAGGTATCAAACGCTCAATGGCGCTCTATAACGCAAGTGGAACAACCAGTATCTATGAAGAACATGGTTGTGCCCAGGAGCTAATTGAAGCCTATCAGGCCGTCAACAAAGAAGGGGCAGCAACAGTGCGAGCGAGCCTAGTTTATAGTCCGTCCTGGTATTTTGCGAACAAGGATGGCTATGAATCAGCTTTTGCTGAATGGGCGGGTTGGATAGGCGGCCTTCGGGGCAATGGAGACAGCTGGTTAACGGTTGCCGGTATATTTGCAGACTTCGGAGTGACTCCAGACAATTTAGTTCGTAATAGAGCGGCACCATATACGGGTTGGTCAGGTTTTAATTATGACAGCGGAATTCCAGAGCATGGAATAAAAGATTATTTACTCGCTGCTGCTCGTAATAATATCCGTATAAATGCAATCTGGATGAGTTTCTTAGAATATTTTGAAGCTATCGACAGTATTACACCAATAACCGGAAAACGTTGGGTCATGGGGCATCTTGACCGGGCAACAGATCACCAAGTTGAAATTATGGCGGACCTAAACCTTGCTATGACGTCACACACTAATCGATATATCTTCAAACACGGACATATCCTGCGCAATGAACTTGGAAAAGCACGGGAAAATGAAATTTCCCCTCTGCGAAGCATAGTCGATGCTGGCATCCCAATTGCATTGGCAACCGACAATGTTCCAACCTCACTTTGGTATCCCATATGGCAGTCAGTCTCTAGATATAATATGAGCATTAATGATCAAATAGCACCAGACCAGGCCCTTACTCGTCAGCAGGCCCTTATCTGTGCGACGCGCAATGGCGCCTATCTGACTGGAGAAGAAGATAAGAAAGGAAGCTTAGAACCAGGAAAATTAGCCGATCTGTTCGTTACTAGTGCAGATCCGCTCACCTGTCCGGAGAACGACATCAAAAATATAACTGCTGAATTAACGATCGTTGGGGGTAATGTCGTACATGACACGGGAAATTTAAAGTGGTCCGAAATATGAAGCTTTCGCAACTTGATACACCAGTTTTATTAGTCGATGAAGCACCCTTTCTACGTAATATGCAACGAATGCAGGACATAGCAGTGTCAGCCGGGATAGCTTACCGCCCACATGCCAAGGCGCATAAATCTGCCGAGATAGCCAAAATGCAGTTAGATGCCGGGGCGTGTGGCGTGTGCTGCGCAAAGCTGGGAGAGGCAGAAGTTTTAGTCTCGCATGAAATCAAAGATATTCTTATTACAACGCCGGTGATAGGTATCTCAAAGCTCACTCGTATGATGCAAATTGCAAATAAAGCAAGGATATCCGTAGTTGTAGACAATTTAGATAACGTGGCAGAAATGGCTGCTGTTGCGCAGACTTGCGGAGTAAAACCAGACATCGTCATAGAAGTTGACATCGGCCAAGGGAGATGCGGCGTTGCACCCGGAGAGGCAACTCTTGATCTGGTGCGTGAAGTCGTAGCAACAGAATGGCTAAACTTCAAAGGACTGCAAGGATATCAGGGATCCATACAAATGCTTGTACCATTTACCGAACGAGATGCCGCAGCTCGCAAGGCCGTTTCTATGCTAACTGAAACCGCAGATATGATCCGCAGGTCTGGTATACGAGTGGATTATCTAACCGGCGGTGGCAGTGGAACCAGCGTGACCGACGCCACCGTCAAAGGACTTACGGAACTGCAACCCGGCGGTTATCTGTTTATGGATAGCCGCTATCGGGAAGTGGAATGGGATGATGGGAACACTATACCGTTTGAACAATCTTTGACTTTGCTGGCATCGGTCATTTCGCTGCCAGAACCCAACCGCTGTATCCTTGATATGGGTTTGAAGGCCATTAGCTCTGACGGCGGCCCCCCCTTGCCACAAAACTTGCCTGAAGCAAGATTCAAATTCGCGGGAGAGGAACACAGCGAATTAAGTTTTGAGAATAGAAATTGTCCTCTTAAGCTAGGAGACAAGGTTTCATTTATTCCAACCCATTGCGACACAACCGTGAATCTCTATGATCGCTTTATAGCCTTCAGTGGTGATGAAGTTGTTGATGTTTGGAACATCGCCGCACGGGGACGTGTACAATAGAAACGAAAATTAGTTATATGGAGAGTAGTTTATGACCAGTCCGGCAGCTGCAATCTTCAATGCAAAAACAATTGCGATAGTTGGTGCAACAGATAAGTCACATTGGCCACGTAATATTTTTGGAAACCTCAAAAAATCAGGGTATTCAGGGAAAGTTTTTCCTGTGAACCCAAAACGTGACGAAATATTCGGCGTCCCCTGTTATCCCGACCTCGCCTCATTGCCGGAACCGGCTGAGTTAGGCCTCATGATCATACCGGCACAATTTATAGAAGGAGCAGTAAGACAAGGGGCAGACTATGGATTAAAGGCTGCGGTCGTTTACGCTTCTGGTTTTGGTGACGGTGCACGAGCGGAGTCAGTTAAAAGAGGTTTGAAGTTTCGTGAAGCTCTTGATGAAATTCAGGTCCCTATTTGTGGCCCAAACTGTATGGGTCTCGTCGGCGTCCGCGAAAAAATTTACTGTTACCCACATGAACATGTCAGCCAACTTGATCCTGGTCCAGTAGCGCTCATCACCCAGTCTGGTGGAACCCTTAGCTATTATGCGAAAGCGGGACAGGAACGCGGTCTAAAATTCTCATACCTAATCTCTTCAGGTAACGAACTAAGCCTAGACCTTGCCGACTATATGAACTTCGTCATAGATGATCCGGACACCAAACAAATTTGTCTTTTTATAGAGGGCATCCGAAAACCGGGAGCCTTTATGAAGGCCGCCGGAAGGGCTCTCAGCAAAGGTAAACCTATTATTGCAATCAAAACAGGGAGATCTCAAAAATCTCGTGAGGCAGCACAATCACACTCCGGTGCCGTTGCGGGGGACTATGCCGCCTATGAGGCGGTTTGCGAGCGTTATGGAATTATCATGTGCGAAACACTAGAAGAGATGATCGAAATGACCCTTGTTTTCCAACAAGGGCGCCTCCCCAAGGGTCCAAGTATAGCCTTTATGACAACATCAGGCGGCACGGTTGATCTACTTCATGACTATTGTGAACAAGAACAAGCGGTAGTTGCTCCATTAAGTTCTAAAACGGTAGAAGCGATTCGGCCTTATGTTCCGTCTGATTGCCACATTCAAAATCCGATTGATACCGGTGCACCGGTTGGGATCTCCGGAAAATCGGCGCCTGCGGAAATTTGTAAAGCCTTTGCATCTGACCCGAATGTAGACATGGTGGCCTGGTGCAACAATATGCCTGGTTCAGCGCGAAGTTCTGGCGCACAAGACGAAGTGAAAGAATTAGTAAAATTCACAGAAAAGCCGGTAATTTCCTTTGCACGAATGCCCCACCAAATACCCAAAGGGGGGCTAAAATTCCAAGAGACGACCAACATGCCTTTTCTTCAGGGGACTCGAATTGGCGTTCGGGCAATGAATGCCCTGTGGTTCTACGGCCGAAGAGCTGGAAAAAAAATACCTTTTTTAAAAAAACCAACAGGACAGGAAAATAACTGTAGCGGCAAAGAGCTGGAAGACGCATTAAGTTCTATAGGTCTCCAACCACCAATTTCCATGCGGGTTTCCGATAGCAAAGATGTGGGTGCTGCCGCCTCGAGTTTGGGCTTTCCCGTTGCAATAAAAATCATTTCCCCGGAGGCTAGCCATAAGACTGAGGTGGGTGGTGTTGATCTCAACATCACAAACCCTAAAGCCGCATTTACTGCAGCCGAGAATATGATTGCCAACCTAAAGGCTATAAATAACGATGCAACAATCGAAGGTTTCCTAGTTCAAAAAATGGTGTCAGGAATTGAGTTTCTGGTCGGCACTCGTGAGGACGAACAATATGGTCCATTGCTGATTGTTGGAGCCGGCGGAGTGATGGTAGAGCTGATCAATGATATTGCGTTACGATTGTTGCCAGTTAATGAAGACGATATCCGGAGTATGCTATCGGAATTAAAATTTTCCGAGCTTCTTAATGGATTCAGGGGTAGTGGAGCAGCAGATAAAGATGCCTTGATCGCCGGCATTAAGAGCTTGGCAGATTTTTATTTAGATCACCGCAAGTGGATCCAGGATATAGAAATAAACCCCCTTATGGTCTTGCCCAAGGGCGAGGGCATTTGTGCAATAGATATCCGTACTATTAAGCGGTGTTAACATTCTCAGCAACTGTCAATAAAATAAACAGTTGCTGAGAAATATCATTAATTAACGCTTTTTAGCTTTTTTTTTAGCGGTTTTCTTTCTAGCTGGAGATTTTTTCTTTCCTGCCGCTTTACGTGATTTCTTTAAAGCAAAAGGCTCAAATGTGGGCTTATAACTCTTTTTATCCAAAAACTGACTAAGGCCAGTGTTGTAGGAATCTTGAGCATCCCCAACTTTTATAGCTTGTCCCTTTGCTGCCAGATAATCATACGATTGATCAAAATCCATCGTCCGCACCTGACGCACAGCATGCTTAGTTGCCCGGAGAACGGCTGGGCTTTTGGCCATTAATTTTTGTGCTAACTCAATAGTTTTATCAAGAAGATCTTCTTTAGGAACAGCAAAGTTTATAAAACCGATCTTTTCAGCTTCTACCCCGTCAAAAGCCTCTCCTAAACAACAATAATACAGGGCTTTACGGGGCATGATCGTGTCAGAAACAACTTTAGATACCAGAGCGCCCGGTAGAATGCCCCAATTAACTTCAGAAAGAGAAAAAACGGTATCATCTGCCGCTATTGCAAAATCGGTTGCACAAAGCTGCATAAATGCACCACCAACGCAAAATCCTTCAACCATGGCTATGGTGGGTTTATCATACTTATAAAGCCGTTCCCACCGCCATCGGTTTGCCTGTTCCGCTGCCAATTTTCTGCCAGCGGGATTTTTTTCATTTTCCCGAAAAAATTCTTTAAGGTCTTGACCGGCACTAAAATATCCGCCCGCGCCGGCTATAACCACCACCGCGGTTTCTGGGTCCGTTTCAAGCTCTCTGAGTGTTTCATCCATCTCACTATGGAGTTGTGGACTCATGGCATTACGCTTTTCGGGTCTGTTCAACCAAACCCAGCTAATTCCGCCCTTCTTCTCAACCTTTACACACTTCATCCTCTTCATTGATTAACCCTTTCAAGTTTATTTTAATTTATATCTCTAGATTCCATATTCTCTATAAAAGGCTCTGGCTATAACCATGCGCAATATCTCGGGTGGCCCTTCGGTAATAACCATCGAACGGCTATCACGCCATAATTTTTCAATAGGTAAATCTGTCGTGAGCCCCATGCCACCATGAACCTGCATGGTCCTATCACAGACAGCAAACGCATGTTCGTCGCCTTTAACTTTAGCCATGTAAGACTCATACCGAATATCCTCGCCCGCGTCAGCCCGTGCAGCAAGATTATGAACAAATAACCGTAACATTTGTGTGTCCATCCAGCTGTCCACCATCATAAACTGTACTGCTTGTCTTTCTGAGAGTTTTTTACCAAATGTCTCACGTTGGTTAGTATAAGATCCTGCCAATTCCATGCAGCGTTCCGCAACCCCGATACCCCTAGCCGCATGACGAATTCTGCCAGCAGTAATCCATGTCTGTCCGAATTTAAATCCTTCCCCTTCCTCGCCAACCATATTAGCGACAGGAACCCTAACATTTTCTAGCGCTATTTCCCAAGGTCGGTCGTCCATCATCATCTGCTGATAACGAACGAGTTCCACTCCTGGCGTATCAGAATCGACTAAAAATGTTGAAATTCCACCCCTCGACCCCTTACTGCGATCGGTAGCCGCCTGAAGTTGAAAAAAGTCCGCCTTGTCTGCACCCGTGATGTATCTTTTATAACCATTTATTACATAATCGTCTCCATCACGGACTGCGGTGGTGCGCATTCCACCGGGATCACCACCCGCATCCGGTTCAGATTGCGCAAAAGTACATTGTTTTTCACCTTTCAAAACCGGGTACAAATATTTTTCTTTTTGTTCATCGTTTAAAAAATAGAGTATTGGACTTACAGCTGGCCCGAAAATACTATTTCCCCTCGTGGGTATAGCGATTGTTCTCCCCATCTCTTCCCATACCACACAGCGAGCCAATAAGTTCATTCCTAGACCACCGTACTCTTCTGGAACATCATACATCCAAAGCCCCACTTCTTTGGCTTTTTCTTCCAGTGACGCCCTGACATCAGGCTTAAGTTGATGGCCTTCATAGGCGTCTCGCTCGATCGGTATGATTTCCCGATCGACAAAACGTCTCAGAGTTTCCTGCAACATCCGAAGTTCTTCGGGTAGCTCATAATCCATCATTCAATCTCCGTAATTTTATCGCCAGATCGGCCTGACATCCACGGCACGAACGCCCTCGCCTAGGGAACCGACAATTAAGGGGTTAACCTCCAAATCTGCTAAAACATGTCGATAAGATATAAATATATCAGATAATCCACATATTGCTTTTACTAATGCCTTGATATCCCTTGCGGTAGACCCGCGGAAAGATCCAAACACTGCCTTCCCCCGCAGTTCGTCGAGCATCTCATATGCATCAGTTTGCGAAACAGGTAACATGCGAAACGAGATATCCCGAACAGCTTCAACCAAGACGCCACCTAAGCCGACAATCATGAACGGACCAAACTGTGGATCTTCTCGCACTCCAAGAATTACTTCTACACCCGTTATCATTTCTTGTACGAGAAAACCTTCGACGTCTGAATTAGGTTCTAAATTCTTGAGCTTGTCTTCCATTGCGGTTGCCGCGGCAATGACCGATTCCCTGTCATTTAAATTAAGGGTAACACCCCCTACTTCTGTTTTATGACTAGCTTGCGGGGAAACAATCTTTAGGGCAACTGGATAACCTAATTTATCCGATTCCGTCGCAGCCTCTTCAGAGGTCTTACCAAAAGCGCTAGCTGGCGGCTTTAGACCATTCTCAGATAAAAGTGTATCAAACTTTTGATCTTCCAAATCCTCTTTTTTACCAACAGGTTGGGGTAACTTCGATACACCTCTTTTTATTGCATTGGTATAATCGACGAGCCCATTGATAGCGCGGACCGCCTGGGAAAGCCCTTGGATAAAAGGCACTTTTGATGATTTCTGGAAATCAAGCCCCGCCGTGCTAACATTTTGGGAGACCCTTACGTAAGCTAAAACCGGTTTATCAGTAGCATCAAAAACGTTTGAAAAAATGGTAGAGTCAGTGGTGTCATCCTCGGTCGTGGGTAATTGACCCTGCATGGCAATGATATCTACACCGTCGTCAGCTGCCATGTGCTTGCATACTAAACTATAATCTTGCTGCCGATACGCAATACCTGCACCACAATCAATCGGGTTTTGTCCACTTAAGCCCGGATCAATAATTGGATCGATTAATTCTACAGTCTCTTCAGAGAGACGGCCCATGCTCGCACCCTCATCTGCGGCATAATCCAGAAACAAACCCTTGCCGCCGCCAGAGAACCCCGCCATCCCTATGTTTGGACCTTTGGGCCAACGCCGTTGATTTAAGACAAGGCAGGTCTCAATCATTTCATCCAAAGTGTAACAGCGTACAACTCCATATTTTTTGCAAACTGCTTGTAAAACTTGATCGTCACTAGATAGTGCTCCTGTATGACTTTGGGCCGCCTCCTTGCCGGCTTCACTGCGTCCCACCTTAATCATAACAATTGGTTTTTCAGCCGCGAGTGCCTTGCATGCAGCCTCGAGAAAAGCATCCGGCCGACGTATACCTTCAACCATGCAAGCTATCATTTTAGTGTCTTTGTCTTCGACTAGAAAATTGATGTAATCGGCCAAATCTAGATTAAGCTCATTACCGCTGGAAACGGCATAAGAAAAATCAAGCCCGCGCTCTGCAGCACGCTGCAACCAAAACATAAATGTACCACCAGACTGGAAAACCACGCCTGTAGAACCAACCGGAAGACCCCGAATTCGTGTAGCAGGATAAAAAAGTAGGTTCGCAGGAAACGACATTGCCCCCATACAATTTGGGCCACAAATAACGAGACCTGTGTCTTTACAAAGAGCACGAAGTTTTTCGGCTCTAAGTGCTCCGACTTCGTCACCACCTTCTCCAAATCGAGCAGCATAAACAAGTGCTGCCTTCAAGCCATTTTTAGCACCATCTTCCAATGTTTCAGGAATGAATTCTGCGGGTATAATTGTAAGTGCTAGATCGATGGACTGTGGCAAAGAAGAAAAATTAGGATAGACTTTTTGATCCCAAAGACTCTCGCGTCGGGGATTAACGAGGTATACTTTTGCTGGAAAATTTGCGAATTCTAAATTCTGATATATCGCGCGCGGCCAGCCACCACCTCCAGTTTCTGAAGCACCAACAATAGCAACCGACTTGGGCTGAAAAAAAGGTTTAACTGATTGAAACACCGCGTCTCCCTACATTTAATTTTTAATTTTCGTTAGTAAATTACTGAAACGACGTTCGGTCAACCTTGTGCACAAAAACAAGAGCCAAATTTACCACAATTTTTGTGCTATAAAGAGTTTCAACGGCTTTAACTTGACATTAGAAATACCTTACCGCATCGTGATTCCATTGCTTAAACTATGCGGTTCTTAATAAATTTTATTGTAAAATTATAGTATTCAATTTTGAACACTTTGAGGAATAATAAATTAATCGTCGCTACTATAATGATTATTTCTATAGTTGGCATAGTGTTGATATTTGGAACTATTTTCATTTCATCACAATTTAGATCAAACAACACTGCGCCAACCGGCAATGATAAAGTTCCAAAAGCTAGCTTGCCAGCAACTCCGATAACACAACCGCCACCGAGATTCAAATTACCACCGCCACCGCCAAAAATAACAAAAACTATCGAGGCCCGGAGAGGGGATACTTTTGTAAAATTATTGCTGAGGGCTGGTGTAAGCCGTTTAGATGCGCACCGTGCAACTCGCGCTTTGGGCAAAGCATATCGACCACAAGCCCTTAAAGAAGGTCAGTTGATTCGCGTTAACTTTCAAACAAAATCATGGGGCGTCAAATCAGGTAATTTTATAGGATTTGAATTTACTCCCAACATAAATAAAATTTTAAAGGTTCGCCGAACAGATACCAATCTTTTCACATTGCAGAAAATTAAAGTGCTTCTAGAAAGAGTGGACAATCGTATTTCTGGGAGTATTGATACAAGCCTTTATCTAGCTGCCGTTAAATCTGGGATGGCTCCTTCTAGCTTAGTAAACTTAACCAGACTATTTAGTTGGGATGTGGACTTTCAGAGAGACATCCGAAAAAATGATAAATTTGATATATTGATAGAGAGATTACACCTAGAGAACGGTCAATTTAAAAAATGGGGTCAAATCTTATATGCTGAACTCGTTTTGAGCGGAAAGCCAATTCGCTTATATCGCATGAAAACGCAACGATACGGTGTAGAATATTTTGATGAGCGAGGTCGCAGCGCAAAAAAGGCGCTTATGAAGACCCCTATAGATGGCGCAAGACTATCCTCTGGCTATGGGAGACGGCGTCATCCCATTCTTGGATACACAAAAGTCCACCGGGGAGTCGATTTTGCCGCACCAAGGGGAACACCTATTTATGCTGCTGGAAATGGAATAATTCGCTATGTTGGTCGCAAAGGTGCATACGGAAATTATATAAAAATTCGTCACAATTCTACATATTCAACGGCGTACGCCCATCTTCGAAACTTTAGTCGTAACGTACGAACGGGCAGACGTGTGACTCAAGGGCAAATTATTGGTTATGTTGGGTCCACAGGACGTTCAACCGGACCCCATCTGCACTACGAAATTATTGTAAATGGTCGACAAATTAACCCCTTGAAACTCAAGTTGCCGTCCGGTCGTAATCTTAGAGGAAATGCATTAAAGAGCTTTTTAAATATTAGAGATAATTTAAAAGAACGATTAAGTCGTTTTCCCAAATAAAAACTTAGCTCTTTGAAAAAAATTTTTTAACCCTCAACTCTGCATTTTATTTCCCAGTTTACTTTATGTTCTTTCATTCTTTTATCGTAATTTATATCGGAATTTTTTAGTGCTCTTTGAGCTACTTTAATCAAGTCCTTCTGAACAGACGCTGATAATTCATCAAAATTGATGTCTAAAATCTTTCTTTCTTTCTTCCTAATTGATATGGATGTTTTAGTTTTAGTTTTTTTATTTTTAGACCAAATATCATCCCAACCAGATCTATATTCCGGCGTTTTTACATTACTAAAAAATCCATAGTGAACTGCCTGCGGTCCTCCGATAGACTCTTTGCTTGATTTTCTAACTTCTGTAGATTTGGATTTTACCTCCGACTTTTCTTTTTTTTTAGAAGCAGTCTTATCAGGAGTTTTATTGGTGGTTTTTTTGGTGGTTTCAGTCATTAAAAATTAATTCCTCTAAACTCTGGCCTTTTTAATGCTATTTCGGCCAATAATCCGATTATGCCCTCTATTCAATTTTAGGAATCACTTAGTTGATTTTCCAGGAGGTGCGGATTTTAACTTTCGACCGAGAAAAGATATTGTCTTTTTATAAAGAAGTTCCTTAATTTGATGCCAATGCGAGAACTTGATTAGTTGATCCACTTGACCAAATAACGGTAATGGAAGGTCACGCGCCTGAGCCAAATCCATGGCTATATCCATATCTTTTTCATGCCAGGTAAATCTCGTATTATCCCATTCTTCAAGTGTGCCATTTCTACCAGGGGCTTGAAGTAAAGTTTCGCGCATTTTTTGCGGGTCAATCCCATAACATTTTGCCAAAAGTAAAACTTCTTGATTGGCAAGACTATGCGCCCAGTGGAGCATATTGTTTACAGTCTTCCCTATCTCACCACACCCTAGGGAACCTAAATGGTGCACGGCGCGAGAATAACATTCTATAACCGGCGTCGCCTTTTTCACATCTGCGATCGTTCCGCCAACCATTGAAGCAAGAGTGCCGTCGCGTGCTCCACCTAGACCAAAACAAACTGGAGCATCAACAATTTTTAGGCCACCTTTTTTAGCGATCGCTGCCGCTTCCAAAATCATATCCGGATGACTAGTCGCGGTTATAACTAAAATACCGCCATTTTTTGGCTTACTTTTTGCAAGTTCTGTTACTACCTGCCGAACTTGATCATCATAACCAACCATGATGATTATTACATCACAAACCCCCCCCAGGTGCTTTAAAGATTGCGACGCTTTAGCACCTTTCTTAACCAAATCTTTAACTGCATTTTTACTTAAATCATATACGTAAACATTCTTGAATCTTTGGCTATTCAGTACATGGGTTGCCATATGATTTCCCATGGCACCAACGCCAACAAACCCAACATTCATCATAATTGTACTCCATTTACTTTAAATCATAAAATAACTCGAAAGGAGGAAAAGATAAGTTAATACATTATTCAACTTCGCAAAAATTCCTTGGAATAACTTTTAACTAGGTTCTAAATTTATTTAGATATTACCGAAAAAACGACTAGGCATGGCTGGGCTCTTCTTTATCTGCTATCGTGACTTTAGATTCAGTTTCGTCATCTGATTTTTCCGATTCCAAGGTCTTTTCATTCATTGCTTGATCAGCAGCTGCGCCATTACTTAGTTCAATTATATCAATATTATTTTTGTCGTCAGGGTCAGGTTGTATCGATTTATTTGATTGAGTTTCTTTGCTGTCGATGTCTTTTTCGGACCTATCATTACTAGATACATGATGATTTTTCGCATCGGCTTGGCAATTTGGTTTATTTGCACGTTGTTGCTGACTAGGCTTATTTTCTGCAGCGCCATTTATACTTATAGCCCTAAAGTAATGTTCTGCATGCTGATAATAATTCTCGGCTTTAACTGGATCACCAGCTGTTGCTGCCTCTCGCGCTAATGCTTGGTATTTATCAACAACCTGTTGAGCAGAGCCCCGCACTTTTACGTCAGGACCATTACTGTCAAAACTATTACTACGCTGAGGTCGGTTTCCACGACCTGAGTTACCGCGGCCACGTGAGCGCCGGCTATTTGAACCTGATCTCATATATTTTTATCCGGTTATTGTTGTCAATTACCCCGAGCGGCTTACAAACTAAGTTTGTCTTCCCAACGTCCTCAATCCACAACCCTATAAGGTGATTGCAGCGGATATGCTTACGCAGCCTATTTAGGAACATTAAGGTGAGTGGCTAATAGCCTTATTCATTCACCATAATCGCACAGTAGTGGGGTTCGAGATGATTTCCAAGCCCTTTTTTTATTTTAATTAATTCTGCCCTTTTTCAAAGATACAACATCTTTCCACAGCATTTAAATCTAATAAGGTTTTAAGATGTATAAAAGAGGAATCGGTAAATATTTTTATTACCGACTGCGCCTGACCTTTACCACATTCAATTATTACAATCCCTTCTGGTTTAAGTAATTTTAATAAATGAAAACAAAGATGGTGATATGCGGAAAGTCCATCACAACCTCCAAATAATGCCAATCCCGGTTCGTAATGAGCAACCTCTGGTTCTAAAAGATGTTTTTCCCTTATAGGAATATAAGGCGGATTTGTTATTATAATATCAAATCTTTCGGAAAGATCTTCACCCCAAGAGGATTTTATAAATTTTATTCTATCCCCTACCAAGTTTTGCTCGGCATTACTGCGTGCTATACATAAGGCTGGCTCAGAAATATCAACACCTACGCCACTCGCGAGCGGTAACTCTCTAAGCAACGAAATAATCAGACAACCACTACCGGTTCCTATATCAAGAGCTGATATTACTTTTTCCTTATTTTTAATAGAGTCTATTGCCGCTTGTACCAAAATTTCGCTTTCTGGACGCGGATCAAATACGTCTTGGCTGACCTTAAATGGCAAGCTCCAAAACTCCCTTTGACCCACCAAGTGAGACACTGGTTCCCTTAATGCCCTGCGTTGAATTAACTCATCAAATATCTTTATTGATTCTGAACTCAATAGTCGTTCCGGATTGGATAAGATCGTTAACTGATCAATCTTTGCGGCATGGCATAAGAGTATTTTTGAGTCTAATCTTGGCTCTTGGATACCTGCCGCTGATAACTTTGATGTAGCAAATTTCATTGCAGCGGTAATAGTAGTGCAATTCACTTCTCAGAGAGCTCCGCCAACAATGTAGCCTGATCATCCGCCGTTAAGGCATCTACAACCTCATCTAGTGCTCCCCCCTCTATAATTTTATCTAATTTATGCAAGGTTAATCCTATTCGATGATCGGTTACCCTGCCCTGTGGAAAATTATATGTCCTAATTCTTTCCGAACGATCACCCGTTCCTACCTGATTTTTCCGAGTTTTTGCTCGTTCCTCTGCAAGGGCTACGCGTTCTGCCTCATAAATGCGAGCTCTCAGAACTTTCATAGCCTTAGCGCGATTTTTATGCTGCGATTTTTCGTCTTGTTGACTGACAACAATCCCGGTCGGAAGATGTGTTATACGTATTGCGCTGTCCGTAGTATTAACATGTTGTCCGCCAGCCCCTTGTGATCGGAAAGTATCAATTCTTAAATCTTTTTCTTCGACAACAACGTCCACTTCTTCAGCTTCCGGCATAACTGCCACAGTAGCTGCCGAGGTATGAATTCGACCGCCCGATTCTGTATCTGGTATTCGTTGCACACGATGCACACCAGACTCAAATTTTAAACGAGCAAAAACCCCTTTTCCCGAGATTTCTGCTACACCTTCCTTTAGTCCACCTATCCCTGTATCAGAAAGTTGCATAGCTTCAAATTTCCATCCATGCCGTTCTGAATAACGTTGATACATTCTAAATAAATCAGCCGCAAATAAAGCGGCTTCTTCACCCCCGGTGCCTGCTCGGACCTCAAGTATAGCATTCTTTTCGTCAGCTAAATCCTTAGGCAATAATAGGATGTTTAGTTTTTTCTCTATTTCTGGCAAACGCGAGCGGGATATAAACATTTCCTCTTCTGCCAAATCTCGCATATCTTGATCTATATGCTTATCAGCAATTATACCACCGAGATCTGCTATCTCATTTTGCAAAGCACGTAATTCTTCAATACACTCAACGACAGGGGTTAATTCAGCATATTCTTTTGAAAGACTTACAAACTCTTCAGGATTAGTAACATTTTTACCTGACATAAGTTGCGTCAGTTCCTCTCGCCGCCTAACCAAATTATCAAGTTTCTCATCCAGATTCACAGTTTTACCTTTCGCCAACTAAAAGTGGCGCGTTTTCAAAAAACCATCAGAAAATTTTAAAAGCCACTTTATTTAAGAAATAATTAATATTTTGATTTACTACGTTTGTTTTTCGACAAAAGTGGGGATTAAATATTTATTAAACAAAAACTTCTAAAGAAACTGAGAAAGATGATCTGTTAGAGTATCTAAACTAACTTCTTCTTGGTTTCCCGTATCAAGATTTCTCAAAGTTACCATACCCCGTTGTATTTCATCAGGTCCTATTAACACTGCAAAGATCGCGTTTAACTTATTAGCACGTTTCAAGCGGCGACTCATATTACCGCGATACCCTAATTCGACAACATTTCCAGCCGACCGTAGATCTTTTGCTAATAATAGGGCTTCCATCTGCAAGTCTGCCACAACCGGAATAACAGCAATTGGTCTTTTTCTATCAGGGGAATGGTTCACTAACATCGCCATACGCTCTATGCCTGCTGCCCAACCAACCCCGGCGATTTTTGGACCTCCCATCTGTTCGACAAGGCCATCATATCTTCCACCTGCAAGAACTGTCCCTTGGGCTCCAAGCCCTCCAGTAGTAAATTCAAAAGCAGTATGACAGTAATAATCCAAACCCCTTACCAAACGTGAGTTCAACTTATAGGAAATAGACAATTTATCTAAACCTTCTTTGACACCCGAAAAGAAATCTTTCGACTCAGCATCAAGACTTTCAACAAATTCCGGAGCGTTCTCTATGATTTTTTTATCACCCTTATCTTTAGAATCAAGAACTCTCAGTGGGTTCCGGTCCAGTCGCCGGCGGCTATCCTCAGAGAGTTGATCGCGATAGTCTCTCAAATAATTGATCAATTTATGCCTGTAACCTTTTCTGCTCACTGTATTACCGAGCGTGTTTATTTCTAAGGTACATTGCGACAAAATACCTAATCCACCCAACATACTTGAGGCCAATGCTATAACTTCTATATCACCAATCACCTCTGGCACGCCAAGCAGCTCGACGCCTATTTGATGAAATTGTCTGAACCTGCCTTTTTGTGGACGCTCGTAACGGAACATTGGACCATTATAAAAATACTTCAGTGGCAGATTTTGTTTTAAACCGGAAGAAATCAGCATTCGGGCAACACCGGCCGTACCCTCGGGTCTCAATGTAATTTCATCTCCTCCTTTGTCGGAAAAGGTATACATTTCTTTGGTGACAATATCTGAAGTGTCACCAAGTGTGCGTTTAAAAACATCTGAAAATTCAAATATCGGGGTTGAAATTTCCGAATAACCATACAATTCCGCAAAATAACGTAATTGATCAACGAGATAATTATGTTGTCTGAACTCCTCAGGCATGATGTCTCGTGTTCCACGGACCGGTTGCAATTCCCTCATTTTTTAGCGCTCTTTAGGTTCGTCAGAAGCCAAAATTTCTGGATCCATTCTAATATCACGTAAAACGACTCCAATACCACCAAGGGGTTCTATTTTTATTCCATCAACAAGTACATCAATCCCTCCAGCATTGCCAGTTGTGAGCGTTACACCAGCCTCATTAGGTATTTTATATTCATCCCCTTTTTTCAAAATTTTTGAAATCAGTCTTGTCCCGGCAGAGTCCCTAAGTTCCACCCAGGACGTCATCTTTGCAATCAAAACTATCCTATATTTACTATTAGATTGTTTTGTATTTTTATTGAATAATCTTTTTTTATTTTCCAAAATACCAATTTTTATTTTTTTATTCGTGATTTGGTTTGAACCGTTTTGAAAATTTTTGTTTTCTTTAAAATCTACTTTGGGTATAGGTAAAACCTTAGTTTTTTTTTCTAAAAATATTTTATTATTAAGCTCCGCACTCCATTTGGAATTTTTTTGAACCGCGTTCTTTTCGGTACCCTTCTTAAGTTGAACTTTGGAATTTAATTCTTTTTTTATTATCTTGTTGGAGTTTTTGATATTATTAGATAACGAAGGCTTCGTGACCCTTGGAAGCTTATTTCCATTGGTTTTTTTGTCTAAAGCCGAGAGTTCTGGTGAATATTCAGACAATTCGGATACAAGTTTTTGTGAACTTTGTCCATAAATTGTTAAATAATACCATCCGCCATAAGTAGAAGCAGCAAGTATAGCAGCAATCAATAACACAAAGGTGGTAGGCAATCGTGCTTCATTAATAGGAGACGGTGGCGATAATGATTTTAGTCCGTTATCTTGATTAGTCACCTCCATATAACATTGCATAACCTCTTTAACATCCAAACCAAGATAAGTAGCGTAGGCACGCACAAAACCGGTTGCATAAGTTGGACCAGGTAATTGATCAAACCTACCCTCTTCTATTGCTTGTAAATATACTTCTCGAATCCTCAGATCATTCGCGACTTCAAACAAATCACGACCTGACTTTTCCCGTATATCACGAAACGCTAAAGAAAATTCTCGGGTGATTTCATCAGGAGCGCCCAGTTTAGACCCTTTTTCTTTTACGGATCTCGCCAAATTTAAACTCTCATAATTTAATGGAACAATTCTTTTTTCACAGATCGTTAGATGTGGTTAGTAACAGAAATAGTCTTTCTAAATCAATGGTTTCTTAACCTATTGATAAATCAACTTTCGGCAATGGGAATATTATGATCATTAGCATATGCTGTTAATTTTTGTCTAAGACTATGGTCAGGCAAATTCAAAAGACCATCGACATATTTCGATAGGGCCACAGCATTCACCTGCCTTAACATCGCTCTTACAGCGCCAACCTTAACGGGAGCCATGGATATTGTCCGAAACCCCAAGCCAATTAACGTCATGGCCTCCACCGGATTTCCTGCCATTTCGCCGCATAAAGAAATATGTACCCCTGCGTTCTCGGTTTCCAAAACTAAATTTTTAAGAAGAGATAATAGACTTGGTGATAAAACATCATACCGATCTGAAACTCTTGGATTTCCTCGATCGGTAGCAAAAAGAAATTGAAACAAATCATTGCTACCGACTGATAAAAAATCAACACGATCGAGCAACGGTCTAAGCTGCCACATCAGGCCAGGAACTTCCAACATAACCCCAACACGTAATTGACTTGGAAGAACACCACCTCGTTTTTGTTCCCTTTCCAACTCCCTTCCGAGAATAGATTTTGCAGCTTCAAATTCTGCGACCTCAGCAATCATAGGAAACATTATTGATAGATTTCTGCCATTCGCGCCGCGTATTAAAGCTCTCAATTGTTGTCTTAACATTGATGGCCTATCAAGGGCCACTCTAACCGCACGCCAACCCATATTTGGGTTTTCTTCAGCCATGGCATGAAAATAAGGTAACTGTTTGTCGCCGCCTATGTCTAAAGTTCGAAACATAACATTTTTACCGTCCGCCATTTCATAAATATTTCTGTATAGCTCGGTCTGGCCTTCAACGCTTGGAAATTCCTCTCTAACCATAAAAGGAATCTCCGTTCTATAAAGCCCGATACCATCAACACCCGTATCCTTGAGATTTTGTAAATCGATCAATAATCCAGCATTAAGATTTAACGAAATTCTTTGACCATCTAGTGTTTCTGGTTCTTCTTCTTTTAAAGCCGCATAAATTTTTTGACGTTCATTCCTAGCGTCAATCGTTTTGGTGACCATTTGCTGAATGTCCTCACCGGGACGCACAAATACCTGTGCGTTATCTCCATCAACGATAACAGGATCATTTGGATCAATCCGCGTTAAAAGGTCGGTAATTCGGCCTACAACCGGAATATTTAATGCTCGAGCCACGATAGCTACATGGGCAGTTGCTGAACCTTCCTCCAATAGCAGGGCACGCAAGCGATGGGGTTCATAGTCAAGTAGTTCCGTTGGGCCCATATTATCAGCTAGTAAAACAACATCGGCTGGTAGTTGAACATCTCGAGCTGCTGTAATCGGCTTGATACTGAGATGTTGTTGCAAGCGCCGCGCAATATCATCAAAGTCATGCATGCGTTCTTTTAGATATGGGTCGGTCGCCAAATTCATTCGTATACGGATGTCATCTTGTACTTTCTGGACTGCCGCCTCAGCTGTGAGTCCGCTAGAAATCGCTTCTTTTAACCTACGTAACCATCCAGAATCATGTGCCACAAGACGATATGCCTCTAGGATTTCATTATGCTCACCCCTACCGGAGAGTTCTTTAACCGCAAATAACTTATCGATAGCCTGCTGCATCTGATATAAAGCGTTCTGTAACCTCACCTGCTCTGCTTCAGGGTCTGTGGAAAACATCTCGGGAATTTGAATTCGTGGTTGGTGTAAAACCGCTTCACCTACTGCTACGCCCGTATTTATGCTTATACCGGTCATTCTGAGCGGAAGGATGGCGTTACCATCCGCAGTTATTTGCTCACTCCGCCCAATAAGGTCTCCGCCGGCAATCAGTTCCGCTAGAACAACAACAATCATTTCTAGCGCCTCTACCTCTTCTTCGGTATATTCGCGTTTTGCTTTATTTTGAATAGCAAGAACTCCTCGCACGCGACCCCCACGTAATATGGGGACACCCAAAAAAGAGTGATAAATTTCTTCGCCGGTTTCTGGCCTGAAGGCGAATTTGGGATGCGTTTGTGCATCGGCAAGATTAAGCACATGGGCATGCGCTGCAATATCCCCAATCAATCCCTCATCAACTCTAAGACGTGTTTTGTGAATCGCCGAAGGGTTCAAGCCTTCTGTCGCGAATAATTCCAGTACTTCGCCTGCTCGCATAACATAAACTGTACAAACTTCCGCGACTACCTCAGCTGCAATTACCTTGACGAGTTCATCCAAACGCTCGTGAGCTGTTCCGTTACTCGACATTGCGCCTTGAACACGCCTAAGTAGCGGTCTTAATGCTGTACCAACCGTTTTTGTCATTTCACCTTCATTTTCACCAAGCGATGAGAACCGGCTATTTTTTTTCTGTATCTAATCCATAAGCTGTGTGTAAAGCCCTCACCGCTAATTCCGTATATTCTTCGGAAACCAGAATACTAACTTTAATTTCAGACGTGGATATTACCTGAATATTAATCCCTTTTTCTGCTAGTGCTTTAAACATCCGCTGTGCAACACCGGCATGGCTCCGCATACCAACACCAACTACAGAAATTTTTGAAACATTCGGGTCGGCAATTAGCCGTAAATATCCGAGCAACCCCTTATTAGAATCCAAAATGGAGCAGGTACGCTCAACATCTTGTTTATCAACCGTAAAGGTTAGGTCAGTTGCCTTTCCATCTTCAGAAACATTCTGCACTATCATGTCCACATTAACACTGGCCTCTGACAAGGGCCCAAATATCGAAGCGGCAACTCCTGGCTTATCTGCTACGCCAACCAAAGTAATTTTAGCTTCATCTTTACTATAGGCTATTCCGCTGACAACTTCCTGTTCCACGATTTCATCCTCATTTACAACTAGTGTTCCATCGCCCTCACAAAAGGAGGACCTAACTTGGACCCTTACGTTATGATTCATAGCGAGCTCAACTGAACGCGTTTGCAAAACTTTTGCACCGAGTGAAGCCATTTCAAGCATTTCTTCATATGTAATTCGATCAAGTTTTCTTGCTTTGCTAACAACCCTCGGATCACTCGTATATATACCGTCTACATCGGTAAAAATATCACAACGATCTGCTTTTAAAGCCGCAGAAAGTGCTACGGCTGATGTATCTGACCCCCCTCTTCCAAGGGTTGTAATTCTGTTGGTTGACCCCACACCTTGAAACCCTGCTATTACTGCAACTTGCCCAGAACTTAACCGGCTTTCTATCTCACTAATCTCAATGGCTTTGATACGTGCTTTTCCATGGGAGTCATCAGTCTTCACAGGCAACTGCCAACCAAGCCAAGAACGAGCATCAACACCAATGTTTTGCAGTGATAAAGCCAATAGCCCTGCGGTAATTTGTTCACCCGCTGCAACAACAGTATCATATTCTCTAGCGTCATGAAGTGGCGCGGCTTTTACCGTCCAGTCAACAAGTTGGTTGGTCGTGCCCGACATAGCCGAAACAACAACTGCCACCTCGTTACCATGATCTACCTCTTTTTTAATTCTTTCAGCAACAGCCCTTATACGGTCGATATCAGCAACCGAGGTGCCGCCAAATTTTTGGACAACCCGTATCATAATACATCCACTCGAATTTTTCCAACGCCACTCGCAAACCATTACGCAAGAAAAATATTAAAAAAAA
>CEUN01002242.1_pt1 | contig 31504 bp, 31 predicted proteins | sample 361501 | NCBI WGS metagenome assembly CEUN01 (sample SAMEA2622801, study PRJEB7988) | marine metagenome | biome: marine biome (ENVO:00000447); feature: marine epipelagic mixed layer (ENVO:xxxxxxxxx); material: "saline water (ENVO:00002010), including plankton (ENVO:xxxxxxxx)" | depth 120 m | reverse complement strand
ACGAACTTCACTTTAACATGTTTCTGAAGTGAAAAGTGAACAAAATTTCCTACCCTTGAAAAAAGTATTATAATTCATAGGTTTAGAAAAGAGGTGGTGACCCCTACGGGACTCGAACCCGTGTTTTCGCCGTGAAAGGGCGATGTCCTAGGCCACTAGACGAAGGGGTCACTGCGCCACTTTCCTATATGGCATACGCTGTAAAATCAATAGGATTTTTATTCAGTTTCTTTTATATCTTCTGATTTTTTAATTCGATGGGTGTTGCGCCGAAGTTTTGCCGAACGATAGCCATTTATAAATTTTAAACTCCAAGCGTAGCCAGCCCAACCTCCCAAGACTGCCCAAGGACCACAACCAATCAGCATTGGAACACCCCAACCTTTGAAAAGTAAAACGACATACAACCATACCCCTTCCCAGTAACCAACAGACCCATCGGCTGCAAAATTTTTATCATAGGATATTAAAAATTCGTTATAGCCTGATAGGTCATCAAACCTGCCAAGGATAATTTGTCCTGTAAGAAAAAAAAGATAATAAGAAGGTAGTAAGGTCAGAACATTCGTGATCCACGTCCAAGCTAAAGAAATTAGGAGATGAAAGTCCCAATTGAAAATTCGTCGCGCAACAACCCAAGTGATAAAACAAAATATCATTTGAATGCCAACCGTCGGGGTCATTGCCCAGAACATTCCTATTCCCACCCCGCGCGCGATATGAGTGGGAGAGTGTACACTCCTTTTCAGAGGGACCACCAAGCGTAATCGGCATGCACGTTTAAACCTGTCCCATCGTGAGAAAGTTTGTAAGCGCCTTTTACTCATTGAATTATCAGAGGTACTCATAAAAATACTTTAACCAAATACTATGACTGTCTTCGGATGATGTTCATATCGGCTACTCATGATATTTTAAAAAAATATTTTTTAGACACAAAAGAAGATCGTAAATTTTTAATTAAAATTTAAATTGTTGCAACATCATCAATAAAAATTTGGGGATTAATACGATTTTGCCAAGAATTCACCCGTAAATTACCTGCTATATGCACCGGAGAACCATGTGCATTGATCAACGTCTGACCAATAGGATTCTCGACAGACCTGAACGCTATTCCTTTCAATTTTCCTACCCCATCAGCATTCCCTAAGGTAACGCTAACGTGATCTTCACCGACAACTTTAGCAAAGGTAACCATAGCCCGTGGTATTACAAACCTAGGTCTTGGGTTACCACTACCAAAAGGCCCGGCACGATCTAAAATTTCAATAAGATCAGCAGTAACCCCCGTGGTCGAGACTACCCCGTCAACCGCTAGTATGGGTTTAATAGAAATTCCCGATAGCTGTCGTAAGACATGTTTTTCAAGGTACACTCTAAGTTCATTCAACTTACTTTCTTCCACCGTAAACCCTGCAGCCATATTATGGCCTCCACCGTTCAGTAAGATCCCAGCCTGATTGGCTGCCAGAACCGCAGAACCCAGAGTAACGCCTTTAATTGAACGTCCCGAACCCTTTCCAAGTCCATCCGACAAACTTACCACGAAGGCTGGTAAATTAAACCTCTCACGTAGACGGCCAGCAACTATTCCTATAACACCCGGGTGCCAATCTTTTCCCGCAACAAGTATTAAAGGTCGATTATCTTCTACTTGTTGAGCCGCCTGTTCTACAGCTGCGTCCTGAACAACTTTTTCTATAGTTTGGCGCTCCATATTATAATTATTGAGCAACACAGCACACGCATCAGCTTCACCAGAATCATTAGTAGTAAGCAACCTGACACCGAGCCCGGAATCTCCTACTCTTCCGCCTGCATTGACGCGTGGCCCCAACACAAAACCTGCGTGATATGCATCTAACTTTTGATCAACCTCAGCAACATTGGCCAAAGCAGAAATCCCTAGATTGCCTCTTCTGGCCATCACCTTCAGGCCTTGAGTTACAATTGCTCTATTTACACCAGTCAAGGGGACTACATCACAAATTGTTCCTAAGGCAACTAGATCTAATAGGGAGATCAAATCTGGTTCCTTATGCCCCTCTTCAAACCAATTTAGCGTTCTTAAAGCCCGATTAATTCCTACAACCAACAAAAATGTCACTCCAACCGCCGCTAATTGCTTGCAAGGAGAAACTTCATCGGCTCGGTTCGGGTTTATTACCAAAGCCCCGTTAGGCAAACGTGGTTCACCGACGTGATGGTCAATTACAATAATATCGATATCATTTTCAGCTGCTTCTTCAAGAACACTATAGGCGGTCGTTCCACAATCTACGGTAATGACGAGACTGGCGCCTTTTTCTTTAAGCTTTAACAGCGCAGGCAAGTTGGGCCCATAACCCTCTTTTTGTCGGTCTGGTATATAGACCGGGACAGATTGTCCGAGATGTCCAAAAAAACGAACTAATAGTGAAGAAGATGTGGCTCCATCGACATCGTAATCTCCGAGGATCCCAATGGTTTCACCGTCATGTATCGCCTTGATGATCCGTTCAATAGCCAGATCCATATCTAAAAGATGAGAAGGATCTGGCAACGACGACCTAATAGTAGGGTTAAGGAAGTGGTTGGCATCGTCGATACCAATATCTCTAGCGGCTAGCACTCTGGCCAAGACATCATGAATTTCAAATTTCTGAGAAAGCGCTTTTGCCAAGCGTTCATCTTTTACACGTGATACCCACCGTTTTCCAGTAACAGAGCTTTCTACCCCAAGGTAGTTTTCTTCGATGTCTAGTGACATCCAATTTAACTATCCGGTTTCTCTGGCATCGGGGGCAGATTTCCGATCAAAATTATGGACAGCCTCGATATACCTAACCGTCCCAGAACGAGAACGCATTACCAAAGAATGGGTCATAGCTCCACCGGAAAAACGACGCACGCCCTTCAGCATGGTACCGCTTGTAACGCCGGTTGCCGCGAACATTACATCACCATGGGCGAGATCTTCCATAGTGTATTTTCGATCGAGATCCTCAATACCCCAATTACGTGCCCTTTCCCTTTCGTCATCATTTCTGAACAATAATCGACCTTGCATTTGTCCGCCTATACAACGAAGCGCCGCAGCAGCCAGAACTCCTTCAGGGGAACCACCAGAGCCAAGATACATATCAACCCCACTCGCTTCTTCAGCGGTTGCTATAACCCCGCTAATATCGCCATCAGAGATCAACATAATTCTCGCCTGTGCTTCCCTAACCTTAGCAATTAATTCTTCATGTCGTGGTCGATCAAGGATGCATACAACAAGATCCGAAACATCAACATTTTTGGCTTTAGCAAGATTTTGAAGATTGCTTTCCGGAGTTTGGTCTAGATCAACAACATTTTCTGGTAACCCCCCACCCACTGCTATTTTATCCATGTAAACATCGGGAGCATTTAAAAAGCCCCCATGTTCAGCCATAGCTACAACAGCTAATGCATTTGTGAGTCCTTTCGCTGTAATCGTAGTCCCCTCGAGGGGGTCGAGCGCTATATCAATTTCTGGTCCATCGCCAAGACCGACTTTTTCTCCAATATAAAGCATTGGAGCTTCATCTCGTTCTCCTTCACCGATCACAACAGTGCCCTGAATCGAAAGACTATTTAATGCGGTTCGCATTGCATCAACTGCCACCTGGTCAGCTGCCTTTTCATCTCCTCTGCCCATCTGTCGAGAAGCAGCAAGCGCAGCTGCCTCCGTTACCCTTACTGCTTCTAAAGCTAGATTTCTATCCATCGGAATTGATTCCGGCATTACTCCGACCCTCCTCAAAATTTTCGGTTAGTAAATAATATTATAAAAAATAGCCTACTTTACTTTAAAGTAATAACGGTTCTATTCTTATTATTCTTGGCTTTTCCACTACTGTTTCATACTCTGCAAAACGGTTGATAACTCTCCTTATTGCTCCTTCTTCAACATCATGAGTAGTCATTACCACAGGAACAGATTCATCGGGTGAACGGGTTCTCTGCAGGATACCTTCCATAGATACTTCTTCATCCCTTAAAACACCGGCTACGTCAGCAAAAACTCCTGGCCGATCAAGAACCATCAAACGAATATAATACGATCCGATATGTCTTTCGATCGGAATAACATTACTGATATCAAGTTCCGAAGCTGGCTTGCCAAATGCCGGCGTGATCATTCCACGTGCTAGATCAACCAAATCTGCTACCACGGCCGATGCCGTTGGCCCAGCCCCAGCCCCACGCCCTTCATAAACTGTGGAACCCAGAAAATCACCTTGAACAACGATCGCGTTATAGACCCCCTCAACATGAGAAACCGGGGAGTCAAACCTAAGCATACAAGGGTGCACACGTTGAACAACTCCATCTTCTGATGACTGGGCAATTCCCAAAAGTTTTATGCGATATCCAAGTTCATTAGCAAATTTTATATCTAGAGCCGAAATATGACGTATACCCTCAATATAAGTATCAGAAAAGTTCACTTCATTACCAAATGCGAGGCTAGATAGAATAGAGAGCTTATGGGCAGTATCAATCCCATCAACATCAAAGCCTGGATCCGCTTCGGCGTAGCCCAATTCCTGTGCCTCAAACAGTACCTCCTGAAAATCGCGCCCAGTTTCTCTCATAGTAGTAAGAATATAATTACAGGTCCCATTGAGAATACCATACAACCCTGCAATTTTATTCCCGGCCAACCCCTCTTTAATCGACTTAACGATAGGAATACCACCAGCAACCGCCGCTTCAAACGCCAAGCCAAGATTATTTTTTTCAGCCTGAAAAGCGAGATCCGTACCACATTTAGCAATGAGCGCCTTGTTAGCAGTTACCACAGATTTTCCTGCTAGAATGGCTGCTTCACAAGAATCCTTGGCTACTCCGCTTTCGCCACCAATAAGTTCAACAAAAACATCGCAATCAATTTCACGAGCCATGGCCACAGGGTCATCAAACCATTGAAAACTGGTTATATCAACGCCGCGATCACGGTTGGGATTCAGGGCGGAAACCGCAACAACTTCTATTTCCCTCTCGCATTTCCGAGAGATTTCTGATCCATTTTTAAGAAGAAGTTCTATTACTCCGGTACCAACGGTACCAAGTCCAGCTATCGAAATTTTTAATGGTTTTCTCAATTTTTTTCTGCTTGCTTATGAAAATCTTCAATAATTATAGAACTTTGAGACAAAAATCTTTTGATATTACGTGCAGCCTGCATTATCCGTTGCTCATTTTCTACCAGCGCAACCCGGACAAAACCCTCACCATACTCTCCAAATCCGATCCCTGGTGATACAGCCACTTGTGCTTCCTTGAGTAGCAATTTTGAAAACTCAAGTGAACCCAACTCCCGAAACGGCTCAGGAACCGGCGCCCACGCAAACATAGTAGCATGTGGTGCCGAAATTTCCCAACCCGAACGATGAAAACCATCGATCAATACATCCCGCCTTTTTTTATAAATGTTTCGATTCTCATTAATACAATTCTGAGGACCATTTAACGCCGCCGCTGCCGCTACTTGGATTGGAGTAAAGGCACCGTAATCAAGATAGGATTTAATTCTTGCTAACGCACCCACCAATTTTTTATTACCTGTTGCAAAACCAATTCGCCATCCGGGCATAGAATATGTCTTACTTAATGATGTAAATTCAACGGCGATATCTTTAGCTCCAGGAACTTCCAGAATAGAAGGGGGAGGTTCTCCATCAAAATAGATTTCTGCATATGCCAAATCCGAGAGGATATAAATCCCATGCTCCTTACAAAATTCAACCACTTCTTTGTAAAAATTTAGACCTACAACTTGAGCTGTGGGATTAGATGGAAAATTTAGAACAAGCGCCAGAGGTGGCGGCACACTGTGCTTTACCGCCCTTTCCAGGTGTTCACGCAAATCAATATTTAGCCCTACAGGTATATGTCTGAGAGCTCCTCCGGCAATGATAAAACCATATGCATGGATGGGATAACTAGGATTAGGAACCAAAACAACGTCCCCCGGACTAGTAATTGCCATGGCAAGATTGGCAAACCCCTCTTTGGACCCCAATGTAACAATAGTTTCTGTTTCCGGATCAATCTCTACGTTAAAGCGCCTGCCATAATACTCGGAGTTGGCTTTTCTTAGGCCTGCAATACCTTTTGACACCGAATAACGGTGAGTTTTAGGATTCTGAACTACTTCAACCAATTTTTCGACTACATGGGACGGAGAAGAGAGATCTGGATTTCCCATACCGAAATCTATTACATCTTCGCCAGCAGCGCGTGCTGCAGCCTTCATTGAATTTACCTCCGCGAAAACATACGGAGGTAATCGCCTTACTCTATGAAAATCGTAGTCCATACTACTAAGAGCCCTAATAAGTTAATCTTCGAAGCCGAACTCGTCGTACGTTGACGGTCGTGTATGTGTATGCGTTTTAATTATTTAAAAAGATTTCAACACGCCGGTTTCTGGATTCTTCCGACGGCATAACTTCAGAAAACCTAGGTTTTGAATCCGAAATAGCACTAATCTCTATAGCGGTCGGATTGACACCGAGACGTTTCAATTGCTGTCCGACCGCATGCGCACGATCAAAAGACACGTTGAAATTTACTAAATGATGACGTCTCCAAGACATATCTCGCGTTCGACTACTCGCATGTCCAATCACTTGAATTGTACCGCCTCGCTTTTTAAACAGGTTCGCAATTCTACGAATAGTCTTTCGAGTTTTAACCGTTAATTTCGATGAGCCAGTATCAAAAAGAACAACGGCGTTTCGACTGCTGCGTTCCACATTTGAATTTTCATGGACAATCGGTTTAGCCGTAATAAATCTGTTTGCCACGCCCGATGGAAACCTTATAGCAAATGGGTTGGCCTGAACAAATTTGTTTTGGGGGGTAATTTTTAAATAATTTTTGTCAGTGCTAACCAGAAAATTTTTGTTCGCCGTCAACTTTTTAAAAGAGGGCGCTCTTTTTACGGGTGACCGATTTCGGGTCTTATTTACGCTAATCGATTTGCTTTTTGAAACCTTTTTCGGGTTGCTGCCTATTACTCCAACAGAAACCTTTGGCGGAATTGCTATGGGTTTAAGCTTAATTGCCTTAGTACCCATCAAACTTTTTCGTCGATTAACCGCTCGATCGGTATAACGTGCTGCCTCTCGGTCCGATTTTAATGAGTTTTTTAGTTTTTTTAATTTAACTAAATTTGCACGTGCCGGCCGTTTCGGTACACTCGACAATTTAGGGAAATTTTTATTAGCTATTCTATTTTTTAATTTTGGAGCTGCATCACCGTTACTACCACCCCCAACAACCCAATCTTTCGTCCCCTTATACCATTCAACAGGATTGGCCCAATCAGGCATTGAGGAGCAACCAACTAAGAAAAAAGAAACCGAGCACAATACAAAAATGCTTTTTCTTACATTTCGACTACAAATTTGGTTTATCGAATACATTATTTTTGCCCTTCGCCCCGGTGTTCACACTTTATGAAAACCATAGAAACAATCATTTATATTAGTAAGATAACGAATAGAAGCTTCATCAACCAGAAAATTATAATATTTTGTTTGCCGGTGCCAATAACACGTATTCATTAAAACCTACAATCCGGTATCTTCAGGTAATTTTAACATTAAATTAAGGTTTTGCACGGCCTGCCCTGACGCACCCTTACCCAAATTATCTAATTGAGCGCAAAGCACAGCATGGTCACTTCTTTTGTCGCCAAAAACAAATAACCGCATATGGTTGGTGCCATTCAGTTCTTCGGGATCGAGTAAATCTAAACGTTGATTTATCTCAATATCATTTGCAACAGAGACAAATTTTTTATCACTATAGTAATTAGTCAGTACCTTTGATATATCGTCTACACTCGGTTTCAAGGGTAGGTGCGATAAATAGAGCGGTATTTGAACAATCATCCCCTGATGAAACCTTCCAACACTTGGAACAAATAGCGGTCTTAGTTTGAGTCCACTGTGCGTCATAATTTCGGGTACATGTTTATGTTCTAGACCGAACCCATACCCAAAAAACTGACTACTTATTGCTCCATCAGTTTTGTCATCTTCCATACGCGATATAAGTGATTTTCCGCCGCCGCTATAACCCGAAATCGCGTTTATGGTAATCGGATGATCATTGGAAATTATTCCCGTCGAAACCAAGGGACGAAGTAAGGCAATTGCGCCAGTAGAGTAACAGCCGGGATTACTGACCAAAGAGGAATCCGATATCGCTTGACTCTGAGCGGAGTCAAGTTCTGGGAATCCATAAACCCAGTCTGCAGAAGTTCGATGAGCCGTGGAAGCATCTATTAATCGAACGACGTTTCCTTTCAATAGGGTTATTGCCTCGATAGCCGCATCATCAGGCAAACACAAAATTGCAACATCCGATGCAAGTAGAGCTTCCTTTCGAGCAGATGGACTTTTCCGATCTTTGTCACCCAATTGAATTAAAGAAAGTTCAGAACGGTTTCGGATCCTTGTTTGAATTTGGAGACCTGTGGTTCCTTCTTCACCATCAATAAATATCTGATAATTCATGGGGCTTTAACCTGTTCAAAAAACGAAAAGTATTAACCAAAATTTGATTCTTAATTAACTTTTCTTCTTCTCGGATATTAAGATAGCTACCCGGATAAACAAGTCTCGTTTGAACTAGACAATAGGTAAAATTGGTTAAAAAAAAGCAAAGCCTAATTAGATTTGATAGTCAGGATAAATTATCTGTTACACAAGTAAGTACCGTAAAAAGTCCTAGTATTAATTTATATATCAAAAAACATTTATTTATTAAAATAAATTTTCGACGACTCTTCTTTTGCAACGAAATGAATTAATAAGCTGAAAATCAAAAAAAACGACCAGACTACCCATTCCGACTTATCAACGTTTTTATTAACGATTAAAATGAAGGATATGAACACTAAATTTTTGAGGAAAACCGATAAAAATATTATTGGCAATATTGGTTTGCCTCCTATAATTGCATGCTTTCCAATAAAGTAAGCAAGAGTTAAAAATGCGGCCAGCCTAACAGACTGCCACCTATGATAAGGAACTTCCATATTAGGTGCATATCCCACCGGAAAGGTTATTGTAATTTCAAACATTGATAAAATTGTAGCTAAAAGAAGCCAAAACCCGAGAAAGTATAATATAAGGTTTGTGGTAGTTTTAATCATGGTTTTCACTCCAATGCTTAAACATTCCCTATAGAATTTCCTGTAATATTTTTTACCATCAAAATATTACACATTCTTTTTAAGGAATTATAAACAGGTAAAAGTGCCCAATAACGCAAACCTGTTATGCAATTTTTGCATGTCTCAGGCTTCGGTTCTAAGGATTTTTTAATCTCTGCTAACTAATCTCTTAGTGAGAATGAATACTATGGAAAGGGTTTAATAAACTAAATTAAGTTAGCGCTTTGAAAACTGAAAGCTTCGACGCGCCTTGGGCTTACCATATTTTTTTCGTTCAACTGTACGCGAATCTCTTGTAAGAAACCCATTTTTCTTCAAGGGAACCCTTAAATTAGGTTCCTGTAAAGTCAGCGCCTTGGAAATGCCATGCCTCACGGCCCCTGCCTGTCCTGAAAGACCGCCACCCTTTACGGTACAAAACACATCAAACTGGTCTTTTCTTTCTACCACATCAAATGGCTGACGAATAATCATTTGCAGGGTCGGACGACTAAAATATATATTACCCTCTTTTCCATTGACGGTAATCACACCCTTTCCCGGTTTAACCCATACTCTTGCAACAGCATCTTTTCGTTTCCCTGTTGCGTAGGATCGACCCTGATTATCTACTTTTCGTTCGTAAACAACTGCAACAATATCCTCAGGTGAGCCAATCGTTACGCCTGTTTCCTCTGGCATTACATCTGCAAGCGTTGCTCCGCTCTCATCAGCCATTTTTACGCACTCCTTTTATTCTTGGGATTCATTGCGGCTACGTCCAAATTTTCTGGTGATTGAGCTTCATGAGGATGATTGGAACCGGCGTAAATTTTCAACTTTTTAATTTGCTTGCGTCCCATGACGCTTTTCGGAAGCATCCGCTCCACCGCTTTTGATATGACTTTCTCCGGCTGCCTTCCATCGAGCCACTTGTCCGCAGTACGGCTTTTGATTCCACCCGGATACCCAGTATGCCAATAATAGGTTTTCTCAGACCTCTTATTCCCTGTTAATAAGATTTTTTCTGCATTAATGATTACAATGAAATCGCCGCAATCGATATTCGGGGTATACATGGGTTTATGTTTACCCATAAGTCGATTAGCAACTAAAGCCGCTAGACGACCTAGTACAACGTCTTGTGCGTCTATAACAAACCATTTTGGATCAACATCGGCCGGTTTAGCCGAATAAGTCTTCATTGACTGCAACATGGCACTTTGTCCTAAATAAAACGGTGTTAGTTCAACCTCAAAGAGCGCGGAGTATGCCTAATTAAATTTAGATGTCAAATACAAATAATGTAATAAATTCAATAAATTATTACTATGGTATTATTATACCCTATGCTTTCAATAGAAAGTTGATTGGATGCGTTTCAAAGAGTACCATCCGTTTGAGGAACGGGAGAAATAAATGACGTCGGTAATCGCGCCAACAATTGATATCAGTCCCTTTTTTAATGGGAGGATTAATGAAAGAGAGCATGTAGCCAAAAAACTTGATCAAGCATGCCGTGAAACCGGGTTTTTTGCAATCATAGGGCATGGTGTTAATGAAGAGATTTTACAGAAAACGAGAAAAGAAGTTGTAAATTTTTTCGCATTACCAATCGATGAGAAACTAAAAGTCGAACGACCACCGGAAAAAGTTAGTCGGGGATACAATAGATTTAAGGACCGGTCCCTATCATATTCTTTAGGAAAAGTAGCCCCTCCCGACCTTCAAGAGGCCTTTGCCTTTGGACCCGATGAATTTACCGGAGAGGATTGGAACAAAGGCGATCCGAGTACCGCAATGATGGCCCCTAATCGTTGGCCAGATAAGCCTGCAGACTTCAAGAAAACCATATTAGAATACGATACAGCCATGCGTTGGTTAGGTGAAAGAATGCTAGATATAATTTCTATGTCTTTAGATGTGGACAGAGAGTATTTCATAGATAAATTTGACCACCAATCGAGTGTTGGGAGAGTTATTCGATATCCGGCTATCCAAAAGTCAATTGCGGAAGGTCAACTAAGAGCCGGTGAGCATACCGATTATGGAACTATAACATTTCTCAGAGGAGACCCAGTACCGGGAGGGACAGAGGTAAGAACGTCCGATGGCAGATGGGTCGAGATACGATGCCCAGAGGGCGGTTTTGTATGTAACATTGGTGATGCGCTATCCAGGTGGACAAATGGGCTTTGGAAATCCACTCTCCATCGAGTTGGTAATCCGCCGCGTGGTACGGACAATATTGACCGGATATCTTTAGTTTACTTTCACAGCCCTAATCACGATGCCATAATTGAGTGTGTTCCAAGTTGCATTGGTGACGGTCCCAAATTTAAACCTGTGACTTTTGCCCAACATTACTTGGACAAAGTTATGAAAGCAGCGCATGCACGTTTAAATGCTTCGGCGGAGGATGCAAGCAAACGACAAAAGAATTGGACTGATTAAAAAAATATAAAATTTTACAGCTCAAAATTTAAGGAGCATCTAGTGATAGAAATTTATGGTCTAAAAAATTGCGATACTTGCAGGAAAGCCATGAAATGGCTCGCCAATAAAAAGATTGAGTACGTATTCCATGACGTGCGCAAGGACGAACTTGGCGGTGATACTATAATAAATTGGATTGAAAAAGTTGGAACAGAACAACTCCTCAATAGAAGAGGTACTACCTGGAGAAATCTTTCAGAAAATGAAAAAGGTTTGGTAGTTTCGGGTAGAATCGTTGATTTACTAATCAAATACCCCGCCCTGATAAAAAGACCGGTTTTTGTATTTGAAAACAACATTCTGGTTGGATTTAAGAAAGATACCCAAAATATTCTGACAAATTTCAGGACGGCTGTTTAGAATTTTGTGATATAATGCTCGAATTCTCTTGGGAGTTTGCCATGGATGGTAAAAAAAATGCAAATATTATCACAATAAATGCAAGGGCTATTAAAAACCCGTAAAAGAACAAAAAACCAGATGCGCGTTCAAAAATTTCACCCACTGCTAGTACTGCAAATGAACCGCCGCCAAGCGCCATAACAAATTTTGCACTAAATACCCTGGCCCGGAAATTTTCGGGACAAAACCGCACTATTATGCAGTTTTCTGCTGGCAAACAACCGGTAATCACGATCATCATGACCGCTGCTACAATTACCAAACTTAAACCATCAAGTTGCGAGGCCACTGTTGCAAGTGGAACCATCAAAATAAACATACCAATATAGACGGCTTTTGGTGAATATTTTGAAGCAAGACTACCTCCAAGAATTTGGCCCAAAGCTCCAAAAAGAATAACAAGCGTGACAAGGGCGGAGCTAAGTGTCAGCCCGCCCTTACTATCAAGAGTAAAGATTGCTACTACTTCTTTCATAGTGTCGTTAAAAATTTTTGGCAGTCCGGACGTGTAAGCTTGCGTAATTAAACCAACTGACAGTGCAGTGATTGCCATCAAACCTAGGGCAAAGAAAATGGTAGATTTTTTAATAATTTTTTCTGACCCACCTGTAACCTCATTAACGATTTCTCTAACAGGTTCATGAGTTTGTAAGACAAAAAATACTCCTAATAAAAAACATGCCAACCCAGGTATAAAAAATGCAAATCGCCAACCAAACATATGCGTTAAACTCGCAGCAATAAATGCAGCGGCTGCGAGGCCTATTGTTCCAAACGCACCGTTAAAACCAAGGTCCTTTGCTCTATCGACTGCGTGCTGGACTACAAAAGTGGTTCCAACGGGATGATAGATTGCGGCAAATATTCCTGTGAAAGCCAACCCGACTGAAATTTGCATTGGATTGTCAGCAAACCCAGTCAAGAATGTCGCAGTTCCAGTGCCAAAAAGATAAACAGCCAACATACCCCTGCTACTCCAACAATCCCCTAGCCAACCGGCTGGCAAGGCTGCAAGCCCATACAGCAAAGACGCCATAAAAAATAATTTGAACAATTCTCCGTATGACACTCCCCATACATCCACGAGCGTTAAGGCAACGGTAGGGTAAATAAGCATTATAACATGATTAAGAAAGTGACTAATATTCACAAACAAAAGAGCGCGATTTGGCTGTTGTTTCTTTTTATGGGCCATAAGGATACAAAAAAGTTATACGACCCTTATCCGAAGTTGTAAATTCATGATGGATACTGACTTTTTAAAATTTTATTAAAATACAATCTAACTGGTTATTTATTTTCGATAACTTGCTCACCAATCCAATCAAGAAATTCATGATTTCCACCTTCAACAGGTATGGAAACAATACACGGACATTCATAAGAATGAATTTGTTTCACTTTTTCACACAGTTCGCCCACTAATATTTGATGCGTTTTCGCAATAATGACAAACTCCGCACTTTTCTCGATTTTCCCTTGCCATCGATATATTGAAGTCATTTCATCAATAATGTTTACGCAGGCAGCCAACTTCTGATGAACCAAGAGCTCTCCAATTGAATTAGCTTCTTTTTTTGAGGGTGCTGTAATGTAAACAAAACAAGGACTATCTTTCGGCATTATGATTTTCCATACTAAAAACAGTGTCTAATAAATGGAATTGATTTAGACGCTATAATAGTTTAACACTTTCATTCATTCTGAAAAAGATAGTTAGGCGATCCGGGGGGACTGACCTATTTCTATCGGGGGAAGATCATGACTGAATCAGCGTTTAGACGCCCGGGATTTAGACCCGGAGTGTTTACGAAGCCGTCCGACGTGCAAAGTCGTTGGCTCAAGAGTGGATTAGCTCAACCTAACGGTAGGCTTCCGCTTTTTGATGATAATGGACAACGCATTTCCAATCGTACCGTGGACACCTGCGTAGGACTAGGCTGGGCAGTGCCATGGTTTGAAAGTCCTCTAAAAAAAGATTGGACAGTTTGTAAGCTTACCCACCTAGGACGCGTGGTTGCAGAAGAATAAAATTTCCTCACAAAGGAGGTAATTTTGTTTTTCTGGACAAGACTGCCGTAATAATAGTCATTATAATTCCTGCGGCCCCTATGAGGTAAAAGGCCGCTTCAAGTCCCCAAATGTGTGCAGCAGAACCCATTACAATAGGAATAATGACATTTGATGCTTGGTTACATGTAGTTCTAAGGCCCATTGCTCTGCCCTGAACAGTTGGCCCGACCGTTCTGGCAATCAATGACACAATTATCACCACACTTATGGCCATAACCGCTCCACGCAAACTGGATGCTATAAAAAGGGGAAAAAATTGGGTGTATAAAGGAACCACCGCTATTGTGATGATCGAAATCACTATGCACCAAATTAACAATCGAAATTCATTAAAACGTCTGACGAGTGGTCCACTGCCTAAAGCGGCTATTCCCATTAAACCTGTAGCGGCAACAAGCAACCCAATCAGGGTTCCCGACATCCCGATCCCTTCTAAATACACAGCGTAAAAGGCATTCTGCATGCCACTACCAAACTGTCTGATAATTGTCATTGCTAAAACAACCGAGATAAGCGGGATAGAAAACAGTTTAAAAGCCTCCACGTAATCAACTAAGCGTGGTATGGCAAATTTTAGCGCTGAACCCTTATATTCAGCGCGTTTGGAAACAACGTCTCTTGGTAAGCCCAGTACGCTATATAACAAACCTGCGCCCCATAAGCTTAAAGCACAAAACCCGCCCCAAGGACCAAGAATATCCCAGGCCGCGCCCGCGATAGGCGGGCCGCAGAAAGTTCCGAGACGGGTCGCAAAAACTAGTCTCCCGGTATAAGTGGGATTGCCGCGCAAAACCTGCCCGGTAAGCGTCTGAGCACCCACCCAACTCATAGAATCTGCAATTCCACTTACAAGTTGCAGAAGGATAATCACCGGCATCCAGGGAGCAATAGGATAAACAAACGGTAAGATAAGCATTAAAAGTGCGAAAAATATTAAAACTCGTCGTGTTCCCACCCGGTCCATCATTGCTCCACCGTGAATTGCAAATAATAATGGGCCGACATAACGAACACCAAAAACAAGCCCAATGATAAATAAAGGCGCTCCTAGTTCAACAAGCCATAATTGCATAACAACTAGCACTAAATCTGGTATACTGTTGCTAAATAATGCCACCCCATAAACGGGCATCTGAATCTTAATGGGCAATGATTTTTCAAACTTTTCGTTCATATTGTTTTATCTGAGAGGCCGGGTCACAACAATTTTAAATTTAGATGATTTTTAATTGACACTAGACGAAAAGACCACCTCGGTCCAAGGTTCAGAAGTGTCTTTTATTTTTAAAACTACTTCTCCCGATTTTCTGTGGCTTAGACTTTCAATAGCCGGAGGAGCCACGCTACTCGTTGGGATGGGTTTAGGACGATTTTCATATTCACTACTGATACCTCTACTGATCGAAATTGGTCAATTAACGGAATGGCAAGCCGGCGTAATTGCAGCCTCTAATTTTTTAGGTTACCTAGTTGGCGCTCTGGTTGCCCCAACTATGCGCAGACATTCAGGTGAAGCAAGGACAATGCGCTCATGTTTGATCATTGGTCTTGTAGCACTATTTGCTTGCGCGGTACCTTGGGGTTTCTATTGGCTTTTTTTATGGAGAGGCTTACTGGGCTCCGTCGTTGGCGTTATGATGATTTACTGCCTGTCCATTGCTACAAGACATGCACCATCAGACAAGTTAGGTGCTGCAACTGGAATCGTTTATACTGGAGTGGGAATTGGAATTTTATTATCGGGTTCTTTAATTCCTTGGCTGTTAAGCTATAGCCTGACCATCACTTGGTTAGGAATTGGCGCTATAGGATTAACATCATGTATAGTTGCAGACTGGGGCTGGCGAGGGCTAACGCTCAAAAGAGCCACAAATAAAGAAAGACCACACCCAAAAATTATATGGGAATATACAGTAGTTGCGCTGATTGCCGCGCGAGTTCTTTTTTCAATCGGGCTAATACCTCACACCATTTATTGGATCGATTACATCGTGAGAGGACTTGGAAATGAAATCGATTTTGGAGGTCTGCACTGGTGTCTCTTTGGATTAGGAGCCATAGGAGGAACTTATCTTTGGGGTCGTCTCGCCGATAAAATCGGATTTTATCGTGGTTTGGTTATCACCTTTATTATAATTTCATCTGGGGTTGCTATTCCGGTAATAAATTCCGCCAATTGGGCCTTGATACTATCTTCTTTGGTTGTTGGAACCCAACCCGGGCTAACAGCAATCATGTCTGGAAGAGTACATCAATTAATGGGTCCAGAAAATATGGCTCCGGTATGGCGAATGTCAGCTCTAATTTCTACAATTATACAAGCAGTTGCAGCGTACGGTTACGTTACCTTATTTGAATATACGGATAATTATGTGCCGATTTTCTTAGTTGGAAGCGCGTGCTTTGCTATGGGAGCAATAATAGCGATTACATTGAAAGGCAGCAAAAATTCTAAGAAAGTTTATTAATTATTGTTTTTGTATTAAAGAATACTTTTAATTTTTTTTATACTATTTTATTTTTACCAAAGACCTCACACATTTTTTAATATAAATTATGGTCCCTGAGAAGCGGTTTCTAATCACAAACTCTAAATGCAAAGATACCCCCTTTTATTGAAAATTTCCTAACGCCTTTGCCACTCAAACGCTAAAATAAAATTTAAGGTAAATATGAAAAAAGTCGCGCTAATCGGATATGGAGCAATTGCTAAAATTGCCATACAAAAAATTTACGAACACGATAAAAAGGATGACATAAAAATTGTTGGAGTTCTTGTCCGCAAAAATCGCCTCAAAGAATCAAAGAAAGCGCTTAAACAAACAATCCCTGCTGTTACCAAAATCGAAGAGCTTATAAAGCTGTCACCAAATGTAATCGCTGAGTGTGCCGGTCAAGAAGCTGTATCGGAATATGGAGCGGCAGTACTCTCATCGGGCATTAATTTTATAGTTATTTCGACCGGAGCATTAGCTGATAATAGACTTAGAAACGAATTGAGTTCTATTTGTAAAAAAAACGGTGCACACATGCTTATTCCATCAGGCGCAATTGCAGGTCTGGATGGGCTAGGGTCACTTCGAATTGGCGGCCTAACCTCTGTTAGATATACTTCTACAAAGCCTCCCCTTGCCTGGAAGGGTACACCAGCCGATGACGATTTTGACCTGACTAAAATAAACAAGAAAACTATTTTATATACTGGGCCGGCACATGAAGCCGCTCAGCTTTTCCCGAAAAATGCAAATCTTGCTGCCACTGTAGCATTGGCAGGCCTCGGCATGGAAAAAACACAAATTGAACTAGTGGCTGACCCTGAAGTTGCACCAAATAACGTCGGAGCCATTAATGCTGAGGGGCCCTTTGGATCCCTCAAGGTTGAATGTCGTGGATTGCCGGCCCCAGACAACCCTAAAACCTCTGCCACGACTGCCTTATCCCTTGCCGAAGCAATTTTAAAAGATACACGAACTATTATTATTTAGAATTTATTAGGACCTCTTAGATGAAAAAGCCTTTTTAAATATACAGGGTCAAGGTTATCCCTTTTGTCTAAATCGAGAGATTTACTTTCTCACTCGAAATCCTTTTCCGCTAGAGTTATGCGGACATGTTTCTAACATGTAGACGTATCTCCGTGGTACAAAGTTAACATCAATTTTATCTCTCAAAATTTTTAGCATTCTGGAGATGAAAATCACAGGTTAAAGAAAGCTTTTGAAAATCAATAATAAATGTAAAAAATATAATGTAACTGAAAAAAGAAACTGATAGTTGATCAACACTATATAAAATTTTATGCGACCATATGCCACTCGGCAACGCCGCACCCTATGAGCATATCTGGCATGGGCGCATAGCCTATTAATTCAAATCCCTGACTACCAGCAGCCGCATGCGCGATTGTCCAAGCCCGTAATTCGGCTCCTCCATTACCTGTCTTATCCAGCATCCTCTCCAAATCCGTTGCTAATTTATCATCTGAAGCCGATTTGAATAGTTCTATGCAGGCTCTATCGAATGGTTCATCGATCCAGCCCATCGTGGTTTCACCAATTGAATGACTAAGACCTCCTGTGCCCATCACGACGACACGCAAATCTTTTGGATATGTCTCAATGGCTGACCTCAGCATATGCCCCCAAGCTAAGCAACGTTGTGGCGTTGGAAATGGTTTTTCAACAAGATTTAGATAAACCGGTATGATATGTGGTATGGGATCAAGCCCTGTACACCAAATCGGAACACACATACCATGGTCAAGCTTCAGCCTTCGTGAGTAAGACGGGTCGAAATTGTTACTTAGCGCATAATCGAGAATATGCCTTCCTAACCCGACATGACCAGATAACGTCTCGTGAGGAAAAACTGGTTTCATAAAAGGTTCAGGAGGTCCTTCATGTTCTTCACCGATACCGACGCAAAACGCTGGGATATTATCAAGAAAGAAATTAACCCAGTGATCAGTAGAATGAATTACCAAAACATCTGGCTGCAACGCTGATAAACGCTTACCCATTTCCTTGTAATGTTTAGTCAACCAATCTTTACTTTCAGATTTCATCGTATTCCAAGAACGAGCAATATTAGGGGCATGACCGGCCGCGAAACTACCAACAAGTTTAGCCATTTGAACCACCCTCACCTTTATTAATAGAGGACAAAATCTCGATCGATTTTTCATCATCATATCCGCAGATCAATAAAAAAAACCTCATCAGGTAAGGATTTGTTCGCGGATACAAGTATTCAAAATCATCGCTGAGAAGAGCTTGCCGTATTTCAAGTGAAACGGGGTATTTATCAATAGTCGTCTCACGATGTTCAGACCACAAATTCTTGCCATCTGGACCCTGCAAATCGAACATCAATTTATTGAGCCAATAATCAGATTGCATTAGACATCCATCCAAAGAAATGTTTTTGTCAATTAGCGACAATGAATTATATATTATAACACATATATTAAATTCAAATGCCAATTTTAATCATCGCACATAATAAAGAAATACTTAACCTAATCGGAAACAAGCAAAAATGGACTTGAAACTAGGATTTCTTTTACCCACCCGTGAAAGAATAATGGTGGGAATTCACGAGGCAGCGGAAATACTTGAATTAGCCGACTATGCAGAAAATGTCGGCCTCGATTCCGTTTGGATAGGAGACTCCTTGCTTGCAAAACCCAGACACGAACCACTGTCTCTAATAGCCGCTATCGCTGGACGGACAAAAAAAATAGAATTGGGTACAGGGGTTCTATTACCCATGTTAAGAAATCCTGTCGTTCTCGCTCATCAGATTGCTACCATTGATCAAATTAGCAAGGGCCGAATAATACTTGGAATCGGTACAGGACGTGATGTCCCGACAATTCGAAATGAATTCAAAGCGGCTGGGGTACCATTTGAAAAACGAATAGGGACTATGCTCGAACAAGTAAAACTTTGCCGAGCTCTTTGGAGCGGAGAAAAAGTGAATTGGAATGGTCGGTGGAATGTGAAAGATGCCGAGCTCGCACCAAAACCATTTTCAAAAGGTGGGCCTCGCATATGGGGTGGTGGCGGTGTTCCTGCAGCTTTGAAAAGATCAGCCCGTTATTTTGACGGCTGGTTTCCTTCTGGCCCTGGCAATGGAGAGGATTGGCAGAAAAGTTGGCAAGAACTCAACGACTTTGCAAAGGAAGTAGGACGGCAAAATTCGGACATAATTGGAGCCGCATACGTTACTGTCGCAATTAATAAAAATGTACCTGATGCGGAAAAGGAACTCGATGAGTATCTCACCAACTACTATCTCCGCCCGGCTGAACTGGTTCGAAATGAACAATATAGCTTTGCTGGAGATAAGGCTATGGTGACCGCCTGGCTCAATGAGTTTATTGAGGCAGGTGCAAGCCATCTGTGTATAAGATTTACCGGTAACAATAATAAATCACTTATGGATGAATTAGCTGATATGCGAGAACAATTTTAAGCCTTTCATTAAAGCTTAAATGGAGCAAAATCCTAAGGTACAAACATTTAGGACAAGCGTGTATCCGTTTAAATTTTTTCCCAAATCAAAGAAGCCTTACTCCCAGGTCCTCCCATTACTGGAGGTGAAGCAGTTAGGATTAAATTATCTCCCTCAAAAGAAACATCACGAACTGTGGTTGTTCCCTCTAATTTCGAATGCGCAGAGAGCTCAATATGATGAAAAACCTGGCTACCCTTAAGTTCAAATTCACCAAAATAACTAAAATAACCCCCATCTGCCTGGCGCGTTGCCGTCGCCATATGACCATCCAGGGTATACTCCATACGACCTCCTGTGGGCGCATCTTCTTCTCGGCCAGGGTTTCCATCGGAATCCACAAATCGGAAAGCCACCAAGCGCCATGTGCCAATCATTTTTTTAATCATTTTTAAATTCTTTCAAATTTTTATTTCCAAAAAATTACAGTTATGCGGGTACGGCTCCTGCCATTCGATCAGTGGGTTTGTCATTCATAAAGAGCTGAGCCATTCCAGCAGTAACACCAATGATAACTCCAATTTGCCATGCTAAGTTATAGTTTCCAAAGGCATCAAACAAAAGGCCTGCGCCCCAAGCCCCTATAAAGGATCCGGTTTGATGACAAAAAAAAGCGATACCAGTCAGGGTCGCCATATTTTTTAAACCAAAAATTTGGCCAACCAAACCCGTTACTAAAGGTGCAACCCCTAGCCATAAAAGTCCCATCACAGCTGCAAAAACAAGAGTTGTCGTCGGCGTTGCCGGTAACAAAAAATAAACAACAATAAACGCGGAACGCAATATATAGACACCTCCTAGCAAGTAATGCTTTGGATATTTCCCTCCTAACCACCCAAGGATATAACAGCCAATCGCGTTAAATCCGCCGATAACACCTAGAGCTTGAGCTCCTAGTGTGGGCGACTGGCCACAAATTTCTAAATAAGCAGGTAGATGGGCTGCTATAAATATTAGTTGGAGACCACAGACAAAGTATGCGATCGCCATTGTCACATATCCCTTGTGGTCCCACGCCTCAATCAATACCTCCTTTACAGACATTTGCGATCCATTTTTGGTTGATTGAGAGTTAACCTCCACGCTTACATCGTCTCCACAACCGATATAAAAAGCTGCGGGTATCATTACTGCACATAGTGCAATAAACCCTACCATGGCAATTACCCAACTATTACTATCAATAAGTCCCTGCGCGAGCGGAGCCGCTATAAATGTTCCAATAGAACCTGCAGCCGATATTGTTCCAAGGGCGACACTCCGTTTAACGGCGGACACGGCCCGTGCGGACGCGGCCAGAGCAAGGCTCAGACCCGTGCATGCCAATGCCAACCCAACCATGAAACCAAGACCAATCCAAAGGGCGATGGGTCCTTCTGCAATCATGGTCACCCCAAGCCCAGCCGCATATAGGAATGAGCCTCCTATAGTCATCACCCGGCAGCCAAACCGATCTGCAAAGGCGCCAATCAGCGGTTGAGTAAGTCCCCAAGTGAAATTTTGAATAGCAATTGCAAGAGTAAAATCTGCGACAGAGATTCCAAGATCTTGGGTCACCGGTGCAACGAAAAGTCCGAAGCTCTGACGCATGCCCATACTCATCGTCAGCATTATACTCGCTCCAGTAAGCACTGAAATTGTCTGGGCACTGCTGTAACCCGGAGCTTGATACGGTTTTGACATTACCAAAGATACATCTAAAAAATTGACCGATATGCTTTAAACGACTTAATCAATGAGAGTGGCTTAAACACCATTAACCATATTCAATAAAAATTGATGGATACCAGAGGATACCAATTAATTCACCAAACATAAAATATAGGATTAAACCCGCAATCGCTGCATAAGACAAAGCAAAAAGCCATGTAGTTTTTCCCCTAATTATTAGATACCCAAGGATGAAAAGAGGAATTGCTATCGCCTGACCAAATAGAACCGTTACTCCTGCAATGCAAACGAGACTTAACAATAGCAAACTAGAACTTGGTAGTTCTCTAAGGACTAGTGAATTAGACAACAATGTCCGAAGGCCATTTTGGGAAATGTTCAATACATTTTTTAATTCTAAACCATCTCTAAATAATGCGAGTAGGCCGAGGACAACAGCTGGCACACACACGACAATTGGAAATTGTCCTGTAGCCCTTTCCCAACCCAATGATTGTAAGCCCGCCCAAAAAAATACACACACCATCAAAAAAATAAAAACAAAACCCGCTAATTGGTCTTCATTTTGGGTCTCCTGAATTTTGACTGTTGACCCCTCTTTACTGTGTCGCCTGCCCCTAAGCGCTGTTATTACAATTGTTACAATGGCCAAAATCAAGATAACCAAACATATTGGTCTAAATATCCATGAAATCGGGCCATAAGCCTGGTAAGTTACATATAATGCGCTCTCCATAATTGGGCCAAGAACAAAACCAAGTATAAGGGGTGGTCTCGGTATGCCGCCCTGTTTCATCCAATACCCAATTACTCCAAAAACTAACATCGACCACCAATCAGAGAGCGTATTGGAGCTCATCCACGCACCCATCATTACAAATAAAACAACGGCAGGTACGATTAAATGGCTTGGCAAGAATGTAATTTTTGCAATTTGTTTAGCCCAAATTAAAAGTAGAACAGCACCCAAAACGTTTGCTATGGCCAGTGTCCAAACCATGGAAAAGGTCAAATCAAGTTTGGTAGTCAACATTTGCATACCAGGCATAAAACCCTGAATGACAAATGCACCCAATAGAATAGCCATGGCCGGACTACCGGGAATCCCAAATGCTACCGTCGGCATTAAGGCCCCACCTTTCATGGCATTATTAGCAGACTCCGGTGCAATAACTCCTCTAATGTCCCCTTTTCCAAATTGAGACTTATCTTTGGCACTCTGGACAGCATGTCCATAGGCTATCCAGTCCACGATTACTCCGCCCAAGCCCGGCAGCATGCCGATATAAATACCGATTGCGGACGATCGAAGAAATAACCACCAATTTCTAAATGCATCACAAATACCTCTTTTCATTCCTCCACTAACAGAACTTCTCGGTACTCTGGAGATAGAAGTATTACGAACTGCGAGCTCAATCACTTCCGGAACTGCAAATAAACCGAGTACCATTGGAACAATCGGTATTCCTTCCAACAAATAGGTCGCCCCCAACCAGTACCTTGGAACTCCACCAGTCAACGAATATCCTACCATTGAGATCAATAAACCAATCAAAGCTGCAAATAATCCCTTCACCATATTGCCGCCCGACAAAGACCCGATCATAGTGAGCCCTAGAACACCCAGAGCAAAAAATTCTGGTTTAGCGAAAGAAAAAATAAGGGGCTTTACGATAGGAATAGATACCGCTAGTGCCACCGCACCGAGAACACCGCCAAGTGCTGAAACTGTGAAAGCCGCACCAAAAGCTCTGTCAGCTTCGCCCTTCATTGCCAAAGGATATCCATCGAGAATTGTTGCCTGAGAAGCAGCTGTACCGGGAACTCCTAAAAGAACTGAGGCTAAAGTATCGCTGGTCGTAGTAACAGCAAACATACCGAGCAAAAAGGCAAAAGCTGGAACTGGATCCATTAGGAAAGTAAAAGGTAATAAAATCGCGAGGCCAACTAGGCCCGATAAACCAGGTATGGCTCCAAAATATAAGCCAATTAGAACGCCAAGGAAAAGATAGCCTATAGCCGGCCATTGCACCACCAACCAAAGGCCATCCAACACTGCATCCAACAATTTATTACTCCCTTAATAAAAGAGACCGCGCCAAGGGTCTAACCTGACGCGGCCGAATAGAAAGAATGTCTAATTACTTACCTCCGGATTTTACATATTGTCTCAAGAATGATACCATTTTTGGATCAACATTTCTTAAAGTAGCATTGATTATCGCTTCACCTTTCTTACCCACAATTACAGCCGGTTTTGCTTTAATGGCCTTCTTATAAGCTGCCAAAAATTCTTTGTCCTTCGTTACAGCTGAAAACGCAGTGCGTAGAGCCTCCAATGCTGCTTTAGGTGCCTTTGGTGGAAGAAATACCATACGAAAAAGTTGTGAATTTAAGGTATTTAAAAACTTGAGTGTTTTCCATTTCATACCGCTTGGCATCGCATTTTTACCGTTTTTCATTTTATAAACTTCCAACCAAGTCGGCAGATTTGGCAAATTAGGACTTCTTAAATAACGCCCATCAACGGTAGGTGTTTCATACTGGTACAGTACTTTTACTAGGCCGGGTTTTTCCATTGTTGGTTCGACTACTCTTCGATAACCCGGAATAGAAGTTGTATGATATTGAACCTCGTTCTGATGAATGGCGGCGAATATTGGTGTAAAACCTCTATAACCTGTAACCGTTTTATAATTTTCTGGACCTATTAACAGGTCGAGGGACAACCGGCCCTTTAAATCGTGTGTGGAAGTTGTTCTGAGCCCGCCAAATTTAAATCCTCTTGCCTTCTTGAAAAAATCCTGAGGACTATTGATGCCACCTGGAGCTGCGTCCTTTCGAATATAGCAGATTACAGGAGGAGCAGCCGCAGCAACAAACTGAAGATCTGGATAATCAACTCGCAAGCCTGGGTCTTTCAAGACCTGAGCAACCGGGTTCCACGTAAAAAATCCAACAGTCATTCCATTAGGCCTAGCGGCTTCTGCAAGATAATTGGTGGCAACCAAACCACCAGCGCCGCCCATGTCTCTAAAAATAATTTTTGGTTTACCGGGAATATGTTTAGCAATATGAGCCGCAAATATTCTTCCCTCTGTACTATTTGCTCCGCCTGCTGGATAATTACCCAAAAAGATTATTCTTTTCCCTTTGTAGAATGGCCTTGCGTCAGCGTTGAAGAAAACAGCCGTACTAAAGAGAAGAACGGTTAATGCTGCAAAAACTGAAGTTACCTTCGTAAACATATTAGCCTCCTTATATTTTAATTTAATGTTATTTTACTTTTTTTTATTAGCTAGAAAGGTACACCCCCTCTAACCGTAGTTCGCAACATTGTGCGTAACTGGTTTTCTGGGACGCCTCCACAAGCAAGGTGAACAGTGCACCTGTTATCCCACAATAAAAGTTGGTCTTTAGACCAACAATGATGATAAATATTTTCTGGATTCTCGACGTAATTAAAAAGCTCTAATAATAATTCTTCCCCTTCACTTTCTTCCATGCCTACAACGTGCGTGGTAAACCTTCGATTGACAAATAATGCCTTTCGGTTGGTTACATCATGGGTTCTCACGATTGGATGAATAACGTCTGGCGTTCGTGCCTTCACCTCGGCGGACTTTTTCTCCCAAATTGATCCTTTTTTATCTTCTTCCGTCATAGAAGATGGTGGATGAAAACGTGGGTTATCAGCTAAGTCAAATTGATGAACTGCCTTCAAACCTTCTATTAGCTTCTTTAACTCCTTCGGAAGATTATCATACGCCAAATACATATTAGCCCACTCAGTGTCACCGCCATCGTCGGGAACATCGATCGCGTATAGAAGGGAACAACGACTTGGGCAGGCCATATAAGAGAGATCTGAATGCCAAATACTACCCCCATCCCTTAGACTTAGGTAATTACCTTCAGCATCCTTTTCATTAGTCAACCATAGAAGCTCTGGATAATCCTTGAGTACATGTTTGCCCCCGGGGTGAACCTCCAGCTCTCCGAAATTCCTACTGAAATCGATGTGCTCTTTTTTCGATATTTTTTGATCTGGAAATACTAAAAGAAGGTGCTCATTCCACACCTCCATGATCTTCTTTAACAAATCACCACTTACGGGTTCAGATAAATCAATACCAGTAACAGTAGCTCCAAGAGCACCAGACCGTTTTCTTACGTTTAGTGTCATGAATACCTCGCCTATACCCGTTTTTTTTATTTCATAATAACACTAATTTTAAAGAGGGTATTACAATAACTATAGAACATCATTTAATTACTGCAATTACCTTTGTAAAAAAAACTTCAGGAACTCGAATGTTAAAAATCTAAAGCACAGGAGATCTTGGAATTCTTGTTATAAATAGGGCGAATAAAAAATCGGTTTAAAACCGTATCTCTAAAGTAAAATTAGGCGTTATATAACGACAGGGCATACTGGAATATATTTTGATTTTGGCTGATATTTAATATCATAGGAAAGGATTTTTTAACTTTCCAAAGCATCGTCTCAAAAGGCGAACACTAAGTACACTAATATTTTATTCGACAATCACCCCATATAAATTCGCCGCATTTTTATAAGCTACTTTTTCGGCAATTGGACGGGGTAATTGACCAAGAATTTTTCGATATATTCGTATGATCTTTCGATACTTCTTCCAACGAGGTCGTTTATGGGCATCCGTCGCAAATAATAACCTGTCCTGATATTTGTCAAATATTAAAGCCCAGGATTTTCTAAGCATCTTTGAACTATCCAAAAAACCAGGGCCTAACTTGCTGGCCTTATTCCTATCGGAATAGGACCTCTGATCTTTCTCTTTTTTTGAAATTGTCATGTAAACATTAGGATTAACTGATAAAATTTTCTCAACTTGGTGGGGGTGCCCAAATGCCATATGAGGAATTATAAATTTTAAATCACGATATTTTGAATAAATTTTAGAAAATCGAGGCCAATCCCTTTCCCAATTATATACTTCCCAGTGCGTCATAACGGGAATGTTAAAACGCGATAACTCATTAAAAAATTTTTTGGTACCAGGTTGAAGAGGATCAACGTAGCGTTCTCCTCTTAGAGTTTGTTCACCATGACTTTTATCCGCATGTGTATATAAAATTTCTCCAATGAAAAGGTAATTATATTTAATGATATTTTCTAAAGTTGTTGAGATATAATCTTCATCCAAGTCATCTCTTAATAGAAAATATTTTGGAGAGCCAAGAATTATAAGGTCTTTATGGCTATTTCTGAGCTCTAGGACCTCGTCTTCATTTTGACCGAGATATTTCCTACTTCGTGCAAATAAGGCTAATTTTGAAACTCCTGATTTCCTGACCTTTTTAATTGCTTTAAAAAAATCGGTTCTTTCATCTATTTGTGCCATTGCATCAAATATCAAACCGCCATAGCGCAGTGACTGTGATAAAGAAATTGATGCTCCACAGCAAAGGAAAACAATAATTAAAAGATAAAAAGTTAAAGTCGGCGTAATTTTAGGAATTAACATCAAATGATACCGGCAAGTGCTTTTACATATTCGCCTATGGCCATCGAAGAAGTTAATCCGGGTGACTCTATACCATAGAGATTAATTATTGAATCATAACCGTGTTGATTTTTTCCCTGAATAACAAAGTCGTTAGATGTCGCCTGCTTTAAACTAAGTTTTGGCCGAACCCCTGTGTAACCTGGCTGCAGCTCTCCATCCCTCAAGTCTGGCAACACCCGTCTGATAGCGTCATAAAAGAAGCTTACCCGTTCAGCATCAAAGCTATAATCAACTTCGTCAATTATTTCAACGTCAGGTCCAAATCTATTTAATCCTGATAGGTCAGGACAAACATGAACCGAAATTGCGTGATCTTTAGGCAAAGGATAAATCATCCTATTAAAGGGCTTTCTTCCATACATTACAAAGTAACTCCCTCGTGTTAGAAACTGCTTTGGCACAGTCTCCAAGGAAATCCCTTTAATTGCCGCCGCAATCTTTTGGGCCCCATGACCAGCAGCATTAACACAAAGTCCACAACGTATCTTAGACTTGGGATTTCCACTCACAACAAGCTCTACAAATTTTTCAAATATTTCTCCTGACAAGACTTTGGTATTTACCGCTAAAACGGCGCCGCAATTTTCAGCGTCTCCTAGATAGGCAGTCATTAGGTCATGAGGTTCTATAAGGCCAGAGGTAGGCGAATATAGTGCTCCAGCGCAGTTAAGATTTGGCTCCATTTCCTTTATCTGACCGGCATCAGCAATATATATTTGTTCTAGCCCGTTTTTATTCGCCTTCTCCTTAAGTTCGTGAAGTACCGGAATGTCCTCATCCTCTATAGCCACAATAAATTTACCGGTCATTTCATGGCTTACACCGCGTTCTGGACAATATTGATAAAGCAAATTTTTTCCGCGGATAGCCAACTGATTTTTTAGACTTCCCTGTGGATAATTGATGCCAGCGTGTATACAACCCGAATTTCTCGTAGATGTATGAGTACCATAGGTATTTTCAGCCTCAAGTATAATAACTTCGCGACCAACCATCGCTAATGACCTGGCAATGGCCAGACCAACGACCCCGGCTCCTATGACGATGCAATCGACTTTTTCTATCATTGAATATTTTTTAAAATCAAAGTTAGTTTAAGTTTGTAAAATATCAAATTATAAATATTTTTTGTAGACTTAACTAAAATATTCAAAAAGACTAAATCATAGAAAAATCAAATTTAACGTTAATGAATATTTAATAGAATATAAAATGGGCGCTAAAACGTTATTTGAAAAAATATGGGACAGCCATTTCGTTACAGAAATTGATGGGGAACACCTAGTTTACGTGGCCCGTCTTTTTATTCACGAGGGATCTCGGCACTCGTTTTCTATGCTTCGTGATTCAAATATTAAACCTTATAGAATTGAACAAATTATTGGTTTTGCAGACCACTACATGCCTACTGAAACTACCGTTGGAGGGGTCAACGGTGTAAAAGATCCAGAAATTCGCGGTATGTTGGAATTAATGGAAAAAAATACCTCCGAATTCGGAATTCGGTATTTTGGATTTCAAGATCCTGACCAAGGGATTTTACACGTTACCCCACCAGAACAGGGAATTTCCCAACCAGGTATGGTCATCTGTGGTGCAGATTCACATACTTCAACACATGGCGCTTTTGGAAGCCTTGCCTTTGGTATTGGAGCATCCGAGGCCGGGCACATAATGGCTACTCAATGCATTTGGCAACAGCGACCCTCCACACTCAGGATAAATATTGATGGATCTCTCCCATTTGGAGTTTATGCGAAGGATATAATATTGGGACTAATAGCCAAATTTGGTGTTGGCTTAGGGGTAGGAACGGCCATTGAATTTTCTGGGTCATGCATTAACAATCTGAGCATGGAAGAACGTATGACCGTCTGTAACATGACAATAGAGGCAGCTGGACGAATGGGAATGATTGCACCAGATAACACCACATATGAATACATGGAGGGAAGACCCTATATACCGAAGGGCACACTCTGGGATAATGCCATTGATTATTGGCGGACATTACCGACAGATAACGGAGCGATATTTGATGATGAAAAAGATCTAAATATCGACGATCTTGTGCCAATGGTTACTTGGGGTACAAATCCGGGAATGGTCGTTCCAATTACAGGTTCAGTGCCGTCACCGGATGAAGTATACGACGAAAACCAACGGAATGAATACATAAAAGCTTTAGACTACATGGACCTCAAACCCGATATGGGAATTGAGGGTATTAAAATTGATCGGGTCTTTATTGGTTCATGCACCAATTCTCGAATTGAAGACTTGCGTGTTGCCGCCGAGGTAGCTGCAAAAGGGCAAGCACAGGTTCAGACCTGGGTCGTTCCAGGATCAAAGAGTATTAAAAGACAGGCAGAAAAGGAGGGACTAGATAAAATATTCCTCAAAGCGGGTTTCCAATGGCGCGAGCCAGGGTGCTCGCTTTGCACAGCTCTTAATGGTGATTTGCTAAACGATGGAGAGAGGTGTGCTTCAACATCCAACCGTAATTTTGTTGGTAGGCAGGGACCAAACGGGAAAACACATTTAGTAAGTCCAGCTATGGCTGCCGCAGCGGCCATAAAAGGAAGCCTCACTGACGTGCGGAAGTTAGGCTGATGACTATGGAGCCCTTTAAAAAATTAACGGCCATAGCCTGTCCTTTTGAAAAAATTAATGTAGATACTAATCAAATATGTCCAACACGCTTTAATAAGCTTCCCGTTAATGACCCTTACCTGAAAAAGGTAATGTTTCATGACCAACGATTTACTCGGAACGGTGAGAAAAAAAATACACAGTTCATATTTAATCAAGACCCTTATACAAAATCAGAAATTATAGTCGCTGACCAAAATTGGGGTATCGGCTCATCTCGTGAAAGCGCCGTTTATGCGCTGAAATCTTTTGGCATTAGGTCAGTGATAGCGTCTAGTTTCGGTGATATACATTACAATAATTTAACGAAAAACGGGCTATGTCCCGTGACACTCACACAAAATGCTTGTCGTGATTTACGACAACAACTTATCGAAAATGTAGGGGTTAAAATTACAGTGAACCTAGAGGCAATGAAAGTGATTACCCCTAATGGTACAGAATACAGTTTCGAGATGCACCCCCTCAAACGACGCTGTTTGTTGGAGGGACTAGATGATATTTCTTTAACTAGAAAATACTTAGAAGAAATCCAAATATTCGAAGCAAATCACCACCGCAGCAAACCATTTTTAAAAATTCAAAATTCTAATTGAAATCGGCACCCCTAGTTATCAAAAATAGTCCCTCAAAAGGTTTTTAAATTTTTGCGCGGCGATCCTTATGATAGTTATATTGCTCCTTTATTTGACAATTATAAAATGCCTGAGTTGGGAGTAAATGCTATCCGAACCTCCTTTAAATGTTAACACTGCTTCATCTCTTCGGTTCAATATTTTCGTATAGGACAAGTAAGGCTTTTTAGAAACCCACACAGCATATGCAGATACTTTATATTTCTTTCTACTATCACTTATGACTCGATACATTGCACTTTTTATTACTTTATCTAGGCTCAGCATATAATTAATCTTTCTCAACTCTTTATTGAGTGCCAATCGCCCCCTTTTAGAAATCATAAAATCTAATCTTTTACCCGACGAATTGATCACTACCGCTGCTAACCTTTGACCCATAGTTTTAAGAGAATTTTTCAAAGGTCCAATTTTTCCCATTGGGATCTTGGTCTCGATTACAAGGTTTTCTCCAAATTGCCCTTTAGAACGCGTAAACTTACTACCTTTCGAGAGATATTTCTTTGCCACAGCAACAGATTTTCCCAAAAGATTTTTTTTATCTTTACCCATAATTCGAAATGTGGCTTTTACAGGAACCTCAACAACCTTGCCGGCTACCGCATCCTCAATATCCGAGGTATATAACGTTACTTCTGCCTTATCAGCTTTACACCCAGCTAATACAAAAACACCAAATAAAATAACAATTAAAACCCTCAATTTAGCACACATTTCCTAACCTCAATTCATATAATAATTTAAATTTATAAATGGTCGGAGCGATAGGATTTGAACCTACGACCACTTGACCCCCAGTCAAGTGCGCTACCAGACTGCGC
>CEUN01007120.1_pt1 | contig 31510 bp, 31 predicted proteins | sample 361501 | NCBI WGS metagenome assembly CEUN01 (sample SAMEA2622801, study PRJEB7988) | marine metagenome | biome: marine biome (ENVO:00000447); feature: marine epipelagic mixed layer (ENVO:xxxxxxxxx); material: "saline water (ENVO:00002010), including plankton (ENVO:xxxxxxxx)" | depth 120 m | reverse complement strand
CATCGGCGATGTTGAGATGATGGAAGAACATCGCCGTGCTGATCATCGACGGCGCAAGCAGGCCCGGCAGCAGCAGCCAGAACCTGACATCCCGCAGCACCTCGCCGCGTGTTGCCGACCGTGCATTCTCGTTGGTCAGGCCACCTGCCCCGTGATCGCGGGTGAGGTAGGCTTGATGACGGGCCGATTGCCCACGCAAGAGCGGGATCAGCACCACGGCGATCAGGGCGGCTGACACACCATAGGTGCTGCGCCAGCCGATCACACCGATGGCGATCACCGCCAGAAACGGCAGCAGCGCTTCACCGATGGATTCGCCGAACGAGCCAATCGCCAGAGCCCAGCCCCGGCCGTCGTTGTAATAGCGGGCCATGCTGGTGGCCGCGATGTGGCTCATCAGGCCCTGCCCGCTCTGGCGCAACAGGAAGATCGCGACCGTCAACATCACGACGCCCTGCGCGAGGATCATGGTCGAACAGGCCAGCACAAAGCCGATCATCACCACCAGCGTGTAGCGGCGCAGGTCGATGTGATCGATCAGCTTGCCGGTCTAGGGCAGGATCAGTGCACTGGCCAGCGTGCCGATCATGTAGATGCTGCCCCAGGTCGTGTGGTCGAGGCCGAAGGCCTGCTGGACGCTGAGCTCGAAGATGCCGACAAAGAACGTCTGGCCGAAGCTCGACGCCCCTGTCATGACAAAGCCGAACCCGACAAAACGCCAGTTCTTCAGAGCAAACTCGGAATAGGCCCCCAACGGCATGTCTTCAGCGAAGCGGTCGTGGCGTGCGCAGAGCCAGCATGACTGAGCCGATGCCAGCCGCCGTCGAGGCGGCAAAGATGTAGCAGACTGCACCAGTCGAAAGACCGGAGTCCATCAGGCTGCCCATAATGACGGGACCCAGGGCCGAGGCGAAAACCCCCAACGAAGCGACCAGACTCTTGATCGCGCCCAGATGCGCCGTGCCATAGAGCTCCGCCCACATCGCGGTCACAGCGGTATGCGCGAGACCGGTGCTGAGACCGGCGAAGAAGAAATAGATCACGACCCAAATCGGCGCCTCACCCCAGCCGATCGCCAGCAGAGCCACCACCAGCGGGACCAGCATCGGCGCGATCAGGCGCGTGGCACCGAAGCGGTCGACGAGCGCGCCTGCCGCCAGCGACGTGGCGATGGTGGCACCGGCATAGACGACGTAGTTGCCAGTGATCCACTCGGCACTCCAGCCCTTTTCGGCGGCGACATTGAGGTGATGAAAGAAGAGTGCGGTGAGAATCAGCGCGGGCGCAAACAGCCCGGGCATCAGAAGCCAGAAGCGGCGGTCCCGCATCACCTGGGCCCGGGTCCAGGATGTCACTGCATCATCCTGATCGGCCATGCTGGCTTGCTGCGCGACATGACTCCGATGGCGCTCACCATGGCCCTTCAGGAGCCTGATCGCCGTCGGCAACAGGATCAGCAACATCACTGCGCCGGCGGCGGCATAGGACCAGCGCCAGCCGATCACGCTGATCAGCAAAACTGCGGCAAAGGGCAGAACAGCTTCGCCGGTCGAGAAGCCCAGGGTGGCGATGGCGATGGCACGACCCCGGCCCAACTCGAAGTACCGCGCCATGGTGGTGAAGGCGATATGGCTGGTGAGACCCTGACCAGACTGGCGCAGGAAGAAGATCGTGAGTACCAGCATGACGGGCCCCAGCGTGCCCGCGGCAAAGAAACAGGCGAACGCCAGGAAGCAGCCAACAATCAGGGTGTAGAGCCGCAGATCCAGCCGGTCGATCTGCTTGCCGCTCCACGGCAGAAGCAGCGCGCTCGCCAGCGTGCCGATCAGATAGACCGTGCCCCATTCAGTGTGGGAGAGGCCGAATTCACGCTGGATGCTGGGGCCGAACACGCCAATGAAGAAGGTCTGGCCGAAGCTCGAGGCAAAGGCCATGAGGAATCCAAAGCCGACGAGACTGCTGTTGGCGCGGGTAAAACGGACATAAGAACCAAGAGGCATGGACGATCCGACAGGGCGATGGTCTGCCTTATCCCGGATCGGGTGCAATAGCCATGGCGCAGGCTGCTAGACGCCGGCCTCCTGCCAGGCTTTCGCGCCGCTCCTCCTTCGACAATGCGCGGCGGGCACGCTCGCAGTGGACAGGCAGCACATGCTTGCGGACCGTGGCCAGCGCGTAGCCGATCACCGTGGCATCATCCAGGAAACCGGCGCCAATCAACACATCGGGGATCAGATCGGCCGGGATCACTAAGTACGCCAGTGCAGCGACGAGGATCGCCTTAGCGCTGGTCGGTGTGTTGGGATCGAACGCGGCGAGATAGACAGCGACAAGATCGGTTCCAAACGGCAGTCGGCCGAGATTGCGTTTCAGCTTCGACCAGAATCCTTCGTGCACGTCCACTTCGTCGCGCTCGGCATGGCGCCGGTTGCGCACGCGCTCCTTGAGTCAGATCACCGGCTTCATGACGATACCTGCCCGGACTTCTTCGCCGCACGATCCATGAACCGTGCCATGGCGATATCGCGCTGGCTCAGCCCATCAACGTCATGGCTCGTGAGCGTGACATCGACACGGCTGTAGACATTGAACCATTCGGGATGGTGATCTACGACATCGGCATAGACCGCAACTCGCCCCATGAAGGCAAAGGCGTTCATGAAGTCGTCGAAGCGGAAGGTTTTGGTGATGGCGTCTCTGTCTGATGCGAGAGCCCAGCCATCAAGTTTGGCCAGCGCCACCTCGCGGTCGGCGCCCTGGAGTTTTTCGCTCATGACACAGGATGTAGCGATCGATTGTGGCAATGGCAAGGCAACAGAATTTCAGGCCGAAGCCGTTCAGCGATAGGCTCCTGGCGATGAACACGAACGCACCACGCAATTTCGGCATGCCGCCGACCGCCGAGGAGATGGCCGCCGTGGCGGAAGAGGCGCTGGCGTCGATCCCCGAGGTGCTGCGGCGTCATGTCCGGGGCATCGCGATTCTGGTCGAGGACTTCGCCGAGGACGCGGTGCTGCAGGACATGGAGATCGCCGACCCCTTTGAGCTTCTGGGCCTCTACAAGGGCGTCTCGCTGGATCAGCAATCGGTCTACGACACACCGCACGATCTCAACCGGGTCTATCTCTACCGTCGTCCGCTGCTCGACGTCTGGGCGGCCGGCGAGGATGCGCTGGAGGACCTGATTACCAACACGATCATTCACGAGATCGGCCACCATTTCGGCCTCTCCGACGACGACATGGAGCGACTGGAATCCTGATCCGGGGACCCCTCCGCGTTTTTCGACGTTTAACCTCATGTACAGTAGGATTATGGAAATTCCTGAGATGTGTGGTCCTGTCTCTGCCACCGCCATTGTCTCCGTGAGCGGTGTTGTTGCAAGCACGGACCGCGTTGACCTGCCCAGTGCGCCGGGCCACTGTAGCGGCCATTGAATCGGAGCACAGACATGGGTTTGCAGGTGGTGGGCGCAGGGCTGGGCCGCACGGGCACGAATTCGCTCAAACTGGCGCTGGAACATCTGCTGAGCGGCGCGTGCCACCATATGTTCGAGGTCAAGACGACAGAGCACATGGCCGGCTGGGAACAGGCCGCTCTGGGCAATATGCCGGACTGGCACAGCTTTCTGTCCGATTTCACGGCCCTGGTCGACTGGCCCGGTGCCTCGTTCTGGCCCGAGCTGAGCGACGCCTTCCCCGAGGCCAAGGTCCTGCTTTCGGTGCGCGAGGGCGAGAGCTGGTACAAAAGCGCCAGCGAGACGATCTTTGTCGAGACCGACGATCTCTCCGAAGAGTTCGATCGGATGTGGCATGCCATCCGCGACAACCGCTTCCCGGTCGACACCAACGACAAGGCTGCGACCATCGCAGCCATGGAGGCGCACAACGCAGCGGTGATCGACGCGATCCCGCCGGAGAGGCTGATAGTCTGGCCGACCGGAGGCGGCTGGGAACCGATCTGCGAGGGCCTGGACCTGCCGGTGCCCGACACCCCCTTCCCGCACAAGAACACCAAGAAGGAGTTCTGGGAACACGAAGGCTGAGCCGCATGACCGATCCGGCAACCCGCGGCGACTGCGCAGCTTCAGAGAGCCGCACGCCGATCGGCGCTCTCTTCCTCATCTTCCTGCGCCTGGGACTGACCTCCTTTGGCGGACCGGTCGCCCATCTCGGCTACTTCCGCGAAGAGTTCATCAACCGGCGCCAATGGATGAGCGAGCGCGCCTATGCCGACCTTGTGGCGCTCTGCCAGTTTCTGCCGGGCCCGGCTTCGAGCCAGGTGGGGATCGGCGTCGGCCTGTCGCACGCCGGGCTTCCGGGCGCTCTGGTGGCCTGGCTGGGCTTCACCATGCCTTCGGCGCTCGCGTTGATCGCCTTCGGTTACGGCGTGGTCACCTTTGAGAACAGGATCAACCCCGGCATCCTGCAGGGCCTCAAGGTCGTGGCCGTGGCCGTGGTTGCACAGGCTGTCTGGGGCATGGCGCGCAATCTCTGCCCCGATGCCAGGCGGGCGACCATAGCCGTGGCCGCGGCCTGTGGCGTGCTGGCCGCGCCGACGCCGCTGATGCAGGCTGGCGTGATCGTGCTGGGCGGCATCGCCGGCCTGCTTTTCCTGAAGGCCGACACCGCGGACGAACACGCCGCGATCGGCATCCCGATCGGTCGTGGCCTGGCAATCGCTTCACTGATCGTGTTCTTCACGCTGCTGATCGGCCTGCCGGTTCTGGTCACGCTGTTTCCGTCCCACATCCTGGCTCTGGTCGAGAGCTTCTATTCCTCCGGTTCGCTAGTGTTCGGCGGCGGCCATGTCGTGCTGCCTCTGCTGCAGTCCGAAGTGGTGCCGCCCGCCTGGGTCTCGAACGACGCCTTCCTCGCCGGCTACGGTGCGACGCAGGCGGTCCCCGGCCCGCTGTTCACCTTCGCCGCTTATCTGGGCACGGTGCTGGAGCCTGTGCCGAACGGCATCTGGGGCGGCATGATCTGTCTGGTCGCGATCTTTGTGCCCTCGTTCCTGCTGGTGATCGGCGCCTTGCCGTTTTGGGAATCCCTGCGCCGGGCCAAGGCGATGCAGACCGCTCTGCTGGGCATCAACGCAGCGGTGGTCGGACTGCTTCTGGCCGCGCTCTATGACCCGGTCTGGACCAGCGCCATCCTGTCGGTCGCCGACTTCGGGCTGGCGATGGTGCTGCTCACCCTCCTGGTCTTCTGGAAGCTGCCGCCCTGGCTGGTGGTGATCTTTTCGGCCCTGGGCGGGTGGGTTGTGGCGGTGATTCCGTCGTTGCTCTGACGCGATGGCGGCAGGGGCAAGCCGTGCGGACAGAAGATGGAGGCCCCCATCAAGTGCGGGCATGACGAAGAGCTCACGGGAGCGGAAAACGTTCCAGTTCGCGGTAAACGGGCGGGCCATCGTGGCCGCGCAGGCTCTCGTAGAGTCCGAAGGTCTCGACACGGAACGGCGGTGACATCGTGAGGCTGTTGGCCTCAAGGAAACGCCCGACCCGGTCGGCCGGCGTACGGCGCATGCGGGCGAGTGTGACATGGGGCTGGTACTTGCGGTCCTCGACCTTCAGCCCGATGCGCTGGAGCATGATCGCGATCTTGTCGTGCAGACGCTTGAGCGGCTCCTTCGGCACCACGCCGGCGTAGAGAATCCGGGCATCGCCACGGCTGCCGAAGTGATCGACACCATCGATCGCGAGGTCGAAGGGTTCAGCCTCGATCCCGGCCAGACCGGTGCAGACGTCGTCGGCCATGGTACCGTCGAGATTACCGAGATAACGCAGCGTGACGTGCATGTTTTCCGGCGGCACCCAGCGCGCACCGGGCACGCCGCGACCGAGACCGGCGAGCCGTTCGGCCACCGCATCGGGAACATCGACGGCAACAAACAGAGGCGGAGTCATGGCGTGGCCTGGGCCCGTTCCACCAGCGCGATCACATCGGGCAGCATGGCCTCTACGATGATCGCCACGCCCTCGGGATTGGGGTGAATGCCGTCGGACTGATTGAGCGACGGCTGGGCTGCCACACCCTCCAGGAAGAACGGGTAGAAGATCGCATCGTGCTCGGCCGCCAGCTCGGGATACATGTCGTCGAAGGCAACGACATAGTCCGAGCCGAGATTGCGCGGCGCGAGCATGCCCGCCAGCAGAACCGGGAGGCCCAGGTCACCTAGCGCGCTGAGAATACCGTCGAGATTGGCACGGCTGGAGGCGGGATCGATGCCGCGCAGTGCATCGTTGGCGCCAAGTTCGACGATGGCCGCGTCGGCGCCGGCGGCGAGCGCCCAGTCCAGCCGGGCCAGCCCGCCGGCGGTGGTGTCCCCGGAGACACCGGCATCGATGACCTCGACGTCGTGACCGACCTCAAGAAGCGCGGCCTGAAGTTGCGCGACAAAGCCGTCTTCGGCGGCCAGGCCATAGCCCGCGGTGAGGCTGTCGCCCAAAGCCAGAATACGGACCGTGTCGGCCGCAGCCGGTCCCGAGGGAAGCAGTAGCCACATCAGACTGATCGCCCAGACGACTTTCCACGTATGGATCAAACTGGCATTCCTTTCACGCTGACCCCATGTGCCTTTCGCCATCGCACTCACCTGTGTCTTCCCATTCCTGCCTGATCCGGGCCTGATTGATCCATGTCTTCCACCGATCCCATCGTCCGTCTGGACGATATCCGCCTCAATCTTACCAGCGCCGCCGGTCCGGTCAGCATCCTCAAGGGGATCAGCCTGACGGTCGAACGTGGCGCCCATGTGGCCGTCGTCGGGCCCTCGGGCTCGGGCAAGTCGTCCCTGCTGGCCGTGACGGCCGGGCTGGAGCGCCCGACCTCGGGCACGGTGTCGATCGCGGGCCAACCGCTGGGCAATTTCGACGAAGACGCCCTGGCACGCTTTCGCGGACGGCATTTGGGGATTGTTTTCCAGTCGTTCCACCTGGTTCCGACCATGACCGCGCAGGAGAACGTGGCGCTGCCCCTGGAGCTGGCCCACGAGACCGATGCGCTGGCGCGCGCAGCGACGGCACTTGGCGAGGTCGGCCTGGGCGAGCGTCTGGGCCACCTACCCACAGAGCTGTCAGGCGGCGAGCAACAGCGTGTCGCCCTGGCCCGCGCGCTGATTGCCGGCCCGCCGCTTCTGCTGGCCGATGAGCCGACCGGTAATCTGGACGGCAGCACCGGCGACAGCATCGTGGAGCTGATGTTCGACGCCGCCGAGAAGGCCGGCGCGACGCTGGTCCTGGTCACCCACAACACGCAACTGGCCGGGCTGTGCAGCCGCACCGTGGTGATCGAGGACGGCCATCTGCGCGAGAGCGCTGCCTTGTGACAGGCCTGGCATGGACCCTTGCCCGGCGTGATCTTCGTGGTGGCTGGAAGAGCTTCCGTCTGGCACTGGTTGGGCTGGCACTGGGTGTGGCGACCATCGCCGGGGTCGGCAACTTTAGCGCAGGCCTGGTTGACGGGCTGCGCGAAAACGGCCGGGTGATTCTGGGCGGCGACGTCTCTCTGCAGACCACGATGATTCCTCTAAGCGAGGATCAGCGAGACTGGCTGGGAGAGCGTGGTGCACTGTCGGAAACCGCCGATCTCAACGCGATGGCGACAAGCCCGGACCGACCTCCGCTGCTGGTGAGCCTGCGCGCGGTGGACGATCTCTGGCCGCTCTATGGTGCTCCGGCACTTGCGCCGTCTATGCCCTTGGGCGACGCCTTTGCCGAGCAGAACGGCCTGCCCGGCGCCTTGGTCGACCGCAGCTTTCTGGAACGGCTTGATCTTGAGGTCGGCAACAGCTTTGCTTTGGGCGATGGCCTGTTCCGGGTCGCCGCGGAACTGGTCGACGAACCAGACCGGGCCAGTGCGCCATTCCAGTTGGGACCGCGCGTGATCATCACGCAACAGGCGCTCGACGCCACCGAACTGGCGGGACCCGGCAGCATGGTGCGCCACCTGACGCGACTGCGTCTGGCCGACAGCGCCGGCCTGCTCGTGTTCCTAGACGATCTCGAAGCGAGCTATGCCGACGCGGGCTGGCGGGTGCGCAGCCACAACGACGCCAACCCCCAGCTCCGCCGTTTCCTAGAGCGGCTGCGCATGTTCATCACACTGGTGGGACTGGCGGCCCTGCTGGTCGGCGGCATCGGCATCGCCAGCGCCGTTTCGACCTATCTAGACCGCAAGACCGGGACCGTGGCGATCCTGAAATCCATGGGTGCCTCCGCGCGGCTGATCTTCACGGTCTACCTGACGGAAATCCTGATGATGGCGGCCCTGGGTGTGGGCCTGGGGATCGTGGCCGGGGCGGTGCTGCCGCTAGCCGTGGGCGAAGCCGCGCGGGCTGCCTTGCCGATGCCGGTGCAGACCGGGGTTTATCCCGCGCCGCTGCTGCTGGCCGGTGCCTATGGCCTTCTGACCGCCGCCGTCTTTGCCCTGCTGCCGCTGGCACAGACACGCGATGTGCCGCCGGCTGCCTTGTTCCGCGATCAGGGCGCCCATGGCGGGGCCGTGCGCCTGGGTGACACCCTGATTGTCGCCGTGCTGGCCGCCGTGCTGGCAGGACTGGCCGTCGCCGCCTCGGACGACCGGATGCTGGCGGCGATCTTCATAACCGGAGCGGCGGCGGCGCTGGTGCTGTTCCGGATCGCCGGGCGCGGGATCATGGCCTCGGCCCGCGCCGCACGGCGAGCCGGATCCCTGCCCCTGCGCATGGCGCTCGCCAACCTCTACCGGCCAGGTGCGGCCACGCCGTCGGTCACCGTGGCTTTCGGTATCGGCCTGACCGTACTGACCGCCGTGGCCGGCGTGCAGGGCAACCTGCGCCACGAGATCGACAAATCCCTGCCGCAGAACGCCCCGGCGTTTTTCTTCATCGACATCCAGCCCGACCAGATCGAACCCTTCCGGGAGATCGCGGCCGCGACCGATGGTGTGCTGACGATCGAATCCGTGCCGAGCCTGCGCGGCCGCATCACCCATATCGACAGCGTGCCCGTGGCCGAAGCCGTGATCAGCCCCGACGTCCGCTGGTCGGTCGAGGGTGACCGGGGCGTGACCTACACCGCGGCGGCTTTGGAAGATGCCCAACTGGTCGCAGGGGAATGGTGGCCGGAGGATTACCTGGGCCCGCCTTTGCTTTCGTTCGACGCCGAGATTGCGGCCGGTTATGGCCTGGAGGTCGGCGAGACCCTGACGGTGAACGTTCTGGGCCGCGATATCGAGGCGACCGTGGCCAACCTGCGGCGGATCGACTGGACCACCATGGGGATCAACTTCACCCTGGTCTATGCGCCGGGCCTGCTGGAAGCCGCACCCCACACCCACATCGCCACGGTCTATGCCGAACCGGAAGCAGAATCGCCCCTGCGCAGCGAGATCGCCGCGACCTTCCCCAATGTCTCGGTCATCGGCGTGCGCGATGTCCTTGATGACGTGCTGGGCATTCTGGGACGGATCGACGCCGCGATCGGGGGGATCGCGGCGCTGGCGCTGATCGCCGGTGTGGTGGTGGTGGCCGAATCGGTGGCCGCGGCTCAGCGGCGGCGGCTGCACGATGCGGTGGTGATGAAGATGCTGGGTGCGACACGCGGGCTACTGGCAGCCGTTTTCACCCTGGAACACCTGCTGCTCGGTCTGGCGACCGCCACCCTGGCGCTGGCCGCCGGAACCGCCGCCGCCTGGGGCGTTGTGCGGCTGGTCCTCCAGACGACCTGGACCATGCCCTGGATCGCTGTGCTGGCCATCGGCGCACTTGCCCTGGCAGTGTCGCTTGTGGCGGGGCTAGTGGCGAGCTGGCGTGCGCTGTCACCGCCTGCGGCGGCGGTTTTGCGCGCGGAATAGCCTGAAATCGGCGTTTCGGGCGTCGGATTCAGCTTGAACCCGGGGCCTTCTGCTTCCACATAAGGACCCGAAATGGTACGGTTTCGTACTGTTCCAACAGGGCACAACAAACGAGGACTAGAAACATGGCGTTGGGCAATATTGATCCGCGCACTGTGGGCCGCACGCAGTCGACCGCCGTCTATGACGAAGGTCTGCGGAGCTACATGCTGCGCGTTTACAACTACATGGGCACCGGCCTTGCGATCACCGGTCTGATGGCCTTCGTGATTGCGCAGATGTCGGTGCAGTTCGGTGCCAATGGCGAGATTGTCGCCTTCACCTCCTTCGGCCAGACGCTCTTCCTGAGCCCGTTGAAGTGGCTCGTGATGCTGGCACCGCTGGGTATGGTTCTGCTGTTCTCGGCCGCAATCAACAGGATGTCGGCCAGCATGGCGCAGATCGTGTTCTGGCTCTTTGCCGCGATGATGGGCGTGTCGCTGTCGTCGATCTTCATCGCCTTTACGTCCGAGAGCGTGGTTCGGGTGTTCTTCATCACCGCCGTGACCTTCGGCGCGATGAGCCTCTACGGCTACACCACAAAACGTTCGCTCGCGAACTGGGGTTCGTTCCTGTTCATGGGTCTGATCGGCATCATCATCGCGATGGTCGTGAACATCTTCATGCAGAGCTCGGCCCTGCAGTTCGCGATCTCGGTGATCGGCGTGCTCGTGTTCGTTGGGCTGACCGCCTACGACACGCAGCGGATCAAGGAGACGTACAGCGTCCACATGTCCGGTGAGATGGCGAAGAAAACCGCCATCCACGGTGCGCTACGTCTCTATCTGGACTTCATCAACCTCTTCATCATGCTGATGCAGCTGCTGGGCGTCGCCCGCGGTGAGTAACGGCTAAGGCAAGATGTTCGTGAAGGGCCCGGTGGCAACACCGGGCCCTTTTCCGTTCAGGGTGCGTGGAGCGTAAAGACGCCGTCCCGCAGCTGGTAGCCACCGGTCTTTGTGAGGAACGACATACCGAGCAACGAACGGTTCAACGGCGCTGCGTTGACCGAAGCCCGGACCCGCTCGACCATCACGGGACCGACCCTAACCCAATCGAGCACCACGGGTGCTCCCATCACCACACCGTTGGCGGTGTTGTAGGCCAGGGTGTAGTCGAGCGTGTCGGGATCGAGGCCCAGGGCGCGGGCATCGGCATGATTAAGAACCACATCGCTGGCGCCGGTGTCGACCAGCATGAGCAGAACGGCGCCTTCAATCTCCACCTCCACGCTGACATGACCGTTGGGGCCGGCGCGGAAGCTGATCTCACGATCGGTGACGTCATAACCGCGCCCCTCGACCAGGTCGCCCTGGACGCGGTCGAGCACGTATTGCGCCTCATCCCGGAAGCTGTAGCCGACAAACAGAACCGCCCCGATCAGAATCCAGACCCCGGCCTGCCGCACGGTCCGGCCCAGCGGCGCACGCGCCAAGCTCCAGAGGACACCGGCACCGACAAAAAAACCCAGGATCGCGAGGTAGACAAAACGAGGGCGGTCGTCGGGCGGAATGGAAGGCCAGAGCCAGACAACCAGCACGGCAACCACCAGCAACGCAGCGATCAGAAACCATGGCACCCACCCACGTCTAGCGCGGCTGCGATCGTGATCAGGATCGTGGTCGTGCATCATGTTTGCGAAAGTCCTGACAGCGCCCAAGAGGTTCGTTACAAGGCCACAGCAAGCTGTGTCGCGTGGAGTTCCAGTGTCGCATGAATTGTTACGGATGTCGGCCATGCCCTGGCGGGTAGCGGCGATGGCGTTGGCGGGATACGGCGTGTTCTCGCTGTCGCTGATGGCCGCGCAGAGATCGCTGGTCTACCAGAACGGGCGGGGCGCACCCGACCTTGAGCGTTCGGCCATCCCGGACTTGCAGGAGGTGCGGCTCGTGACCGAGGACGGGCTGGAGCTGGTCGCCTGGTATCGCGGCGCCGAGGCAGGCAAGCCGGTGCTGGTGGTCACCCACGGCAACGCCGGGCACATCGGCCACCGCACGGCAAAGCTGGCGGCGTTCACGCAAGAAGGTTACGGCCTGTTCCTGGTCGAGTACCGGGGTTACGGCGGCAATCCCGGCAAACCGGACGAGGACGGGCTTTATGCCGACGCCCGCGCGGCGCTGGACTGGCTTGCCGCCGAAGGGGTGACAGGCCGGGATCTCGTGCTCTATGGCGAATCGCTGGGCACTGGCGTTGCTGTGGCTATGGCGGCTGAGCGTGAGGTCGGCGCCGTGGTGCTGGAGGCCTCCTACAGTTCACTCGCCGATGTGGCCGGAAGTCTCTACTGGTTCGTGCCCTTCGCCGGCCACGCGATCTTCGACCGCTTCGATGCGGTGAGCCGTATCGCCGCGATCGATGCGCCGCTTCTGCTGATGCATGGCCAGCGCGACACGACCATCCCGCTGCGCCTAGCCGAGTCCCTAAACGACGCGGCGGTCGAGCCCAAGCGGATGTGGGTTGCGCCGGGTGCCGGGCACAACGATCTCTACGACCATGGCGCCGCAGAGGTTGTCCTGACCTTCCTGCAGGACCATCTGGAAACGAGTTCCAACCCCTGAGCCCTTCTCCCACCATGACTGCTGCCCTGCCCACCTGGCGACAACGCCTTCTGGACCTGGTTGAACACCGCTGGTTCACACGCACGATCACCACCCTGATCGTGCTGAACGCGATTCTGCTCGGGCTGGAGACGGTGCCCTCGGTCATGGCCGGCTGGGGCGGGCTGATTGTCGCCGCGGACACCGTCATCCTGGCCGTCTTCGTGATCGAGATCGCGCTGCGTATCGGCGCACACGGCTGGTCCTTCTGGCGCGATCCCTGGAGCCTGTTTGACGTGGCCGTGGTTGGTGTGGCGCTGATGCCGTCGGGCGGCCAGCTTTCGGTTCTGCGCGCCCTGCGAATCCTGCGGGTACTGCGCCTGGTCTCGGTTGTCCCGCGCCTGCGCCGTGTGGTCGAAACGCTGATGCGCTCGCTGCCCGGCATGGGTTCGATCGCCCTGCTGCTGGTGATGCTGTTTTATGTCTTCGCCGTGATGGCGACAAAGCTGTTCGGCGAGAACTTCCCGCAGTGGTTCGGCTCGATCGGCCAGTCGATGTATTCGCTGTTCCAGATCATGACCCTGGAAAGCTGGTCGATGGGCATCGTGCGCCCGGTGATGGAAGCCCACCCGCTGGCCTGGGCCTTCTTTGTGCCCTTCATCCTGATCGTGAGCTTTGCGGTGTTGAACCTGTTTATCGCCGTCGTGGTCGATTCAATGCAGCAGGTGCACAAGGAAGAGGCCGACGAGCTGATGCGCGATGCCGAGGATCTGGCCCGCCAGGAAGCCGACGCCCTGAAGGCCGACATTCGCGGCTTGCGTGACGAGATCGTCTCCCTGCGTGCCGACTTGGAGCGCAAGGACCGGACGGAACACTGATTCTCAACACCCCGTCATCACCGCACTAGAGAGGGCGATCCAGCTCGAAACTGAGAACCAAAATTCGCCAGCTACGCGACGTGAACCCGGGAGATGGATGACCCGGTCAAGCCGGGTCATGACGGACAAGGGTGGTGGCGCCGTGCCTATGAAGACCCACCCCGCCAATCCTTGAGGGCGGCTTCGAAGCGGGCGGTGTTTTCGGCCGTGTAGGCCTCGAAGTCGACATCGAGGCTGGAGTGAACCTCCTGCACCATGCCCCACATGGCCTCACGCAGCAGCGAAGCACACATCATGGCGCCCAGACGGTGGTGATTCTCAGTCGTGGCGGCGCGGCCCCAATAGGCCTCCATCAGGGCGGTCTGTTGGCCTGCGTCCATCTGGTTGTTGGAGGCGAGGTTGGCGAGGTCGAAGAACGGTGTGTCGTAGCCGGCATACTCCCAGTCGACGAGCCAGAGCCGGCTGCCGTCGTCGATGAAGTTCGCGGCCAGGAGATCGTTGTGACAGAGCGCGAGCTCAATCGCGCCGACGGCCTTCTCCAGCTCGTCCGCCAGGGCCATCAGGCGGGGCACCTCGCCCTTGAGACGGTGGCCGTCATCGATCATCCGGTGGCCATAGTCCCGGACGACGTGAAAGACCCAGAACAACGGCGCGCGGCCGCGCAGGTGTTTGGCGCCATCCCGGTGGAGACGGTGCAGGAGTTCGACGATGCGCGAGAGGTTCGCGGGATCGCTAGCCTCCGCTTCGCTGAAGGTCTGACCCTCGATCCAGTCGATCACCAGCGCGCCCTTGGTGGTAAACACCACGCCGGGCGCCACACCGACGGCATGCGCTGCGTGGCTGGCGGCGGTCTCGTAGGTACGCCGAATGCCGTGGACCGGAATGTTGCCACCGATCCTGACCATGTAGCTCCTGCCGCCATCATCAACACGGAAGTTGGTGTTGGTGATGCCGCCTGAAACAGGTTGCGGATCGACAGGACCGGACCAGCACGGCAACCCGGCAGCCTTTGCGGCGGCGTCTTCGAGACTCATGGCGACACTCCGAAACAAGGCTGGAAATCTAGCGCGGCCCGGGCAAGCTTCAAGGACCGGCGTTGTCTGTTATAACGCTGAAACTCGCGGCAAGGCCGCCTGAACCGTGTTGGACATGACCCAACCAGCGACATCCACCGCGTCTCCGTTCCAGTTTGTTGAAGAGGCCCCCTGGGAGTCCGGTTTCGCGGAGATCTTTGACGCCGACGTCGCACCCCATCTCCCCGTTCTGGAACAGCGCTGGCGCATGGCAGCGCAGCGGCGATGGACCAAACTTTCCGTCGGCGCTGCCCTGATCGTTGCGATCTGGGGCGGCCTGTGGGCCACAGGCCTCTACCAGAACACGATCGCGCTGTTCGCAGCCGGGCTGACCAGCCTGGTGGTGTTCGACCTGTTGCTGCGGCGCACCTACGGCGACCGTGAGTCCCCGGCGCGGCGCATGCGCGAGCTCCTAATTCAGGCCGTGTGCCACCGGGTCGAGGGACTGACTTACCAAACCATTGCGGGGCGCCGCATCAACTCTGACCGCTTCGTTTTTATGCGTCTGATACCCGCGCACGACACACTTGTGACCGGCGATTTCTTTTCCGGGGAACGGCAGGATCTCATCTTCCGTGCGGTTGAGGTCGACATCCGGAGCCAGGGCCGGACCTGCATATTCCGCGGGCTGCTGGTGGAGATCGAAACCGGGCGCGAGACCGGCGCACCGACCGCCATATTGCAGCACACATCAACCAGCCCACAGCATGATGATGAAAAGGCGCTGGAGATCTCAGGCCATCCGGCCTTTCGCCATCTCTACCGGGTGCGCGCCGATGATCCCGACGATGCCCTGGGCCTGCTCAGCGACTCCATGATGACAGCCCTGACGCGGTTGCCCGAGCAACTGCACGATGCGGCCGTTCAGATCGGCTTCATGGCCGGAACCATGATGATTGCCGTGCCCTTGCCCGATGACCCGCGCGACGCCACATCCCCACCGGAGCGGCGCTTCGATCCGGTGGGAGACGCCCGATTGATGCTGAAACAGGTGATGATGCCCGCAAGCATCATCGACACCATGCACGGGATCGACCCCGACACGGGTGGCCGCTACCGGGCTCGATGACGCGAACACAGCCACCGTCAGAACGGCCAGTAGTCAAGCTGCGTCGTTTTGCACACCAGCGACAGTCTGGCGGAACTCCTGCGGTGTCGTGCCGAAGGTCCTTTGAAAACCGATGGATTCGAAGGCTCGGGCGCCGACTTCATGCCTGAGTACAAGTCGACCATCGAGAATGGCCAGACGATCATCGATTCGCCGCACAAAGTCTACGGACCCGAAGCGAACGACCTCTCCCTGCAGCTCAGGAAAGCCGACATCGACAAGGTCATTCTGGCCGGTATGTCGGTAAACCTTTGTGTTCGGGCGCGTCTTCACGAGTTGCTGGAGCAGAGTTACGAGGTGGCTGTGGTCCGCGATGCCACGGCAGAAGCACGCTTGCCCGAAGGTGACGGCTATCTCGCTGCCATCATAAATTTCCGCTACATCGCCAATGCGCTTTGGACGACCGACGAAGCCATCACACGCATCACCGAAGCAACCTGACGAGCAGCCGCCCGGAGACGAACACGACCCACGTCTCCGGGCACCGCACTTCTCTCAACGGCCGGGTCCAGCACGGTCGGTACGACGCATGAACTGGCGCCCGACACCTGGGACCAGTTGCAGACCGAATATCTCATGACTAACAATGTTTTAGGACACAAAGCTAAAAAGGCTGCCACCGGGCAACAAACAAAGGGGAGCACCATGAGCGACGATGTGAAGATGTGGGGTGACGAGGAGTACTTCGGCATTGGGTACGAGTACGACCCGCAGTTTTTCCTGACCGACAATCAGAAGAAGATTCAGACCGAGCTGATCGAGCTCTGCCGCACTACGCTGAGCGTGAACGCGGTCGAGTCCGACAAGGGCTATATCTTCCCGCGCAAGAACTTCGAAGCGCTCGCCTCCATGGGCCTGCTGGGCCTGTTCGTGCCCGAGGAGCTGGGCGGCATGGGCGAGAACCATGTCTGCATGGCGATGGTTGTCGAGACCGTGGCGCGCTACGGCTGCCCGTCGACCGCCATGTGCCTCACGATGCACTACGGCGCCTGTTCGGCCGTCCTGTTCCGCTATCACGACAATCCCGCGATTCAGGACATCATGCGCCGAATCGATAAGGACTGCCTGATCGGCACCCTGAGCTATTCCGATCCCGAGACCGGCTCGCACTTCTGGTACCCGATCTCGTCGGGCGCCGAGGAAACCGACGACGGCTGGAAGGTCATGAAGAAGGCCTCGTGGACAACCTCGGGCGGCTTCGCCGACTGGTATGTCGTGCAGACCACCAGCCCCGGCTTCGACGGCGATTTCTCGGACCTGTCGGTCTGGCTGATCATGGCCGACGAAGCCCAGGCCGATGTTGCCGGCTGGGACGGCATGGGGATGCGTGGCAATCAGTCCGGCGCCCTGCTGGTCGACAATGTAACAATCCCGAAAGACCGCATGGTGGGTCCGAAGGGCGACGGTGCCGTTTCGAACGACGAGACGGTTGATCCGTTCTTCCTGATCAACTCGTCCTGTGCCTGGAACGGCATCGGCATGGCGATGATCGATCTGGCCAAGAAACACACCACCCGCAAACGCCATGTCGATGTGGGCCTGCGTGTCTGTGACTACCCGACCATCCAGGACTATGTCGGTGAAGCAATCATCGGCACCAACGCCAGCCGCATGAATGTGTTCGGCCTGGCCAAGGCGCTCGACGACCTGACCAACAACTGCGACTGGTCGATTCACACCGACCTGGAAGCCGTGCCACGCTCGGTGCTGCTGAACCAGCTCTGGCAGATCAAGTTCCAGGCGGCCAAGACCGTGCATGAGGTCTCCGACAAGATGCTGCATGCCTGTGGCGGTACAGCCTACAAGGCAGGCCTGGGCATGGAGCGCCTGCTGCGCGACGCCAAGGCCGGCTGGGTCATGGGCCCAACCAACGAGGTGTTGCGCCAGTTCGTCGGCAAGCATGCGTTGCTGGGCTTCGACTCGCTCGACTACTGGAACACCTCGATCAACCAGCGTTCGATCGACAACGAGGTGAAGAAGATGTCGCCGGAAGAGAAGAAGGCTCTGGCCGACCGTCTGCTTTCGGAAGCCAACGCGGCCGCTGCCGAATAGGCGTACCCGCCGAACAGAAGACCCGGGGGCCGGTCCACAGGGGATCGGCCCTCTTTTTTCGAGGTGACGGTGCCGCTTTACTTTCCGATGGAGGAATACGAGGACCGTTGGGCGCGCGTGGACGCCGCCATGGAAGCCAAGGGTTACGATGCCGCCATCACCCGGAGCCCGTCGGGCGGGACCTGCGACCGCTGCGGCGACGTGCTCTACCTGACGAACTATGTCTCCACAGAATCGGGCCAGGAACCCGACAACAAGACACGCAAGGCCAGCGCCTTCAGCGCGGCGCTGCTGGTGCGCGGTGAAGAACCCAAGCTGATTGCCGACGAGCCATCGCCCGAGGACGCGATCGCGGCGAAGAACTGGGAATGGTCCTACGACACGATGAGCAAAGCGGCCGAACTGCTGAAGCCGTTCGGCAACCGCTCGGTCGTTCTTGCCGGGAGCGACATTCTGCCCATGAAGTACGGCCAGCAGATGTTCGACGCCTGCCCCAACCTCGCCATGGACGACATGCTGATCCACGAGGTGCGCATGCGCAAAACCGATCGCGAGGTCGAGGCCATGAAAATCGGCGGCGCGATCGCAGCGCGCGCCCTGGAGATACTGATCACCGCCCTGCGACGTGGCGAGAAGGAGGCCGATGCGGCAGCGCTGGCCGCCGCCGAGGTGATGCGCTCGGGCGGCTCGGTGCATTTCATCCCGGTCAGCCACGGCGACAGCATCGAACAGTTCTGCCGTAACCACCTGACGGGCTACAGCCAGGACGCGCCCCAGGAGGGCGATCTGGTGCGGGCCTGGGTTTATGGGCCGATGTGGCAGGGCTACTGGATGGACCCCGGACGGACCACGGTGGTGGGAACGCCGTCACCGGAGAAGAAGCAGCTTGTCGAAGACTGCGCGGGGATCGTGGACGCTATCGTGGCCGGCATCAAACCCGGTGTGATGGTGAGCGAGATGACGGCGCTGGGTCGTCGCATGACCCAGGAGGCGGGTGGCGGTCAGGATGCTGCCGCGATGAAGTGGCCGATCTTCGGTCACGGTCTCGGCCTGTTCTGGGAGAAGCTCGATCTGAGCGAGAGCTACGCCGAGTTCGATATGGCGTTCGAACCCAACATGACCTTTGGCATCGAAGCCTTTCTGGGTGCCGAGGGTGTGGGCAGCGCAGGGTTCGAACAGAACATCGTGGTGACGGACACGGGCGCGGAACTGCTGACGCCGGCACCCATGCTGTGGTGGGACTGAGCAAGGCATGGGTCTGCCGTCTCTGGACAGCATCACCCAAATCATGGCCGTCGTGGCACCCGACGCCTCGGTGACGGCTTGCCGCGAGATGGACAAGGGTGAATCGATCACGATGACCGCCGTGGACCTGCGCCTCGGTGACGGGCGCACAGAAACCGTGATCCTGCGCCAGACCGGCGAGGCCAATCTGGCGGCTGATCCTGAGGTGGCCGAACATGAGGCCCGGTTGCTCAATGTGCTCCATGACAGCGGCCTCACGGTGGCCCGGGCGCTCCATGTCGAGCAGTCCTGTGTCTTGCTGGCCCGGCCCTATCTGGTGATCACCTTCCTTGACGGCACGACCGACTACTCACCGGCTGACCCGGTCTCGGCGGCCGAACAGATGGCCGATCTTCATGGGATCGATACTGATGCGGACGACTTGGACTTCGTACCGCGCCACCACGGGCTGCCGGGTTATCTCACCAGCAGCCGCGACGAGCTGCCTGAAGCCTTCCACGCAGCCCATGATCTGCTGCAGGCGTCAAGGCCGCCCTCGCCGACCGGAGATCGGTTTTGCTGCATGGCGATCTGTGGCCCGGCAACGTGTTGTGGCAGGACGGCCGGCTGGTGGCCGTGGTGGACTGGGAGGACGGCGCGGCGGGCGCGCGCCTGATCGACGTCACCATCGCGCGGAGTGATCTGTCCTGGGGATACGGCTGGGACGCCATGGAGGCGTTCACCGCCCGCTATGCGACACGCACCGGCTGCGACCTCTCTGCCCTGCCCCTCTGGAACCTGCGCGCCACGCTGCGGCAGGCCCCCAACTCGTATAACCCGGGTCTAGGACCGTCCACCCAGATCGAATCGCGGAAGAGCTGGATCATGTGTGATCCAGCCTTTGCGCGTGAATCCGATCTCTCTCATAGAGGTAGAACAGCTTCACGCCTTGGGTCAGTATCGCAAGCGATGCATATCCAAGGCGATCTGCTCTACGAGCGCGGACGTTCCTTCTTCGGATCGTAGAACGGGAACGGCGCCACGGTGGCCGGGATGCGTTTAATGTGGCCGTCGACCTTGCCAACCTCGACCTCGGTGCCGATCTCGGCATGGGTCACATCCATGCGGCAGAGCGCGATGTTCTTCTTGAGGATCGGCGAGATCATGCCCGAGGTGACGATGCCGACCTGTGCACGGCCGATGCGGACGCAATCTCCGTGGACCGCGGGTTCGCCACCTTCAAGCTCCAGGCCCACCAGCTTCTTCTGCGGATTGGCCTTGCGCCGTTCGAGCGCGGCACGGCCAACGAAGTCTTCATCGGTCGACTTCAGCGCAACCGAAAAGCCGATTCCCGCTTCGTAGGGATCGGTCTGATCATCGAACTCGTGGCCGGCGAAGATCAGCCCGGACTCGATCCGAAGCATGTCGAGCGCGTCGAGGCCGAGTGGCGTGATGCCATACTCTTCACCCGCTTCGAACACCGCATCCCAGACCTCGGCGGCATGACGCGGATGGCACCAGACCTCATAGCCCAGCTCGCCGGTGTAACCGGTGCGGGAGACCACGAGCGGGATGCCGTTGTGATCCCCGATGCGGCCGATGGTCGAGCGGAACCAGCCGATCTCGTCGACGGCCGGGCGTGCCGGTGCGGTCCAGACAAACTTCTTGAGCACGTCGCGGCTCTTCGGCCCCTGGACCGAGATGTTGTGGAGCTGATCGGTCGAGTTGCGCACGTTGCAGTACATGCCCCATTCCCGGGCCTTCTCGCGCAGCCACTCGCCACCGTAGTCGGAGCCGCCGATCCAGCGATAACCGGTCTCGCTGAGACGGAACAGGGTGCCATCGTCGATCATGCCGCCGTGCTCGTAGCACATGGCGGAGTAGACGACCTCGAGATCAGTCAGGCGACGGACGTTCCGGGTCAGGGCGCGCTGCATCAGATCAGTCGAATCTGGTCCCGTAATCTCGACCTTGCGCAGCGCCGAGAGGTCCATCGCGATCACGCCCTCACGGCAGGCCCAGTATTCGTCGATCGCGCCGTGCCTGGTGAAGTTCGCGGGCAACCAGTAGCCGTTGTATTCGGTGAAGTTGCGGGTCAGTTCGGAGGTCCGGGGGTAAAACCCGGTTTCCTTGGTGGGCAGGGGATCGGAATCGGGCATGGCTCTGAACGCAATCGATTTCTTAAAGACATTGTCGGCGGGATAGACGCGGACCAAAATGTCGGTCGGGTTCCAACCGTTGGCCGGATCGAGCGCGTCTGCACAAGCGGAGTTGATGCACACCATGTCCTGCATCGCGCGGCTGAGAACATAGTCACCCGGACGCGACCACGGCTCTTCCAGATAGATCTGGTTATGGTCGTCGGTCTGCGTGTTGTAGAAGTAGTTCATCGCCCGCCAACCGGCCCGCGGCTTCACGCCCCAGGCGGCCAGCTCGGCGTTGAAGTTGTCCGTGCAGTTAGGATGACCGGGATAGCCGACCTCGTCGTAGTAGCGTGAGGTGCAGGCGTAGTTGAACGTGTCGTGGCGGCCTACCGTGTCCTGGACGAACTCGATCGAGGGCTGGAGTTCGTTGTCGAACAGCTTCGAGACTAGGCCGGGCTGGGTGTAGAGCGTGCCGGTCAGCGTGCGGGTTGCGGTGGGATCGAGATCGCGCTCGATGCCTTGATCAAGTCCCTTGAGACCGATGGCCTGAAAGTCCGAACACTCGCGACCCGACACATCCATGACCTGGATGAATTCACCGTCGTAGACTTCATAGGCATGGGCCGTTCCGGGTGTGATCCGGAACTCGTGGCGTGGTTCGGCCAGCGGTTCGGGGATCGAGTTTTCCGCTGCGACCTCGGGGTCGATGCGGGTGATGAAAAGTTCGAGCGGCGTGGTCGTGTTCTGCTCGGAGACCTCCATGTCGGGGCCAGGTGCAGCTACCACCACGACGCCGTCCTGCTCAACGGTGAAGCGGGTTTCCTCGAGGGCGGGCGTGGCGGGATTGAAACGGCTGACTGAACGCTCAAACTGCGCCGGCAGGTCCTTGGCTTTCAGCGCCGACATCAGGGCTTCGGCATTGTCACCGCCCTGCGCCAGGGTGACCCGCAGACCTTCAGCCGGTCCGTCGCTGGTCTGGCCCAGGATGCCGGGTTCGGCCGTGCCATCGACGGTCATCGCCACGACTTCACAGACCTGGCCGCCTTCGCTGTTGACGATCCGGATCGTGTCGCCGGCGAACACCTTGACCACGACGGAGCCGCCACCGGCGACCCGGTAGCGTTCGACGCCCGGCGGCAGCATGCGGAACCCAGGATACAGCACCCGGGGACGGCCGCGGACCGGTTCGTTGAGCGGCTGTTGTTCGATCGATGCCATGGCACCCTCCCGACCTTCGTGCCGGACCTTAATGAACAATCCGGGGAGCACGCAACAGACCCAAGCGCGCCCTGATGAGCAGAACTAATCGTTCCCTACCTATACTAGCTTGCCTGAATCGGACGGATGCACCAGCTTGCTTTTCAGAAAGTGCCGATTTGATCCTCAGCTTGCGGGCGCTCTAAAAATACGGCTAAAGCGGTGGGCGGGCTGCCAATCACAATGATCGGGCGGCTTTTTTGTGTCCTGCGATCAGGCCGAACATCCCGCAGGCAGAGCCGGACCGGCGCTCCGAATGAAACGGAGCACCATGATGCCCAAGGCCCACATTCGCCGGACCTCCCAAAACTTGTCTTATGACGGGCAACGATTGCCATGGATGACACCACGTGCGGACCTGCGCTGCACCATGAGCGGGAGGTCCTGACATGCTTCCGATTCAACTCGATACGGCGCGCCTGAGCTTTGCCGTGGTCGGTCGTGGCAGCGCCGCCATTCGCAAGATCAAAACCCTGCGTGATGCCGGCGCTGAAAACCTGACCGTTTTCACTGACGAGCCCGATCCATCACTTGAGGACGCGGCCGGCGACAATCTCGTGAACCATCGGCCGGGCGACGCAGAGCTGGCCGCCGTGCATCTTGTCGTCTCGGCCAGTCTGGAGCCCGAGGAAGAGGTTGCTCTGGCCGAACGTTGCCGGGCCCTGCGCATGCTTGTGAACATCGAGGACCGTCCGCCCTTTTGTGATGTTCACCTGCCGGCGGTTCTGCGCCGGGGCGACCTGACCCTGACGATCTCAACCAATGGCTGTGCGCCGGGGCTGGCCGGGCTGCTGCGCCGCCATCTAGAACGGATGCTTGGGCCGGAATGGGAAGGCAGGATCGACGAGGTGGCCGAAGTCCGGGCAGGTTAGCGCGCCCAGGGTGCGGACATGGGTTCGGTGAGACGTCGCCTCTATCAGTTCGTGGAGCAATGGCGATGGCTGACGTGAACGACTGGCAACGGCGGCGCACCGCCGGGCCCGGGCGGTGGAGCTGGGCTGTGCCTACAGCCATCTCGATGGTGTCGACCTTCTCGAGGTGATGATCCGGGAGGCGTTTCCGGGTGATCTGGCAATTGCGTCATCCTTCGGCGCCGAAGCTGTCGCCCTGCTTGCCCTGGCGGCCGACATCGACCCAACCGTTCCCGTGATCTTTCTCGACACCGGGAAGTTTTATCCGAAGACCGTGGCGTACCGCGATGAGGTTGTTGCGCATCTGGGCCTCACCCGCATGTGAATCGCGAAGCCGGATATCCTGGATGTTGCCGGGGTCGATACCTCGGGCGATCTGTGGAATCGCCATGCCGATGCCTGCTGTTACCTGCGCAAGGTTGTGCCCCTGGTTCAGGCGGTGACGCCTTATGGTGCGTGGGTCACGGGCCGCAAGCGTCACCAAGGCGACAGCCGGGAGGCGCTGCAACCGATCAAAGCGTCGGACGGCTGGGTCAAGATCAATCCGTTGGCCCGTTGGACGAAACAGGATGTCTTCCGCTTCATCGCGCAACGCGGACTGCCAAAGCATCCGCTGTTGGAACAGGGTTACCTCTCGATCGGCTGTCAGCCGTGCACGCGGCCGGTCAGCCCGGGGGAGTATGAGCGGGACGGGCGCTGGGCCGGACTGACCAAGGCAGAGTGCCGCATCCATGCGTTCGAGACACCCCCGGCCGAGCCATCAGCCGCCTCCGCGGCCGTGCCTGACTGAACTTGTTTCCGCGGACCACCGGCCACACATGGTTCCCTGCAGCACCATGACGTTCTAAACACTCCCGGCGTCGATCGCGCGCCCTACTTGTGCAAGTTCCCGGATTTTCATGACAGAGCTTTCCCTGGCCCATGGCCTCTCTTTCAACGACCTCTACGACCGCGACGGTCTGGTCCGGCTGGACCGGGCGTTTGTCGAGGCTCTGGAGCATAACGACCTCGCGCTCCACAACCGGCTGATGGCCGGACGCGCCGATTCCGCGACGATCGACGAGAAAGAGCACTCCGAGCTTCTGGTCGATCTGGGACCGGCGCTGGAGAGCTTTCTGGGTGAACTGTTTGGTATCGAGGAAGACCTCGGCGCCCGCCGGGCCGAGCGTGACCGGCTGAACCCGATCTATACCTGCAAGCTCCAGTTTGTCCGCCGCCGCGCGGCCAAGGCCTTCAAGCCCGACGAGCTAGCCGCCGCCGACGGTGCTGCACTGCGTCGTGCCGTCGAAGCCGACATCGGAACGACACTGGACGAGCTGAGCTTCGCCAAGGCCGTGATGGGCTGGCTCGATGACGAGGAGGCCCATGCCGAACAGCTCGGCAATGCAGCCCGCTTCGCGGCCTGGGCGACCCTGTCCGAAGACGGGCAGGAGCGTTACCGCAAGAGCCCGCTGTTCCATTTGCCGGCCAAGGTCGATCCCGCCAACCTGGTCGCGGTCGACACCATCGAGATCGAAGGTGTGACGATGCTGCGCACCCACGAGCACCATCTGCGGCGGCGCGAGGGGTTCGGTCTGACCGACCAGGGCATGGAGCTCGAAGCCGCGCTCGATCAGGCGAACTACTGCATCTTCTGCCACAATCAGTGCAAGGACAGCTGCTCCAAAGGACTGAAGGAGAAGGACGGCAGCGCCTACAAGGCCTCGCCCCACGGCGTGACCTTGGCCGGTTGCCCGCTGGACGAGAAGATCAGCGAGATGAACCTCCTGAAGGCGCAGGGCCACGGACTGGCCGCCCTGGCTGTGGCCCAGGTCGACAACCCGCTTTGTGCGGCGACCGGCCACCGCATCTGCAACGACTGCATGAAGGCCTGCATCTACCAGCGCCAAGAGCCGGTCGACATCCCGCAAATCGAGACACGCACCCTGAAGGATGTGCTGGCCCTGCCCTGGGGTTTCGAGATCTACAGTCTGCTGAGCCGCTGGAACCCGCTCGATCTCAACCGGCCCCTGCCGAAACCGGCGACCGGCCGGCGGATTCTGGTGGTGGGTCTGGGTCCGGCGGGCTTCAACCTGTCGCACCATCTGATGAACGACGGCCACACGGTGGTCGCCGTCGACGGGCTCAAGATCGAGCCGCTCGATCCGGAGATTTCCGGTGTCGATCTGTTCGGCGACCGTCACGCGATGCGACCGATCCGGGATGTCGAGGAGATCTATGAAGCGCTCGACGACCGGGTGATGGCCGGGTTCGGCGGCGTCGCCGAGTACGGCATCACGGTGCGCTGGAACAAGAACTTCCTGAAGCTGATCCGCCTGCAGCTCGAGCGGCGCAACAGCTTCCGCATGATCGGCGGTGTACGCTTTGGCGGTACGCTCACGATCGAAGGCGCCTTCACCCACGGCTTTGACCACATCGCCTATTGCGCCGGGGCCGGACGGCCGACCTATATTGACATGCCCAACGCTCTGGCGCGCGGTGTGCGCATGGCCTCGGACTTCCTGATGGCGCTGCAGCTGACCGGCGCGGCCCGCGAAGCCTCGATCGCCAACCTTCAGCTTCGACTGCCCGCCGTGGTAATCGGCGGCGGCCTGACCGCCATCGACACCGCGACCGAGGCCCTGGCCTACTACCCTGTACAGGTCGAAAAGTTCCTGAGCCGCTTCGAAGCGCTCGCTGCGGAGCAGGGCGAGAACGCTGTTCGCGCCGGCTGGAGCGCAGAGGAACAAGAGGTTGGCGACACCTTCCTGAACCATGGCCGAGCGATTCGCGTCGAGCGGACCGCCGCACAGGACGAGGGCCGTGAGTCCGATGTCCTGGGTCTGATGAAGAGCTGGGGCGGCGTCACCATGGCCTATCGCCGCGGCCTTGAAGAAGCACCGAGCTATCGCCTGAACCACGAAGAGGTCGCGCTGGCGATGGAGGAAGGCATCCACATTGCCCCCGGCCTCTCGCCTGCCCGGATCGATGTCGACAGCCACGGCCATGCCGAGGCGATTCATATGACCGACAGCGAGGGCAACACCCTTGTGCTTCCGGCCCGTGCCGTGCTGGTGGCCGCGGGCACACAGCCGAACACCGTGCTGGCGCGCGAGGACACAGAACACCTGGGCCTGGATGGCAAGTTCTTTCAGGCCTTTGATCTCGACGGCAACCCGGTCGAGCCGGAGAGGTCGGCGAAGCCCGCCGACACCCATGTGCTGATGCATCTTGCCGACGATGGCCGCGCGGTGAGCTTCCATGGCGACCTTCACCCCAGCTTCGCCGGCAATGTGGTCAAGGCCATGGGCGGCGCGAAACGCGCCTATCCCGTGATCAGTGATGTGGTGGCACGTCTGGGCGAGACCGGCAAGCGCGACAATGCGGCATTCCTGGCCATGCTGAACGACAGGCTGGTGGCGCGTGTGGTTGCCGTCGAGCGTCTGACGCCGACCATCGTTGAGGTCGTAGTCGAGGCACCCGAAGCCGCCTCGATGTTCCATCCCGGACAGTTTTATCGCCTGCAGAATTTCGAGAGTCGGGCGCCCAAGGGTACGGACGGCACGCTGCTGGCGATGGAACCGCTGGCGATGACCGGCGCGTCGATCCCGGTCAAAGGGCGCCAGCTGAGCGTGATCGGGCTGGAGATGGGCGGATCATCAGACCTGATGGCCCAGCTCGAGCCTGGCGAGCCGGTGATTCTGATGGGCCCGACCGGCACGCCGACCGAGACCGAACCCGGTGAGACCGTACTGCTGATCGGCGGCGGCCTGGGCAACGCCGTGCTGTTTTCGATCGGCAGGGCGATGCGCGAGGCCGGGTCCCGCGTGCTTTATGCAGCGGGTTACAAGGCCATGCAGGACCGCTACAAGGTCCCGGAGATCGAGGCGGCGGCCGACACGATCATCTGGGCCTGCGATGAAGCGCCGGGCTTCGAGCCCGGTCGTCCGCAGGACCACACCATCGTGGGCAACATCGTCGAGGCCATCGTGGCCTATCAGGAGGGCCGGCTGGGCGAAAAGACCATCGATCTGGAAGATGTCGACCGCATCGTGGTGATCGGATCCGACAAGATGATGGCCGCGGTGAAGGCAGCCCGCTTCGGCACCCTGGCACCCTGGCTCAAGACCAGCCACATCGCCATCGGCAGTATCAACAGCCCGATGCAGTGCATGATGAAGGAAATCTGTGCCCAGTGCCTGCAGCCGCAGGTCGACCCGGAAACAGGGGAGCGGCGCCCGCCGGTGTTCTCCTGCTTCAATCAGGACCAGCGGCTCGACAGCGTCGACTTCGACGGACTGGGCGACCGGCTGGCCCAGAACGGCGTGCACGAAAAGCTGACCCGCCTCTGGATCGACCGCACGCTGCGCGGCTTGTCCCTGCGCGATGCAGCGGAGTAGGGTTGCGCCGGAACGAGGGAGACGATCATGAAGGTACTTGTCGTGATGGCGCATCCGCGCCGGGATTCGCTGACCGGGCAAATCACCGATGCCGTGGCCGCCGGTCTGGCTGAGGCAGGCCACGAAGCCGAGATCGCCGATCTCTACGGCGAGGAGTTCGATCCGCTGATCTATCCGCCTGACGAGCCGGACTGGACACGCGAGGACAAAACCTATGCGGAGAGCACCCAGGCCGAAATCGCGCGACTGCAGCGCAACGACGGCGTGATCCTGGTTTTCCCGATCTGGTGGTGGTCGTTCCCGGCGATCATGAAGGGCTGGATCGACCGTGTCTGGAACAAGGATGTGGCCTATGGCGCCAACACGTTGAACCACAAGCGGGCGCTCGCGATCGGGATGTCGGCATCGGACGCGGCGCAGTATGCCAAGCGTGGTTACGACGAGGCGATGGAAACCGAGATCGTGACCGGAATTTTCGACTTTTGCGGTATCTCGGACGGTCGCCTGGAGTTTCTGCACGGTTCCACGGATGGGGGCGAACGAGCCGTGGAGATGATCGCCGAGGCCAAGGGCCTGGGCCGGAGCTTCGCCGACGGGCTCTAGGAACAATCTGAACGTGTCAGATTACGCCAGCCTTTTTCGTTGGATCAGATCACCACGATCATCACGGAGACACAGAGCAGGAATCCCAACGCGATACGCCGGTAGAGGTGCGCGCTTGAGGGATTGAAGCAGCTCATGCCAAGCCACGTGCCGAGCAGCACGAACGGCATGATCAACGCCGACCGATAAAGAGCCCTGCTGTCGAGTGCACCGTCGACGGCAAAGGTGATGAGCGTGACCGCCGAGAGGATCGTGAAGAAGCCGACGAGGTTGGCCCGTCCGATGGCCGGGTCACCGCCGCGGGCGAGCTGGTAGAGCACGACCGGCGGTCCACCGATCCCGACGCTGGAGTTCAGAAAACCGCCGATCATCCCGACGCCGACATGGGTTCCCATGTTGCGCGGCCCGCGATACTGCCAGCCCGTGAGCATGATCAGCGTGAAGATCACAACAAAGGCGGCGATCGCCCGTTTCATGATGTCGCCGTCAACGCTGACCAGAACCCAGGCACCAAGCGGCACGGTGATGATGCAGACACCGCCCAAGGTCAGAACCTCCTTGCGGTCGATCAGACGCCAGGTGCCGCCAAGCATGCGAACAGAGTTCACAAGGCCCATGATCGTGACCACGGGGATGGCCTCGACCGGCGAGAACAGCACCACAAGGATCGGTGTCATTACGAGGTTGAGGCCGAAACCGGCGAACCCGCTGATCACAGCCGCCACAAACCCGGCGGCAGCAGCCGCGACGAGTTCAATGGTCAGGAGGTCGGCAAGAAACATGGATCGTTCCAGAACAATGGAGACGATGTTTCCCATACAGGAAGCGCTGGGACAAAGCAGCAGGGCTCTTGTGTCACGTTCTGTTGAATTGCGCGCGACGGCACACGACGTTGTGCCTTCTGATGGAACACCGTCGTCGCCTCTTTGACCCCGTGAGGGTTCTCGACGCGCTGGACAGCTTTGAAGGCTGGAACGCGCGCCAGTCGCCGTGGCTGCGAATCCCCCTGGGTCTTTTGCTCTGCCTCGGCGGGATACTTTCGATTCTGCCTTTCGTGGGGCTCTGGATGCTGCCGCTGGGCCTGCTCGTCCTGTCTGAAGATGTGCCGTTCATCCGCGATCGACGGGACCGTTTAGAAGGATGGCTACGCCGCATTCTCGGCGAACGGCAAAACGAAAGCGGCTGCGCCTCGAACACAAGCGCAGCAACGGAGCGCCCTGAACCTAAAGGTGCCGCAGAGACAGCGCGGCAGCGGCAACGATCCAGAGACGCGAGGCAGGCCTCGTCCAGCAGGCCACGCCCTTCCGCGAACTGAGGGAGGGTGAAGTCGCCGACACCGTTGACATCGATCAGGCAGGGGCCGTTGTCGGTCAAGGCAATGTCCCAGGTCTGCATCTGCATGCCCGGAAAGGCATGGACGGCCCGTCTGGCCAACGACACAAGCTCCTCCCAGTCAGGCATGGTGAATCCCGCGATGGCCTCGCCGCTGTCGGGGTGGCGTTCCAGATGCTCGAGATCGAGGCCCGTACCGCGAACCGCGACGCCCACGACACCCGTCTCGGGATCAATGGGCGCCAGAAGACGGCTGCCTCCGATCTCTGATCCAACCATCGCCGGAGGGCCGGGTGTGCATTGTCGCATCCGGTCCCTTTCCGGCATGGCCGGCATACCCGGCGGGGATTCCCCTCGTCGGCCCCGCCATGGTAGGAGGCAGGCCCTGATCCAATCCCGAGGATCATCATGCACGCCATCATCGCCGCCATCGTGGCCGTCCTTCTTTCAATCCTGCTCGTCAGCGTTCTGCGCAAGCGGCGCGAGGCGATCGGGGCAGCCGTGCTCCAGAAAGGCGCCCTGGCGCTCGCCGTAGGCGGCCTCGCGCTGATTGTGCTCGGCTGGCTCGGGGCGGTGATGCTGGCCTGGGCGCCATGGCTGGTATGGGCGGCGGTGCTCCTTTATCTCGCCGCGACGATCCAGCGGGCCATGAAGAAGGGCGCCTGACGAACGCTCGTCACGACGGATAGATCTCGGCCCGGAGCCGTTCGGCCAGATCACCGATGGCCGGTCCAAAAGGCTGGCGTCCCGCGAGATCGGGCAGAACCTCCCTGATCATTGCTGCGAGACTTTCGAGCGGCGTAGGCACGGGCCGCTTCGTCACATCCAGAGCACGCAACGCGATCGGCGCCAGACTGGCTAACGCCATGTCAAGACAATGGCCCGCCCGCTCCTGTTTGGACCAGGCCAAAAAGACGGGACTGGCAACGTCGTTCTGACCGAAGCCACCGGACTCGCTGCCGGGCAGAAGTGTGGCCTGGGCCTGGAGCCGCGCCTCCTCCTCATAACCGGTCTGGGCCATGGGGATGCAGCCCATGTAGCCGCGACGGAATCCGTCTTCGGCCTCGGGATCGATGAGTTGGTCGGGCAGAAGAGAGACCTTGCCGTCGAGCAGCTTGGCGCCGTGACGCTCTGCAATGACACAGAGATTGGCATAGGCCGCCGAGAGCGAGTCCATTGCCAGCACAGCGTGAGGATTGTGGTAGCCACCTGTCGAGACGAACCGACCGTGGGGATGGTCGTCATCGACCGCATCGATCCAGACCGGATTGTCGGTAACAGCTTGAAGGGATTCCTCCGCCACCTCCGATGCCATCGATGCGGCGCGGCGTGCCTGACCCAGCATGCGCGGAGCAATGCGATAGCTGACTGGCGCCTGGTAGGGCCGGCGCTCGCCATCGTGACCACCATCGATAAAAGTGCGCAGGGTGGAGAGCGCCCAACGGTCATGGGGGTTGTTCCAATAGTCCTCCAGCGCCGCATCGACATGACCTAACGGCGCATTGAAACCTTCGAAGGAGAGCGCCAAGACACGTGCCGCGAGGTCGAGTCTGTTACGGGACGCCAACGCCGCATCACAGACCAGCGCCGTGGCAGAGGGTGATCCGTTGACCAGACACATAACGTCCTTTTCCTCGGGTTTGATCCGCTCGACTAGATCGGTGAAGAGGTGACTGAGCGAGAGAATTTCGCCCGCCCCGCCCTGCCCCATGGCGGGAACCTGCGGCTGCTCGGCATCATCGAGCATGGCCGCGACACCGGCAGCGATCTCAGGCGAGACCGCCGCTTGACCTTCGATGAAGTTGGTCAGGCGGGCCAATACGATTGCGCGGACAACCCGATCCGGCAGCAGATGGCCCCAGGACGCCGCAGCACCAACCGGCGTCATCTTTGCCCAACCCTTACGCTCTTCGGGATTGAGCTTGGTCCTGGCCATCTGACCGGCACCGGTGGTGACCCCGTAGATCGTGATATCAGGATCATGCTCGAGAATACGGACGAGACGATCACGGCCCGATGCCATGGCCGCCATTGCCTCAGGCGACAGCGCTATCGGTTCACCCTTCCAGGCAACTTCGCAAACAAGATCGAGGGTTAGGTCGGTTCGCGTGGAAAGAATTCTGGTCATGCCGGCTTGGAACCT